>JACCEA011014821.1_pt1 | contig 12311 bp, 9 predicted proteins | sample 7449851 | NCBI WGS metagenome assembly JACCEA01 (sample SAMN15323453, study PRJNA562643) | freshwater metagenome | isolation source: river surface water | place: USA:Blue River Watershed | collected 2017-08-18 | reverse complement strand
GGCGGCGGTGGCGGTGGCCCCGGCGGCGGCGGTGGGGGCGGCGGAGGCGGTGGCGGCGGGGTCAGATCCTTGGGCGGGATCGGCACGGCGCTGACGCTGGTCGCGGCGTTGACCCGCTGCAGCTCGCGGTAGAGGATCGGCCGGCCGCCATACTGGATATGCTTAGGCATCGGCCAGCTCCGCCAGATGGAGCTTGGTCCGAGCGCCGCGGTGGTAGTCCTTCTGCCAGCCTTGCAGGTTCGGCCCGCTGCCCTGGATCGGCAGGGCGGCCAGGAAGCGCTCGCGCGCGCCGGCCCAGGCCCAGAAGGCATGATGCAGCTTGGCATCGTCGGCCAGCGGCTTCTGCTCGAGCCGCACCGCTTCCAGCTCGCCGCGGCGCATCGGCAGGATCTGGCAGAACGGGAAGCCCGCCTCGAACAGGACCGTCCAGCCCGGCCGGGTCAGCTGCCAGTTCATGGTCGCGGTCGCCGGGTTCCAATCGGTCTCGACGATGCCCTCCAGCGCGGTGGCGCCGTCCAGCGGCCAGTTGCTCGGTCCGCGCAGCTGCAGGTTCCAGCCCGGCTCGCTCTTGAACAGCCACGGCAGGCTGAAGGTGACCACGCCCTTGCCGAAGTGGCTCACCGCGAGCGGCCGCTCGCCGTCGGTCACAGCCTCGATCGTCAGCGCCTCGCGCCCCTCGCCGCCGTCCCAGCGGGCCCGGAACGCCACCGGGTTGCGGATCCACCAGCCGGCCTGGTTGGCGATCATCAGCGGCAGGCAGCGCTTGTGATGCTCGCCCTGCCACGGCCGCGTGCGCTCCGCCGGTTCCAGCGCCAGCGGTCTCTGCCCGTCGATCAGGTGGGCAGTGAGGCGCATCAGCCGCTCACCCGTGCGATGCCGATGTTGGTCGCGATCTTGACCAGCGTGGCGAAGTGGTTGTCGGAGAGCGTGGTCTCGCCGATCAGGGTGAGCCCCGATTGCGCGATGGTGACCGCGGCGCCCGTCCGGTTGATCACGAAGGTCGCGAAGCCGTCGGTCAGCAGGTCGGTCAGGGTGATCGTGGTGCCGGAGGCGGTGAGCACCAGCACCCGGTTGTGGCGGGTGTCGTCGAGCACCACGCTGGTGACCGCATAGATGATCGGCGGCGCGATCGACGACATGATGCCCATGGGCGTGGCGCGGAACGCAGCGCCGTCGCTGTCGCGCTCGATCAGCACGTTGTCGGCGTCGGCGTCGATCACCAGCAGCTCGTTCAGGTCGCCGACCTTGGCGGGATCGCCGACGTTGCCAGGGCTGTAGAGCCCGCCGGCATGGGCCTCGAACACGATGATGGTGACCGCGTTCGGCGCCAGCTCGATCTCCGGCTTGTCGACAAACCCGGCATCCCAGGTCACCACCCGGCCGCCGGTGGCGTCTTGGGTCAGCGTGATCTTGTAGGTCGCGCCGTTCTGGATGTTGGAGGCGTCGATCTCGCAATTGCCGGTGAGCGCCAGCTGGGTGGTCGGGTTGACCGTGACGTCCCAGGCGACGGTGGCGCCGAAGGTGAGCGTGGTCTCGGCCGGGATGCCGGCGGTGATCGTGACCTCGACCTGGCCGCCCGATGGGTTGGTGACCGTGACCGCGCCGTTGAAGTCGAGCCGGGTCAGGTCAGAGGTGATCGGGGTGTTGGCCTCATCGCGCACCTCGATCGCGTGGGTCGCGACGCTCAGCAGCGGCAGGGTGTTGTCGTCGTTCTGCGCCTGGCGCACGCCGAACGGGCAATCGACCAGCCAGAAATCCACGCGCCGGTAGATCCTGGCCACGATCTCATCGGCATTGGCCGTGCTCGGGCCGAGGAACACCACGTTGTTGTTGAAGGCGGCGCCCTGATGGCGCGGCGCGCGCAGCTGGCCCGGCGTCAGGCACTGCACCAGCACCGGGAACGCGCCGCTGGTGACCGCGATCTCGCAGAACAGGCCCTTGGTCACCACGCCCGTCACGTCCGGCAGCTGGATGGTGACCGCGGCGACGGAGTTGTTGATCTGCAGGAACTTGCCGAGGTGGTCGGCCTCGTTAAGGATCACCGGGCTGTCGCCGTCGTCGAAGAACAGCACGTCGCCGGACACGCCCGGCACGTCTCGGCGCTCGATCTGCACCAGCCGCTCGACGCCATCGACCGTGGCCACGGCCAGGAAGGTGTCATCCAGGTCGAGGGTCGCGACGAGGGGAAGCTCGGGCGCCTTGGGCATGGTCAGCTGTCCAGGAACTCGGTGATGGTGATGACCACGCTCAGCGCGCTGATCGTGTCGCCCACGACCAGCTTGGCGAGCAGGCGGAAGGCGAGCTGCGCGGTCGAGGCCGGCACCAGCACCACGCGCAGATCGAAGGTGCCCAGCCAGTTGGCCGAGTTAGCGCCGCCCATGGTGATCTGGAAGCGCGGCTCCGCGCTCTGCGGGACATTGGCGCTGTTGGCGATGGTCAGATCGCCCGCCGCCTGGGAGCCCGCCGCCTCGAGCACCTGCGCCCGGCCGGTGGCGTGCACCTCGACGCGGCTGTTGGTCCGGCGCGGCGTGAACAGGGCATCGCCTGCCAGGGTGACGTAGCTGGTGCTCGAGGTGGTGCCGCCGGCGAACTCATAGCTTCGCCGCTGGACCACGCGCACGAACTCGCGATTGCCGCTGTCCCGCAAGAGGCCGGCGATCGAGGCGTTGCCGGTGACGGTCAGGTCGCCGGTGACGGTCTGGCCGCCGGCGCCAGGGGCGGAGCTGGCCGGCGCGATCGGCAGGCTGGACGGATCGGCCGAGAGGATGCCGACCGCGATCTGAAGATCGGCGTCGGATTTGAGCGAGGCGCCGTTCTTCCAGTTGACGGTGACGGTGGTGGTCGAGCCGGCGAAGCTGACCGCCGAGATGTTGCCGTAGATGGTGCCGGTGGTGGCGCCCCGCGCGCGCACCGCGCGGCCGACATGGTAGGCCGTGCGCTGGTCGCCGGTGATCCGGAACTGGGTGGCGCTGATGAAGGTGAAGGTGGGGGTTCTGGATCCAGACCCGAAGATCACCCATTCGGCATCGTTGTAGGCCCGCCGCATCGCGGCCTGCAGCTCGCGGAGGTTGTCGGACAGGGAGGCGGCGGCAATGCCCTCTTCGAAGAGGTCGCCAGCAGCCGAATTTGCCCCGCCGCTTGAGCCGAAGTCGAAGATGTCGGCCACCTATTCCTCCTCCTGCGCGGCATAGCCGGCGCTGCCGATGCCGGCGCCGCGAGCCATGCGCGGCGCCAAGGGCCGGGTCTTGGGCAAAGGCTTGACCACGCGGGTAGCGCGGATCGCACGCTTGACCCGTGGGGCGGCCAAGCCGGCGGCCAGGGTTAGCCCTGGAGCCGAATGACCACTGCCGTAGCCGTAGCCGACGCTGACAGCGCCCCCGAGCAGCGGGAACATGTTCATGAATGCAGACACGATGGTGTGGCCGGAGCGGGACGCGTTGCGCGCGTCGCTCGGGATGCCGACCGCGCGGATGGCCTGGCCGAGGCCCTGCATCTCGGCGGCCATCTCGTCGCCATAGAGCCGGCGCATCAGGGCCGGGTTGTTCTCGAACGCCAGCTCGATCGAGCGCGCGATCTGGCCAGCGTCCTTCATGCCGCCGGTCGGCGCCCGGACGATGCGCGCCCAGCCCGCTCGCTGCAGAGCGTTGAAGGCCTCGGGGCTGGCCCGCTCGATCCGGTTGAGCGCTTCGGAGGTGCCGCGCTTGCCCAGCGCCCCGCCGCCTCGGTTGAACAGGACGCCGATCGCCTCGTCAGGCCCGACGCCATCGGCGACCATCTTCTTGATCATCTGACCGGCCGGATCGCCCGGCTTGCTGCCGAAGGTGCCAGCATGGCGGCTGGCCTCGCCGCGTGCCTTGTCGAGCGTGGCGATCGCGCCTGCTGGATCGGGGCCGTCGAAGCCAGGACCACCAACGGCGTCCTTGAACCAGTCGTCGTAGGTATCCTTGATCTGCTGCAGGCCGGAGCGGTAGCTCGGATCGGTCGCGTCCTTGATCTCGCGGTTGATCGTCTTACGCAGGCCTTCGGCCTGGCTCATGGACAGCCCGGCATTGCCGGCTCGCTCGCGCACGGTGTCGAAGCGGTTGACGATGCCCATAAGGCGGTCGCGCACGGCCGGGTCCGAGTAGCCGCCGATCGGATCGTCGATCAAGGCGCGGGTCTGCTCGGCAAGGCGGCCCAGCTCGCCCGGCGCCAGCGTGCCGGGGATCTTGGCCACGTCGTCATAGGCTTGGCCGACCTTGGCGCTGGAGCGCGCCTTGGCTTGCCCAAGCTGCCCAATCGCGCTGCTGGCCAGCTCGGCAGGCGGCGCATCGGTGCCTGGCAGGATGCGCTCAGCGGCGCGGCCGATGTCGCCAGCCTGCTGCTCATCGAACTGGCGCAGGATATTGGCCGCGTAGTCATCGCCACCGCGCAGCGCCTCTTCCTTGCGCAGCGCCGCGATGTTGCCAGTGGCCTGCCCGCGCGTCGCCCGGATGCCCATGCGCTCGGCAAGCTCGGCGCCCGCCGTCGCCGGCAGGCCGCCGCCGATCAGCTCGGCGAGGTAGCCGCCAGCGCCGCCCAGGGCGCCCCCCAGCGCCGCATCGCCCAGCGCCTGCTGCCCACGCTCGGCCAGCGTCATGTCATCGAGCGCGCCCGTCCCGGCGACCTGACCCATCGCCGCGCCCTCGGCGGCGCCCAGGAGCGCGTTCTGCCCGATCCGGCCCATCATGCTCGGCAGCAGCGCGCCGCCGCCTGGCGCGGCGCCAGCGGCCAGGGCGCCCACGGTTTGGGTGGCAGCGTTGGCCTCGGCATTGCGCTCGGTGACGCTGGCCGGCATCTCCCAGCCGCCGCCGGCGGCGGCGTAGTCCATGAGGTCGCGCGCCTGGCTGACGCCGGGCACGTAGTCCCACCAGCTGTTGGGGTCGAGGCCGGCCGGAGTGAGCGTTGCCGGCGTTGCACTGGGCGTTGCTGCAACGGGTGCAACGGGAGCTTCACTCGCCGCTGCCGGTGCGCTTAAGCTCCCGTTTTTCAGCCCTACCTTCTGATCGAACTCCGCCCGCGGCATGTCGCTGTAGTGCTTGCGATACAGGCCGTCCGCTAAGGCCTGGTCGCTCAGGTCCTTGTACTGCGGGTACTTCTGGCGGATCTCGGCGAGGCTGGGCATGTCAGCGGATGCCGAGCGGGTCGTTGTCGGAGGTGGCGCCGGCGCCAGCGGGCTGCTCGCCCGGGCTTGGGATCTCCTGCATGACCTGCTTGCGCGCCTGGGTCGGCGACATGCCGGCGTCCAGCAACTCCGCCTCGCGCTGCGCCCGCTGCATGATCAGCTGGGTCACGGCGCGGCGCTGGGCATTCTTGGCGGCCCGGCCCTCCCGGCTGTCTTCCAGGTTCGGCGCGGTGCGCTTGATGATCTGCGCGTCCAGGTTTGACGCCGGGCCCTTCAGGAGGTTGGCGCCCTGCAGCTCCATCTCGGCGGACAGGCCAGAAAACTCCTCAGCTGCCGGCACGTTCGGCCCGCCAGTCAGGAGATCCGGAGCCAAGCCGCCGGTCAGCTTCTCCGCCTGGGTCGCGACGTTGGCATAGCTGCCGGCCGGCGCCGCCGCGTTGAGCGCGTCCAGCCGGTCGAGCGCCGCCATCATCGACTGGCCGCTGTCGAGCGTGCCGAGCGCTGCTTCCATGCGCTTGCTGCCGAGCTGAGCGGACGACTTGGCACGCTCGATGGCGCCGGCCTGCTCGGCCTTGGCGCCCATGTCGATCTGGGTCTGCGGCTTGGTCAGCGCCTGCATCACGGCTTCGCGATATTCGGGCGTGCCCGGCTTGAGCCCAGCTGCTGCCAGGTTCTGCATGAGCGAGGTCGGGTCCTGGCCCTGCTGCGCCGCCTGCGCCAACTTCTGCCGCTCCAGCTCGATCTGGGCGGACTGGTACGGGCTCATACCCTCTTCGGGCGCCTGGAACAGCGGCACGAAGCCCTGATCGGTGACCTCGCCCAGCACACCGCCGACCTCGCGGATGTCCCGCTTGGGCGCCGCGTTCGGTCCGGCCGCGATCTGCTGGCCGGTCTGCGGATCGAACGCAACCTGGCCCTGGCCCAGCACCAGCGGATCAATCTCCTGCGGCGCCATCAGCTCGAACAGCGTGTTGTTGGCGCTCTGCGGATCGGCCGCCCTGAGCAGCGCCGCCCGGCCGGGGTCGATCTTGCTGCCCAGCGCGGACAGCGCCGCCTCGCGCGCCATCTCCAGCTCGCGCTCGTTGGCCTTCGCCTCCTCCTGCTTGCGGATCGTCGCGAAGTCGCCCGGCATCGTGCGTGCGATCGCCCCCGCGTCGCCGGCGAAGATGCCCTCGGCGCCGCGGGCCAGCATCTGGGCGATGTAGGGGTTGTCGAAGAGGCCCATCAGACGCCTCCCACCAGGAAGCCGTTGTTGGTCTGCAGGTTCGGATTGGGCCGCACGTAGTTGCCGGCATTGACCTGGTAGGGATCGACCTGGCCCTGCGTGCCCATCTGGCTGAGGTTGCCGTAGGCCGAGAGCCCCGTGAGCAGGCCGCCCGCGATCGCCTGGCCGGTGGTCGGCGCGCCGGTCGGTGCTGTGGTGGTCGAGCCCGCGCCGGACAGCGCCGCCAGCAGCTGCTGCGCCGCGTTGGTCTTGGCGTTGGCGCGCGACAGGTTGAACTGGCCCTGCACCTGGCCGGCGCCGAGCGCTGCCTGCGCCCGCTGGATCGCCATCGCGTTCTGCTTGTCGCGGAAGGCGTCGAGGATGCCGCCGGCCTGCAGCTGCATGTTCGCCGGCGCCATCTGCAGGTCGAGGATATTGCCCGCCTGGCCCAGCATGTCGTTCTGGAAGCCGCGCTCGCGGGCATAGTCCTGGTAGCCGATCTGCGCCCCGATCTCGCCCAGGTTCCGGGCCAGCGTATCCTCGGCCCGGCCGGCCGACATGTATTCGGAAGGCGAGCCGCCGCGCCCGGCCGCGGCGAAGCGGGCGGCGATCGAGGGCGCGATGCTCTCGCGGTACTGGTCGGTGACCGGCCGCATCGCGGCCTGCACCACCTCGCTTTGGAAGGGGTTGGCCTTGAGGAAGTCGCCCTGGATGGTCTTGGTGAACAGGTCGGTCGCCAGGCCGGGCACCTGGGTGTTGCCGGCCAGCGTCTGCAGCGCGGTGATGCCCTGGCGGGTCGGATCGCTCAGCAGCGGCTGCGCGGTCTTGGCGAACTGGCCGAGCTGGTTGAGGCCGGTCCTGGTGTTGGCCGAGAGCGCCGGCACCATCCGCCCCGGGGTCCGGTTGAACAGCTGGTTGGCCATGATGGCGCCAGCCTTGCGGATGTGCGGCCGGAACACCTTCAGCGGGCCGGTCGAGCTGCTCGACGACTTCTTGCCGAGCAGGCCGCCGGCGATGCTGGCGCCACCCGCGATCAATGCGCCCGTGATCGCCGCCATGGCTCAGGCCTCCAATTCGACAAGGTGTGTGTGGTGATTGCGCCGGTCACGGAACGTGCCGTCGTGGTAGGCCGGGCGCTGCCAGATCGCGTCCGCCATCTGGGCAGGCAGGCCGGTGCCGATGAGCTGCTGGACGCGCCAAGCTGTCTCGATCGGATTGCCGACCAGCTCGGCGAAGCCCACCTGCAGCCCGTCCCGGAAATGCGCCAGCAAGCCCGGCGTGGCGTCCCGGTAGTAGGCCAGCAGCGTCTGGTCGGCGTCGGGCCGCCCCTTGATCTTGAGCGCACGCATCGCGGTCAGCTGGCTCGCCGCCTGATCGGGCGCCGCCCGGTGCATGACGATGAACCGACCGGCAGCCGGCGGCAGCTCGAAGCACTGCGGCGCCAGCACCTTGACCGCCATGCCTTGCGCCTCGGCCAGCCACTCGCCATGGGGCCGCAGCAGCGCGCGCTCGTTTTCCCAGCCGTTGCCGACCTGATCGGGATCGCAGAACACGGGCAGGCCGGCCGCGGCCAGCATGGCCATCATGGCCGAGCTGCCGCAGCGGCCGAGGCCGACCACGAAGGTGGTGCGAGGGGTCACTGCGGCGCCACCCATGTCGAGCCCTCCCACATCAGGAGGGCGCTCTCGCCGGCCGCCAGCGTGCGCGCGGCGCCGATCGAGAGCTGACCGGCAGGGTTGCTGTCGATCGTCAGGCTGTTCGAGCTGGCGGCCCGGTTGGTGATCATGGCGAGCTGCCCGACGAACAGCCCGTCCAGCGCATCGGTGATGTTCACGCCCGCGCCGGTCACGCCGATGTCGAACACCAGGACGGGCGCGAACTGGCCCAAGGGGTCGAGCGTGAAGTCGACGGTCTGGCTGTTGCGGACGATGCGGGCGCTGGTCGAGGTCCGGCCGCGCTTGATCGTGAGCACGCCGGCGATGGTCGAGCCCGCCGCCAGGTTGAAGTGCCCGATCGGGTTGGAGGGCGCCTTGTCGGCGTCGATCTCGAACTGCACGTCGATCGCCTTGGCGACGCCCGAGGTCGAGATCACGGCCTGCCAGGTGCGCGGATCGACCTGCACCTCGCCGCGCAAGCGCACCTTGTGCACGCCGTCGCCTTGGAAGGCGACCACCCGGCAGTTGGTGCCGATGCCGTCGGCGAAGCGCGCCGTGAAGCCCTCGGCGATCAGGTCGCAGCTGTCCGGATCCTCGTCCAGCTCGAAGGTGTGGCCGGCATTGTCGCTGCCGCGATAGTCGAACACGCCGCCCTCCACCCGGAGCGTGCCCTGCATGCGGATGCCGATCGGGTTGGTGGTGCGGTAGCGGAAGTCGATCAGGTTGCCGAAGATCGGCGGGGTCGAGTTGCCGAACTGGCGGAACGGGGTGCCCGGACCGTCATAGGTGCAGTTCTCGGCGACGTGGTTGGTCTCCTCGCCGTCGATCTGCTTGAAGAACACGTAGCCGAACTTGTGGCCGCGCACGGTGCAGCCGACCGCCTTGCAGCGCTGGCCGCGCAGCTGGAAGCCGCTGTAGCTCGAGGTCCGCCCTTGGTAGCCGGCATCGGCGGTGCAGCCGATAAAGGTGATGCCGTCGGCGTCGCTGTGGGTGTCGAAGGCGCCGGCCGAGCAGGCAAAGGCCGTGCAGCCCGCCACCTCCGTGCCGACGTTGCGCCCGATCGCCGCCGCTGGGTTGGTCGCCGTGGTGTGCCCGACCGTGGTGTAGGCGTGCCGGCAGTCCTCGAAATAGCCCCCCAGATGCTGGCCATAGGCGCAGCCGCCATCCTGGATGCCGTAGCCCGCGCTGACCGTGTCGATCGCGTTGCGCATCCGGCGGACCCGGATGCCGTTGGTGTGGTGACCGATGCAGCCCTGGAACTGCAGACCGATGTCGGTGCCGTCGCGCAGGCGGACGTTGCGCACGCTCGGCCCGACCGCGCCGAAGATCCGGATGAAGGCGTAGGCGTGGTCCTGCGCCACGGCAGTGTCGAACGACAGGCTGCGCAGGCGGATGCCGCTGACATCGACCGCGGCGGCAGGGTCCAGGATCACCAGCTTGATGCCGGTCTGGTAGACGTTGGCCAGGCGCGCGGTGGTGACCGCGATTGTGCCGTTGCCCTCGACCGCCTGGATGCGCACGAACTCGCCGCGGCCCTTGCCCGGCTCGAGCCCGGCCTGCTGGTCAGCCGACATGAGCTTGGCGACCGCGCCCGGCTTCAGCACCGTGCTCGGCAGCGCCAGCGTGATCCGGGCGCAATCGCTCGTGGTGTTCTGGCTGCCGGAGAAGATCGCCACCGCGGCGTTGTCGACCGCCAGCACGGCCAGCTCGGCGAGCGGCAAGACCTCGATGTTGAGCGCGGCCGGTGCTGCATTGGCGCCGACGATGATCTCGCCGTCGCCGTCCACCGTGATGCCGCCGCGATGCAGGATGCTGGCCGTCACCAGGTAGCTGCCATCCAGGCGCACCCGGCCGCCGTCGCCGGCCGCATCGAACGCCGCCTGCACCGCGGCGGTGGCGTCCGCCTGGCCGGTCGGATCGGCGCCGAAGCTCTCGGGGCGCTTGGCATCGTCGTTGGCCGTGCCGGTGCCGCCGCCGGACGGCGGGCTGACCACCACCGTGCGATTGCCGCCGGCCAGCGCCCCGCCTTCCAGGGCGCGGATCAACGAGCGCGACCAGGGCACCACCGCATCGGGGCTGGAGAGCTGCGGCAGGCCCATCAGGCGGCCACCCGGATCTTGGCACCGTCGAAGTCGGTCACCAGCTGGCCGCGCTCATCCTCCAGCAGGTCGCTCGGGAAATCGGCCGCGTTCTTGGGCGTGGGCCGGCGGTGCCCGGCATCCTCGTGCACCAGCTCCAGCGCCTGCGCCGCGGTCCATTCGGCGCCCTCGGCAAGCTCGGTGCGGAAGCGCTGGAAGCGTGCAGTCGAGCGCAGCAGGGCGGCACCGTCCTGGCTGGTCGGCACCTTCGGCCCGGCCAGCGGCTGGCTCGTGCCGAGATCGCGCGTGAGCGCCTGCACGGTCGACGGCGCGCCGTCGATATAGGGCCGGGCGCTCTGGATGTACGTGCGCCGGTCGGCCGCCAGCTGCTTTTCCTCGGTGTCCAGGATCGCCGGCAGGGTTGGGCCGGAAAACGTGCCGAGCTTGTGGTCGGTGGTGAAGGCGCCTAGCGACGGCAGGCCGCCGCCGGCATAGATCCGGTCATCGAGCGAGCCCGGCAGCAGGTCGAGCGTGGGCGCGATCTGGGCGACGTCGTCGAGCGTGAAGCCGGGCGAGATCGTGCGCGCGAAGCACTCGATCCGCTGGCCGTCGACGAAGCCCCACTCGTCCAGCTCCCAATTGTAGGCGAGCGCCTGGTCGAGGGTGCCGTCGACGCTGTTCACGCTGACGAACCACCAATAGAGGATCGTCCGGAACGGGTCGGCGAAGCCGCGGGTCAGCCGGATGCGGTTTGGATCAGCGGTGCGGAAAAAGAAGTCGTTGACGCGCTGCGAGCCGATCGGCGCGCTCTGGATGCCGTCGAAGCGGTAAAACCCGTCCTCGCCGATGTAGTAGACCAGGCCGCCGATCTGGATCAGGCCATCCGGCGCCGCCAGCCCGCGGCCGCCTTCGACCGCATCGAAGCTGAACACCAGATCCGGATCGGCCGTGAACACGCCGTTGACGATGCCGCGCTCGAGGAAGATCGAGACATCGCCCGAGGTCAGCGCCGACACCAGGCCACGCACCTCGCCCAGGTCCGCCTGCATGTCCTGGAAGGTCGACAGCACCTGGATCGCGGCCGCGGTGTTCGGCGTGGGCCACTGGTTCGGCGCGTTGCTGGCAGACCACCAGATCCGGCCGGGCTTGAGCCCGTCGACCGCATCGAAGGTGTAGCCGACCATCAGGAAGGTGCGGACCACGGCCAGGTAGCGGGCACGCGGGGCGAGCGGCGCCACCGGCGTCAGATCGGCAAAGCGCGCCCCGCTGGCGAGGTTGAAGCTCTGCATGTCGTCGGAGAAGTTCGAGCCCACCATGAGGTCGCCGAACTGCGCGAACCGCCAGCGCTCGTCAGGGCCGGTGTCGTAGGCCGCGGTGCGGCTGACGTCCTCCCAGAAGGCGGTGGCGCCCGAGAGGCTGAACAGGCCCTCGGTGGTGCCGGCGAAGCCGAAGGCGGTGCCGGTGGAGCTGGTGGCGAAGGTGGCGCCCAGCGCCGGGCCCGGCAGCTCCTGGGTATAGGGCACCACCCGGCGGATCGGGGTGTAGCCGTTCGGGCCGGGAATGGCGTTGGTTATCACCGCCGCAGCGCCCGAGGCGAGGGTCGGCTTGTCGGGCTCGAAGGGGCCGTAGCGCAGGACCGTCGAGGCCATCAGCGCACCCCCCAGCCGTGCAAATCACTGGGGGATCGGGCATAATAGTGGCCCGGCGGTTGGAGCCGCCGAGCCTGAACATGATCCGCTGTAAGGAGCGAACCATGCCCAAGATCATCGATATCACTGGTCAGCGATTTGGTCGATGGACCGTGATCGAACTTGCGACCGACCCTCGTACAGGACTGAGGTGGCTTTGCCTCTGCGACTGCGGAGAACGAAAGGTCGTTTTCGGCCAAGACTTGAGAACTGGCCGAAGCTCTAGTTGCGGCTGTCTCAGGCGCGAGCTGATGAGCAGTCACCGCCGGAGCCGGGACCGCATCTACAAGGTGCGCCAGGATATGATCAAAAGATGCACCAACTCTAACGACAGGTTCTATCCCAGCTACGGCGGCAGGGGCATCACGGTCTGCGAGCGGTGGCTGGTTGGCGAAGGCGGCAAGAGCGGCTTCGAGTGCTTCCTGGAGGATATGGGCGAGCGGCCGGAAGGCGCATCGCTCGACCGGATCGACAATGACGGCCCTTACAGCCCCGACAACTGCCGGTGGGCGACTACGTCCCAGCAATCCCGCAACACTAGGC
>JACCEA011167706.1_pt1 | contig 12313 bp, 12 predicted proteins | sample 7449851 | NCBI WGS metagenome assembly JACCEA01 (sample SAMN15323453, study PRJNA562643) | freshwater metagenome | isolation source: river surface water | place: USA:Blue River Watershed | collected 2017-08-18 | reverse complement strand
TCAGTTAAGGGCACGAGGCGAATAGCATTGGGACGACGGGGTCGCCTTGGTGGACGCGGACTCGATGAAAGCGATTCAAAATTGTCACCTTGGGGAGAATTTCCAGGGCTATTGGATGATGGCTTCCTGGCAGATGGGTCAATAACAGTACTTTTCGTAGATGCAGCGGGACGTAGCGCACTCGCTGCGGCTGCCAAGCTGAAAGTTAGATTATTAAAGAACGATGCTCTACCAGTATTTACTTTTGGGGGAGGCGGTGGTTTTTTCTCGTCCATGGCCTTCAACGATTCTGATGTGAGGGGGATTCCTTTTTTGACCAGATTAATCTCGAACTCATTGTAATCATCAAGTGCGTCTTCATCAACCAATTCTCTTTCTTGAAATCTTTCAGATCCATCAGAGTCATCAGAGGATTCACCATCGTCATCTTGAGTAGACGGAACGCTAATCTTATCGGTCGATGGATTCAAAGATTCATAGCAAGGATCACAAACCCTCACCATTGCCTGCGACACATGTTCCAAACGGTATTTTTTATTACTACAGTTGGTACACACAAGCTTGCCACAATTTCTGCAATGATGCCTTCGGAAAAGTAAAGTGAAGTGGGCATTACACAGGGAACAACAGGATGATTGCGAATCGGGATCCCAAACCGGCGCAACAACTACCCCTAAATTGGAAGTATTACCACAATACCTATCAATTGCATCTCGTAACGTTGTTATCCATTCTTTTTTCTCATTCGCACCGCTGTTTACAAATAGAAGTTAATGATGTGCGCAATGAGCATAATTAAGACAATGGATACCTAGTTCGCAACTTGAATGATTTCTGAGGTGAACGCACGATTAGGCCTGATTCGAAATCAGGGTCTCCCGACAATAACTCATTAACGTGGCATTGATTAAGTGGCAACCATCGGTTTAACATGTACATTCCAAGTGGTGTCATTTCACCATACAACAAACAGTCAGAAAATAGCCAGAATTGAAAATCTTTGTATCGCTTCCTGTGCGATAAAGAGGAAATGTAGAATAGCTTAACATGCAAATAACGGAATATATACCTGCATTGTTTTTGAATGGTTGCCTCTTTCAAGAACTTACGGTTCTTATCATCCAGCAAATTGGGGCGATTTGTAGGCTGGATTTGCATCATGATCGACATCAGCTTATTATTGTTTTCTCTCACACGAATCGCTTCATTGTTGTAATGAGCCAGCTCACAAATCTTCTCCAAAGCGCTCTGGACAGTCTGATAGTCCGGATGATCAGTTGAGGTATACTTAAGGAGTTGCTCCAATAACAATCTATAACGTGGAATTCTCTGTACAGGTAAAATCAGAAGAGATTCAAGATTTTGACCTTGCAAGTCTGAAGTTTTCTGAACTTTATCGACAAAATCAGCAAACTTCCTGTTTGAGGTCAGCAATGCAGCTCGTCTCTGCATGGCTGGTTCATAATTTACCAAGTATGTGGAGTAAATGTCAATGTTCTTGCCCATATCTTCAAACAAATCCACAAAAGTTAAATTCCTTGATGTAGATCCGCTAATGCTATGACGGCTGTGTAACTCGTAGACTTTTTCAAATATCTCGAATTGCTGCGTCATATCCGCGATATCAATTACTTTCAATTCTCTCAGAGGTTTGATAATATATTCTAACGTTATTTTTAATCGGTCAATGTAAGTTGCTTCGGTGCTGATTATCTCTTGAATGACGAAGAACCGCTTTTTATTTTCTTCTGCTGGTGCTTTCGAATCTGCAACAGTCGGCTCAGTCCCCTCATGTTGATCGGTAGATTGGTTGCAATCAACTCCCATCTTTAATTCTGAATTTGCAAGTGGTAAAGATGTCGTCTGCTCTCGGACGGAAACAGCGCGGAGTTTCACTGTGCGAAAATCTTCGGGCTGAAAAACTGATCGCTCATTCATATTTCCCAGGAACCAATTAATGGGCATAAAAAATCATTACTGCTATGCTAAACAATACCATATATATATATCCTGGATATATACAAGCTTGTACAAACACTTCTTATATATTAACCAATATTTCTATTTGCAATTCCTGTCGTCATGATTCCATACATACAATATAGTGCAACATCCCTATAAGTCTATTTTACTTTGAGTCCATTCATTTTTTTATATGGCAGAAATGGTTCAGGCGAACATAAACATAAAGTTCATAGTAAAGTTGCTGCTTATTGGTGTGATGCTCCATTGAAGTTGCAATTATGGAGGCGAAGGTTACCGAAGTAAACATGCTCAACAAAAAGCAGTTGTTCATCCGAAACTTGGCGTACACAGTTTCTGCTGAGGTAAGAAGGAATTTGACGGGGTTTATGTGGAGGCAAATAACAGCCATGTTTAGGATTTGGAGGCTCTTTTTCAAGAAATAGGTCCAATCAAAAACATTAGCATTGCAACGGATCATGATGGTAATTCGAAAGGTTTTGGTTTTGTGAAATTGTGAGTACAGTTGTGGTACCTACATACATGCATACATCCGATTAACCTTAATTCGTAATGAGATAGTGCTTTGGAAGATGATGCAATTATCGCAATGGAGAAATTTCACGGTTATTCATTTCAAGGAAGAAAACTCAGCCTTGAGTTTGGTGTCAAGAAAGAGGACAATTACAAACGAAAAGCATCTCAAACCGACGGTAACGAGCAAATTGAGACCCCATCGGCATCCATCAGCTCTACCAAATGGGAGAATCCATCCAAAGAAAAAGAAGGATTAGATTTTGGAGAAAGTGCGAATGGTGACAAGCCGCACATCAATCGTTCAAGACAAATTCTCGTGTTTGGGGTACCAGTCGATGTAAACAAAAAACAGTTTAAGTTGATTATTAGTAAAGTTGCAAGGAAAGGATCAGAAGTGGAACTAATCAAACAAGTAAGGAGAAAAATATGAAATAAATTCTTTTTTGCTGTAATTATACATCTTTCATAACAGGATCATGAGTTGAGCAAATCGTTGTCTATATTGTATCCACCTGGTAAAGTAATGTTGATGACATTACCATCCCGCCAGGAAGCTTTAAAGGTTTTGGAAAATATCAACAAAAATACTATCAAAAGCCTTGGATTTGAAAAGATGCTTGAGCATCGTCCAGCTGCTGACAGTGAAGATGAAGACATGGGAGATGAATATGAAATACTAAAATTGAAGAATAGACTAGGTGAACGTTTGGTTGCGCGATCACTCGCTGATGTTACCGAAATAGAATTACGGAAAAGAAAATGTCGATTGATTATTCGAAACTTAAGTTTTCAGGCGACGCAACAAAATGTTATTGATAAACTTAAAAGGTTCGGTCCAATTGTAGAAGTGGAAATTCCTACTGTTTTGGTGAATCTTCCAATTTCTGATAAAATGCGCAGAAAGCTGTCGATTCCTGACGAACCTGGTGCAACGTTATCGAAAGAAAGAATGAGGGGTTTTGCCTTTATTACGTTTGTTTGTGAGAAAGATGCTAGGACAGCAGTTGATAACAGTGCTGGTCTTAAAATTTGCAATCGCGACATCGCTATTGACTTCAGCATGAGTAAAGAGAGTTATTTAAAATACGGGAAGGACGATATTGATAATGAAGCATCAACTAATCTTCAACAAAATGAGGATCAGCAGATAGATAGCAAAAGTGATGATGGTAGCATGCCTGAAGACATTGAGGAATCGGAGGATGATAATAATCAAGAAGAAGAAGATCATGTTGACAGTGAAGAAGATATCGATGATAGTGATGTGGAATTTCGAGGGGAGGAGACGAGAAATATTGATAGCAAACCTTTCGATGGTGATGTCAATGAGTGTAAAACGGTCTTTGTTCGAGGTTTACCCTTTGATGCCGCTTCAATCGACTTAAAAAAGGCGCTCGGGAAATTTGGGAAGATTGAAATGGCACTGATCGTAATGGATAAAAATACTGGAATTTCAAAAGGTTCTGCATTTGTAAAATTTTTCGATCGTTCATCTGCAGAAAAATGTTTGGAAGGGGCAAAAGATGGAATATTGATCAAAGATCGAACGTGCAAGCTCGATCTAGCGGTTAACAAGGACGAAGCAGCTAAACTTAAGGCTGATAATAAGGTTGGGAAGGATAAGAGAAATTTGTATTTAGCAAATGAGGGTTTAGTTGCTGATAGTTCTCAGCTGATGTCCGATCATGATCGTGAAAAACGCCTCCGAGCTCAAAGCGAGAAAAAGAAAAAATTGCAGAATCCACTGTTTTTTGTTTCAAATAACAGGTTGTCGATACGAAATATCGGAAAAAGTGTTACTGATCAAGACTTACGATTGACATGCTTGAAAGCAACGAAAGCGGGGCTAGAAAAATCGTTGGTTACAATTGACGATATTCGAAAGTCATCTGTCGCTCAAGGTTTGAGCCACTCAGATCACACAGTCCCCAATTTTGATGGCCGACACTGTATCAAGTCCGCTAAAATTATGTTTGACCCCAATAAAGTTCGCGGTGGGCTACCACAATCGCGTGGATATGCATTTGTTGAATTTTACAATCATGCTCATGCTTTGGCTTGTTTGCGGCAACTTAATAATAATCCGCAATATGAGAATCTTGCAGCTCCAGCACTTGCGTCAAAAGATAATTTATCTAAAAGTAAGCTTATTGTTGAATTTAGTTTGGAAAATATTAGAAAGGTGAGGTCTCATGTTTTGTCACAGTAGTTGTGATGTTTACTGGTAATATTTGCGTTGCTCAGGTCAAAATTTTGCGAGAACGTGAAGAGCGTGCAAAACAAAGACGTGATGAATCGCTGCCTGGTAAACACCAAAAGACGGATTCAACTAATCAAGACAAGAGAAAACATCAAGATATAGCTGATGACTCAGCTACGGAGAGCAATAAACGAACTAAAGTTGATGAGCCAGCGTTGGTACGAAAAAGTCCAATAAAAGAAAAGGTTTCTAGTATCAAGCTACAAAATAAGAAGAAAAGTAACGGCTTTAAGGAGAAGAACTAATAGACGAAGAAGTTGATGATGGGATCTCTACGTTTTATCACGTTCAGAAATTACAATGTTCAGTAAAATATGCAACGACAAAGGTTTACTGGAAAATAATTACTTTGTTGTTAATAAATGATAAACTATATTTTATTGGATTTATCATTATTGTGATATAAATCTACAATTCTTTTTTTGAATGCATGTGAATAATACCAAAAATATAAAAATCCTACGTTAAAACCATACTAATACTGTGTTCACTACTATGTAACTAAAGGCTCCTCCAACTGAATGTTGCCTTTTTTGGCAGTGCGCCCAAGCTGCTTTTTAGTGGAATTTCCACAACAGCAAATATATCGCCAAACACTTTTGCGAGCATTTCCATCTTTATCACTTTGCGAATAATCATTTGAAGTTTGATAGCTCGAATAGCTACTTCTATCAGATGCAGCCACACTAGTTCTCAAATTGCCAGCGGTGCCACCAAAAACGAAACCTGTGAATGACGATCTGCTCGATCTGGACTCGCCAGAAGTATCGTTAGCTGATGTCATACGAATAAATTCCATCAGTTCATGATGAATATCATGACCATCAGCTTGAATTAATCTTGCTAATGCTCTCTCTTTTGCTCCGTCGTGATAAATAGCTTCAATGCCCCCCAAAGCTTCAATGCTCTTTTTCACGTCCACTGCCATCGAATAATCCTTCTTTTCAAACAAAACAAGGGAAGTGTTCAATACACTCATCGCTTTAATTAGCGCATTAATAATTGACACAAGTTCATTATCAAAGTATTCAAATTTAAACTTCGCACTTTCACTATTGGAGCTGCTATAAATACTGCTCGATCCCAGGACACTAACAACCAACCAACCTGGCCGACTTTGAACAGTTAGGTAATTAATGATATCTTGTAATTTACTGTGCAAAGTTGACAAGTGAAAATTAAGAAGCGACTTGTCATTTTCCCGAAACTGATACAATATGCCAACTTCACCATCGCCCAACACTCTAACTATTTCCTCAACACGCTCGCCAAAGTTGAGGGCGGCTTCTTTATTACTTTTTAGTTCAGGGATCAACTTCAAAATTGTTTGAAAACGACTTCCAATTTCTACAACGATGGGTGATTTATTTGCAACTTGCTGGAACCCATCAATAATGAGGGGAATATCGCTGGAACAAGCGAACACCGCACCTGAATTGGCGCTGAACTCCATCAAACTATTCATTGTTGTATTAATTGCTCTGGGTGTTACATAAGCGTTACTCCGCGCTGAGGGTTTTGGGATTTTCATAAATATCGCCATATCTCTTACGGCTTGAAGCCAAGTAACCCCAATTGGATCCATTTCCACGGAAAGCTCATCTTCTTTCGTCAAGAGTCCAAATCTAAACCTATTCCTAGAGTTCAGCACCCACCCTTCAGGTGGAATTGTAGCACCGATTACATCTACAAACAATATGATTCGACCATTATTGATACTTTCCACCCGATTAAATTTCTTTCCTGTAGCTACTATGCTCAGAACTAGGCCTGTTCGGTCTGGATTCATCTATGACAAAGATATAAATAAAGATGATATTACTACAACTGGCATTATTGGACACATACACAAATGTTAAAAGATGACACCGAATCTTCTGTTTGTCGTCCGTTACCAATGGAATAGAGCAAATTAACTTCTGTGTTGTTCATCAAAAATCCAAATTTTCTGTTAAGTTCAGATTGATACTGATAGTACCATTCTACTACTTCGGGGATACGACAACTTTGTCTCAATGCCTGTATATTTTGAATTTGAATATCCTTTGTGAGGGCTACATACCACATATTAGCCTGGACAAGATTTTTAGAAACTGATCGACAATACTTTAATACCCTTACTTCTTCATTATCTTTTGTTCTAAGATGAAAAATTGTTTTCTTTTCACCTTGCAACAATGTCAAATGCAATTGAGTTTGTTCAAAAATGGACACATCAGCACCAAGTAGAGATATTTCACCCCGTAAATCACTCCCTTCTCTATCGCGTGCTCCAGATGGACCTTTGGCATAATACTATTTATTCATCATAAATAGAACTTCCTTAATGATGGCTCAAACCAAAGCTTACCCGTAGAGTTCCCTCGAAAAGATAAAAATATCTAGTCTTCCAATTTTTCCTAACACTGCCTCGTTTGTCCAACCAACCACAACAGTGGGACCAATCTGGAGACCGGTTAACATCAACAAAATCCAATTGCATAGTTGAGGTTGTTTCACGGTGATACAATTCTATAGGAGAGTATTTACTCAATATAAGGCGCCTTATTATAAAAATAAAATATTTTTCAAAAATGGATGGGGCGGTGCTTTGTGATTGGGGGAGACCTCCCCAGGGCGATGGCGATTAAAATTAGCTCAAGGTGTATTGTACTGATTTTGAACGGATTTTGTTGAATTTTGCAATTTGCTGTTTGCTTCGTTGTACAATATTGTGTACAATACTGAGGGAAGATGACACAGCAGTTTGGAGCCACGCACTTATCTACAATATGAATATATACTTCTACATTGTATTGTTCAAGAAAATACTTGCTGCAAGATTCGGAGAGGCTCCTGCTGCTGCTGGTGGCTGTGCTGCTGTCGTCCGCTGCGTGCGTTTGGCATATTCTCCAAAAGCATGCCTGCTGCTGCAGCTGCTCCTGCTGTGTCCTCTTCCCTCAGTACATATTTGCATTCTACACACAATAGCATTCTTGGATTCTGTACAACAAACCACAAAGCAAACACCAAATTGCAAAATTCAACAAAATCGCTTCTGTTCTTTGGATCTTTGACCATGTCTTGATGAATGTCGGGATTCACATCCAATGAATTAATGTTTAAATTCGGGTCAGCCACTGACATTGGTGGGGGCCGCGAAAATCAAGATGAGTGTTTCGTATGGCAAGACACTAGCCATCATGCGATTGCACTATGTGTCCTTGATGGACATGGACGGGAAGTTGGGAAGGTTGCTGCTTCCGCCGCGAAGGCAGCTCTGATAGAACACTTTGACTTGAGTAGAGAGAAAATCATGGTCGATCCCACTGGAGTTTTGATTGAGGCTCATAATGTTGCCCACGGATCAATCAAGCGATCCTTTGCTGCAGTTTTGGAGAATCTTGGAAATCAAATTTGTGAAAGTAATGAAGGTTACCTCATGAAACGCAAAAATTCTTATGAAAGTTGGATGTGTGTTCATGGGGGTACATCTTGTACCATTGTGCTTATTGTCGGTTTTATGACGTATGTGGCCAATGTGGGGGATAGCAATGCAGTGGTTTATTCTTTGCACGAGAGCTTTTCCGGTCAGGACCTTGTTCATATTGTTGACGCAGCAGAAAATGGAAGTGCTAAAGAAACATCGTATGCTTCACTTGGTTGTTCAGAAGGAAAAATGTCAAATATGCTCATAATAACTGCCGAACACTCTCCTGAAAGTGCCTTCGAATTTAATCGATTGCGGAAGTTTCGTCCTCACGAAAGCGACCCAAATTTGCCTGCCATACAAGTTATCTATGATGTTTGTAGTCATGATAAAAGCAAGTGTATTCCAGTGTTCAATCCTCTGATTAACCCACTTAAACCATCTGGGAAGGGAAAGTAAGCAATGGATTAAACATCTTGGTGAACTTTTTTCATTTATTGTCCTTTCGTATAGCTATTACAAGAACGTGCGGAGAGAATGGGCTTCACTTGTTGCTACACCCCCAAGTGCAAGATTCCAAGACGCTCTCGCTTTTACTCGCTCTCTGGGGGATTTGCATTTACATACATATGGTTAGCTTTTAGTATTTTACTTTTGCTGCCCATTGGTTATTTTTGAAATTATTCAGGGGTTACACACCTACCAGAAGTTCATGGTTTAAATCTAGATTCTATTTTTAGGAGAATCACCAATGATTGTTCAACTCGAAAAGTTCTATGTATAGTGGTGGCGTCTGATGGTGTGTGGGACAATTGGCAATATGAAGACGTTGGAAAATTTGTTCTTGATGAATCTTGTCTAAATGCGTCATTTAACCTTTCTGATGGAACACAGAAAGTGGCGGATTCATTCATAAGTAGAAATGCATTATTGTCTAAAAGAAACTTTGGCAATCAAGCTGACAATGCGACATGCATTGTGCTTTATGTATCCATCGAATGATAAGTCAACAAATCCCATAATGTACATATTGTATTTAAAAAAAAAAAAAAGGAAAGCTTAAACTTATAAAATTTATTTCTTCCGCTGCTTATATGCCACTTCTTGCATGATCCGGCGATATGATTTTTCTATTTCTAACTTTGTCTCACCATCAGGCCAATTTTCCAAATCGTAATAATGCGGTGCACTTTCCAACAACCATTCTATATTAACCACAGATATGGTTCTGACATAATTTTTAGTGGTAAGAACAAATTCTTGAAACACAATCCACGGCGGTTTACTATCTATCACTGAAGATGGGTGAATCGATACCACTTGTTGATCTTTGACGGTTAGGTAATGACCTTGACGCTGCAAATGTGCTACTTGCATAAACATCGCTGCCGCCATACACTTCCTTATGTTTATATAATAGAATTCATCAGTAAATGGTACACTGACAGATGGTAGGGACAACTTTTTCATAATTCGTGAAAGTTGCTCGCGAACATTATCGGCTGATTGCATGGAACGATAATTGATAAAATTCTCGTAGCACCAATCTTTACATTCAGAATTTTGCTTGTACGCATGGTATGCATTCAAAAGAGTTAGATAGTCCCCATCAGAGTGAGCAAATTGAGCCTTCGCTTCATCAGCTTCCTTTGCAACATCTTTGGGTCGCATAAATACGTTAGGAACAGATAAAAGAGCAACAATTGAAAGAATCTGGAATAAAGGTTAGTGAAGTAATTCACAATAGATATCAAATATTACCTCGTTCGAGCAATTATAATCCGGCGATATAAGTAGCATCTTCGCAAGTTGAGGCTCTAATGGTACTTCACTCATTTGATGCCCTAACTTCGTTAAATTCCCCTCATCATCCAAGGCGCCAAGATAATTTAATTGTTCCAGAGCGCGCATCATTGTTTCGGGTGCTTCAAAATTAAACAATACCGGATAATGGTAACGGATTGGTAACAAGAAGTATTTACTAACCTGGAGGATCCATGAAATCAAAATGAACCAAATCTTCAACCCCAAGTTTCAATAGAGTAAGTACAACTGTTTCCATGCGAGAACGAAGGATTTCAGGGTAAGTTTGCTCTTGTAGCTCGTCTGTAAAAGACCGTTCTGTGTACAGACGGAAACACTTTCCTGGGCGTGTACGACCGGCTCTTGAATAAATAATGAGATTGAGCATAGGGAAGGAAATAAAATTGATATTTTACCTTCCTGCTCGTTGTTGAGCAGATGCTTTAGAAATTGGGGATACCAACAATGACTCCACTCGGATGCGAGGATTGTACACCTATGCAAAAAACTGTTAAAATGTTTTAAAATGTCATTTCAGACGACGCAGCAAACAGAAACACTGTGAGAATCTTGTTTGAAGATAGAGAAAAAAAAGTCTACCTTCAACAGTTCTTAACAAACTGAGAACAAGATTCAAATAATATCCCCCACATTTAACGATCAAGATTCATTTGTAAGAAAAATAATCAACACATACGGGGTAAGAAAATATCAACACATTATCCATAAATCAAAGTCAACATTGTGAAAAAGAGAATACCTTTTGCTTTGAAAAACCTGGATCAACAACGTAAACAATACCATCGATTGTCAAGGATGTTTCTGCAATATTTGTTGACACAATGACCTTTCTTCCGCATTGGCCACCTGGCCTACGTGGTGCTGGTGCATCACGGAAAATATCTTGTTGTTGACGAGGTGGCAAAGATGCATACAACGGGTAGACTACCACTGGACCCACAGAATCTCCCAGTGCATCAATTTCCGATCGAACCCTTCTGCAGACCTCTTCAATTTCTTCTTCGCCGGTTAAAAACAATAATATATCACCCGGTTCCTCGCATTGATGAATTTGCACAACAGTTCTGACACTCGCCTCCACATAATCTCTTTCAGGTTCCGGCGTGTAGAAGATTTCAACAGGGTGAGTTCTACCTGGGACTTTTAAAAGAGGGGCATTGTCGAAATAGCTTTGAAATTTTAAGGCATCCAATGTTGCAGACATTACAACAATCTTCAAATCGGGTCGTTTCAGCATAATTTCTTTTATTAGTCCCATCAACACATCGGTTGATAATGTTCGCTCGTGAGCTTCGTCAATGACAATGCAGCTGTATCTTTGCATGGTGGGGTCATTCATGGCTTCCCTCAAAAGCATACCATCAGTCATAAATTTTAAAATAGTCGACGAGTTTGTGCAGTCCTCAAAACGAATTGTGTACCCCACCTCTTCTCCCATTGCAACATCCATCTCATCGGCTACTCTTTTGGCAATACTCATGGCGGCGACACGACGAGGTTGAGTGCAGGCAATACATTTTTGCCCCGCGATGGCCAATAATGGCAAAAGAAATTGAGGAATTTGAGTAGTTTTACCACTACCTGTTTCACCTTCAATGATGACCACTTGATTGTTTTTCACTTTGTCGATCAAATCATCTTTGAACTCAAATACCGGAAGTTGTTTTCGCTTTTTAAGGAGTTCGAAATATTTTGTGCTGAAAGGCTTTCCAGTCCAAGGATTAACAGTAATTGTTTCACCTTGATTATCGGCAGTGACGAGGTCAATCTTTCTTTTCATTTTTGCGCAATTAATTTAATAATAGTCTGTCAATTATGTCGGCCGCTGGAATCGATTCTAGCCGCCAATCAAGTTACTAAGACATATAGTAGGCTGTATAACTATCAGTTCCCAGGTTCAGAGCTGTTTCTCACAACGGGCACTGCTATAAGGACCATATTACCAATGTATATTCAAAAATATTCCATGGTGTAATTCGCAATTCGGCGAATGTGGGAATATTTTGTATAAACACGAGCAAATTGTTTGATTTTTTATGGAACGATGACAAAGCATACTAATAATAAGAAAGGAAAACGCTCGAAGGGCAAGTCGGTGAAAAAGGAAAATGTTGAGTCTATTTTACAACAAGCACAGGATGCTTTGAACATTGTACAATTAGAAGAGGCAGCAACATTGTTCAAGCAAGCATTAACATTGAAACCAAATGATACAACCATCATGGATTCTTTAGCAGATGTGCAAATTCAAATGGGTTGCACGCATGAAGCGATGTTGCTGCTGCAAGAAAGCATTAGCCGCGAGCCACATTCAAATGGTG
>JACCEA010603420.1_pt1 | contig 12315 bp, 26 predicted proteins | sample 7449851 | NCBI WGS metagenome assembly JACCEA01 (sample SAMN15323453, study PRJNA562643) | freshwater metagenome | isolation source: river surface water | place: USA:Blue River Watershed | collected 2017-08-18 | reverse complement strand
TGACTCAGGTGCGTGTGGCCAAACCCACCGCCGAAGAGTGGATGAGCTACGCCATCTCCCGGGGCATCAACCACACCGTCATCGCTACGGTGCGCGAGTACCCGGACATGCTGGCCTCGTTCGAAGACTACGAGCACCCGCAGCAGAACACCTATGTGTTTGACCCCCGTGAGGTGCGGCTGTCGTTCGTGACCCCCCGGTCGCTGGAGAAGGCGGGCTACATCGTCGAGCGTACCGCCATCCTCGGTAAAGATGTTATGGCCCATGCGCTCAAGGGTACGGTGGGCGAGAAGGCTATGCACAACATCCTCACGATGGTGGACATGGACTCGCAGCTTGCTGACTGGGATGATGTGATCAAGTCCCCGACGACCGTGCCCGTGCCTACTAACGGTGCTGCTGCCTGCATGATGGTGAGCAAAGCTGTGCGGCGCATCACCAAGGACAGCATCAGCGCGTGGATGGAGTTCCTGCCCCGCCTGTCCAAAGAAGCGCAGGGCCTGTTCGCCCGTAGCGTGATGATCGACCAGTGCCCCACCCGTGCGGTGGCAGCGACTAATCCCAAGTTCGCCAAGTGATGCGCTGACAACAACTATCTGTTCGCCCGCCGCTGATCACGGCGTTCGTACAGTACGAAACCCCAAGAGAAAGGAGATCCCATGTTCGTTACACAACTGAACCAGATGAGTGCGCTAAAGCGTGTTGAGCGTGCACACGTTGAACTCATGGCCCACAAAAATACGATGGCGTATGCAGGTGTGGTGATGGTGGGTAAGTACACCGTCGAGGAGGATGTGCCCACTGCCTGCACCAACGGCATCGACTGCCGGTACGGCAAGGCGTTCGTGGAGAAGCTCAGCGAGTCAGACCTGCGCGGCCTGATCATGCATGAGAACCTGCACAAGACGTTCCAACACACTTTCCTGTGGCGGCATCTGTACGACGAGAATCCTCGCCTCGCCAACATGGCATGTGACTACGTGATCAACCTGATCATCAAGGACATTGAGCAGTCCTCGGGTGGGTTCGTCACGCTGCCCAAGCAGGGCCTGATCGATGAGCGCTTCCGTGGCATGGACTCCCAGCAAGTGTTTGAGATGCTCAAGTCCGAGCAGGACGAGGACGATGGGGAGGGTGAGAATCAGGGCGACGGCGGTGAAGGCGGTGGCCTCGACGACCATGACTGGGACAGCGGCAAGCAGATGTCTGAGCAGGAGAAGGACGCGGTTCTCAAGGAGATCGACCAAGCCGTGCGACAGGGCCAACTGCTGGCTGGCAAGATGGGTGGGCGTACGGCGCGTGAACTGGGGGACATGCTGGAGCCCAAGGTCAAGTGGCAAGATCAACTGCGGGAGTTCATGACCAGCCTGTCTGACGGTAAAGATGTGTCCACGTGGCAGCGCGTCAACCGTCGGTGGTTGCAGCATGACATGTACATGCCCAGCACTCTGTCCGAGAGCATGGGGCGTATCGTCATCGGCATCGACACTTCTGGCTCCATCGGCGGTGCGCAGCTTAACGCCTTCTTGTCCGAGGTGCGTGGCATCTGCGAGAGCGTCAAGCCTGAGCTTGTTGACCTGCTGTACTGGGACACGGAGGTGGCAGGCCATGAGGTGTATGCCCGTGATGATCTGGACAAGCTGATCGCCAAGACCAAGCCCGCAGGCGGTGGCGGCACGGACGCATCCTGTGTTCCCGAGTACATCAAGAAGGCAGGCATCAGGCCCGAGTGCACCATCATGCTGACCGACGGCTATGTCGGTGACTGGGGCCAGTGGTCACATCCTGTGCTGTGGTGCATCGTCGATGGCAACCGCAACCATGCGCCCGTGGGTCAGACCATTCACGTCAACTGACGCGGGAACAGGTTTCTTATGAAAGCGCAGGACATCGCGTTTGTGGTGGTGAGCGTAGCCGCGCTCATCGTTGTTGCGTTAGATCTTTTTGTATGGAGGGTTTGATATGCCGAGAAAAATGACCGTTGATGAGTTCAACAAGCACGGGGGTGCCGACTACTCCCGGTACGCTGATATTGCGGACAAAGCGCTGGCTGCTGCGCACCCTGCTGTGCGCTGGATCGAGGACACGATCCCCACCTCCCGGCGGCTGTACGATCTTTATCAGGAGTTCAAGCACCGGACTCCGGACGCCATCCCCGTGTTGGAGCTTAGCCGTGGAATCTCGCGGTTTGCAGAGAACGGACGGTTCTACACCAGCGTGGGTATCGCGTTCAAGGACGCGCCGGACATCCTGTGCGGTAGGTTGTTCATGGCGGATGACCCCAAGGGTGGTGGCCTGTGCATCTACAGCGTGATGTCTCCGCACGTCAAGAACGAGCGGTACTCGGTGCACTCCAAGGAGTACCACATGCGGGGCAGCAAGGACTTCAAGAAAGCTGTGACCCTTGCGCGGCAGTTCATCAAGCCCAAGCGGATCGAAGAAGTGATCGATGAGCATACCCATGTGCGGGAGTCATGTTTGCGCGCCATCCAGCGTGGGGCCTACGAAACCCTGCGGGACAAGCTGAGCCTGCCGATGGAGACCTTGGGGCGCGAGGTGAGGAACATGCTGCTAGCCGGATACAAGCCGATCACCGCTGAGTTCACTACCGCCATGGCGCTCATAGAGACCCAAGGCGCGGAGCTTGAGCGCATCGCCAACTACGCCCCAGAGCACTGCTACGTGTGGATACGCCCTGATCATGCGCTGTACAAACTCAAGGACAGCGAGGCGGCAGTGCGCGTCAATGACATCGAGGAGTTCCCGCAGGAGATCCGCGACAAGCTGGCCGTGCTACAGATTGCCGAGGTGCATAGCCCTATCACCGACGTGGGTGTGCGGATCGACGACACCAAGTTCTGGGTGTTCCTGTGAGCAACCGCGTCAAAAGCAAGACGGACTACATGTGGGTCATGAGGGCCCTGCATGAAGTCCATGGCAACGAGACCATCGACGCGGAACTCGGTGCGGTGCCGGGTCAACTGACAGAGCTACGGAGGATCATCCAAATTAAAACGAACTTACCCAAGTACAGGGAGTATGAGGCTCTGCAAAACTTCTGGTTCCACATGGAGACGACTGGAAACGACTCCGACCTTCTACGGGTTTCCGTCTATGACGACGGCAAATTTGACATTGTAGACTTTACAACCCCCGCACGGGCTGGTAAGGTGCTGCACCGTCGCGCAGAGCAGGACACGATCCCGCAGTGGGTCATCGAAGCCATATCTATTCTGCGTGTTGCCGACCCACACACTCCCATAGACGAGGTGGGGTTCAAAGTGAATGACAGGGTGTACTACATCGTTGATAGGAGAAACGACTATGCCAGCTAAAAGAACCGACCCGTGGGTTCCGGTCGGGCATCCCGAATTCAAGTGGACCAGCGGCGCAGATGTGCAGGCCACATGGCGCAAGTACGGGTGGGTGCCGCCTAGCGAACTCAAGCCCGCTCCCACGTTCGTCGAGAAGCAGCCCGAGTGGGTGGCTGTGAGGAGGGTGAAATGAGAGTACCTGTGTTTGTTGGTGTAGTGGCTGGCATCTTTGTCGCTCTCATCCTTGGGTTCGTCGCACTGTTCCGTGAAGCGGAAGCGAGTAGGCGGCAGACGACCGAGGCTTTCAAGCTGGCCTGTGAATCTACGGGCGGCAAGGCGGTGTGGAACTTCAAATACTGGGAGTGCTTGAAATGATCGACGCGTACAAACTTCAGTACTTCACCACCGCTGCGTGGCTACGTGGTTACGCGCAAGCTCTAGACGAGTACAACGACAAGGAACTGATTAACAAGCTGACCGAAGCCGCCGATCTGCTCGATCATGTGTGGGGGCGGTACGCGGAAGCGCAAAAGGAGGACGAAGAATGAGCGGCTTTCTTCTCTTTATCTGCGGCATCGTGTTGGGCGCTGTGGTAACCCACCTTGCCCACGAGTACATGGACGCACTGCTGCCGTACAAACGCGATGAGGAAGAACTCGACCCACCGCTGTGGAAGCGGGGAAAGGACGAAGAGAAATGACTAAAGACACTGGAGGCCCGGCGTACCCGACGAACAACTGGCAAAAGGTTGTGCCGCTCAGTACGGGCTACAGCGAAGGCATGACCATGCGTGACTACTTTGCTGCGAAGGCGATGCAGGCGATGCTCACAAGCCCGGAGTTCATGGTTGTTGTGACAGCCGATCAAGCGGTTGGAGCTAACGCAAGAGAGCGCGTATCAAATGTGGCGTATCGCTATGCCGATGCCATGCTGGAGGCCCGCAAATGAGCAGCGTACACGCAGTCACCGAAGACTTGAAGTTTGAGGCCCGGGTTGCATCGTTCTATGCGTTGAACGACACGGCGATGAAAGAGCTTCTACAGGAACTGTCCAAGGTGTTCGAAGAGCAGGGCAAGAAGCACGGCTATCTTGTGTGGCGAGTGCAGACCATTCGGGAGGAGAAGAAATGAAAAAACTTCTACTGGCCCTCGCCCTTGTGGCGGGCTCCGCACACGCTGAGTTCTGGAACGGCAACGATCTGCTGGAGAAGATGACCGGCACCAACATGGAACAGATCATGGCGCTGGGCTACGTCATGGGGGTGTTCGACTCTCAGCGTAGCAGCACGATCTGCCCACCCACCAACAGCGGCATCACCGCTGGACAAATGCGCGATGTGGTCAAGAACTACCTTGAGCGCAACCCGCAGCATCGCCACCACACGGGCGATCTGGTAACCGTCGTGGCTCTTGCCACTGTGTGGCCGTGCAAGAAAGGGAACGGAGTATGAGCATCGAAGTGATGAAGCAGGCGCTTGAGGCGCTGGAGACGAGCGAAGACCTTCGCGGGCAGACACTCAAAACCATTGCCTCCCTGCAACTCGCCATTGAGCAGGCCGAGCGTGATCCGCATCCCGGGTCAACCGACGAGTACGAGGCGTGGCTGTTGCCCGATGGCAGGCCAGAGCCTGAGCAGGCCGAGAAGCAAGAGCCGGTGGACGGCGATGCCTACGACATGATCGACCGCTTTTTGAGGAACAACCTTGATGACCACTACTACGCGGAATACTCGGCTGCACTTGATCGTGTCGCCGCCCCGCCCCAGCGCCAGCCGCTGACGGAGCAAGAGATCATGGATGCGTGGAAGCAAGTTTACGAGCCGGGTCACCGCCTTCACGTTCTGGCAAATTCTCTTGCGCGCGCCATCGAGCGCAAGCACGGGATCGGGGGTGGGGAATGAGCGCATGCAAAAACAACGCTGTCGAACACTGCATGTGCGACGACGGGACTAACTGCCCACGACAACCCGAAGCCCTGCGGCTGGCTGACAGCGCGCATTTGGGCTACCGCGTGGGCTGGCAGCGAGAAGCCGCCTCCGAACTGCGCCGCCTTCATGCGGCATACGAAGTAAGCGGACTGGCGCTAGATCAGGCTCTGAAAAGTATTGAAGAGCTTAGTGCCGAGAACAAGCGATTGAAGCAGGCGATTGCCGGAGGCATCAACGCGCAACTGCTGGAGGCGCTGGGGTGGATCGCTCGGGTAAATGCAATGGACTATGAGTACCAAGCAAAAGCCCGCGCCGCCATCGCCGCAGCGAAGGGAGAGAAATGAAACCCAAACAGAAGCAAGTGAAAGTCAACGCCATCACGTACGCACGCCTGTGCGCCGCCATGATCCCCGGAGACCTGACGTGTCAGGAGCTTGCAGAGGAGACCGGACTGCACCTCGTCACTGTTTACCAGTACACGAGGGAGCTTCTTGCGGCCGGGGCGGCACACATCGTGCGCTACGAGCCTGACTGCCGAGGCCGGCACATAGTAAAAATTTACAAACTCGGGGCCGGCAAGAGCGCCAAGCGCGTACGCTTGACCGGAGCGCAGCGCCAAGCCCGATCCCGCGCCAAGCGCAAGGCGATGAACGACCCCCTTCTCAAACTCGCAGCATGAGCTTTACGATCAAACCCATCAACCTGCCCAACTCGGGCAAGGACAACCGGCTGCACGTCTTCAAGACCTGCACCAAGTGCGTGAAGGAGCGCCCCCCAGAAGGGGGCGTAGACCTTGCGCCAAACAAGTGGGTGTGTGCTTCGTGCTGGGCAATGCGTCGGTACAAGCGCACTTGATTATCAAGCGTTTGACAAGCAAAATGTTGATCCGAGACAAGCTGACCGCCGCCCTTCGTCAACACCCGGAAGGGCTCAACGCCAAGCAGTTGGCGGAACAAACAGGAGTCAAGAAGCCGAATGTCCACAGAACACTCCACGTCATGCCGGACGCATACATCGACCGCTGGGAAGGGCCTGTTCGAGGCCAATACCAAGCCATCTGGTGCGCTGTCGTCCCGCCAGATCACTGCCCACATCCTCGCGGGGACGTGGTGGCCGTTCGACAAGGTCGACGCGGCGCTGCTGCAAAAACTGCATCGGCAAAAAGAAAAGACCAAGACCTCAGAGCCGATCTCTGAGGCACTGATTTAAGAACAACTGTGCCGACACATAGTTGGGCCAGCGTGTGCAAGCCTTGTAGATGCGAACACACATTGGCGGGTGGGGCCTGTCGGATCACGGACGAGTGAGGGCCCGCCCATCTCCGGACAGCGGCTCGGGGGCGCTGAATCTACACATCCCCCGATCTTTTACAAGGAGAAAGCAATGACAGCAGACTGGAAAAAGAAACCGCTTGAGCGCACCCAGCAGCGCGACAGCCTCAAGGCGGCGAACGCCACGATCAGAGCCTTGCAGCAACAAATCGCCGCATTGAAGTCCGATCTGAAATGGACGAGGCTCATCGTAGAGCAAGAGCAAAAACGTGCCGAACGTGCGGGCACCGAGCAGAGCAACTACCGCTACCTGCGCGACATGGGTGTGATGATCGAGGACGAAGGGCAGTTCAAGTACTTGAAGGGTGAAGAGCTTGACGCCTACTTCACCAGCATGAAGATAGAAGTGTGGTCCACCTACCCCGGCACGGGTACGATCGACAGCAAGTTCGTTGATGCGGCGGTGTACTCGATGTCGATCCTGAAAGTGCTCGGAAAGTAACCATGGCCGCAACTCCCGAAGCTAAAGTCAAGAAGAAGATCCGCGCCATTCTTGACGAATACGGCGTGTACTACGCGATGCCGATCGGCACGGGCTACGGCAACTCCGGTGTGCCCGACTTCCTGTGCTGCGTGAACGGCTGCTTCCTCGCCATTGAGGCCAAGGCTGGGCGCGGCAAGACGACGGCCTTGCAGGATGCACACATCGCGCGCATTCACGCAGCGGGTGGCGTTGCAGTGGTGCTCAACGAGGCGTTGGTGCCGATGCTGCCCGGGCTGATTCAAACAATGAAAGAAGAACATGAATCCTAAACTCGCCGCCAAGTGCATGGCGGAACTGACAGAGGACGTGAAGTACATGGACGAGAGCGCCCAAGAGGCGTTCGCTGCGCTGCTGCCGATGCTGGCCAAGCTCTACCGCCGAGACTCGCAGACCAAGTGCGTGCTGCTTCTTTCCAACGAGTCGTACAGCACCATCATGCACATCAACGCCGACGAGTTCGAGGCGTACGGACTGATCGCTGACGCCATGCCAAAACACTCCGCGCTTCTCATGCGCGACGCACCTGACGCAGGATTTCTAAATTGAGCGCCCCCTTTGACCGCATCCTGACCATCGACTTCGAGACTCGGTGGAACCGCAGCGACTACACGCTCTCGAAGATGACCACCGAGGAGTACATTCGTGACCCGAGATTCAAAGCATTCGGAGCTTGCGTCCATGAACTGGGGTCTGATACTAGGACTGTTTGGCACCGCCATGACGAGCTTCATGCTTTTGTTGATAGCGTGGACTGGAGCCGCACAGCAGTGCTCGCCCACAACGCCCAGTTCGACGTGTCAATTCTTTCGTGGCGGTATGGCGTTCAGCCTGCTTTTATTTTTGACAGCCTCTCTATGGCTCGCGCTCTACGGGGCGTGGAAGTCGGCAATAGCTTGGCGAAACTCGCGGAAGACTTCGGCCTACCCGCCAAAGGCCGAGCCGTACACTCCACGGACGGTTTGGAAGAACTGACTCCGATCATTGAGGAAGAGCTTGCGGCGTACTGCGCCCACGACGTATACCTCTGCGAGCAGATCTTCTCCAAGCTGATGATCGGGCTTGACCCCAAGACCGGCAACATGCGGGGCAACTACCCCAAGAGCGAGCTTCGTCTGATCGACATGACGCTCAAGATGTATACCCGTCCGCTGCTGGAACTCGACAGCGACATGCTGGAGGCCGCGCTCAAAGAGGAGAAGGAAAAACGTGAAGGACTACTACATCGGCTGGGCGTGGACGAGTCTGTTCTGGCGTCGAACCCGAAGTTCGCAGAGGCGCTCCGGGCGCTTGGCGTCGAGCCGCCTACAAAGGTTAGCCGGACGACTGGCAAAAAGACGCTCGCCCTCGCCAAGAACGACGCTCTCTTTCAGGCGCTACTTAACGGGCCCAACGAAGATGTGGCGCTCCTATGCGAGGCGCGGCTGAAGGTTAAGTCCACCACGGAGCGCACCCGGGCCCAGCGGTTCCTCGACATTTCCAAGCGCGGGCGACTGCCGGTGCCGCTGTCCTACTACGGCGCTCTGTCCGGGCGGTGGACCGCCGCCAAGGGGTCGGCCATCAACATGCAGAACTTGAAGCGCGGCAGCTTCCTGCGCAAGGCGATCATGGCCCCCGAGGGGCATCAGTTGGTGGTGGGCGACCTGTCCCAGATCGAGCCCCGGGTGCTGGCATGGCTGGCCGACTACGAGGAGTTGCTGGGCATCTTCAAGTCCGGCCAAGACGCCTATGCCCAGTTCGGCGCGCAGATGTTCGGCATCCCCGGTATGACCCAGGAGAGCCACCCAGCCCTGCGCCAGAGCGCGAAGTCGGCCTTGTTGGGGTGCGGGTACGGCCTCGGGTGGGCGAGCTTTGCCGCGCAGCTACTCGTTGGCTTTCTGGGCGCTCCGCCCGTGCGCTACGACCGAGACTTCGCCAAGAAGTTGGGCGTCAACCGGGCCTACGTGGAGCGGTTCCTTTCATGGGAGGACAACGTCGAGAAGATGCTAGAGATCCCCCATATTTGTACGGAGGAAGAACTTCTTACACACTGCGTGGCGGCCAAGAAGATCATCGACATCTACCGCTCGACGGCGTGGCCGGTGGTGGCCTTCTGGGAACTCATGGGCCAGCTTCTGACGCGCTGTCTTGCCGGCGGCGAGGAGGTCGTGTATAAATGTCTCACCTTCAAAAAGGAGGAGATCGTATTGCCCAACGGCATGAGTCTCCTCTACCCGAACCTGCGGCAGGTCAAGGACAAGTCCGGCCAGATGCAGTGGGTGTACGGGGAGGACGAGACGAAGTTGTACCCCGGCAAGATCACGAACAACGTGACGCAGGCAACATCTCGGATCGTGATGACAGACGGCATGCTACGGGTCGACAAGAAGTACCCCGTGGCAGGCACGGTGCATGACGAGTTGATCGCCGTCGTGCCGGACGAGGAGGTTGCTGACGCTAAGACTTGGGTCTTGGCGCAGATGACCATGGAGCCGAAGTACATGCCGGGGATTCCTCTGGCCGCTGGCGGTGGCGCTCACCGCCGGTACGGACTCGCCAAAAACTAAAGGAGAAAGCATGCAACTACCAACGACCATCAAGATCGGCAAGACCAAGTACGAAATCGAGCCCATCCCCGGCACCATCAAGCCCGGCTGCCTTGGCTACATCGACTACGACGCAAAGTACGTGCTCGTGAGCACCCACAAGAACGGCCGCCAGCGCTCGGACTACGCGGTGGCCCACACCTTCTGGCACGAGATGGTGCACGGCATCCTGTACGACATGGGCAGCCGCCTCGAAGCAGATGAGAAGTTCGTCGACCAGTTCGCCCGCAGGCTCAGCGATGCAATCCGAAGCGCCAAGTTCTGAGTGGGACGACGACGCGGTGACTGCGCTGGCGCTGATGCAGGGATGGAACATCATGCGAGACGGACCTCTTTGGACCTTCTCTCGCCTGCTTGACGACTACGCCGTGGAAGTTATCCACGCAGAATCAAGACAAGAAGCTCTTTACCACCTGTCCAGAATCAAATGAAAAAACCAGCTTGGTCCCACTCCTCTCTCAAAGACTTCGAGGGCTGCCAGCGGCGGTACCACGAGGTAAAGGTACTCAAGAACTACCCGTTCCAAGAGACCGAGGCTACGCGCTACGGCAATCAGGTTCATGAGGCGCTGGAGTTGTACGTCAAGGAGAGCAAGCCCCTGCCGCCCGAGTTCGAGCAGTTCAAAGACGTGGCCGACGCGTTGTTGAAAAAGCCCGGGCGCAAGCTGGCTGAGTACCAGATGGCGCTGAGCCCCGACCTCAAGCCCGTCGACTGGTTCGACAAAGACGTGTGGGTGCGCGGCATCGCCGACCTCTTGATCCTCGACGACGAGAACCTCACCGCATGGGTGGTGGACTACAAGACCGGCAACGACAAGTACCCCGACCGAGACCAGTTGGTGCTCATGTCCATCATGGTGTTCGAGCACTTCCCCCACATCCGCAAGGTCAACTCGGCGCTGATGTTCATCGTCAAGAACTCGATGGTGAAGATGCAGATGATGCGCGAGGCCAAGGACGCCGCGTGGTGGCGTTACCGAGAGCGCACGGCCCGGCTGGAGCAGTGCTTCGAGACCGGCGTGTGGAACCCTACCCAGACCCCTCTATGCAAGTGGTGCCAAGTCACCGGCTGCGAATTCAACCCCAAGCACTAGGAGCCGTGATGGAAGAGGAATACGACGTGGTAGTCGCTACGCTGCAAGAAGCCCGCGACAAGTTGTGGAAGATGACGCAAGGCAACATGCGCGCTGGCGCGTTCAACATCATGGACACCATCCGGTTGGAGCAGATTGACCAACTGGACGACGCGATTAAACATTTCAAAACCCGCAAGGAGCAGGAAGATGCCCTACAAGAACCCCGCTGACCGCGAAGCCTACCCCGCCTACGACCAAAAGCCCGAGGTCAAGAAGCGCCGAGCCGCACGCAACAAAGCCCGAGCCATGCTGGAGCGCGAAGGCGTGGTGCACAAGGGCGACGGCAAGGACGTTGACCACAAGAAGCCCCTGTCCAAGGGCGGCACGACGACACGATCGAACCTAACCGTTAAAAGCGCGTCGGCCAACCGCTCGTACAAGCGCAACAAGGATCACTCGGTGAAATGAGCACCAACAACACCAATACGACCGCGCAGGGCGACCCATTCGTGATTGCCAACAACACCCAGCCACGCATGGTGTTCGACAACAAAGGCAACTTGAGCATCGGCACCTCTGGCGGGCCCTTCGGCAACAGCGGCATCATCACTGCGCCGGGTGGCGTCATCACGGACGCAGACAAGGTGAACATGGCCGACCTGAACAGCGACGTGTTCAACACCAAGGTCGAGACGCTCGTCAACTTGTGGCTGACAAAGTACGGCACCGAGTGGGTCGACATCTCGGACGTGATGGAGGACTCGTTCTATGGGCGGGTCTACAAACGCCTTCGATCGCTCAGCGAGTTGGAGGTTCACTACCTGACAGACAGGGCGCGGTTCGTGTGCCGCATGCCGGAGTAAAAAATGAAGGAGAAAGCGATGGGAATTTTTGACGGCCTTTCGCAAGGCCCGGGAGCCTTTGCTGTCGATACAGCGCAGGCCATTTATGAGAGCGAGCGCAAGCTGGCCGAGCTTCAGTTGCAGGCGCAGCAGATGAACATGCAGGCGCAGTCCGCGGCAAACGCGCTGGGGCTGGCTAATGGCTACGGCCAAAGCTACAACTCATCGCAGTCTGCGGCGAAGCAGGCGTCGCATGGATTGCAGAGGAAACAAAACCCTTTCAACCCAAACAAGCAGGAGGCGTTTCAGATACCGCTGTCCCGGCTTGTGACACTGTGGCAGGCAAAGTATGGCGACCAGTGGATTAACGGGGACGAACCCGTAAGCGAGCGCGACGACGCTTTCTATGTGGACGCTCTCCGTCGCTTGTTGAGCGCGGGTTTGTTCGAGCAGCACAGTGGGTGGGTGCGCCTGAAAGAGAACGTGGAGAAACTCCTTGCAGATCGTTGACAACAAGGCGCTGGTGCTGCGCACGCGCAACCCGCACAAGTACCAAGTCATCCCCAAGCACAAGATCCTCTCCGAGGACAACGGCACGTACGAGATTGCCGTGTACTGGGGCCTCGACGAAACACGAGTGCTGCGCAACCTCGGGGTGAAGAACGCCCCCAGCCCCATCACCAAGCGCTACGACTGGCCCGGGCGCTTCAAGCCCATGCAGCACCAGATCGAGACTGCCTCGTTCCTGACGCTCTACCGCC
>JACCEA012562485.1_pt1 | contig 12317 bp, 13 predicted proteins | sample 7449851 | NCBI WGS metagenome assembly JACCEA01 (sample SAMN15323453, study PRJNA562643) | freshwater metagenome | isolation source: river surface water | place: USA:Blue River Watershed | collected 2017-08-18 | reverse complement strand
GCCAACAAAGCTGAGCTGCTGGAGTTCTTGAGAGACGAGGAACTGATAAAGCAGTACGCGGCCAAGGAGGGCGTCTCACTTGAGCGCATCAAGGCATTCCAGCAGCATCTGCAAGACCAGTTCTTTTTGGACGTGCCAAACGGAGTTTTTAAAGCAGACACCCCTGAGCAGCATCAAGCACTGATGGGCAATCTGCACGCGTTAAAAGATTCGCAGATTCTTCAGCAGCTTGCTGGAAAGGTTGAGCAGCTTGTGCCAGCGCCTGCTACTGCTACGCCGGCGCCGACCATCGTTCAAGTTGTGAACGCACCCCAGCAGCAGTTGGGTCTGCAAGATGCCTTGGGCCATGACAAAGAGCTGGCCAAAATGGAGGAGATAAAAAGCCTCTATCCGTTGGGACTGGCGTTGACATTTTCTCAAGCCCACCAGCTCTACCTCAAGTACTCTTTCAATGATAAGCCTGAGCATGCAAAGACAGTGCGGGACTACACGTCCCGATTGAACAAGATCATTGAATTGTGTGGCGACAGATATTTGCATGACCTCGAGTCCGATGATGTTATTCAAATTGAAATGGCGATGCTGGAGACGCCAAGCTCGAAGCCACGAAAGCAGACTGCCGCAAAGCAAAAATCGGGAAACCCTCCGGCAGAAAGCGATAAGCCGCAATACTTGACAAGGCAAACCGTCAACGAACGACTTCGTCATTTGAAGGCTGTCTATACAAAAATGATCGCAAAGCGCCAGTACCGTGGCGAGAACCCTTTTGACCTTTGGGAGGCGCTGGTTTCCAGTAAGGAGCGTAAGCGGAATGGCAAAAAATCCATACGCTCTGTTGAGCGTGTGGAGGTGATTTTTAACGGGGACTACTACGGGCAGTTCCGTGATAAGGCACCGAATATGTACCTGCTTCTCATGACCGCCATCGTCACTGGGATGCGTGCGTCGTCAATTGCTCGGATCAAGGAAGAGGATTTGATGATCAGTGTGGGCGGCACACCCATGATTGATGTCACCCGGGATAAAACGGTCGCAGGCGTTCGCCAAGTGCCCCTGCCAAAACCGCTTTTTGATGCCCTCAAGGACTACTTGAGGAAAAACAAGAACATGGGTTTTACGGCAGACCCCACGGACAACTATTCATCTGCGATCTCGAAAGCCAACCGCCGCTTCAAAAAGCTTTTTGGTTGTGAAACTGCAGAACAGCTCAACGCGCACGATATGCGCCGCTCGTTTAACGAATACCTCAAGAAAAGAGGTGTGCAATTGGACATTCGCTCAGCGGTGCTCGGCCACAGCCAGCGGGAGGTTAATGTCGTGTCGTACTCGAACGGGATTACAGTTGATGAGTCTTCCGATGTAATCTCGACAATTCAAGAAGACCTGCTGCAGCTGATGAAGTTTCAGTGGCCTTGAGGAGATGTTCAGGCGATGCCGTGGAGACATCACCAGATCATCTCATCAAGATCATTACTGGCTCAGGTGATGGGTTGGGAAAAGGCAGCTTCAATCGAGGCGCCAGCGGCCTTTGAGAGGGCTTCTTGGCGAGCCAGTCGCTCGTTTTCAATAGCCCTGTTTACCCCCAGCTCAAATTGTGCTTCGCTTTTCTCGTCAGGTTTTTTTCCGTCGATGTCCTGAGCGTTGATATCAGCTCCTGCAGTTATCAATAATTGAACAAACCGCACGGTCTTAGCATAGTGCAGTGGGGTTTGTCCTACATCGTTGCGTGCGTTGATATCTGCACCAGCGTCAATCAGCGATTCCAAGACGCTTGCATTCCATTTACTCTCGTCATCGTCGCGGTTGTTCAATCCGATCTCGTCTAATGCCACTAGATGCAATGCAGAATTGTTGTACCTGTCTCTAGCCTCCAAATCAGCGCCTGCGGCCAGTAAGAAGTTGACCAACTCACGGTTATGGGCGTAGCTCAGGGCGGGGCTTACCATCCTCTTTTCCAGACTTCTGATGTCGCCACCAGCAGCAATCGCTTCTTTGATTGCGTCAATGTAAAGCGCAGATCGTTTGAATGGATGAATCTCAAAAACAAGTCGGCCAAGCGCATGACTGGCATCGCCTTGTGTGATTTCAAAGCCACGCTCCTTGTGCCACTTGAAGCTTTCTATACACTTTTCGGGGTCATGGAGTGGCGCCGACTTTGTGCCCACACCTATTAAGAGATTCGACATTAATTCAGAGACTATGATCATGGATATCTTGTCAGGCGTGAGCAGCGGATGGCGTTCTTTTGGCGTGCAGACGACGTTGGGAATGGTGGTGAAAGGCTCATGACTTTGCGCTGAGCAGCTCACTGAATTTCGCGAGACGCTCCTCTCCGCTCATCTCCCGGACGGCCTTTGCGACTGCTGTAGCTTTGCGTTTTTGTGTCTTGATTGCCTCATCGCGGCGCACATAGCTGTCCACCACAAGAGGGGTTTTGGTCTGGATGGATTTCACAAAGCGATTACCCATCGCGAGGGCAAGTTCAGGCTTGCGCTGGTAGTAGGTCAGGTTCTCACTCAATGAATCTGCTGCTTGCTGTGCAGACTCTTCTGCACCCAAGCCTTGTGCCAATGCCGCTACGCAAGCAAGGTAGGCTTGATTGAAGAACTCTCTGGGGTGCTGCCTGAGGGCTCCGCGCTGAAGTAGGGGGCTTACCAAGTCCTGTTGTGCAGGTGTCAGTTCATGGAAGTGCCACCCGGTTCCATGTGTGTTGAGCAGTACTTCTGTGCGCGTAGCAAAGTCAGGAATCTTGAGCAACGGGCCATCAACCAGTTCGCTGCTCACCGACTGATGCTGTTCGAAATCTGCTGTGATGGGTACTGGCGCATACACAAGATCGTTGAGGCCTTTCATGTTCCTGCGAAGGAGTGTCAAACCGCTGGCCGCTCTCAACCACATCGATGCCTCGATGCTTTCAGTGGCATTCAGTGGTGTCTGAGTCGCAACCCATATGTACGCTTCATCGCCTTTAACAATCCGCAGGTGCATCAGCCCCTCGAACTCATCGTCTTTGTCGATGGTTCCGAGCGCCAGAACATGATGGCGATCTGAGATTCGATGGCTGGTCGGCTTGACCCAGTGTTCGTGAGTCTTGATTCTGAGTGCAAGTGCAGCAACCAGTGAGTCTGGGATGTGACTCGCAGGTACTTTCAGTCTTGAGTACCAACGCGCTGTCTGGCTGTGACTTCTGAAGTCGAGTTCAAAACAGAATTTCTGGACGAAGTCCAAAAATGTTGGACAAATGCTTGCCTCCATCATTGGGTCGGTTGGCGAAGCCAGTCGACAGTGAAGTGATCTACCCTTTGTGTAAACATGTGTCATGGTGTTCTATCCCTGTTTATAGTGTTTAGTCTTGACGGAAGCCTCCGCTGCTTTCCAGAAATTCCTTCGAATGGATTTCTGGAATGTCAGAAAGAATTTCCGTACTCGTGGAAATCCCTTCCTGCGGCTGGAAGGGGCTTTGGGGCTCTTTTGGGCCGGTTGCTTTTTTCTTGCGCTTGCCGGGCACAATGGCGATGTCTTGTTTGCTGAGATCGTGTGGGCTCACCTCCACCGAATGGGCTTTGGATTGGTCCAAGTCCTTGCGGATATAGCGATCGATTTCAGGCCGCTTAAGGTAATAGCGACGCCCGTCTTCTACAAATAGGCCGGCGTCAGTCTTGTGCCCAGTGATCTTGATGACTATCAGCTTGAGCTTTTCGAGCACTTTCAGTCCATCATCGACAGACTTGGGGCAATAGCCTGTGCAGCCCGCCAGCGCATCGAGAGATGGCCACGCGACATCGTTATCGTCTGCAAAGGCCGCGAGCTCTTTGAGCAAGGTGAATTCGCGACGGTGCAGTCCACGCACGAACCTCACTTGGAAGTAGTACATGCTCATGCGGTCACCTTCGGGTTGGCGTGTTTGACCGGAGAAAAGCTCTCCTCATTTGCCGCTGACTGAGTACCCTCGGCGCTAACGGCTGCCGGGACTTTGATGAGCTTGCATGCCACTGCCGCTTCTGGGTAGTTCTGAATGAGCCACTGCGCAAACTTTTTCGTGTAAGCCGAGCGCAGCAAGCTGTACGGCCACCTGCGCGATGGCGACCGCAGGTGCGCGAAGTATTCGCTATATCTATCGCGTGGGTACCACCGTCCTCCACTGTCAAAAATTCCGATGGTCTTCGCATCCGTCGAGTCCAGCGTCGTTTTGCCGGTCAGTTCGTATTGCGTGTCGTTGTCTATGGTCGCCATGGCGGCTCCTTTCTCAGTTGTCAGCGGTTCCGCCGCCACGGTTGCCTTTACGGCTATCCAGAGCCCATGTGTTGCGCTCTGGATAGCCGACCCCAAGGGGTCAGCTTTGGCCATCAGTTCGCGTTGAGCTGCATTGCCAACCACTCATGTGTTTGCGGACAGTTCTGAGCGCTGCTGGACCTCAGGATGTCTCCAAGAGGCTGGCCTTCCGTGACCAAGAGGGCGATGGTTTCCAGATCCAGATCACGGCTGCCTTGTGCCTCACCGGCTTGAAAAGCCAGTCGGAATGCATGTGCAATCGCTTGCCGGTGGTCCAGAAACTCGTGACTGAGCTCTGGCAGAGCGTTGGGCTGCTTCTTCCTTGCCCTGCGTTGTTTTCGCCTGCCGGGACCTTCGGGAAACAGCTCCCACAGCAAAGCGGAAAGACGATCCAACTTTTCGGCACCTTCACGGTGAGGTTCAGGCGATATCTCCGAGACCTCTCGCGGCCTGAAAACAAAGATCGCACTCGCAAAATCTGCAGACGACGCCGCACCTTTGAAGGACAGGCGCCCTTTGATGAATCGGCATTCATCAGCGACCTCAAGCGCATCGAGGAACCACTCGGTGCCAGTGTTGGCAGGCACCAAGCAGACAACCAAGGCTCCTTCCTTGTGGGCGCTTTGCCGTGCTTTCTCCAGCCACAGCGGCATGTTCTCTTCCCCGTATGGCGGGTTCATCCAGACACGCCTGCCAGCCCACGATTGCTTGAGTCCGTCGTCCTCCTTCGTGAAGTGGTCAGCACACTTGGCCGTGTGCGTGTAGCAACAGGGGTCCAGATCGAAGTTGAACTCTTGGTTCAAGGCCTCGAAAACATGATCGGGTGTCTCCCAGTCGTCGCGCTTCGGTGAGCGGGGCTTGCCCATGTCCCCATTCAAGGCTTGGGTGCTCGGTACAGTGCTTTTGCGGCCTCGCGTGCCCACCTCACGGGGTTTCCGGTGGAACTTCAGGTAGCTCATTGCCGTCGGCAGCGCAACGAATGCCGCGTAGGGCTGCCGTACACACGCATCCGTTGCCACATGTGCAGCGCGCGCCGTCTGGGTCTGAAAATCTTGGTTCAGCATCTTCAACTCCTCAGGCATGCGTCAGGACAGGTGTCAGGGCGCCAGTCACGGTGTTCAGCCAAGACTTCGTTCGGCTCACAAGAAATGGGTTGGCTGCCGCCGGAGAATTTCGGTCGCTAATCGTGTGCAGTCGCGCGCCCAGCGCATCCAGCTCAACCGCGTCAGCGAGTCGAGGCATGACAATGTGTGGCAGCCTTGCTGCATACGAGCTGAACTCCGGGTCGCTCAACAGCGGCTGAAATGCCTTCTCACCGATCGAGCCGGGTGTGTGCCCCAAATTCATGACCAAGGCGTGATGCGCCGAAGGCATGGCGTCGACCGTTTCCATGACATGCGCAGCCGAGTCCATCGACGAATCGATGACCGACAATGCGATCACATCGATCTCGTGTTCTTGGCAGATGCTCATGACATCTTCGGTCGAGAACCATTGCCGGATGGCTTTGTCGATGCCGCCACCGGTATCCACCACCACGCTGTGCCCGCGCTGGAAGGCCAGTTCGATCAACGACCGCTCAAGGTTCGTAATCACCTCGGTCGGGTCGTTGACATCGAGCAGCAATGCGTCAGCAACCTGTCGCTTGAGCGAGCTGTTGCTGCCGTCAGCGTCGATACCGACCACTTGATGACCAGCCTCGCGCAGGGCAATGAGAGCAGCCTGCGCCGTGGCAGTTTTGCCCACGCCCCCTTTGCCAAAGGTGAAGACGATGACCGGGCGGTCTTTGTTTGCGGCGGCCATGGCTTCTTGGGTCTCTGCGTCGGGTCCGACGCTCTGGGCTGGTGAGCCCTGATTGGTTGGGTGTTTTTGTTGTTTGAGCGATTTGGTATTCATATAAATCCTTTGGTAGTCGAAGTGGGGATGGCGATCACTTGGGAGCGAAGCCGCTTGATTTCGTTGATGAGCGCAGGTTGCGCAAACCGACTGACGAGGATTGGTCGGTGGGCACGGATTGATTACTGGTGCTTCCCAAAGCCTTTTTCTCGGGCGATCGCAAGGGCTTGCTGGCTTTGACTGCCCTATTGGCAGGTGGGGTGTCACTCAACAAGTCCGAGGCGTACTTTTTGAAAGTGCCCCAGTTCGCTTGGACGCCGCAGGCGGTCAGATCGGCATACATCTGCTCGACGGTTTTGCCCGACTCACGCGCCCTTTGCATGGTCTCGCGCATCGACAGCATCAACTGCCAGAGCGAAATGACCCGGTGCGCAGGTGCCGTTCCGAGCCTTTGCTCGAAAGAACTCAATACTTTTTGATCCACTTTGATTTGGCTGTTCATCTCAACCTCCTTTGACAAATGCGTAAGATAACGGAAGCCCATGGACAACAATGTAACATATCTGGAGGTCATGTGCACATGCGGAAAGGTGATCGAGAGATGGAGCAGCTAAAAAAACTGGTGGTGGCTTGGGCTAAGTTGGCAACGACAGGCGCCCGTCCCGTTGGGGAAAAGGCAGGACTCACTCGGGAAACCTTCTCACGCGTGCTTAGCAATCGAAGGCAGCTTCAGGATGAGGAGGCTGTGCAGGTGGGGGATGTGCTTGGCCTTGGCATTGAGGGGTTCAAAGGCAAGCGAATTGAGTCGAATCTGTGCCGCTTTCTGAGCGACATCGGGGACTTAGAGAGGGCGGGTATTCAGCTCGAGTTCTTGGCGCACATTCGGTCCGCAAAAGAATTGCGAGGCGGGGTAGCGCTTCAGCGGTACTGCGCTGTCTTAGCCACGTTTGGACGAACCCAGCGTCTTATGGTGCTCAGGATGGCGACTGCAAAGTACGACGAGCTGATGATGAATCTGAAGCTGCCAGTGTTGCCAACGGTAGAAGTTGACACGCTTGTCTTGCCCTTACTAAGTGACATCACCAGTGACATCACAGAAACTGAATGGGCTGAATTTGCTGCAATTTTGGAGCAGGCAAGACCTGCACTGAAGACCGGGTCTGAGAAAACTAAAGACAGCGCTGAATTAGTGCGCGCGCAAGCTGTAGTCGAGTTGGGAAAGTGGGTTGGAAAGACGCTAGTGGCTGTTTTGAAAACCACAGAAGCAGGCCGACTGACTGGAAGCATGGCTCGCCGTATACGGTCAACTGATCTCTCAAAAGTGGCTGCTGACCATGAGGTTCTCGCAATTTGGCCGACAGCAGCCAAAGAATTCTCGAGAAAGCGTGTTCTGACGCCTTTGACAAGTGAATACGCACCGTTTCAAGCAGTTGGTCTTCTTGCAAATGGGAAGCCAGTATTTGTTTTCATGGCCGTAGTCAGTGAGCTACATGGGATCTATGTTCCGAGCCATGTTCGTGAAGTTGACGGATATGTGATCGTGTTTAGCGAGCATGAAAATGAATTTTCGAGAACAAGCGAGCCGGTTTACGAGGGGCAAGTACGAAACTTGGTCCCTGTTCTCGAAGATGAAACGCTCAATAGAGACATCGGGAGCCGGCGGGAAGGAGCTCTGAGTTATCTCAGATTGCTGGCAAGCTCAGTACCTGAACAAGAAAAAATCACTAAGCGAGCGATTCAGCCCTAGAAAAATCAAAAATTTGGGCGAATAGATTGAGTAGGAGGAAGCAATATGCTCAATCAAAGTAGGCCGAAGAAGAAGTCCCAGACCGATATCAAAGATGAATTACAGGGGAGGACTCACGAGGTTCTGATGGTTCTGGGTGTCAACCCGATCGCCATGAGTACTCAGATTCCGTGTCCGCTTGCGATCCACCATGAGGGGCGACCATCGTTTATGGTCAACCCACAGAAAAATCGGTACTACTGCACTGAATGCACACCAAGAGGGGCCAGCCTTATCGATTTGGTGATCGGCTTGGGAATGGCTAAAAATTTCAATGAAGCAGCGAGGTACTTGCGATTTAAATTGATGCGGGATCAATACCTTGCCGAATATCTGAAACGCTTTGAGACTACGGAAAATTTTGAGGATTGATGAACAGGCAGTCACTGAAGACTGATAAAGGCAAGGTCAGGTGAGGTGAGAAGAGGTGAGAAGAGGTGAGAAGAGGTGAGGTGAGGTGAGGTGAGGTGAGGTGAAAGCCTAGTGGATTTCATGGTGAATTCAGGTTGTTTTTGTACGCGCAAATGATCGGTAAGTTCGCGCTCCACACAAGGAGCGATCATGACAAGTACGACAACGCAGAATCATCAAAGCAATGAAGAGCAACAGGCAATGACGCCTCTCGAGCGCTTCCTCACAGCCCGGGTTCGGACGCTTGAGTTGAAGCTCACGAGTGAGCGAAACAAGAATGCAGCGCTACGAAGTTCAATGAATGGACCAAGCTTGCTCGATCAAGTTGAGGAAGCTCAAGCGTTTGCGGAGTCAGTGAACAAAGAGGGCGAACCCTTTGAACTGTTCACTGAAATCGGCGTGAAGCGGCTCAAGGCGGTCAAACTCAGCCACGATCATCTCACCGAAAAATTCCGACAAATCCGAGAAGTCGACCGGCATCGCCGCCTCGTCCTGTCAAAGCAGCAGCATGTCGATGCAGTAGAAAAGCTTGGAGAGAAGTACAAGAATTTTTCAGGATTCATCAATGAATTCGTCGTGCCCCAGCTGTATCTGCAGTCATTGACAAAAACGCCCGTACGCTTGCAGAACTTTTGCCTGATCGGTCCGCCGGGTGTCGGTAAGACGGCATTTTTGACGGAGCTCTCCGAGGTCCTTGAGCTGGGGGGGGCAATTTTTGACGCTAACTCCATCCAATCGTCTGCAGTCCTCAACGGCCTGACTCGGCAATTCGGTAACGCTGACATCGGACTGCTTTTTGAAAAAATGGTTTTTGGTCGCACCCAAGCGGGAAGGATGCATCCGGGAAATGCATTGTTCTGCGTTGACGAGATCGAAAAGATGGGAAAGTCAGATCAGCTCGGATCTTCGTTCGATCTGATGTTGGCACTTCTTGAAAAACAGACTGCCCGTCGGTTTGTCGATGTATGCGCGCCTGAGCTTGTGCTGAATCTTGAGCACATCAATTGGGGTTTCACATCCAACAGCCTAGAACATGTGAGTGCGCCCCTCCGTTCACGACTGATCCAAGTCGAAATTCCAGCGCCCACACCAGAGCAGTCAGTTGAGATCGCGTCAGGAATTTTCGAGGAGGAAATTTCCAAGTTGAAAGGGATGGTGGAGCGTGTTCCTGAATTGAACTATTCGGATCTTGAACAGATTGCATCCCATTCCCCTAGGCAACAAAAGCAGTTGATTCAGCTTGCGATTGCCAAATCAGTACGAAATGGCGCCGAGTTCATTGAGCTGGTCAGTAAAGAAAAGAAGTCGACTGTGCGGATGGGATTTTTGTAGCCCTGCTAAGCCACATCGGTGTCTTCTTGCGCTGCCAAGCAGAGTGAATACACAGGCAGTGCGCGAGCTAGGGGTGTAGAGAGGCGAGGTGAGGCGAGGTGAGATATTGGGAAAGCGTACGGGGAATTTCGTGAAATATTGGTTGTTGTCGTCCCACTGGGTTTGGCACTACGCTTTAAACCTTTGAAACTACCGATGACTGGACACATGGCAAACATCATGACCCGGGAGGAGCTGAACTCGAAATGGCCAATTTTGCGGGCGATTTGCATTGAGCACGGACTGGGGTGGTATGAAATCATTGATCGCATCATGGCTGCAATCCTTGAAGCGGGTTTCGATCCTGAGCGCGATGAAATCCAGCAAATCAAAGAGAAATTTGGGACACTGCGGGTCTATGTTTCTTGCGATGCTCGCCAAGACGCCTCAGATGAGAGCCAGAATTTCCAAACTGGCGATAGGTTTGAGCGCATCCTGAGCGCCATCAAAGCTAACGACACAAGCGGTAAAACTTGCGAGGAATGTGGCAAGCCCGGCCGGTTGTTGGTGTCGGCGGGGTGGTGGTCAACGCGTTGTCCAGAACATGCCAATGCAGATGCCTTGCCTCCTGCTGAATATTTCGCAAAGAAACAGACTGTCCGTGGTCGGTCAGACGATGGCACATAGTAATTGCTCGAAGCCGCCTCATCGCTCTTTTAACCTGAGCACTCTTGCATGCAATCCAAGTCGATTAAGAAAGTCGATCTCATCCAGCTGGGCACGGGAGGCTGGCTCCTCGGGCTTTTTGACTTCAACAAAGCGGGCGATCGTTGGCTTGCCTTGGGCCAAATCAATGGCATAGACAAACAGATCAGGCACGCCGGAGAGACCAGCGTGTTCAGGCGAAAGGTGTCTGTTCAGGATCAGCTGTAGTCGATGTGGACCGCACACCGCAAACAAAGCGTACAGTGACTCTGACGCCGGCAAAGAAAAATACTGGCTCCTCAAACGCTCGCGATGGGCTTCAACTGTCACAGCCAGCTCTTGCTGTGACATCTTGCAAAGCTCTTTGGCATCTCTGCCCATTGCCGCATCCACAGCTCGCCACAATGTGGAGCTCAGACGCGTCCCGGAAAATGTGTAACCGGCAAATTTTCGCTGACGCCATCGCCTCAGAACTACGCTCTCGGGAACTGCTTTGAGTGTGCCAAGTCCTTTGGGGTCAACCAAGTAAAAGACACGGTTCCCTCGGGACTCCCTGCCGTATACGACATGGCTGATGCGAAGAGATGGCTTGGCGTCGGTTTCTCTCATGAGATGCAATAAGCAAGGATGTCAGCCTGTCACCTTTGCCATGAGATCATCGATGTTTCTAGCAACAACATAGGTTGCTGGATTGGTGTTCATGGCCAGAGCCTCAAAGTGAGCCTTGCCGCACAGGATCTTGGCGCTCTCTTTGTCTCTCAAGTCTTCTGCGAACAAGCTGCCCTTTGTCTCGACAACGAAATACAAACGCTCTTGTCCATCGACCTCAACGAGCACTGCCCAATCTGGGTTGTAGGTTCCCAGTGGGGTAGGGACCTTGAACCATCCGGGTAGCTTGGCATAGACCTTAACTGCTTCGTTCTTTTCCAAGTCTTCCGCAAAGCCTTTTTCAACGCCGCCCGAGTCATAGACCACATACTCATAGACTGCTTTGGTCGCGGGCAACATGTTCTTGAGGTAGCCGGTCAGTTCTTCCTGATTGAAAAGCTCCTGCGCGTAGTAGGCGTCATCACCGATCCGCTGGTACTTGATGCCATCAACCAGTGCCATTCGCTTCGCACGGTTGACAGAATCAGCTACAAGATCGATGAATTGCTGAGGATTCTTCTTGAAGTCGTCTAGGCGATCACTCTCCGTCAAGATGCGAACCAGACTGCGTCGAGTCAGTTGGGTGCGATCCTGAAGCTCGGTCAGGATGTCCGGCAATTCGATATCCTGCTCTTCAAGGATGATGGGGGCTGAGGATGCGGTTTCGTTGGTGTTGATGCCGCCTTTACCGATCGCCAAATCGGCCTTACGCCACTGCAGGCGCGTTTTCGTGACTGCCGGCAAGTCATTCACTGCTTGGATGCAGGCTTTGAGCAGCGCCTCGTTGTCAAACTGCACCCGGTAGGTGGTCTTGTGCTTGATGCGGTCCCAAAGCGCCTTGAATTCAGCGCTCTGAAGAATGGCTTGGCGGGTTTTGATGGGCTTGCGCTCATCGGCATTTTTCACCGTCAGACCGCCAGACAGCTTCTTCAGTATCTCGCTGATTTCCGCCGTTTGCGATGCGAATTCCTCGGGCAGGGTGAAGGTCTTCTCCTTCAGTGCCGTTCGCAAGGCATCTTGAACCTTGCCCTTGGCGTCAACCATGCCCGAGTCATGCAAGAAGGTCCAAATAGCCTCAGACTTATCCACCCCCAACGGCTTGGCCTCCCCTTGGGCATCCAGAACGCCAATGGCTGCGAACTGGTGTTTCTCGACGATGCCGAATCGAATGCCGGTATCGGCCTCGATCTCTTTTTGCAAGTTGGCCGCAAAGTCTTCATAAGGCGGATTCAAGTACGAAGCGCAACACGGTTTAACGAGGCATGAAACACCTCGTGCGGGGTCTTGAATCCCAGCCGCTTTCTGGGCCGGTGATTCAATCTGTTTTCGATCATAGTCAACTCCTCAT
>JACCEA010889506.1_pt1 | contig 12318 bp, 2 predicted proteins | sample 7449851 | NCBI WGS metagenome assembly JACCEA01 (sample SAMN15323453, study PRJNA562643) | freshwater metagenome | isolation source: river surface water | place: USA:Blue River Watershed | collected 2017-08-18 | reverse complement strand
CACCACATCGGGCCGGTGCTGCAATATGCCGGCGCTCGCGTCCTCGATCCGGCCGGCCTCCCCGACGATCCGGATGTGCGGCGCCAGGTCGCCGATGCTGCGCAGGCCGACGCGCACCAGCGGATGGTCGTCCACGACGAAGAGCCGGATGAGGCGCGGCGGGGTCATGCCGAGGCGCCGCCGGACGGCGCGCGGGTGGAGTCGGCCGGCGGCGCGGCCGGGACGCGCAGCCGCACCTTCACGCGCGTGCCGCGGCCGGGTTGGCTGTCGAGGTCGAGTTCGCCGCCCGCCGCCACCGCGCGCTGCCGCATGCTGCGCAGGCCCTCGCCGGCGTCCGCGCGGTCCGCCACGGCGAAGCCCTTGCCGTCGTCCTCGACGCTCAACGTCACGCCCTCCCGGTCGGCCGCGAGCCGCACCGCGATGTGCGTCGCCTCCGCGTGGCGCAGGGCGTTGCCCAGCGCAGAGCGGGCAAGTTGGGCGAGGGCGACGGCCTGGGCGTCGGTCAGGCCGGCTCCGGCGCCCGGCGGCGCGTCGAGCGAGATCTCGGACAGCGTCGTCGCGCGCAGCGACTGGACCACCGAGGCGAGCACCTGCTCGAGCGCGGGCGAGTCCTGCTCCGGCCGCCGCGTGCCGCCGCGGATGAAGCGGCGCAATTCCGCGATCACGACGTCGACGCGCTGCCGCGTGTCGTCGAGCACGCGGGCCGAGGTCGGCAGCGCGTCGGCCACCTCGCGCGCGGTGCGGGTGAGGCCGAGCTGGATCGCGTAGAGGGATTGGATCGCGCCGTCGTGCAGGTCGTCGCCGAGATTCGCGCGTTCGCGCTCGGAGAGCGCGAGGGTGTTGCGGGCCGCGGTGATTTCCGCCGCGAGCCGCTCCTGGCGCACGCGCGCATGGATCGCCACCCCGATGAGTGTCGCCGCGAGCAGCGTGAATCCGGCCCCGCCGCCGCCGATCACCCACGCCCGCCAGCGGTCGGATTCCGCCTCGAACAGCGGCGTGCTCACCACCTCGACGCACCAGCGCTGGCGATACCACGGCAGCACGACCGTGCGACGGAAACGCGGGTGCGGCGGCGGCGTGGACGACGGATTCAGCAGCGCGTCCGGGTGCGGTTCGAGCCGGCTGTAGAGCCGCACGTGCAGGCGCCCGATCCGGGCGGCGGAGTTGAAGGTCCGGTCGATCAGGTAGTCCGTGGAAATGAAAACTCCGAGCGCGCCGCGGGTGACACTCGCCCGGTGCGCCTGCACGCGCTCGTCGAATTGTCGGGGCGTTTCCTGCGGACGTTGCCCGCGCGGCGCGGTCTGTTCGGGCGCGTAGAGCGGCAGCGCGAACCAGAAGCCGTGCACCGGCTTCCCGTCGGTGCGGCGCACGGTGGAGGGACGGTCGTCGGACCAGGCGTTGCGTTGGCCGATCGCCGGTGCCAGCGACGGCCACCGCTCGTGCGCGACCCCGAGATCCGCCCCGAGCGGAATGGGCTCGATGTCGTTGCGGTTCCAGCGCTGCCAGACCGGCAGGGCGAAACTCCGCCCGCCGCGCCGCGGGTCGAAGGTGTAGTGGCCGGGCGGCCACAGCGCGCTGCCGCGCTCGAAATGGGCCTGGAAGTCCTTCGCCGCGACCTTCGGGCAATACACCGCGAGCATCACGCCCGGCAACTGCGCGGGAAAGTCCGTGGCCGTCCGGTGGCGAAACGTCCACACCATCAGCGGCAGTTCGTCGAACTGCGCGCAGTGATCCGCCAGCCGGCCGAGCCGCTCTTCGTAGCGCTCCATGTTCATCTCCAGCGCCGCCGCGGTCTGCCGCGCCTCGAGGGCGAAGCTGCGCTCGTCGGCCTGCGCGGCGGCGCGATGTTCGCTGACGCCCAGCCACGCGGACGCCGCCAGACCCAGCGCGAGGACCGTGAGCATCGGCCAGTAGCGACCCAGCCAAATCCGGAGCGACGCGGGCATCGCCGATTCTGTGCGAGCCGCGCGCGCCGCGGTCGAACCAAAACACCGATTAGAGGCATATGCCTCTATCGGGAGAGCGGGCGCAGCAACTATGCTGACGCTCTCCATCCGCCATGCGCCATTTCGCTCTCCAAGTCAGCCGGAGGCCGTCGCGCGGCCCTCGCCATGCGTCCGGGGCGACGGGGCGAACGGCCCGGGCGCGGGCACCCCGTTTCGCTCGCCGCTGCCCGCCGCCGCGCGGCCGTTTTTTCCTGCACCTCCACCGTCGTCGTCCGTCTGTCCCGCCCCTATGAACCTCCTGCGTCCGATTGCTCTTTTGTTCGCGCTGCTGGTCCCGTGGTTGAGCGCGCAGGGCGCGCCGACCGTGGTCGCGCAACCGGCTTCCCGGTCGATCCTCGCGGGCGGCGACACGACGTTCGCCTTCGAGGTCACACCGTCGGTCGGCACGACCTACCAATGGAGCGTATCGACGAACCAGGGCACGACGTGGACGGCGTTGACGAATTCCGGCCCCTACAGCGGTGTGACCGGGCCGGTGCTCACCGTCACCGGCGCGACCGTCGGGCTCAGCGGCTTGCGCTACCGCTGCACGGCCAGCAACAGCGGCGCGGTCACGAGCAGCGACGCGACTCTCTGGGTCGCGGTCCCGCTCGCGGCCGGCGGCGATGCGGTCACGCTGCCCGCGCTGGCGATGAATCAGACCGTGCTCTACGCCGTCACCCTCGCGGAGGGCAATGCCGGCGCCCGCTTCGCGCTGAACACCGTCGGTCCCGGCAGTGCCGATCTCGCTTTGCAACGGGCCGCCGCGCCCACGCCGACCAGTCGCCTGAAGGCGAGCACGGCTCAGGGGATCGACACGCTCTTTCTCACGCCCGCCGAGGCGACGCCGGCGACCTACTTCGTCGCGGTGACGCGGCCCGCCGGAGAAACCGGCACACCGGCGGTCACCCTGACTTACACCGCCAGTTACTCCACCGACCTGACGTGGGACCCGGGCACGACGGAGGAGGGCACGGCGCTCTCCGTGAGTCCGCCCGCCAACACCGGCGGCTGGTATTACTTCAAAGTGGTCACGCAGTCGCCCGCGGTCGGGGCGTGGCGAAGCGTGCTGAACGTCGCGAGCGGGACGGCGGACCTCTACCTGCTGCAAAACAACGGGCCGACGCCGTCGAGTTTCAGTCACAAATCCGAGCGGCCCGGCACGGCGGGCGACGGCTTCGTGCTGCCGAGCGCGGAATTCGCCGCCGCGCAGACCTGGTATCTGCTCGTGGTCGCGAGCCAGAATGCGCAGTGGTCGCTGGTTTCCGGCGCGGCCTACGTCAAGGAACTCGGCACCGTCGCGGCCGACGGCAGCTCCGGCAGCGGCAATGTCACGATCGGTCCCGAAGGGCACCGTTTTTTCCGGACCAGCACGCCGGCCAACGCCGCGGCGTGGCGTGTGTGGCTGAACAACGGTGCCGCGACTCCGGCCACGCTCGCCGATACCAAGGTCGCCGTGCGCCGGACCGCCGTGCCGTTTGTCGACGGCGGCTACGATCACCAGCAACTCGGGCACATGCTGCTCGTGCCGCCGTATCTCAACACCGGCGGCGACACGTATTTTCTGTCCGTGAGCGGACCGCCGGGGATGAGTTTCAATCTCGATTCCCGAATCGCGCCCGTGACGGACGTGCCGTTCGGGAGCAGCGCCGACTTCACGTTGCCGGCGAGCGGCTACGCCGTTTTCCGGACCGATGTCCCGGTCGATCAGATCGGGTGGCAGACGATGCTTTCGGGGCTCACGGGCAACGTTGATCTGGCGGTGCGGCGGGACAACGCCGCGAGCGAGTTCTTCAACGACGCGTTTTCCGAAGTGGCGGGGACGGTCGGGGACAGCGTGACGCTGGTGCCGCCGGTGCTGACGAACGGCACCTACTACATCACGCTCTACAACGCAGGCACCGCCGCCTCCGGCCAGCTCACCAGCCGCGTGCCGTTCTCCTCGGCGCCCGACGACGTGACGTTTCTCGGTTCGACGTTGAACGACGAACCCGGGAATGCGGTGGACGATCCGAATCCGAACAAGGCGGGCTGGCGGTATTTTCGAGTCGGGGCGGCCGTGACCGGCGGCATCGAGTCGCAACTGGGTAAACTGGGCTGGCAGTTGCAGCTTTCCGGAGCACCGGCCGGGGCCGAGATCGCTCTGCGCCGCAACAACCTGCCGGGAAAGTGGCAGTCGCGCAGCGGATTCAGCCAGAGTTTCGGCGCGGGTTCGGCCTCCTCCTACTTTCAGGAGGTCAACAGCGGCGGCACCGCGCTGCTCCAGCGTCCGGGGCATCCCGCCGATGTGTGGTATATCGGAGTTTTTTCCGGCGCGGCGGCCCTCGGGAATTTCACCCTGGACCGCACGGCGCTCGTTCCGGCGGCGGAGAATTTCGTCACGAACCTCGCCGCGCCCACGACGGTGGCGAATCAAGTCCCCGGCGCATGGCGCTACTTCAAAATCGAGGTGCCGGACGATGCGAGTCTCCTGGGGTGGGATCTGCGGGTGCTGAATGTGAGCGGTGGGGCCGTCCAGGCGGCGGTGGCCCGCGGCGCCCTGCCCGGCGACGGCTTGCCGGCGGATTTTCCCCTCGGCCGATACTGGTCGCGACCGAACGCGCCCGACGGCGGGGACGACGGCAGCCGCTATTTGCTGAAGGCCGTCGAAGGCCGCAGCCCGACTGCGCAGGAGAGCGGCTTCCTCTACGCGGGCACGTATTACCTCGGCGTGAAGAACGCGGGGACCACGCCGATGAGCTATGAGTTGCAAAGCCGCGGCGTCGGCACGCCGACCTCCAGTCACGCGATCAAGGTCGGCGACCTGTCGTTCACCGACGGGACCGCGACGATCAGCGGGCTGGCGCCGCGCGAACTCGCGCTCTACCGCGTGACCGTGCCGGCCGGGGCGAAGAGCTGGCGGTTGAAACTCGCGCCGGACGGGACCGGCGAGGCCTCGTTGAAGATCGGACGCAATTTTATCCCGGGCACCGTCGGCAGCGCACTGACCGGCACCGTGTGGCGGACGCTCGGGAAATCCGGCAAAGAATGGATGTATCTGGCGCGCACCGCCGATTCCGACACGTCGACGCTGGACGCCGGAGCGGTGTATTACCTGGCCGTGGACGGCGAAGGCAATGCGCCCGCCGACGCCAACCGCGTCGGCACCGGGGCCATCGCCGCGACGCTCACCGGCACGAGCGATATCCCGGTGGACGCGAATCTCGGCCTCGCGGGACCGACGGAGCGGGTGCAGGCCGTGAGTCTGGAGGCCGCCGAGATCAAACTGTATCAGTTCACCGTGGCCCCGGGCACCTTCAGCGTGCAGGTGCAGTTGACCGAGCGCACGGGCAGTCCGCGTTTCACGTTGGGCCTCGGCCCGGAGCCGTTCTGGTCGGCGGCCGCTCTGGCCGGCGACGAGCCGTATGCGTCGGTCTCCGTCGCAGGAGGGCGGAGTCCGCTGGCGAGTGGCGAGACGTCGCCCGTCGTGCTGCCCAACCCCGCCGCGGGAGTTTACACGGTGGCCGTGCGCGCCGGGACTGCGCACGCTGCCTCCACCGCCAACCTCCGCGTGTTGGCCTCGGTGCCCGTGCAGGTGGACGCGGAGTTTTCCGACAGCACGACGGCGGTGGTGAACCAACCGGCCGGTGACTGGCGCTATTTCAAGTTCGAGGTGCCGGCGGACGCCGCGCTGCTGGGCTGGGATCTGCGCGTGTTGAACGTGAGCGGCGGGAATGTGCAGGCGCATGTCCTCCGCGATGCGCGGCCCGTGGATGGGTCGGGCGGGGACTTCATGCTGAATCCCTACTGGTCGCGCACCTTGGCGGCGAACGGCACGGATGACGGCAGCCGGTATCTGCTGAAATCCGTGGAACAGCCCGGACCGACGGCCCAACAGCTCCAGAGCGGACCCGCGCGCGGCTGGCTGTATCCAGGAACCTACTATCTCGGAATGAAGAATGTCGGCACGACGGCGATGAGTTACACGGTGCGAAGTCGCGGCGTCGGCCTGGCGACGGCGAGTTATCCGATCAAGGTGCAGGATCTGGCCTTCGCCAACGGGACGGCGGCGATCAGCGGGCTGGCGCCGAGGGAGCTGGCGATCTACCGCGTGACGGTGCCGGCCGGGGCGAAAAGCTGGCACGTCAAGCTGACGCCTGCCGGCCCCGGCGAGGCCTCGCTGAAGATCGGGCTGAACTCCATCCCGGCGAACGCGCCCAATTTCCGCACCGGAGACCTGTGGCGGACGCTGGCGAAAACGGGGAACGAATTGCTTTATGTCGCGCGCACCGCCGACAACGACACGACGACCCTTGCCGCGGGAGCCGTGTATTATCTGGCCGTGGACGGGGAGGGGAATTCCCCCGCAGACGTGAACCGGGTCGGCACGGGAAACATCTCCGCGACGCTGACCAGCACCGGTGACATCGCCGCGCCGACCAGCCTCGGCACGGCGGGGACAACGGAAGTGGTGCAGGCGGTGAATCTGGAGGCGGGGGAGATCAAGCTCTACTCGTTCACGGTGGCGCCGGATACGTTCAGCCTGCGCCTGGAATTGACCGAACGCACCGGCGTTCCGGTTTTCGCGCTGGGGCGGGGCGCCGAGCCGTTCTGGAGCACGATCCAATTCAGAGAGGATGGCGGCTACGGGTCGCAATCGGTGGTGGGCGGCCGATCGCCGCAAACCCACGGCATCACACTCCCCGTGGTGATACCGAATCCGCTCCCCGGGACCTATACCGTGGCGGTGCGAGCGGCCATGCCCGCCGGCGCCACCGCCAATCTGCGCGTGGTGACCTTCGCGCCCGTGCAGGTGGACGCCGATTTTTCCGACAGCACGACCGCCGTGGTGAGCCAGCCGGCGGGGGACTGGCGGTATTTCAAGTTCCAGGTGCCGGCCGATGAGGCGCTGCTGGGCTGGGACCTGCGGGTGGTGAATGTTACCGGGGGCCAAGCGCAGGCGGTGGTCGTCCGCGATGCGCTGCCCGTGGACGGGCTGGGAACGGACTTTGAATTGACCGGCTACTGGTCCCGCAGCGCGGCGGCGGACGGCGCCTTCGACGGGAGCCGGTATCTGCTGAAATCCCTCGAAAAACCCGGACCGACCGCGCAACAGCTCCAGAGCGGACCCGCGCGCGCGTGGCTCTATCCCGGAACCTACTACCTCGGGGTGAAAAATACCGGCGCCACCGCGATGAGCTACACCGTGCGGAGTCGCGGCGTCGGCTTGGCAGCATCGAGCTTCCCGATCAAGGCGCAGGACCTCGCTTTCACGAACGGCACGGCGGCGATCAGCGAACTCGCACCGCGCGAATTGGCGCTCTACCGGGTGACCGTGCCCGTCGGGGCGAAGAGCTGGCGCGTCAAACTGACGCCCGCGGGCACCGGCGAGGCCTCGCTGAAGATCGGCCTCAATTCCATTCCGGCGAACGCGTTTAACCTCCGCACGGGGCAATACACGTGGCGGACGCTCGGCAAACCGGGTGCGGAATTCCTGTATGCCGCGCGCACGGCGGACTCCGACACCGCGACGCTGGAGGCGGGAGCCGTGTATTACCTCGCCGTGGACGGGGAGGGGAACTCGCCGGTGAACGAGAGCCGGATCGGCACCGGCACCATTGCGGCAACGCTCACCAGCACGAGCGATATGCCCGTGACGGCCGACCTCGGCGTCGCCGGCGCGACGGAAACGGTGCAGGCCGTGAGCTTGGAGGGCGCGGAAATCCAGTTGTATCAGTTCACCGTGGCGCCGGGCACGATCGGCGTGGAGTTGCGGCTGACCGAGCGCACGGGCGCTCCGCGCTTCGCCGTCGGTCTCGGCACGGAGCCAGTCTGGGGCCCGAACGCGTTGCGCGGGATTGACGAGCCCTATCACGGCAGCTCGATCCTTGGCGGACGAAGCCCGCTCGCGGTGAACGATGCGACAATCACCCTCACCAATCCGGTCGCCGGGATCTACACCATCGCTGTCCGCGCGCTCAATCCCTACCCCAACCTAACTCCCGTCAGCGCCACCGCCAACCTGCGCCTGAAGGCGAAGGTGCCGCGGGTGCTCAATTTCAGCGCGAGCCAAAATGCCGGCGGCGGCAGCAATGCCGATACGCCGGCGTTGCCAATCTCCGACCAGGAGCGCGCCCTATATGAAGTGACCATCCCGGCGCAGGTGGGCGCCGCCGCGCCGCTCGGCTGGAAACTCAGTCTGAACACCACGCAGGGCTCGCCGACACTGTTCGTTTACAACAACCCGGCCAATCTGACCGCGCCCGCCGCGCAGACGAGCGGATCGACCTTGATCCTCGCTCCGCCGCTCTTCGCGCGCGGCACGTGGATCGTGGAGGTCCGTGGTGGCGGAGCCACGAGCTACACGCTGACGAGCGAGGCGGTGACGATCCGCAATGCCGCTTCGCCGTGGGTGCTGCCCACGGCGGCGGCTTACAGTTCCGCCGCGGACTTCGGCGACACCGGCTCCGTGAGCCTCGCCAATGGCGACTACGATTTTTACGCGGTGACGGTGCCCGAGGGAAATCTCGGCGTGCTCCGCACCGTGATCGAAGCGATCAGCGGCAATCCCGATCTGTATGTGCGGCGCGCGGCGATTCCGTCGCACCAGCATGCGGTTCCCGCCAGCGGCGAAACTCCCGGCGGCGTGGCCTACGAACGCGCACTGGTGGATCCCACCGGCTCGGAATATGCCAACTGGGTCCCGTGGCGCGACCGCACCGAGGCGCAGCTGCGACCCGGCACCTACTACCTCGCCGTCCACGCCGCCGGGAATACGAACGTCACCTACCGGTTGCGCGTTTCGCCCGGCGCGGTGCAGACCCTGCCGCTCGCCGGCGGCAATTTGCCGGCCCAGTTTCTCGCCGCCCGCGACTGGCGCTATTACCGGGTCACGATCCCGACCGACGGCCCCGGCGCGCAGGCGTGGACGGTGAACTTCGCCAAAACCTCGGGCGATGTCGTGATGTTTGTCCGCGATGCCGTGCCGCCGGGGTTTTCCACCAACACCACGGTCGGGTCGGCCTACGGGCAGGATCAGGTCTACGAGTGGCAGCGCGACGAAAAGAACTCGGCGCCCGCGCTCTACGGTCGCTACAGCGTCGCCGGCAGTTACACCTTCACGACGCCCGCGCTGCGTCCGGGCAGCACCTATTACCTCGGGTTCTACGCCCGGACGGATGCGAACTTCGACGTCGCGTCCTCCGCCACCGGCACGCTGGCCGCGGTGCCCGCGATCGACTACTACACGGGCACGCTGACCAACGTGGCCGTGCCGGCAGGGGGCAACGTGCTCTACCGGATGGTCGCTCCCGCAGACGCCGGCCGGTTGAAATTCGCCCTCACGCCCACCGCTCCGATCGAGTTGACCATCGAACAGGGCTCGGTGCCCACCGCCGCGGGCGGCGCGCACTACCGCAGTCCCGGTTGGGGGCCGACGGCAGGATCCTTCGATCAAGTGTTGTCCAATTGGCCCTGGGTGCCGGGCACGACCTACTACCTGCGGATCGCCAATCCCTCGGCCTCACCGGTTACGTTCTCGCTGGCGAGCGACAGCGGACGCGCCGCGATTCTGCAGCCGCCCGTGGCGCAGGTGGTCGCTGCCGGCGAAACCGCCACGTTTTCGGTCGTCGCCGGCGGGAGTCCGGCTCCCGCCTACGTCTGGAAGAAAAACGGCGTCGCGCTGACGGACGGCGGACGCTTCGCCGGCACGACGACCGCGACCCTCACGATCACCGGCGCGATCACGGCCGACACCGGCACCTATGTCGTGGACGTTTCGAACACCACCGGCACCGGTCCGTTCACCGTCTCCGCCGGTGCGGCGCTGAGCGTGAGCGGAGCGCCCTTGATCACGACCCAGCCGGCCGACGTCACCGCGGCGGTCGGGAGCACGGCGCAATTTTCGGTCGCGGCCTATTCCTACACGACCCCCTCGTATCGCTGGCAGAGCTCCGACGACGGTGGCACGACGTGGACCGATTTGGCGGATGCCGGCAGCGTCTCCGGCAGCGCGACGGCCCAACTTCAAATCGCGGCCGTCACGGCTGCGCTCTCCGGCCGCCGCTACCGCGTGGTCGTGACCAATGCGATCGGTGTTTCCTCCAGCAGTGCCGCCACGTTGCTCGTCAACGCCCCGCCCGCGATCACCAGCCAGCCCGCGGGCCAAACCGTCGGCGTCGGCTCGGCCTTTGCGTTCTCCGTCGTGGCGACGGGAATTCCGGCGCCGACCTACCAATGGCGGAAGAACAACACCGCGATCCCGAGTGCGACCGCGGCCACGTTGACCGGCGCCAGCGCGCAGTTGAGCGATGCCGGCAGCTACACCGTGCGCGTGACCAACACCCTCGGGTTCGTCGATTCCGCCGCGGTGGATCTCGTCGTGATCGAGCCGCCCGCGATCACCACGCAACCGACCGGCGCCGCCCGGGTCGTGGGCGAGGCGCACACGCTTGCCGTCGTGGCCACCGGGACGCCGCCGCTCTCCTACCAGTGGCGTCGAAACGGCACGCCGCTCTCCGGCGCGACGCAGGCGACGCTCGCGCTGACCAATCTCCAACTCGCGGATGCGGGCGACTACTCCGTGGTGGTGACCAACGCCGCGGGCTCGGCCACAAGTGCCGTGGCCGCCGTCGCGGTGGCGCCCGCACCGGCTGCGCCGACCATCACGACTCCGCCGGTCAACGTCGCCGTCGTCGCCGGGCAGGCGGCGAGTTTCACGGTGGCGGCCACGGGCACGCCGGCCCCGGGATTCCAGTGGCAACGCCGGGCGGCCGGTGCGGCTGGATTCGTCAACCTGACCGAGGGCGGCGCCTATGCCGGGGTGGCGAGCGCCACGCTCACCGTCACCGCGGTGAGCGCGGCCATGCATGGCGACCAATTCCGCGTCGTCGCGAGCAACGGCGTCGGCGCCGCGGCCATCAGCGCGACGGCGACGCTCGCGGTGAATCTGCCGCCGGTATTCGGCAGCGCGAACAGCGCGACGTTCGTCGTCGGCGTCGCGAACACCTTTACGGTCGCGGCCTCCGGCCGCCCGGCCCCGGTCTACAGCATCGCGGCCGGCGCGTTGCCGGCGTGGGCGACGCTCGACGCGGCGAGCGGCGTGATCGCGGGCACCCCGCCGGATACGACGGGCGCGCCGTTCACCCTCACGCTGCGGGCGAGCAACGGCATCCCTCCCGAGGCGACCCAAGCGTTTGTGCTGGCGGTCGCGAGCGCGGTGCCGCCGGTCATCGCGACCGGACCGGCCGGCCGCGCCGTTTCGGTCGGATCAGCGGTGACCTTCGGGGTCGTCGCGACCGGCACCGCGCCGCTGAGCTACCAATGGAGGCGCGACGGGACGCCGCTCGCCGGCGCGACCGCGTCGACCTTCGCGATCAGCGCGGCCCAGTTGACCGATGCCGGCGTCTACACGGTCGCCGTGACGAACCCCGCGGGCACGGTGGTCTCCGCCCCGGCCGGCCTCAGCGTGGTCGAGGCCGTGGCGTCGCACACGGTGCTTGGCCCGGGCTACACTGGCGGCGGCACCGTGACCATCTCGACCACGCTCACCTACGGCGGCACGGTGACAGCCCTCGGCTGGCAAGTGCTGCTGCCGCCCGGGTTCAGCTTCGTGACGGACGGCGGCAGTGCAGGAAACACCAAGCCGGCGGCGGGCAGCGCCGACCTTCTCGAATGGGCGTGGACGACTGTTCCGCCCAGTCCGGTTAACTTCACCTACACCCTCGCGGCGGGGGCCGGCCTCGCCGGGGACAAACAGCTCGGCGCGCTCGCCATTCTGCGGCTGCAGGGCGCCGTCGGTCCCGTCCAGTTGCTGGCCAAACCCGATCCCCTCACGGTGCCCGAGGTGACGGTGCACAGCGCGGACACGGACCGAAACTACCGCATCGACCTCGCGGAGCTGACGCGCGTGATCCAGCTCTACAACACCCGGTTCGTTGCCGTGCGCACGGGCGCCTATGCCGTCGATGCGACGGGGGAGGATGGTTTCCGGCCGGAGCCGACGCGACCGCTCGCGGCCGGCGTCGCGCTCGAGCGGTATCATGCCGCCGACTCCGATCGGAACGGCCGCATCGGCCTCGTGGAACTCACCCGGGTGATCGAACTCTACAACTACCGCGTCGGCACGTCGCGCACGGGCGAGTATCATGTGCAGGCCGGGTCCGAGGACGGGTTCAATCCGGGGCCGTAGCGGCGACGGCCGGCGGCGACGCCGCCGGACTCGGGGAGCGGACCGCTCGGGCGGTCACGCCTCCGGCGGCCGGCCGCCCGCGACGGGCGCGGTGCGGCCATACATCTCGTGGAAGAGGCGCTCGATGGTGGTCTCGGGATCCTCGAGTGTCATCGTTTCCCGAAT
>JACCEA011446281.1_pt1 | contig 12324 bp, 7 predicted proteins | sample 7449851 | NCBI WGS metagenome assembly JACCEA01 (sample SAMN15323453, study PRJNA562643) | freshwater metagenome | isolation source: river surface water | place: USA:Blue River Watershed | collected 2017-08-18 | reverse complement strand
GACGGAACGGCCTACGTAGAGCGGTTTGTGGTGGAATTAAAAAATAGTTTCCCCGAAACACCCATACATCTGCACGATGAACGTTTTACTTCAAAAATGGCAATGCAAACCATGATTGCGGGCGGAATGAAGAAAAAAGACCGACAGATAAAGGGAAATATCGACAAAATCAGTGCGGTGATTATTTTGCAGAGTTTTATGGGAAATTAAAAATATCGAACTGGCAGAACTAATCAATTACATTTTTATAAAAATGGATTTTTCTATGGACTATCGACCATAGACCGTGGACTATCAAAACATGTTTCAACAATTATTTAAAAAAGTGGATAAGGTTGTGGATAAAAATCTGACTTTGCCCACAATAAACAAACCCGATGCAATTACTGCCAAGAAAATGGGGGAAGTTTTACACAAACATCTTCCTGCAACCACGGTTATGTATTGCTTTAAGTTGTGGACCGAACAACCTTTTTCGTTTAAGATTTCACGCACCCGAAGCAGTTGTTTCGGAAATTATATTTTTCGTGATGGTCAGCACAAAATTACTATCAATCACGACCTAAATCAGTATGCTTTTTTGGTGACTTACATTCACGAAATTGCACATCAACGAGCGTGGCTCAATAAAGGTAGAAAGCGAATAGAACCACACGGCAAAGAATGGAAAAGGAGTTTTCAAGACTTAATGCAGCCTTTGCTTAGCGAAGAGCATTTGCCCAAAAACCTACTTTTGCCACTGAGTGCTTATATGCAAAACCCTGCGGCTTCGTCGGTGAGCTATGCACCTTTGGCCGAGGCGTTGAGAAGTTTTGATGCTGGCGACCAAGTCGGCACCTCATTAGCTAATTTAACTGATAATCAATGGTTTGAGTTTCGTGGAACAGTTTTTCAGAAAATAGAAAAACGCCGAACGAGGGTGTTATGTTTGGAGAAACAGTCGAAACGTCGATACACCATTTTGGCTTCGGCACTTGTCAATCCACTGTGAGTTTTCGAATGAAAGAAATAGTAAAAAATATAACAATCCGAGCATTTTGCCCACCCTTCGACTTTGCTCTGGGAACGGGAAAGACGGTTGTATTTGCGTCTTCTTCAAGTTTTATCTTTCTTCTACTTTTCTCACTTTTTTCTCATGCCCAATCATCTGTTTTGGCTACTGGCGAATGGTATAAAATTGCCATCACTCGCACAGGAGTACACAAAATTGATGCGACCTTTTTGAAAGATGCGGGCATTGACATTACCAAACTGAACCCTCAAAACATAAGAATTTTTGGAAACGGTGGCGGGATTTTACCACAAGCCAATAATGCACCTCGGGCAAGAGATTTAACCGAAAATTTGATAGAAGTTGTGGGCGAAAATGATGGTAAATTCGATGCAACTGATTACATACTTTTTTATGCAGAAAGTCCGCATAGAATACTGTACAACGCTACTAATCAACAGTTTACACACCAAAACAATCCTTATTCAGATACTACTTTTGTTTTTTTGAATATCTCGGCCACCAAAGGTTTACGTATCAAAAATCAGGCATTAGTAAGTTCGGAGAATAACATCAGAACTTTTGATGATTTTAGCTTTCATGAACTCGACCAAAAGAATGTTGTGAGTTTGGGTGGGCGAGATTTAGGCGGCTCGGGACGTGAATGGTACGGAGAATCATTTGGCGTAAGCCCCGATATAAGTTTTGATTTAAAGGCTGAAGGAATCATTCCTAATTCAAGCATTAAACTAACTTCCGCCATTTTGGGGGCATCATTCACCACTACAAAAGTCAGTCTAAAACTCAACGCCGACTCACTCATTGGTGAGCAAAATCTTCGGCCCATTGGCACTGGCACTTATGACCTAAAAGGCAACGAAAATATTCAGACCTTCACGGCTATTTCCAACGGAAAAAATATACAGAAGTTAACGTTCAGTTTCAATAAAAACAATCAAAGCTCATCGGTGGCATACTTAAATTATTTTGAGGTACAAACCAAACGAAGGTTACAGTTTTACGAGCAACAAACACTCGTGCGTTCGATTGAAAGTCTGGGAAATAAAACTTCCAATTTCATCATTAATCAAGCCAGCAATACACAAAAAATTTGGGATGTAACGAATCCACTTTTACCCGAAAACATCTCGCTTCAACTTAACAACTCCGAAGCCAGTTTCGGTACAGAAACACAAAGTAAACTCAAAAGTTTCGTACTATTTTCAAACACTAACTTACTCGTACCAAACTCCATTCAGAAAGTAGGCAATCAAAACTTACAACCAACACAAACTCCTGATTTACTGATACTTACTATCAAAAACTGGCATGAACAAGCCGTACGTTTGGCTGAATTTCGCCGCACAAATGATGGTTTATCAGTTGCAGTAGTGGATATTGACCAAGTATATAACGAGTTTGCATCGGGCAGTCCCGACCCAACCGCTATTCGAGACTTTGGACGTTTTTTGTGGCAAAAAAATCCTACTAAATTAAAATATCTTCTACTCTTTGCCGATGCCAGTTTTGATTATAAAAATATCATACAATACGCTTCGATTGAGACTAATTTACAGATTCCGACCTACGAAAGCCGTGAATCTTTGAACCCTGTAAATAGCTACGCATCAGACGATTATTTTGGATTTTTTGAAGACAATGAAGGTGAATGGCTGGAAAACAACGCAGGAAATCATTCGATGGAAATCGGGGTTGGGCGTTTGCCCGTTAAAAGCGAGGAAGAAGCCAAAAACGTGGTTGATAAACTGATTTATTATGCTCGAACCCAACGCACAGCAGGCAGTTGGCGAAGAAAAATTAGCTTCGTGGCCGATGATGGCGATTTTAATATTCACCAGCAAGATGCTGATGATATTTCGGAAGTAACTTTAAAAACAACTAAAGACCTAATTATCAACAAAATATATTTAGATGCTTTTCCACAAATTGCTACGGCCAATGGAGCAATTTCGCCAGAAGTGAATAAAGCACTCAATAAAAGTGTGAACGAGGGGGCTTTGATAATCAACTACAGCGGTCATGGTGGAACCGATGGCTGGACTGAAGAAAAAGTGCTTACACGAGAACAAATTCAAACTTGGCGAAACCTGAATAATATGCCGCTATTCCTCACAGCTACTTGTTCGTTTGGGCGTTTCGACGACCCAGGCAATGTTTCGGGGGCTGAAATGGCCATGCTAAGTCCAAAAGGAGCGGCAATCGGTTTACTTACTACTACTCGACCTGTTTATTCAAACACCAATTTTTTATTGAATAATGCTTTTTATCAGGCATTTGCACAAAAAAACACAAATCCGAATCTACGACTGGGCGATATTTTCAGAATTACCAAAAACAATTCGTTGAGTGGGGTTTTTAATCGAAATTTTTCGCTTTTGGGCGACCCATCTATGCAGCTTGCCTACCCAACCGAAAAAATTGCTCTAACGAAAATAAACGGCACTTCGCCCGAAAAACAAACCCTCAAGGCTTTATCGAAAGTCAGCTTAGAGGGAGAAATCAGAAATTCGGCCAATGGTTTGATTAAAAACAACTTCAATGGCAAAATTCTCGTCTCTGTTTTTGATAAGCCTTCGGAAGTAAGTACGCTGGGTCAGAAAACAGATAAGTTTAAGTACAAAACTTACAGAAATCAACTTTTTGAAGGGCTGGTAGAAGTAAAGAATGGGATATTTTCCGTGACCTTTGTCGTACCGAAAGACATTAATTATCAAGTTGGAGCAGGACGTGTAAATTTTTATGCGGTTTCGGCTGACAGTACGCTTGATGCCACGGGGAGTTACAACGAACTGATGATTGGAGGTAGTGAGAGTAATATTTTAAGCGATACAAAAGCTCCCGAAGTGCAGCTTTCGATTGATAGAAACAATCTACTTGTAGCTCAAATTTCAGACGAAAATGGTATCAACATTTCGCAAGCAGGTGTGGGCCACGAAATGATATTAACACTAAACGATACGCTTCAAATTATTGCTAATCAATACTTTGCAAACACTAAGGACTATATGAATGGTGTATTAAAATATAGCTTTGGCAAACTACCAGCAGGGCATTATACCGTTAAATTAAAAGTTTGGGACACCTATAATAATTCAACCGAGGAAGCGTTAAAGTTTATAGTAGAAACCGAAAAATTGAAGATTTTGAATGCTTACAATTATCCCAACCCCGTTGAAAGTTCTACTAATTTTTATATCGAACACAATGCCGAAAACCAAGATTTAACCTTTACTTTAGCTATTTTTGACAGTGCTGGCAAGCAAGTTTTTGAGAAAACCGAGACCTGCTACCTCTGCGATAAAACATTGAACCTTGGCATGAAAATTGAGCCTAAAAATTGGACAATCGGCACGTATATCTATCGAATTTCTGTTGAATCTATCTCTGAAGGTAACTCATCATCATTTTCTGGCAAAATGGTTTTTTGGAAGTAATCAAGAAAATAAGTTATATTTGAACTTGTAAAACTAAAGACTAAAACATATTCTGAACCGATAAGTACCCTTCAATAGGGTAGAATATTAAAAAATCTCACATGAAACGCAAATTAGTAGCCGCTTTGGCAAGTGTAGCTTTAATGAATGCCTTGACCACTCAAGCACAAGTAAATAATAAATCTGTCCAAAGAACCCTCTCTCCGTCCGTACCATTTCTTCTTATCTCACCAGATTCGAGAGGAGCTGCATTAGGCGATGCTGGGGTTGCTTCTTCGCCAGATGCCAATTCTATCTACTGGAACACTGCCAAATTAGCTTTTATTGATAAAAATCTTGGTACTACGGTTTCTTACACTCCTTGGCTTCGTGATTTAGTCGATGACATGGGTTTAATCAATGCAGGTTTATTCAAAAAAATTGACAAAAACTCCGCCTTTGCGGCCTCAATGACTTATTTTAACCAAGGCGAGATTCAGTTTACAACCGCAACTGGTCAACCAAACGGTACTTTCCAATCAAGGGACTTAAACATTACAGCGGGTTATACGCGTAAAATCGGCAGAGATTTCTCGACGGGTATCAACTTAAAATACATACACTCCAATCTGATTGGAGCTCAAGTAGTAAACGGTATTGCCAGTAAGCCTGCCAGTAACGTAGCGGGTGATTTATCGTTTTTCTATACCAACGAAAAACCGAGTACAAAAAACAAAGACCGTGGCATGAGGTATTCGGCAGGGGCTGTAATCTCTAATATTGGTGGTAAAATCAATTATGGTCGTGGAGCTTTTTACATTCCAACCAACCTAAAAGTTGGGGGTGCTATCAATTTCAAACTTGATGCTCACAACCAATTTAACTTTTTGTTAGATGCCAACAAATTATTAATTCCGACACCTCCTTTGAGAGATAACAACGGAACTATTGTGAAAGGAAGAGACCCCGAAACAACAGGCGTTATCGCAGGTATTTTTGGCTCGTTCTCTGATGCTCCAGATGGCTTCAAAGAAGAATTAAGAGAAGTTACTTTATCGACAGGTGTTGAGTACTGGTATAATAATTTCTTTGCACTTCGTGGTGGTTATTTCATGGAAAGTAACATTAAAGGTGGAAGCAAATACGTGACTACTGGCTTGGGCTTTAAGATTAATAATTATAACCTTGATTTGGCTTATTTAGTACCAACTTCGCAGGGTAGTCCACTTTCAAATACTTGGAGAATTACTCTAATCTTTGATTTAGATGCAAAGAAAATAAGTAACCCAACTGAAGTTCCGACCGAGAATCAATAATCATAAATTTGAAATTAGTTAACTGGTTTCTTCAACAAAAAAGCTCAATGATTGAATCATTGAGCTTTTTTGTTGGGGTGGTTTCTTGCAAACCTTGTATATTTATTCTTTTATTGCGATTTCTTCAAGTGGTTTCTTACAAATTCTACCCAATCGGTTTCAGTCTCTATAATTTTCACATCTGGTGTAATACCCAAATTATCAATCGGCTTTTGTGGTAAACGATGACTCTTAGCCAACGAGAATGCTACCCGCCAACCATAGCAAGGTAAGCCCCAGTCACGTACTTCAATATAATCAGCCAAGCCCTTTGTGTTTTCACCATATACTACTGTTTTGGGGCTTTGCTTTGCTTCAAAAATAAATTGTTCAGCCGTGCTGGCTGTATTTTTATTGACCAATAAAGCCACTTTTTTGGTTGTAATAGCTGGATTTCCTGCGGCAAATTCTTTGTCGGGTCCAGTAACAAACTTGCCTTTATTGGCCTCCATCTTCTGTAAAACTGTCTGTAACTTTACCCCGAGACGCTCTTTATAAACTGGAAATTCTTCGATTGCTTCTAACTCATGCTTGATTGAAATAATGTTTTCGTCAGTAGCTCTGAAAACTCCACCCTTGCGAACGATTGGAGCTGTGCCAATGTACGGAAAAAGAGGCGTAAAGGCTGCATCGTCACCTCCAGGATTATTACGTATATCTATAATCAGATTTGTTGAAGTCTTTAGGATTTCCTCGTTTTTCTGCACGAGTTCTTGTACAAACTCTGGTGCATTTGGAAGCGTAAACGGAGGTAGCACAATAAGTGCGGTTTCTGCATCTAACTTTTCAATGCGGTAATCGGCTATTTTATGTAGCAAATCATCATTATTTACTTCTTCTTTTGGAATCGGGAACAGCTTATTGAATTTGTAGATATTTTCAATCACTAAGAAGTTTTTTACTTCACGAGTAAAATTCCTTTCGCTCGAAAAATCGGCATAATAGTAATTTGTAATGTACTTTTCGGGAGCAATCTGAAGCATTTCAAACTTTGCTTTTCCTGCCTTCCATGCGGCATTTCGGTCGTTTAGAAGAAAGCCAACAAATAATTTTGGATTGTTTTTATCTTTTACGATTCCCAGTTTATAGGCTTTATCATCGCTCTCCCAAATACCCTCAACCGATTGTAGCTTATCATTGTTTTGTTTCAAATACTCCGTGAAACTGGCTTCGTTGAATGATAGTTGAGTAACCTTTGCCGCTCGGGCAGCAACTACTTCGGGGGCATCATCTATGCTGTATGGGGTAATTGGCGTAACGAAAAGGTGGCCATCTTTGAAGAAATCAAACCATTTTTTGATATGAAAATAACATTCTTTCTCGTCAGTAATCGTCTGAGCTTTGGTTCTAATCTCTTGAGTTAGTTTATCAAATTCTGCTTGATTTTTGGCAGTAATTTTATCGTCCCAACCTGCGTAATTGTCTTTAATTTTTTGATAGGCAAAATCAAAATTTTGCGAGCATTTACATTCTTGCTGAGAAAAGCCTAACTGACTAATCATCAAGCCGATAGCTAATAGATGTATTTTCATTTCTGGGTTTGCGATTTCCAAAAAAAACACCAAATTTCATGCCTAATCCATCATTTTTTTCGTAAAAAAATAAACGAGCCACATCTTTTATGAAGATACGGCTCGTTTCGGTATATTTCTCAATATATTATTGATAGGCTACAGCCGTTTGTTTTTGTGTTCCAAGCTTGTCGATACCCAACTCAACCACATCGCCTGCCACCAAATATCTCTGCGGCTTCAAGCCAAGCCCAACACCCGCTGGTGTTCCAGTAGAAATGACATCGCCAGGAAGAAGCGTCATGAATTGACTCAAGTAGCTCAAAACCGTTGGAATATCAAAAATCATATCGTCGGTGTTTGAGTCTTGGAGCATCTCGCCGTTGAGTGAAAGCCACAAACGCAAATCGTGCGGGTTTGGAATCTCGTCGGCAGTTGCCATAAATGGCCCAAGTGGAGCAAAAGTATCGCAACTTTTACCTTTTACCCATTGTCCACCACGCTCCAACTGAAACTCACGCTCGCTATAATCATTGTGCAAGCAATAGCCCGCAATATAGCTCATGGCATCTTCTTTTTCTACATAGCTTGCTTTTTTGCCTATTACAAAAGCCAACTCTACTTCCCAGTCAGTTTTTACTGAGTTTTTAGGAATAATTACATCATCGTTTGGCCCACAAAGAGCCGTTGTAGCTTTAAAAAATACTACGGGCTCGGTAGGCACGGCCATGCCAGATTCGGCAGCGTGCTTGGCGTAATTTAGGCCAATGCAAATGATTTTTGATGGACGAGCAATGCAAGAAGCGAGTCGTACATCATCGCCTACAACTGGGCAATTGTCGGCATTTGCATTAAGCCAAGTATTAAGTCTCGAAATGCCATTAGTTGTAAAGAAGTTTTCGTTGTAATCTTCGCCAAAGGCCGATACATCAATTTTTTTACCATCGGAGAGTATCACTCCTGTTTTTTCGTTGGTTGGTTCGCCAAAGCGGAATAGTTTCATAAGCCCCTACCGAATCGTCGGCCCGTCCCCCAAAGGGGAATTTTTATTTCGATTTAAACTAATAATTATTTTACGCTAATTCTCTGACCATCAGCAATATATCATCAAGATATTCTCTCGAATTGCTTAGTCTTGGTACTTTGTTTTGACCTCCCAACTTTCCTCGTTTCGACATCCATTGGTAGAAAGTGCCGTTTTCTACAAAATGCACTTTGGGTAGCATCAATGCCATATCTTTGTAGCGTTTGGCATCGTAGTCGGAGTTGACTTTTCGGAGCGAATTATCGAGTGTTTCGATAAAAAGTACTTCGTTTTCTGGTCTTTTAGAACACTCAATAATCCATTCGTGGCAGCCTTTACTTCCGTCGCCCATGTAAACTGGCCCAGCCGTATAATCGGCTATCGTAGCATTGGCGGCTGCACAAGCTTCAGTAATTGCCATATCAGCATTTTCGATAACCACTTCCTCGCCAAAGGCATTGATAAAATGCTTCGTACGTCCACTTACTTTTATTCGGTATGGGTTGATTGACGTAAACTTTACGGTATCACCAATTTTATATCGCCATAGCCCTGCGTTTGTCGAAATTACGAGGGCATAATTTTTATCCAATTCTACTTCTTCGAGTGTCAACGTTTTGGGGTATTCGTTGTCCCATTCTTCCATTGGAATAAATTCGTAGAACACACCGTAGTCGAGCATTAGTAGCATTTCTCCTACCCTGCTGAGTTCGTCTTGAATCGCAAAAAAGCCTTCTGAGGCGTTATATGTCTCGAGGTAAGTAACTTGGTCAGATGGGAATAGTTTTGTGCGGAAAAGGTCTCTATAAGGCTGAAAAGCCACCGCTCCGTGAACAAATACCTCGAAGTTTGGCCAAACCTCCAGTATATTCTTTTTACCTGTGCGTTCGAGGATATTTTCGAGCAAAACGACAGTCCAAGTTGGCACACCTAAAATACTGGTTACGTTTTCTTGGGTGCAAATCTGAATCATTTGCTCCATTTTTTCCTCCCAATTATCAAGTAAAGCAATTTCGCTCGGGGGCGTGCGAATAAAGTCTGCCCATGCAGGAAGATTTTTGGTAATTACCGCCGAAATATCGCCCGCTTGTGTATTCGCATTGAATGGATTGGGATGAAGCGTACCACCAATTGACAAGCCTTTTCCCTCATATAGTTTTGCTTCTGGGCGATTATTGAGGTAGAGCGTCATCATGTCTTTACCTCCTCGATAATGACAGTCTTCGAGCGATTCTTCTGATACTGGAATAAATTTACTGCGTGAATTGGTCGTTCCTGAAGATTTTGAAAACCACTTAATTTCTGACGCCCAAAGTACGTTTTGTTCGCCCTTCAGCACACGTTCGATATAAGGATATAGTTCTTCGTAGGTCGAGATTGGCACTCTCTCCTGAAAATCTTTGATGGTATCTATGCTGCTATAATCGTATTTTAAACCCCACTCAGTATATCGAGCATTTTCGATAAGGTCGTGGAAAATACGATGCTGGGTATCTATCGGGTTACGCAAAAATTGCTCAATGCGTTCGATTCGACGTTTAAGAAAAAAACTAAGTATGTCGTTAAGCATGCTCATTTGGTGGGTTGAAAGCACCAAACTCTCTTATACCACAAGTTAGGGTTTGTAGTTTAGTAGTTTGTGACTCCAAAATTCTTTGGAAAATTAGGCTTTTTTTCTGAATCTCACAAACCTTTCGCTCTATCGGGGTAGTCAGTTATGAGTCCGTCACAGCCGACTGCTTTTACTTTTTCCATGTCTTCACGCTTATTTACTGTCCACGGAATCACTTTTATACCCAATTCGTGTAATTGTTTTACTCGTTTTTCGGTAGCTTGTGCAAAATATGGACTCCAAATTTGCGGTTTAAAACCCAATTTATCCAAATTAAATTGTACTTCATTATTATCGAAGGGCTCAATTAACGCTGATAACGTTATTGGCTTATATTTTTTCTGCTCGATTTGTTTGTGCCAAAACTTCAAAACGTTATAATCGAAACTTTGTAAAGTTACTCTTTCGGGCGGAAGTTGTTTAATGATAATTTTATAGACTAAATCCGAAAACTCTTCTACTCTTGGCTGCGAAATATCGTATTCTTTTTCTTCGCTCTTAATTTCGATATTATATTTCAATGGCTTAACTCCCTTTGCTTTAGCATATTTTTCACTTTCACGAATCATATCTTCGAGCAATGGCTTATACACCGCCATTTTCTGTTGCTCAGGATAATCTTTGTTTCCTCTCAGACCAACATCATATTTTTTGATTTCTTCGTAAGCAAGCTGATATAAATTACCCTGATTTTCTTTGGTTATAAATTTCCCGTTCGGGTCGGTCGTACAGTTCGGATTGAAGAAAGGGTCGTGCGACACTACCACTTTTTTATCTTTGGAAATAATTACGTCTAACTCTAATGTATGCACGCCTAAATCAATCGCTTTCTTAAAAGCAGGAATTGTATTTTCGGGCATCAGCCCTCTACTACCTCGATGACCTTGTATCTCAAATTCCATGGTTTGGGCAAAAGTTAAGATTGGAAAAATCAAAAATAGTAAAGTTTTCATGTTTTTGCTTATTAAAATTCAAACGTCGGCATGGCTCATAGCCATGCCGACGTTTTTATGTATTAAACATTCCACCAATAAGTAAACTTCAAGACCAACGCACGGTTTCGTACTTGGAAGGTATCTGAAATATAATTATCGGTATAAACCAAAAATAAATCGGATGCGGGGCTGTATCTCCACTGTAAACGAGTATTAAGGTTCATATTCTTGGTTTGGTTATTAAACTGTAAGAAATTCGTAAAGAATAATTTATTTGTGAAAGTCACGTCAATCTTAGGGCCTATCAACCAAAAGTTATATTGTTTATTGGTTAATTCTTTTGGTAAAACGGCTTCGTTTTTAAACTCAAGGCGATTATAATTAGCAGCAACTGTCATGGCCACATAGGGTTGGAAACGATAGCCAATTTCACCATTCAAACGCAAGCGAGTACCATTGGCATAATAGCCACCGTATCGGCTCGAAACCAAATACGTAAATAAGGCTTGTGGTTTTGAGGTATAATCAACCCCAAACGAATTCCATTTGTGTTCACTTCCTTTGGGTAAGAATACACCCGCATAATTTGTAGGGTCGAATTGATTGAGTAAATACACATAATTATGAGCTACCCACGCCATCAATGTACTTGTTTTACGGAAGTTCACTCGATACGCAAAAAACTTTTCATTTTCGGTTTCTTTCGAGAAATCACGCAAAAAATAATGTGTAAACATAGTTGTTGGCCCATGACTTAGCACTTTACTTGATGATTTTGGGAAAAACAAATAGCCCACTTGCGGATTTAGTTTCCCGTAATCTAAACGTGGCACATAACCCACTTCTGCCGAATAATTTGTACCTACTTGTTCCAGTTGCAAGCCTGCGGTCCAACGCTTATTGGTGTAAAGTATATTTCCAGCTAAAACGCCATCATTAGGCTTTGTAGTTGGGGTAAAAGATTTTAGATAGAGTAATTTCCCTGTCCAAGCATTATTTTTTGAAAGAATATTATATTCGATACCGAGATTTCGGTTGTATTCACTAATGTTCTTTGTATCCGTAACCGACTGGTAATCAAGTGTTTGTTTATTTACAAACATCACAGCAATATTTGAGCGAGCAAAAACCCTACGTTGAAGAGCAATCACGCCAAAATTTTGGGCATTTGATATGACATCATTCCTGCCTGTTTGCATATCCATGAAGCCGATTCGCCAATCTTTGTTGAGTTTACCACTCACTCTCGCACCAAAGCGAATAGGTGTATTTAAACCAATCCGACGAGAGAAAAATGGTCGGATAGTCTGATAACCAAAGTTTGAGAATAAATCGCCATTTTCTAAGAAAAACTGTCGTTTTTCAGGAAATAACAACTCAAAACGGTCAAGATTTGTCTGTTGTTGGTCAACTTCTACTTGCGAAAAATCAGGATTTACCGTAAGGTCAAGGTTTATTGAAG
>JACCEA011566686.1_pt1 | contig 12328 bp, 10 predicted proteins | sample 7449851 | NCBI WGS metagenome assembly JACCEA01 (sample SAMN15323453, study PRJNA562643) | freshwater metagenome | isolation source: river surface water | place: USA:Blue River Watershed | collected 2017-08-18 | reverse complement strand
TGCATTTGCTCGGAATTCTTCACGTGCATCCTTGCGGGTAGAAGTTGCCATACCTTTTATGTCTTTATGTTCCTCGCGAAGTCCTGTTCTTAAATCCTTGATTTCTGTAGTAACAGCTTTCTTTTGTATCTGACCAGCTTCTTTTCGCGCCTCGATATCTGCTTTACGGGCTTTTAGGGTTTCTGATATTCCAGCTCTCACTGGTGCTCTTTTCGGGGTTGTACTCGCTTCTTGTGCAGAAACGCTTGTCTGTACAAGAAGACTGAGGGCGATAACTGATGTGGTTATAACTTTATTCATAATGACTCATTAAACTATTTCTAATAACCTCTATTGTAACGCATTTATTTTTTATTGGGAATTTGCGTGTCATTGATTACTGTAAGAACATTGTCTAAATCTGTTCTTGACACATTTGTATCATGAGGTGTATACTATATACATGATAAGTTCGCCCTCCTGGGGGCGGACTTACGTCGTTATTAGCCCCACCTGTAGGCCGTTTACAGGGTTTATTTTAGAGAAATATGTTTGATTTAAAGGTAATGCATTCAGTATTGGCACAGCTTGAAGAAGAACGAGGTGTGCCTCGTGAGAAGGTGATAGAGGCTATAGAAATGGCCCTTGCTACCGCTTACAAGAAAGAATACGGCAAGAGAGGTCAAATTGTCCGTACTGTTTTTGATATTGATAGTGGAAAAACTGATTTTTATCAGGTGAAAATGGTGGTAGATGATTCTACTGTTGTGATTCCAGACGAAAATGGTGAAGTTCCGGAACTTTCACCACTCGATGAACGAGTGCGTTACAATCCAGAACATCATATTTTGCTTGAAGATGCTCAAAAAATTAAAAAAGGGGTTGTTTTAGGTGAGGAAATGGTATTTCCTCTTGAACCAAAGGATGATTTTGGTCGCATTGCTGCTCAAACTGCAAAGCAAGTTATTGTTCAAAAGATCCGCGAAGCTGAAAAAGTTTCTGTTATGGGTGAATTTGGTAAACGAGAAGATGAGATTGTTACTGGTACCGTACAGCGTGTAGAACGCGGAACCATCTTTATTGATATGGGCCGTGCTTCAGGAGTGCTCTCTTTTGAAGAACAAATAAAAGGTGAACACTTTAAACCAGGTGACCGTATTCGAGCATATCTTTTCAAAGTAGAAGAAAGTCCACGAGGTGTGTTTCTTAAACTTTCTCGATCACACCCTAAGTTTTTGCGAAAACTTTTTGAAATTGAAGCTCCTGAAATTGTAAGTGGTGTTGTTGAGGTAAAGGCAGTTGCACGAGAGGCTGGTGCACGATCAAAGATTGCTGTCTTTTCAAACGATAGCCATGTTGATCCTGTTGGATCACTTGTGGGTCAACGAGGTGTTCGTGTTTCAACTGTTATGAGTGAGCTTGGTGGAGAAAAGATTGATATTATTGAGTGGTCAGCTGATCCAAAGAAATTTATCGAAGAAGCTCTTTCACCAGCGGAAATTCTTAAGATTACTGTTGATGAAGAAAACAAGACTGCGATTGTTGAAGTGACCGAAGAACAGCAGTCACTTGCTATTGGTAAAGGTGGCCAAAATGTTCGTCTTGCAGCAAAACTTACTGGTTATAAAATTGATATTCGGTCTGTTGCAAAAGCAGTGGTTTCAAGCGAAACAAAAGAGGCTGATGCTGAAAATACCATTACTGAATAAGCATTTATTAGAATTATTTAAGGTAAATTTATACTATGTCACTTAATCTTCTTCACGATATAGATCCAGGAACAAAAGAGAGCATTAACGTTATTATTGAAATTCCAAAAGGTTCAAAAAATAAGTACGAAATCGATAAGAAAACAGGCGTGATTGCACTTGATCGTGTGTCTCACACCGCCCAGGATTTCCCTTATGATTATGGTTTTGTACCACAGACTCTTTGGGATGATGGAGATGCGCTTGATGTTGTTGTGCTTACTACCTATCCGCTTTTACCAGGAATACTTGTTCGGGTACGTCCAGTTGCAATTCTTTCTATGATTGATAGTGGAGATGCGGATGACAAGATGATTGCGGTACCTGTTGATGATCCACGATGGGATGATGTTGTCGATCTTGAAGATCTAAACAAGCACACTCTTCTTGAAATTGAACACTTCTACTCTACTTATAAGAAGATTCAAAAGAAGGAGGTTGTGGTGAAAGATTTTAAGGGTAAAAAAGAGGCTGAGGTTGCATGGGAAAGAGGTGTTGAAATGTATAAGAATGCTAAAAAGGCATAAGATACAAATGAAATAAAAAAATAAAGCAGTTTCGCGAAGCGAAACTGCTTTATTTTTTTATTTGTTCGTTGTGAGTTGTTTGTTTTCTTTGATATACTATTTATATGTTCGTAGAAGAAAATCAACTCAAAACATTTATTGTTGACTCGGGCCTTGTTTCAAAAGCTGATCTTGAAGAAGCAGAAAAAGAAGCCCTCAAAACTCATTCAACTTTTGGTGACGTGCTCGTACTACAAGGAAAGCTTACTGATGACAATCTTCGTAAGATGCAGGCGTATGTTCTCGGTGTTCCTTTTGTGAATTTAAAGAAGGAAAAAATCGAATTTACAACCCTCTCGCTTATACCAGAACCAATTGCCCGTAAACATAATATCGTTGCCTTCAAAAAAGGGGATACGATGCTTGAGGTCGCAATGCTTGATACTGATGATCTTTCTGCTATCGATTTCGTAAAAAAGAAAGTAGGTCTTCGCATTGTTCCTCGTTTGACCGATACTGAATCTATAAAAAGTGCTCTTCTGCAGTATCAAAAAAGTCTTAAGGCAGAATTTGGTGATTTGATTTCCCAGGAAACAGCAACACTCCAAAATGCACTTAAAGATGCTGGGGCAAATGGTCCAGACTTGAAAAAAATGGCCGAGGATTTGCCTGTGGTACGTATTGTTGATGCGCTTTTGCGTCACGCAATCCTTCAAGGAGCATCTGATATTCATATTGAACCTCAAGAAAAAGAACTTCTCATTAGATATCGAGTTGACGGACTTCTTCACGCTGCTATGGTTTTACCTAAAGAGGCTGAGTCTTCAATCACAGCTCGAATCAAGGTTCTTTCAAATCTCAAGCTCGACGAGAAACGACTACCCCAAGATGGACGCTTTAAGATTGAGATTAATTCAGAAAAAGTTTCTTTCCGTGTTTCTATATTGCCAACATATTACGGTGAAAAAACTGTTATGCGTGTGCTAAGAGAGGGAGGTGGGCATTTTACTCTAGAAAATCTTGGTTTTCACGGTGAAGGACTTGAACGTATTCATGATGCTACAAAGCTTGCAACAGGTATGATTCTTGTAACTGGTCCGACAGGTTCTGGTAAATCAACGACACTTTATACCATTCTTGAAATTTTGAATACGACTGATGTAAATATTTCAACGATTGAAGATCCAGTGGAATATCAAATGCCGCACGTGAATCAAACTCAGGTTCGCCCCGATATTGGATTTAGTTTTGCGTCAGGTATTCGAACACTTGTGCGACAAGACCCAGATATTATTATGGTGGGAGAAATTCGTGACGGTGAGACTGCTTCTCTTGCGATTAACGCAGCTCTTACTGGACACTTGGTACTTTCGACACTTCACACCAACTCAGCTTCCGGTACTATTCCGCGACTTATTGATATGCGTATCGAACCCTTCCTCCTTGTATCAACACTTTCCGTTGTGGTGGGTCAACGACTTATTCGAAAACTCGCAGATACGAAAGAAAAACGCAACATGACCAAGTCTGAAATTGCTTCACTTGGTAAGATTGTAAATCTTGATCGAATGCTTGAGCTTTTGAAAGCAGAAAATGTTATTGGGCCTAAGGATACATGGGAAACAGTGTTTATTTATACTCCAAAACCTGCTCCAGATGCTCCCGATGGATATCACAGTCGTATTGGTATTCACGAAGTTTTGAAAGTAAGTCCGACAATTCGAGATCTGGTTATGAAAGGTGCTACATCAGCTCAGATAGAAGTGCAAGCAAAGAAAGAGGGAATGATTACCATGATCGAAGACGGTATCTTTAAGGCATTGCAAGGAAAGACAACGATTGAAGAAGTGCTTCGTGTTGTGTCTGAATAGAATTAACTAGTAGTTAGTAGTTAGAAAAACAATTCGCTTTGCGAATTGTTTTTAGTTTTTATTACTATTATCCCCAGCTACCAACTACTAGCTACCAACTACTATCTACCGTATACTTAAGTTGTTATATTCTATTTTTATTTATGCACCTTTTTAAATACAAAGCAGTACGTAAAGATGGTACAGAGTACACAACTACTTTTGAAGCTCCTGATAAGTTTGCACTCTACAAAGAACTCCAGTCAAAGGGTGACACTATTGTGTTTGAAAAAGAAATTAAGCAGGGTGGTGTCTCAGCTTTTCTCCACAGAGATTTTGGTTCAGTAAAGACAGAACACATTATCTTGTTTGCAAAAAATCTTTCAGCGATGCTTGCAGCGGGACTACCGCTTTCTCGTGCGCTTGCAGTGATTGCACGTCAGGTTTCAAACAAAAGAATGACTAAAAGTATTCTTTCTATTATTGATAGTTTGAATACTGGACTCAGTCTTTCACAATCTATTCGTGCTTTTCCTGCTATTTTTTCAAAATTATTTGTCTCTATGGTTGCAGTAGGTGAGGAGAGTGGAAATCTCTCTCAGTCACTGAAACTTGTTGCTGAACAACTCGAAAAAACACATCAGTTAAAGAAAAAAGTAAAAGGAGCAATGATGTATCCTGGAATTATTTTTTCAGTGATGGTGGTGATTGCTATACTTATGTTTATTTTCGTAGTACCAAGTCTTACCAATACGTTTCGTGAATTTAATGTTGATTTACCACTTTCTACTCGCTTTGTTATTGGTGTAAGTGATGCATTTCAAAACCATTTAATACTTATGATTCTCGGTTTTGTTGGGCTTACCACATCTCTTGTGGTGTTTCTCCGTACCACTTTTGGTAGGTCCCTTTTTCATCGTGTTATATTGAAAATACCTGTGATTGGTCTTATTACTCAGCATATAAACTCTGCACGTGTTGCCCGAACACTTTCTTCTTTGCTTTCATCTGGTGTTGATATGCTCACTGCAATGACTATTGTTTCTGAAGTAGTACAAAACGTTCATTATCAAAAAATGCTTACCCACGCAATCGAACAAGTTCAAAAAGGTGTGCAGTTGGCCCCTCTCTTTTTTGATAGACCTGACCTGTATCCGTCATTTGTTGGCGAGATGGTTGCGGTGGGTGATGAGACCGGAACTCTTTCTCGTGTGCTCTTTGAAACTGCTGTTTTTTATGAGAATGAAGTTGAACAAAAGACAAAAGATCTTTCAACAATCATTGAACCTCTCCTTATGGTTGTGATCGGTGCGGCTGTTGGATTCTTTGCGCTTGCGATGATTGCTCCTATCTATTCACTTTCTTCAGTTATCTAAAAAGTGTTTATGATCATTTTGAACTCTAAACTTTTTTACTCAAGAAAAAATTCAGGCTTTACCCTTATTGAAACACTTGTCGGTGCTGCTGTTTTTCTTATGATTGCGCTCGCGCTCTATCAGGCATACGGACTGATATTCAAGATGATTTCTCTTACACGTACAAAAACTGCTGCGTACGAACTAGCAGCAGAACGAGTAGAGGTGATACGTAATATGCCGTATGCGGATATTGGTATTCTAAATGGTATCCCTTCGGGAACACTTCCTCGTGTTGCAGATTATTCACGCTCAGGTTTTGTTTTTCAAGCAACTACCACAATACGCAATATTGATGATTCGTTTGATGGAACAATCACGTCTACTCCTCGAGATAGCGCACCCGCTGATTATAAAATTGTTGAGTTTGAAATTGGTTGTAAATCTTGTGATAAGTTTACCCCTATTACAATTACTACTACCGCTGCGCCACGAAGTCTTGAGAGCACTACTGGAAATGGAGCCCTCTTTGTTAAGGTGATTGATGCGAATGGCGCTTCTATTCCTGATGCTTCTGTGTCTGTTGTTGGACAGGGGACTTCAACTGTTTCAATCACAGATCTTACTGCAAATGACGGGGTTCTTCAGATTATTGATGTGCCACCAGGAAGTTTCAAATATGCAGTGACGGTTTCAAAGAGTGGGTATTCAACCGAACGAACATATGCGCCAGGTAGTAATCCTGCAAATCCTACAAATCCTCATCCAACAGTTGCGAGCGGACAAGCGACTCAGCTTACTTTTGCCATCGACAGAACAGCGACTTTAAATCTTCGAACGGTAAATGAATTTTGTGCGGTTGTACCTTCGGTCCCACTTACACTCACTGGTTCAAAAAAAATTGGAACAAGTCCAAATGTGTTTAAGTACAATTCGACTGTAAATAGTGGGGGTTCTGGCTTCGTGTCACTCCTTAATATGGAATGGGACAGCTACACTATTACTCCTGGCTCAGGCTATGTGATCGCGGGCTCAATTCCTTTTTTGCCAGTTTCTATCGCACCACAAGAAACAAAAGATGTTTATTTGTTAAGCCGTGTTGCTTCTTCAACAAATATGTTGGTAAGAGTCAAAGATGCAGGTTCGGGTCTTCCTCTTTCGGATGCACGAGTGACATTTACAAGCGGAGGGTATGAAGATGTGGGTATTACTAGTAAGGGCTTTTTGAAACAAACTGATTGGTCTTATGGCCAGGGCCAAACATTGGTCGGTAATCCCTCTGGTTTTCTTTCAACCGACGGCAACATTGTTACCGCAACACCAAATCAAATAACTCTCTATAGACCATTTGGTTCATATGTAACTTCAGGTGAATTAACCTCATCATGGTTTGATATCGGTAATGGTAGTAGTACTCTTTATACACTCGAATTTACCCCGGCTGTTCAGGCGACATCAACTGGTGCAAACAGTGTGCGAGTTCAGCTTGAAAGCACTCAAGCTATTGGTTCTACAACCACAGGATTTATCGGTCCAGACGGCACTTCGGGTACGTTCTATACACCCACAAATACAAATATAAATGTGGTACATAGTAATAAGCGCTATGTTCGCTATAAAATATTTCTCTCTACCACAAATACTTCTGTAACACCTATTGTTTCTACGCTCTCAATGACCTTTGGTACAGAGTGTACGCCTTTCGGACAAGTCTTTTTTAACAATGTTCCAAGTACAAACTCTGTTATTTCTGTAACTCGTAGTGGTTATCAGTCAGCATCATCAACTGTTCAAGTTACTTCGAGTGGTCAGTCGCTCGACTTCCTGCTCAACCCCCTCTAAAAATAAAAAACAATCTTGTCTCCCAAGATTGTTTTTTATTTTCTCTATGAATAGCAACTCTTATTATATATAATAGAGACATGGTACTTATAAAATCTAAAAAAGGTTTTACTCTTGTTGAGACACTTATCGCTGTCTCTATTACCACACTCATTGTTGTAATGGTTGGTTTATTTCAGTCTAGTGTCTTTACCAATGATAGATTTGCTCGTACTCGTCTTATTGCAATTGAAGATGCTCGTACAACACTTCGTCGTTTTCTTGAAGAGACACGAAATCTTTCGTATGGCCACGATGGTTCATATCCAATAGGGCTCTCAAACAATAATGCTTTTACTTTTTATGCTGATATCGATGGCGACTCAATCAAAGAACGTGTCCGATATTTTACTGCAACTTCCTCAAATCAAATTGTGTTAAAAAAGGCTGTATTAAAACCCGCTGGTTCGCCGCTTGTATATAACGGCGTCGAAAAAGTATCTACTCTTGTGAATGATATTCGTAACACAAGTCAGAATCTTTTTTCTTATTATGATACGTCAGATGAGCTTCTTCCAAGTAATGCAACCCCATCACTTGTAAGAAGTGCTTCTTTGTCCCTTGTTATTGGTGTGGGCGGGGTATCAACATCATCTGTGTCTTTTCAAACCCGTTCCACTTTTCGTAATTTGAAAGATAATTACTAATAAAACCATTATGAAAAAAAGATTTGAAGATTCAAAAGGTTTTATTCTGGTGCAAACACTTGTTTTTGCTTCTATTGCACTTGTGCTTATGGGCGCGATTGTTTCTTGGGTAGGGAATACCTTTCGTGCGACAAAAACGTTATCAGAGCGTGAACAGGCTTTTTATATTGCAGAAGCTGGTATCGAATATTATCGTTGGCACCTTGCCCATGCTCAGCAAGATTTCAAAGATGGTAGAGCGACAAGTAGTCCATCATATGTGCATTCCTATAAAGACACTTCAGGAAACGTGATTGGGTCATTTGCTCTGCAGATTATTCCACCGAAAACGGGCTCTACTCTTGTAACAGTGATTGCTTCTGGAACAGTCGCTTCAAGTTCGGTTGCTGCCCGTGCAATCGAATCGAAGCTTGCGATTCCATCCTTTGCAAAGTTTAGTTTTGTGGCTAATACCCCTATGCGTTTCGGTGAAGGTACTGAGATCTTTGGTGACATGCATTCAAATGATGGTATTCGTTTTGATGGAGTAACGCATGGTCTCGTGACGAGCGCGAAAGCCAGTTATGACGACCCTGATCATTCTGGAGCAGTTGAATTTGGTGTACATACACACGTAAATCCTCCTCCTGCAACAGGTTCAAATGATTCATTTAGACCTCTTGAAGCACCTCCTAGTACACCAGCAGAGAGAAGAGATGTGTTTATGGTAGGGAGACAGTTTCCTGTGCCAGCAGTAGACTTTAACGGACTCATTACTACTCTTGCGAGTCTTAAAACAAAAGCTCAAGCAAGTTCACGATACTTTGGAAGCTCTGGTGCCTCTGGTTATTTATTGAGACTTAAAACTGATGACACATTTGAGCTTCGTAGAGTGAATAGTTTGATTAACTCTTCCAATAATTGTACTAATAACAGTATAAGTAATGTGTCTGGTTGGGGTACCTGGTCTGTAAACAGTTCCACTCTTATCAATACGTATACTTTTCCAGCAGATGGAGTTCTCTTTTTTGAAGATAATTTATGGGTAGAGGGCACTATTTCATCTGCGAGACTTACCATTGCGTCAGGTCGTTTTCCTGAAAATTCATCGACTCAAACATCTATTACAGTAAATAATAATTTAAAGTATACCTATTATGACGGAACAGATGTGATTGCACTTATTGCACAAAATAATATCAATATAGGCTTGAACAGCCTCAACAGCTTACGTGTTGATGCTGCTCTACTTGCGAAGAATGGTCGTGTTGGACGCTATCATTATGCAAGTCAATGTGGTTCTAATTATAAGCGTTCAGATATTACGGTGTATGGCACGATTGGCTCAAATCAACGCTATGGTTTTGCTTATACCGATGATACTGGATATACCGATAGAACAATTATTTATGATGGAAACTTACTCTACGGTCCACCACCAAGCTTTCCACTTGCAGGGGATCAGTATTCGACCATCTCATGGCGAGAGCTATAAAACCCTCGCACTCAAGAAAAAACCACCATTAAGAAATGTGTGGTTTTTTCTTTTGTTGTTGGTCGTTGGTTGTAAGTTGTCAGTCTCTTCTTGCAAACCTATTGCATTTAGCCTAGTATACGTTATATGAAATATCCTATTGAAATAATGTTAAAAGAAGCGGGACTTAAGGTAACACCAATGCGAGTGTCTCTACTCACCTTGTTTACTGAAGCAAAAATTCCTTTTACCGCAAAAGAGATTCTTGTGCTTATGAAATCAAAAAAGAGTGTTGTTGATACCGTGACACTTTATCGAACTTTAAATTCTTTTGAGGAGAGAGGGCTTATAAAATCAATGCATCTCGGTAAAGATTCTGTGTCATATGAAATAGTCGACACTGATCATCACCATCATCATATTGTATGTACCAAGTGTGATGCCCTTGAAGATATTGATGTGTGTGCATTTCATGTTGTAGAAAATTCTCTTCTTAAAAAATCAAAATTATTTACCACAATAACAAAGCACTCTTTTGAATTGTTTGGAGTTTGTAATGCGTGTGCTAAACAAAAATAAGTATGAATTTTGTATTTAAGATAACACTCTTTTTCTCACTCTTTTTTGCGTGTTCTTCTGGTGTATTTGCTCAAGAGTTACATCAAGACATTCAAGAAACTTTACGCGCCAAGGTCGTTACTGTGCTTATCGATGAAAATCGTTTCATTCCTGGCACAGAGACAAGGACTCGTTATCAAGAACTCGAAGTTTCAATACTTGAAGGTTCACAAAAAGGCCAGGTGGTAAAAATTGAGAATGATTACACTCCGCTTTCTGTTGGAGACAAGTTATTTATTCACCACTTGAAAACCATCAATCAAAAAGAACTTTTTACGATGGGTGAGCCAGTGCGTATAAATTCAATTCTTTTTTATAGCTTCCTGTTTCTGCTCGTGATTATACTTTTTGGTGGTATTCAGGGTCTTCGAGGACTCGTGTCACTTCTTGGTAGTTTACTTCTCATTATGTATGTACTGCTTCCATCAATTCTTGGTGGCGCATCCCCGGTGTTTGTTTCAATCATTGTTGCTTCGCTCATTGTGATTGTCGGCTCATATATCACACATGGTTTTAATCGAGTGACCTCATCAGCTGTGCTTGGAATGATTATTACAGTTATTATAAGTGGTCTCTTGTCTTCACATGCTATAGACACTGCAAAACTTACTGGATTTTCTGATGATGAGTCGGTGTATCTAAATCTTAACTCATCAGGAACACTTGATATTGCTGGTGTGCTTTTATCAGGAATATTGATCGGTCTTCTTGGAGTGCTTTATGACAGTGCAATAGGTCAGTCTGTTGCCGTGGACGAACTTTATAAGACGGATAAAACTCTTACACGAAGACAGCTTTTCAAAAAGGCGACTCGTATTGGAAGGGAGCATATAGGTGCTCTCGTGACTGCGCTTGCGATTGCTTATGTGGGTGCATCATTACCCCTTCTTCTTCTTTTTTATTCTTCTGGAATATCATTTGTTGATGTGATAAACCGTGAGGTGTTTGCCACTGAAATCATTCGTACGCTTATTGGTTCGATCGGACTTGTCTTGGCGGTGCCAATTACGACCCTTATTTCAGTCTTCATGTTACGAGGTAGGGATAGAACAGGTGAAGAGGAGAAAATACATGTTTGTAGCCATGGACACCGACATTAATTTTTACAAAACAGCCTTTCCCGGGGCTGTTTTTATGTGAGATAGGGGTCGTGATATACTTCTTGGTATGAAAAAGAAAAAAATACATATTATCGCAAACTGGAAGATGAATCCGCAGACTGCCGAAGAAGCAAAGACCCTTTTTTCAAAAACAAATAAAAGCGCAGAAAAATCAAAGAAAGTTTCTGTTTTGTGTGCTGTGCCTTATGTATACGTGGGCAAACTTACAAGTGGTACAAAGAAGGTTGCAAAAATAGGTGTTCAAGACGTATCAAGTGAAGCTTCTGGCTCATATACAGGATCTATTAGTGCTGATATGGCAAAGAATGTTGGTGCAAGCTTTACCATTATTGGCCACTGTGAAAAGCGAAAAGGAGGGGATACTGATGAAATGATTTCAAAAAAAGTCGCTCTTGCAAATACAGCAGGGCTTTCTGTGGTGCTTTGTGTGGGCGAAGGTGATCGAGATACAAATGGTGGATATCTTGATGGTATCAAGAATCAGCTCGTGGTTGGACTTTCAGCGTTTCCAAAGGAATCAATCAAAACTCTTGTGATTGCCTATGAACCAGTATGGGCTATCGGAAAGAGTTTTAAGGATGCGATGAAGCCAGATCAGATTCATGAAATGTGTATTTATATAAAGAAAGTTTTGACTCAAATCTTTGGTCGTGAGAGTGCAGAGCTTGTTCCAGTGCTCTATGGTGGCTCAGTTGATTTTGAAAACTCACAAGCGATTCTTTCTGATGGTGAAGTAGGGGGTCTTCTTATTGGTCGTCAGAGTCTCGATGCAACAGCTTTCTCTAATATTATTGGATATGCAAACAAACTATAAAACACTTGCAGATGCTGGGGATTTGAAGGGTAAGAAAGTTTTACTTCGGCTTGATTTGAATGTTCCTATTGTAGATGGGAAAGTGCGTGATGATTTCCGTATTAAGCAAAGTCTACCGACTCTCGCGAAGCTCAAAGAGCTTGGAGCAAAGGTGATTGTGCTTGCACATCTCGAATCAGAAGAGAAAGTGTCACTTAAATGTGTTTCTGATTATATTCAAAGTTCATTTACAAACACATTCGTCGAGGATATCGATACCTTGAAAAATGTTGTAAATACTATGCAGGACGGTGATATCGTCATTCTTGAAAATCTTCGTGTAAACAAAGGCGAGAAAGCAAATGATGAATTTTTTG
>JACCEA010230049.1_pt1 | contig 12329 bp, 14 predicted proteins | sample 7449851 | NCBI WGS metagenome assembly JACCEA01 (sample SAMN15323453, study PRJNA562643) | freshwater metagenome | isolation source: river surface water | place: USA:Blue River Watershed | collected 2017-08-18 | reverse complement strand
TGGAATAAGAGCGCAATAGATTTTTATGATTCCATAGGTGCTCATGCGATGGATGAGTGGACAGTCTTTAGAGTTTCTGGGAAAGAACTAGGAAAACTCGCAAACTCTGATAAATAGCTTCATCAGTAATCAAAAGAGAGTAGATTTATCCCATGATTAAAGCCTTCAAAAGACTACTTGCATTCTTTGGCATTATTTTGGTCGCATTTGGCGCAATTAAAGGTTTGTTTAATTGGCTAGCTAGATCTGAAAATGATGAATACGAGGTATGGAGTGATGATGAAGAACGGGAAGATGCCTAGTGAGCGCTGAATATATTCCTGGTTCCTGCAATATTGGTAATGGCGAGGTTAGACGTCGTCAATTAGTTGCAATTTTTGGATTATTTTTAACATCTTTCTCAGCAGTAACAATCCTGGCAACAGATCAAAGTAGAAATTCAAGATTATCTATTTTTGTACCAGCTTTAATATTTGCAATTGGTTTTGTTCAATCTAGAAAAAAGTTTTGCCTAGCTTATGGGTTAGCCGGCACATTTAACTTTGGTAAGTTAGGGCAAATTTCAAAAGTTCAGTCAACTGAAGATCGCAAAGCTGACCGCAAAACTGCGGTTTTAATCCTGTTTCAATCTGCAGCCCTTGCAGCATTGATTACTGCTGTATTTTTTGCGCTTCCTTTATAAATCTTCATAACTTGATGGCAGTTCGCCGACATTTAAAAACTTTAAGTACTTTTCAGTTATTTCACCTGGCTCACCTGATGCGAGCATCTGTCCCCTATGCAGCCAGATTGCATGATCGCAAAGTTCATTAATCGAAGAAAGCGCGTGCGAAACAATTAATATTGTTCGTGCCTCTTCACACAACTGGCGCATCTTATTAAAGGATTTTTCTTTAAATGCTGCATCACCAGCAGATAATGCCTCATCTAATAGCAAAATATCTGGCGTCATATTTACTGCAACAGAAAATGCAACCCTGCTATACATACCTGAGCTATAAGTTCTAACCGGCATATCAATAAATCCTTCGGGTAAATCTGCAAATTCTGCGATTGCATCTGTTTGGGACTCAATCTCATCTCTGCTTAAGCCAGAAGCTAGTCCGCCTAAAATAATGTTATCTCGACCAGATAGTGCTTTATTAAAACCAACTCCTAATGCAAGTAAAGTAGAAATCTTTCCGTTCACAGCAATTCGCCCTTGAGTAGGAGGCAAAATTCCAGCAATTGATCGCATCAATGTTGATTTACCCGCACCATTTGCTCCGACAATACCTAGCACTGAGCCATGGGGAATGTCTAAAGTTAAATTTTTTACTGCCTCAACGGTCTTTGTTCTTACTCTTTCACCACGGCTAGCCCTCATCAACGCATTCTTTAAAGTTTTCTTTGATTCAACATTAATCTTGTAACTAATTGAAAGGTTTTCAATTTGAACTGCCAAACTATCTGGCATCATGGATTTATTAAGAGATACGGACGGCAAAATCGCGCTCCCTTGAGATAAAGAAATACCCACCAAATAAAATTGAAATTAAGCACCAAACTACACAACCGATTGCTTGGGAGAGTGTAGGGGTCAAGCCATCTATCCAAATCCTTGAGTTTGCAGAAAGAATTGGGCCCAGTGGATTTAGATAAAGAATAATTCGATACCAACCAGAGAGCATATCTGGCTGCCAGAGAACTGGTGAGGCATATAGCCAGATTCTCATAATGTATGAAAGTAATTTTGTGGTATCTCTAAAATAAACATTAAGCGTTGCAAAAAATAATGCTAGGCCAAAACTTGTTATTGCTAAAAGGATTAAAATAACTGGAACTAAAAGATAATTCCAAGTCAATCCCGGAATTGTTGTGTCATCAATAGCTAATTTACCAATTACAACAATGGATATGTAGACCGGAATTGTTGGCCAAAACTGTCTTGCTGCACTAATCGCACTGGAAAGTGGAAGCAGTGATCTTGGAAAAGCTTGATTTAAAATTAACCTACCACCTGAAGTAATTGATTGTGCTCCAGATAAAATACAGTTCTGCGCAAAATAAAATGTAAATAACCCAATTAAAATATGACATAAAGTCGTAAAGCCACCCAAGCCGCCTCTGCCGCCTTGAATTATTGTTACTAAGAGAAAATAAATTAACGCCAAAAACAACGGGTTTAAGACTAACCAAACATTTCCAAGTTTTGAATCTAAATACTCTGCTTTATCTGTGAACTTTGACAGCTCCGTAGCAAATTCTCGCCGGCGCCAAAAGTCTTTCAAATATGGTCTAAGGGGAGGTAGGGAGGATTTATGAGGTTCAAATATCTGAACCTTATTTTTTGCCTCGCTCATGGAGGTTATTCTGCCACCTTTGATTTAGAACTTCTTGCCAAACTGGCAGCAATTGTAATTACTAAGGTTAAAACAATTACTGAAAGTGAGAATTGAGTGGAAATTTCAGGCACATGTATGCCGAATATATTATGAGTTCCACCACCATGTATTGCCTCTAAAACCAACTTTACTCCGATAAAACCTAAAATCACTGATAATCCCTCATTTAGATAAATTAACTTTCCCATCAGTCCACCAAGTAAAAAGTAGAGTTGCCGTAATCCCATAAGAGCAAATGCGTTTGCAGTAAAAACTATGTATGGATCTTTTGTTAAGCCAAAGATGGCAGGTATTGAATCGAGAGCAAAAATTAAATCAGTGAATGCAATAGCTACTAAGACTATGGTTAAAGAAGAAGCACCTCTTTTTCTCAACCATACTATTGCCTTGCCCTCTTTCCATTCCTTTTCTTGGTCCTCAGTAAACAATTTATAACTTGTATAGATAAGGAATGCTCCAAAAATATAAAACACCCAGGAGTATCTTGTAATAGCAGCAGAACCCAGAGCAATAAAAATTCCCCGAAGAACTAGCGCCATTGCAATTCCAGCTAGTAGTACTAATTGCTGCTTCTTTTTATCAATTTGAAATCTAGCAAGAATTAGTATGAAGATAAAAAGGTTATCTACCGATAATGAGTACTCAGTAATCCAACCAGCAAAGAATTCATTACTAGATTGTGCATTACCCCACTGCGAAAGTGAGTAACCAAAAATTATTGCCGCCCCAACGTAAAATCCTGTCCAGAGGCTTGCCTCTTTCATAGTTGTTTCTTTATTTCTTCTAATGATCGCTAACGCTAAGTCAAATGCGAGTACGGCAAGTAATGCTGCAATAGTAAATTCCCATACAGCTAAACTCATTAATTAAAGACCTTCCCCGGATTTAAAATATTATTTGGATCTAAAGTTTGTTTGATCAGCTTCATAATACTAACTGCTGGTGCCCCAGTTTCTTCCACTAATGCCTCTATTTTGCCCGATCCAATTCCATGCTCACCTGTGCAGGTTCCACCCATTTCGATCATTTTCATAGTTATCTCATGAGTTATATGTCGTACATCCTCTAATTCTTTTGGATTTTCTGGATCAGTCACAATAAAGCAATGAAAATTAGCATCTGCAACATGGCCTAAAATTGAAAATGGGTAGGGATGTTTTGAAAGAATTTGTTCTGCGGTTTGTACCGCATCAGAAAGTTTTGAAAGTGGAACCGCAGCATCTGTACTTACCGCTCGCTTACCTGGGTGAGCTGCAATGCCAGCCCAATAGGCATTGTGACGAGCTTGCCACAATTTACGTCTAGCTCCTTCATCTACTGTCCATTCAAAATCTGATCCACCAAATTCTTCAACAATATCTTTAACTGATTGAGCATCCTCTGCTACACCTTGAGGTGAGCCATGGAATTCGAAAAATAAAGTCGGCATCTCAGATAAGTTAAGTCCATCATGTGAATTAACATTTTTAATACATTTTGCATCTAAAAATTCACACCTTGCGATAGAAATTCCTGACCTAACAATTGCAGTTGCAGCAGTTACGCCATCGGATAGTGTTGGAAAGCGAACGATTGCAGCCGCCATTTTTTCAGGAATACCAAAAACCCTTAATGTTAATTCGGTAATAACTGCAAGAGTTCCCTCTGATCCAACTAGTAACCTGGTTAGGTCATAACCAGCTGATAACTTTCTGGTTTCGCGACCTGTTTTTATTACAGTTCCATCTGCCATAACTGCGGTCATTGCTAATACGTTATCTCGCATCGAGCCATATCTAACAGTTGTTGTGCCAGCCGCACCTGTTGATGCCATACCGCCTAATGTGGCATCTGCTCCAGGATCGACTGAGAAAAATAATCCATTTGATGCAAGTTTTTCGTTCAAAGCCATTCGGTGCACACCTGGCTCTACCCGCACCAGTAAATCATCTGGTCTTATTTCAATAATTTTATTCATCTCAGTTAAATCCAATGAGATGCCACCAAAAAGTGGAAGTACATGGCCTTCGAGTGAGGAGCCAGCACCAAATGCAACAACTGGAATTTTTTCAGAATTACAATACTTCAAAACGTTAGAAACTTCCTCAGTACTATGTGGCATAACAACAGCTGATGGACGCACCGGTGGAATTGCGGATTCATCTCTTCCGTGTTGATCAAGAATTGTTTCATTTGTACTTACCGCACCTGAAACTAATGTTTTTAGATGTTCAATTTGAACAGAAGTTAGGTCAACTCTTTTATTAATCACGCATTAGATCCTAGTGGATTAATCTGCAAAACTAATTATTACAAAAAGTTAATCTTCATGTTTTACGCATAAATAACAGGGTTGATTTAAAGTTTTAAACTGCTAAACTAAGCCCGTAAGACAACTTACGACTGGAGTGTGCACCACAAATACTGGTTTAAATAAACCACTTGTTGTACAAAATTGCATGAAAACCCAAACGAACCACCCTCAAACATTTCGCTTAGTACCAACACATTCACAGCCGCTTAATCCTGCTCGGTTAGAAAAACTTTTCCAAGAGCAGCTAGATAAATATAAAAAATCATTATTAAGTTCAGATTTAGAGTATAAAAAAGCTATCGAGAGTATTCCACTCGGAGCTCATTCATCATTCCAATCTTTTGATCCTTACCCAATATCAATTGCATCGGCAAAGGGTGCCTGGATGACAGATGTTGATGGTCGAAAGATGCTAGATCTTTCAATGGGATTTGGATCGATGCTTGTTGGGCATTTAAACCAAGAGGTCATTTCAGAGATTAGAGAGTTGCTTACTGTCGGAACTTTATACACAGCTCCATCACCAATTTCAAGAGAGTCAGCAGAGCTTCTATGTAAGCGATTTGGCATCGATCAGATTAGATTTACAAACTCAGGCACTGAATCAACAATGTATGCAGTCAGGACGGCGCGTGCTTACACCGGCAAAGAGGGTGTAGTTAAGGTAGAAGGTGGTTACCACGGAAGTGGAGATGCGCTCGCTGTTTCAACCAAACCCTCTTTAGATAAAGCTGGACCTGCAGATGCACCAAACTCGGTGCCAAATAACGCAGTAGTTCCAGGTGAGTCATATGTTGTTCCATATAACAACATAGAAGCACTAGAAAAAGTATTTAGTGAGCATTCATCAACAATTGCATGCTTTATTGTTGAACCAGTTTTAGAAAATATCGGAATTGTTTTGCCAGATGAGGGATACTTAGAGGCAGTTAGAGAGTTATGTGATCAGTATAAGATCGTATTAATTTTTGATGAGGTAAAAACTGGTTTGACTGCTGGACCACAAGGGGCATCACAAAGACTTGGTGTAATTCCAGATCTAATTTGTCTTGCTAAATCTATTGGTGGTGGAATTCCACTTGCAGCTTTTGGTGGCAAAACTGAGTTTATGAAACCAGTTTCAGATGGGAGAGCACCACATCTTGGAACTTTTAATGGTCATATTTTAGCGATGGCCGCAGTCAAAGGTGTAGATAAAGTTTGCACGCCAGAGGCACTAACAAAAGCTGAAAATTTAAACATTCAAGCGCTAACTAGAATTAAAGAAATAATTGATGAGTATGAGTTGCCAGCTCATACTGTTGGATTTGGAGTTAAAGGTTGTGTTACCTGGTCTGATAAACCAGTTAGAAATTATCGAGATTACAAAGCAACTGATTTTAATGTTGCTGAGTTATCATTTTTATGGTCATTAAACCATGGAATTATGACGCCGCCAGGACTAGATGAGCAGTGGCTAATTAGTTTGGCTCATGGTCAAGATGAAATTGATTTTATGGTTAATGACTTTAAGGAGCTTGCAAAAACACTTCGTGGGTAATTTAGTTATTTTGAGGAAATCCTAAATTTATTCCACCATGACTTGGGTCTAACCAGCGAGATGTAACAACCTTTCCTCTTGTGAAGAAATGAACGCCTTCGGTTCCATGGGCATGCGAGTCGCCAAATAATGAGTTTTTCCAGCCACCAAATGAATAGTATGCCATTGGTACTGGGATTGGCACATTTATGCCGACCATACCGACTTCAACTTCATTTTGAAATCTACGAGCTGCTCCACCATCATTTGTAAATATCGCTGTTCCATTTCCATACTGATGATCATTAACTAACTTCAACGCTTCGTCATAACTTTTTACTCTAATAACACTTAAAACTGGACCAAATATCTCTTCGAGATAGATGCTCATATTTGGTTTAACTTGGTCAAAAAGTGTTGGACCAAGCCAGAAACCTTCACCATCTACTTTTATATCGCGTCCATCTACTACAACTTTTGCACCCTCTTTTTCACCAGCGGCTATATAGGAAGCGACTTTATCCCTATGAATTTTCGTAACAAGTGGTCCCATATCAGCACCCTTTGTGCCATCACCGGTTTTAATTTTCAATGCCCGCTCTTTAATTTTCTCAATTAACTTATCAGCTATCGGCTCTACTGCAACTATTGCTGAAATCGCCATGCATCTTTCACCAGCAGAGCCAAATCCAGCATTGATCGCTGCATCCGCGGCAAGTTCTAGATCTGCATCTGGTAATACGATCATATGATTTTTAGCACCACCTAGTGCTTGAACGCGTTTTCCAGATTTAGTTCCATTTTCATAAACATATTTAGCAATTGGAGTTGATCCAACAAAGGATATTGATTTAATTTTTGGATGCGTAAGCAGTGCATCTACAGCCACTTTATCACCATGAATTACATTAAACACACCATCTGGCAATCCTGCTTCTTTAAGTAGCTCGGCAATAAACATAATTGCACTTGGATCTTTTTCAGAAGGCTTAACAATTACTGTATTTCCACAAGCAAGTGCAATTGGAAAAAACCACATAGGAACCATGGCCGGAAAATTAAATGGCGAGATAATTGCAACTGGACCTAGTGGCTGGCGAATCGAATAAACATCGACACCAGTTGAAACTTCTTCCGAAAATCCACCTTTAAGTAAATGGGGAATTCCACAGGCAAACTCAACTACTTCTAATCCTCTTGTAACTTCACCTTGAGCATCACTAAGAACTTTGCCATGTTCAGCCGTTATCAGCTCAGCAATTTTTTCCTTATTTTTATTAACTAATTCTCTAAAAGAAAATAAAATTTGGGTTCGTTTTGTTAATGAAGCATGACGCCACTGCTCAAATGCTTTCTCAGAAATATTTACTATCTTGTCAACGGTAGCCGCATCAGCAAAAGCCACATTTGCCGAAACTTGCCCAGTTGCAGGATTAAAAATTTCACCTTTTCTATCGGGCTTATCTGCCATGACTGAACCATTGACCCAGTGTGAAATTGATTTCATATGCAAACAATACTTCAGGTTTAAGTCGAGTTCTACCTGCTACCAAAAAATGCTCATAAGTGATTAGATTGGCCTATATTCGCTTAAGTATTGGAGCATAGTGAGCAGCCTAGAAAATAATCCAGAGAAAGCAGCAAAAGTTTTTGCTGATGATCGCGCTAATGTTTTTCACTCTTGGTCTGCACAAGCCCAAATTGCTCCAATGGCAATTGCTGGCGGAAGCGGCTCTTATTTTTGGGACTTTACTGGAAAGAAGTACTTAGATTTTTCTTGTCAGCTAGTTTTTACAAATATTGGGCATCAACACCCAAAGGTTATAGATGCAATAAAGAAGCAGGCTGATGTGCTTACAACAATTGCACCGCAACATGCTAATGAGGCCAGAAATGAAGCTGCTAAAAGTATTTTAGGTTTGGTTGATGATAAGTTTAAAAAAGTTTTCTTTACAAATGCTGGCGCCGATGGTGTTGAAAATGCAATCAGAATGGCCCGACTTCACACCAACAAACATAAAGTTTTATCAACCTATCGCTCCTATCATGGCAATACTGGATCAGCGATAAATGCAACAGGAGATCCAAGAAGATTTCCAAATGAATTTGGTTATGGGCATGTTCATTTTTGGGGACCATATTTATATAGATCAGCTTTTTGGGCAACAAGCCAAGAACAAGAGTGTGAACGTGCACTTGAGCATTTAGAGCAAACAATAATTTTTGAAGGACCCAAAACAATTGCAGCTATTCTAATTGAGAGTGTTCCTGGAACTGCTGGAGTACTTGTTCCACCTAAAGGGTACTTAGATGGCGTTAGGGCTCTTTGTGACAAGTACGAAATTATTTGGATCGCAGATGAAGTCATGTCTGGTTTTGGCAGAACTGGTAAATGGTTTGGCTATCAACATTCAAACTCAAATCCTGATCTAATTGTTTTTGCCAAAGGTGTGACATCTGGATATGTACCGCTAGGGGGCGTTGTGATTTCAGATCAAATTTCAAAGAGTTTTGATGAAAGAGTATTTCCAGGCGGGTTAACCTATTCAGGGCATCCTCTTGCGTGTGCAACAGCTGTAGCAACAATTGAAGTAATGAAGAGTGAAAAAATGGTAGAAAACGCATTATCAATCGGAGAAAAAGTTATTGGACCTGGTCTAAGGGAATTGGCAGATAAACACAAGGTAATTGGAGACATACGAGGAGTTGGAGTTTTTTGGGGAATTGATATGGTGGTGGATCGAACAACTCGTGAACCACTTGCCCCATATGGAGCATCAAGTGCCAAAATGAATGAAATCGTTACAGCGTGTAAGAAAAACGGGTTAATGCCGTTCAATAACTTTAATCGTATACACATGGTACCGCCATGTAACATAAGCGAAAGTGACGCAAAAGCTGGCTTACAGTTGCTCTCAAAATCCCTAGCAGATGTGAATCTTTAAAAAACAGTAAGCACAGAATGACAATTGAAATAAAAAATATTTCAGAGGCTGTAGCTAGAATTAGGTATTTATTTCAAGCCAACAATAAGAGAATTATAATTGGAATAGTTGGAAAACCAGGTGCTGGCAAATCAACTTTTGCCGCTGAATTAATAAAAAATCTAACTGATCTTAATCCAACATTAGTACCCATGGACGGATACCACTTAAGCAATAAGCAGCTAAAAAAACTTAACCTAGAGGATAAAAAAGGAGCGTCTAATACTTTTGATGTACTCGGATTTACTAATTTATTGCAACGCATAAATACAGAAATTAGTACAGATGTCTACTTTCCAGTGTTTCATCGTGAAATTGAAGAGTCATATTCCGCTGATGCAGTTGTTGCGAAAGATACAAAAATTGTTATAACCGAAGGTAATTATTTACTAGTTAATGAGGGAGGTTGGGAGAGAGTCGCAGGTGAACTAGTAGAAACCTGGTACTTAAAAGTTGATGAGGATTTACGTGTGGAAAGACTGATAAAAAGGCATAAAGAGTTTGGTAAAGATCAAAAATCTGCCGAATCTTGGGCAAAAGGAAGCGATGAAATTAATGCAAAAATCGTTGAATCAACAGCATCGCGAGCAAATGTGATTGTGCAGATTTAGCCATAGAATAATTATTAAAAATTAACACTTTTATAGTGAATTTGCTTAACTATTGATATCTTTCATGTATGGAAAAATATCTTGATTCAAAGCTAATCGGAATTGAATATAAGGGCTTTCCGATCGACTCCTATGGATTATCAATCAAGGACTTTATTTTACGAAAGCCCAACATTTTTAAATCAGGTTTCCAATTTCCGTTAATGGTTTTAAAGCAAGATGCATTGATAAGTAACATAAATCTAATGTCTAAGTATTGTGGCTCGGTAGGAGCAGAATTAGCCCCCCATGTTAAAACCACAATGTCGCCACAGATCGCACGGTTGCAAGTAAATTCAGGTGCATATGCATTGACGGTTGCTAACTTTTGGCAAGCTGAACTCTTTCGAAACTTTGGATTTAACAAGCTGATTATTGCTAATGAAATTTTAGACTCAAGTTCAATTAATAAGATTTCAGAGATTAATACATTAACCGAGACTGAAATAATTTTTTATGTGGATTCTTTAGAAGGTTTAGAAATAGTTAAGAAATTTACACCAGAAAATGGCTTACAAAACCTGTTTATCGAAGTTGGAACAAATAATGCAAGGGGAGGAGTTAGAGATCTTGACCTAGTGAAAACAATTGCTGAGTTAATCCATTCCGATAAAAGATTACAGCTTAGAGGTGTGACTGGTTTCGAAGGTGCAGTTCCCAATGCAAGTAGAACAACTAAGGGGGAAGGTGAGGTTAGGGATTTCTGTAAGAAAATTGTAGATGCGGCTGAAATCTCTTATCAATATCGATCAGGTAGTAAGTTCATTATAAGTGCTGGTGGAAGTGCCTATTTTGATCTCGTAGTAGATGAGTTGAATAAGTTTGATCGGGAGAAAATACTTTTATTAAGAAGTGGTGGGTATGTGGCACATGATAGTAAGTATTATGAAGAGATATACCCTTTCAGATCCTCAGTTCATAAACTGAATCCCGCCATTGAAGTTTGGGCACAGGTAGTAAGTAAACCAGAGCCTGATTTCGGTCTGCTAAATATAGGTAAAAGAGATGTTGGCTTTGACTTAGGTTATCCAATTCCAAGGTATAAGTTCTCAGGGAAAGTGGAGGATTTTTCCGGAGAGATTGAAAAACTAAATGATCAACATGCCTTTATGAAAAGCAGTAACAACTTTACGATTTCTGACTTAATTGGACTCGGAATTTCGCATCCATGTACAACTTTTGATAAATGGCGACTGATTCCATTAGTAGATAACAACTACGATCTTGTAGATTGTATCCACACTTTTTTCTAAGATTCAAAGTAAGGAGCAAAAATGAAGTTAGAACATATTCATGCTAGTGACGCACCAACGCCTGGTGGATCGTATTCACATGGAGTAGTTGCAAATGGTTTTCTATTTACTTGTGGAATGGGACCTGTTAACCCGACTACAGGAAAAATTGTTGAAGGCGGAGTTGCTGAACAGACTAGACAAACTTTAATAAATTTGCAAAAAGTACTTGATGTTAAGGGAGCAAAATTTTCTGACGTGGTAAAAGTTACTGCGCATCTACAAGATGTGAATAGAGACTTTGCTGCCTACGATGCCGTATATCGCGAGTTTTTCTCTAATCCTTTTCCAGTTAGAACCACAGTAGGATCTGATCTTATTAACATACTAGTAGAGATAGATTTTGTAGTAGCTCTTTAAAAACTGAATAAACAAGAGCAAATCAACCAATGGAAAATTACTGGCTAAAGCGATAAAGATTTAATAATTAAATTACTCCTCGTAATAACTTAAGTTCAAATCGTTAAAAGTAAGGATGTACTTCACTTTTCCACATTATTTAACTTGCCCCATTTTAAATCTATATTTATAGATATAGTAAAGAAAATTTACTAGGAGTTGATAATGTTGAATCAAAAATTGATATTTAGGATTCTAATAGTCCGTAACTTTCTTATTAGTTTTCTTAGAGGAAAAAGTCGGGCAGATGTACCTGGATGGGTTTTAGTAGTTTTAATGACTACAGCATTAGTTACAGGAATATGGTCAATCGCGGCCCCCAAACTCACAACAATATTGCGCAACTCTCTGGATGCAATGGGCGGTATCAGATAGTTGCGCAATCCATTAGGCAAAAATAGTCGAGGATCTGTTGAATCATTTATTACTCTGATTCCACAGGTATTTATATTCTTGATTATGTTTCAGTTGGTCTTTATGCAATTTAGCTTTATTAGAGATACCCATGTTTCGCAAGGACAGATCTCTAGAGCAGCAATTTCGGGAAGTAGTGAATATACAAGTTATCCATTAATAGGAGGTGGTTCAGTTCTTTTATTAGATGAGACTTCTGCTATCGAAAAATTTATTGACTTTAGTTCAATAGCTAGAAGGAAACTTATTTCAATTGCAGTAGATGAGAATGTTAATAGTTAGGTTTATAAACAAAACTAGTTCAGGTTCTGCGATTGCAGAATTTCTAATCTTCACATTACCATTTTTTGCTGCATTTTTAATCTTAATCACTTTAGTTCAATATAAAGCAGTT
>JACCEA010715822.1_pt1 | contig 12332 bp, 12 predicted proteins | sample 7449851 | NCBI WGS metagenome assembly JACCEA01 (sample SAMN15323453, study PRJNA562643) | freshwater metagenome | isolation source: river surface water | place: USA:Blue River Watershed | collected 2017-08-18 | reverse complement strand
GGAATTACTGGAAACTCTGCGAATATGATGCAATTGGGTATTTGGGAACCTTATTGCGTGAAGACACAAACATTAAAGACAGCTCTTGAAAGTGCTTGTCTGATTTTGAGAATCGATGATGTTGTTTCTGGAACAAGAAAGAAGAAGCAAGATCATTAAGGTGTATATTTTGTGCTGCGGTACAATATAAACTTATAGTGTTAGTTGTTATTTGTGTAAGTAGTTTTATGTAGATGGTATGAAGTAATTCGACCAATTTTTTTGTTCTATTGAACTGAAGTTTTCGTTTCCAAAGAACTGACCACGTTCAGTGTTTCGGGCATGAACTGGAGAGTATTGTGTATTGATCAAGACATGCTAATAAGTTATTTAGAACAAAAAATCTACAAATAAAGCTATGAGATAAAAGGAAGCTGTGCGACTATTCACCGTGAATGAATCGACAAAAATAATCATGATTCAATTTTGACCCAGTATACTTATAAAAATACAGACGAACCTTGCAGCATTATGTTACGCATCGTCGAGCGTAGACATTTGCTTGTAACCAGGTCGACTCATCAGCATCACAAAAAACATGGACATGAGGAATTTGAACGTCAACCGCATCGAGCACGAAACAAAACAGACTGGAAAGTACGTGTAACCAATTCTATTGAGATTAACGCGAACTTAAGCTGAAAACCAACTGGCAGATGGAACACAATATGAAGGACCATCTTCCGTATTGGAGAAGTCCCAAGGAACAATATACCCAACTTCGTCAAACATGGTGGATGCTTCATCAGCGTTTGATGTTGGTCTGTTCTCAGCAACTAAGTTGTTGTCAATATAATCTTGTAAAGCACTCTTCAACTCAACCTGTAGAAACAATGCTCAAAACAAAACATAATTGAGAAATATAAGTCACTTACAATAATCGAGTAGTACTCGCTGGAGGTATCTGTGGTGTACAAATTGCGGGTTTCATATTGATCGTTGTCCAAATCGAACAAGAAATATGTCATGTTACCACTGATAGCTTCTGATTGATCACATTTCATCAATGAGAAATCATCATCATCATTCAAAACTTCATCTTCATCATACCATTCAGATACAGTGTTATATTGGTGCACATGAAGTAACTTGTAGCGTTCATTGCGAATAGCGAATGATGAATTCGCCATGTCATAATCGATATCATCAGAATTATACTTGAACCACATATTGTACAACATCTGAGTGCGAGGTGAGTCCGAAGTACCCATAATGGCATCATAGTGACTGTAGCCATCGAGACTATTTGCAGAAGAAGTTGGGGTATAGTCAATGCCAATAAAATCCAAAATTGTTGGGAACATATCAGTCACATGAGTTAGACCATAGTAGCGACTGCCTTGGACGGATGATGGTAGCAGAGGACTGTGAACAAAGGCGTCAACATGGGTACCACCTTCAAACAAGGTTCCCTTGCATCCACGTAAACCTCCGTTTCTTCCGCCGCCTTTATAACATCCGCCGTTATCAGAAGCAAAGAAGAAATAAGTATTATCATATTGACCAACGGATTTGAACTCCTCGATTAATTCATTAACAAATTGATCGAGTAGATAAAGACTCAGTACATGTTGAAGACGCTTTGCACCATCGAATCGGATTGCTAATCGATTATATAGTTCTTCACCGACATAACTGGGAGGAACACCATTATTGCTGGGATCCACATCATGATATGGATCATGAGCAGCTTGGAATGGTAAATACATGAACAAAGGAGTAGAATCAAAATCGTGAGAAGAGACAACACTCTTGGCCTTGTCTCCAAACATGAAAGTTGAGTAATCCTCCAAGTCAGTGAGATTATATACATGATAGCAGCTTGAATCCGAATATAATAAATCTGTATATTGAGGGTAAACTGGGCATCTTTTCGACCAGTAATAATCTTCACCAGAAGTATAACCCAAATATTCATCAAAACCTCTGGCAGTTGGCAGGTATTGAGGCTGCCAGTGACCAAGGTGCCACTTACCGATAGCGACATTTGTATATTCACCATAGTCTTTCAAAACCTCAGCTATAGTAATCTCACTTGTGTTTAGCCCCCATTCCACCATTTCACTAACCAGTCCATACTGCATTCCCAATGAAATTGGCATACGACCGGTCAACAATGCAGCACGAGCAGGAGTACACACTTCTTGTGTGTAATACTTTTCGAAAGTAACACCAGTCTTATACAAAGTGGTCATATGAGGTACCACATCTGCTAACTCAGTAGCATTATAACCAATAGAATCGTAGCCTAAATCGTCAATGAGAACGAATACAACGTTGGGATGATCTGCACTAGCTGCGCCCGTCTTTTGAGGTTTATCAATGAGTTTCTTGTGACTACTTGAGGTTGTCTTCTTCGTCTTGTGGGATTTCTTTACAGTCGAAACAGATGAGGACGTCGAAGTGTATTGATGAGAAACAGCCCAGTAAATAGCCAACATTCCAATAACCATCAAACCCGTAAAAGAATACATCATCCGGTACGTTACCTTCCTCTGAGACTTTGGATCATCAACATAGGTGTCTTCGTGACCTAGTAATGAATTTACTTCCTCAGCAAAGCCATTCGCTTCCGGATCATTGGGTTTAACTTCTTTTCCGAAAGTTGAGTACATCCTTACACAACCAAAAAATATCGCTGAAAACTTTCAAATTTTAATTAACTTTCAAATAAACTTCAGAAAGATTGCGTCTTTCGAGAACCTGCAGCTCCCGAATCAATCAAAAGAGGCAATATAAAATTTTAAGTTCGCCTCTATTGTACTCGCCCATCTCTGCTGTGCTGGCGTGTGTGTGGCGGCTGAAAATTTCGACTGGAAAAAAGTCAAAATCATGCTACCATAAAAGTCATTTCTAAATTGTCTAAAAGTATAACAAAATGATTCTATCCTTAGAGACGTTTATTGCAATATAGCAGATCGATCCATCGCTCCCCCCCCGCCCATCGGCAGCTCGGCAGCGCATATCCCATATCCCAAAATATATTGTACCGGGATCTGGAATCAAGGCAATCACGGCAATCATCAAAACTTTGGAGGGAGGAAGCTTGCCATTTGCTTCTATCCATAGAATAATAACATCTAATTTTACCACTTTGTAGTACCTTCATGCGTCATTCCCTTGTAAAGTGCTTGTTGATGTCGGCGAATACCATGCAAACTATGATATCAAACCCAGTTGCTTTAGAGAGCGTTGCAACACGCGGTGCTTTCATTCTGTTTGAGGGTGTAGATAGATGTGGAAAGACTACGCAGACCAAAATTCTCGCAGACTATTGTCATGTCAAAACAGGAAACGCGGAACTTATTCGCTTCCCTGATCGAGAAACAACGATTGGGAAACTGATTGACTCGTACCTGAGATCTGCCAGCAATTTGAACGATAATTCTATTCACCTACTTTTCTCTGCCAATCGTTGGGAGACTGCTGAAGATATTGAAAAGAAATTGAAAACTGGAACCACGTTGGTGAGTAGAGGAACAATTTCGAGTAATTAGTTGTGATTGAGGATCTGCAATTATTCAGGTGTGTGATCGTTACGCCTACAGTGGAGTGGCCTTCACCTCTGCAAAAGGATTGGATTTGCAATGGTGCAAAACATGTGACCAAGGTTTACCTGCTCCAGATTGTATAATCTATTTGGATATTCCTGTAGAAGAAGCTGCTCAGCGGGGTGCATTTGGTGAAGAGCGTTATGAAAGAATCGATTTTCAAAAGAAAGTACGTGACCAGTTCTTGCAATTGAAGAGTGAAGATGAAGTTGCAAAAATTGTTCCATGGCACGTTTTGGATGCACGTAAAAGTATTGAAGACTTACAACGTGAGATTCAAGTTATTGCAGACAAAGTAATAGAAGATGCAGCAAAGCAAGATATAAAAAAACTATGGGTTTAGTTTCTTGAATGTTAATGGGATTTTAAACTGGACATGGACCGGCATCATGTCTATAATAAAATAATTTGTTAAATACCGCATACCATATACTCTATACACTATGACGAAGCAGCATGAAAATATGGTGCACGTAGTAATTCTTGGGCAGTAAGTCGACTGTGCCTAGAAGCCTTTATTAAGCAGCGCATTATATTTTTTGCTTCATCAGATATTTCTGCTGTTTCTGGTGACAAAGAAGTTCTACGGACAAACTGCAAATCATCTTTGTATGACAGGATTCTTTCATACATTCTTTTCCTTTCGTAGCTCTCAAGGTCATCTCCTTCTGGTACAGATTCAACTGCAGTTGGCGAGGTCTTTGCAAATGGAGTTCTGCAGCAAGGCAACATACAGCTGTAAGCAATTGCTGGAAGAGAATCTTAATTCTTACCGTCCGAAAAATATTTCGTACATCATGATGCCTAGGGCCCACATATCGACCGATGCATCATGTCCAACACTGGCGATCATTTCTGGGGCAAGATATTCAGGAGTCCCACAAATAGTATATCTCATGGAAGTGGGAGGTGGTGCATGAACTGCAGAACCAAAGTCTCCCAATAATAATCGGCCATTTGATCCCATGAAAATATTCTCAGGTTTAACATCGCGGTGGTATACGTGTCGTACATGCATATACATCAAGGCCGATCCGATTTGTTGAATAAATTCACAACATTTTGATTCACGTATTGAACCCCTATTCTTGGCAAGATACTTGTAGAATTCTCCGTTTTCACAGTATTCCAGAATAAGGTAGACATTTTTTTGGTCATGGAAATATCTAGTTTTAATGATAAATTATATCGAATGGGAATCTAGCAAGCTTATAATAACTTACCCAAACAGCTTGGTAATATTTTCGTGTGAAAATCGATGCTGAATTTCCACTTCTCTTTTAAGCATTTTTATTGTCTGTGGCGATGTCATTTGGGCCTTAAACAGCACTTTCAATGCCACTTGCACTTGACTTTTCTTTTGCTTTGCGAGATAGACATTTCCAAACTTTCCTTTTCCAAGAGGTTTACCTAGAACAAAATCATCTACATTCCAAGATCGATTTTCATCTTCTACATCATGAGATTGATCTACTTGTGCCTCTGTCGACCTGTTCGAGGGCGTACTGATTTGCTTGCGGTGACCATCGTCAATCTCCTTCACTGGCGTTTTGCTGGAGAAATTATGCAGGACACTGGAGTTATTTTCAGCATTTTCTTTATCATCCATCATCGAAATGCTTGTGATTTTGCTTGGAGTATTTGGGACAATTAATCGCACAGCTTCTCCCAATGCACTCTTTCGTCTTTTACATGAGATCAAATTGGGAGACAGGATATCAAATGTATCTGTGCCGGAGCCCACTTGGTGAAGTGGAGAATCGCAAGATAACATGACTGGTAACTATGACGTTCTTACAATGTAGTTCATACAGTGTATGTTTTTGTTGTTTTTACAATAGCAGTATTCCATATACTGTTCAATCACTCTACGCCCCTGGGCGTTTTAACGGCTCTAAAAATATTAACATACTTAATTAGGATATCAGTTATATACCTTTAATAATTACCTTGCTAATTAAGTAGTCCTTGTAAAGTGCCACAAACGGCCAAACCAACTTCTGTCTGTACAAGCGTGCACATCATCTCAGAGACAATATGGAATAATTAAACTAAAGACCCATCCCAATCAATATAGTGGAAATGATGGACGAGAATACTATCAATGGGGCTTCTATTCAACGGAGGCGACAAGATGCCACCAATTCCTTGTATCACAATGATCCATCAAGTGGGGCTTCCATTGCTACTGAAACCAGAAACAAAATGGAAGAAGAAGAGAAGAAACTGCAGATTCAGATCAGTTCCTTGCGGAGAGATTTGATGATAGCTATAAGCGTGCCCTTCATTTTATTGTTGTGGATAAGCGGCACTGGTGGTTTGTTTTGTTTGACATTTGGAGGTTTGGTATGTTATGTTTTGGATTTGGTAGAATCCGTGGAGGTGAGCGATTTTTTTATCATGTTTATTTATGGAGATTTATGTTACATGTATGCTCTACTTTCGTGATGTTAGGGAACAATCATTGGCTTGGCTCTTACTCTTATCGGATTTTTCGGGACTCTAGTGTTTGCAGTGAGAGAGTTTTTGTCTCAATCGATGTTTCACTTTGTTCTGGTTCCCATCTTCTTTACATACTGCTGCTTCATCTTCTTTTCTCTTGCCTCCCAATTCAACGTTTTTATGAGTGAATTTGACACTTTGATGGGATTCATCGTTCAAGTTATATTGCTCTGTGTGCCGTTAGTGTCTGCTACAATCCTGACGACTTTTATTACATTGGAAATCGTTGATTACGAAGTCAACACGGTATTTTCCGTCATTTATTTCATGTATACTTGGTATTTTTGTCGTCCTCGAGTTGTCAGTGCCAAAGAAGTGGTTAAGACGGCTATTACGAAGAATATCATATATCGAGAAACGCTTTTAATATCCGCCCCAACGCAATCGATAATCTACCTACTCCCTATTGGGATATCCGTTCTTATTCACTTTTCTCTTCATAGAAATATGTTGCTTACGAATCGTATGAGGATTCTATCGTTTTCTCATGCGATTCTTGTCCCAACTTTACTCATGCTTTACTGTTACAAACAACACATCAAAGCAATTATTAGTGCCCATGTTGGTGACTGTGGAACTGCTCAAGGGCAGCATAACGCCTCCGTTTCTGTCGCTCGCGCAACGAAAATCTTCAATGCGTTGGCATTCTTCTTTGCATTGACTGTTCAGCAGCATCCCATGTTTGATGAGCTCAAATGGTTCAGTGGTCAGCGGGAGCCAGTACCTACATACACGCTGTTAGCGATTGTCTTACTCACTGTCATCGCATCAATTGTACAGCAACGACTGCAATTTTACAAGTCATCACCAGATGATCATTTCGTCATGGTTTCAAGAGATAAACGCGAGAGATGGATTCTCATTTTCCGTATTGCGTTCGATCTTCTTGTTGGAATTACAATAGGTCTCTGCGGATTACTAGTAAGCATGCCATCTAATATCATTCCAATTAACATGGTTGGAGCAATTGCATTGGCTGAATTTCATTTTGAAGAATCATGGTCCACTTTTACTCGTAGTCTGCTGGGTTTGATTGGTGGTCTATCAGTGCTCATCTCGTTTGTTGCATTTGCGAAAGGGACGATTTATTACTTGATCTATGTTTTTAGTTGGCGACAAGGTATCTCAATGCAGCAATTTTGCCAAATTGTAGCTGCTTTGGTAGCTCTTGCAGCTTTGCTGCCTTCCGGCGTATCACTTAATGGTGGTTTGACTCCTTCGGTGTGGTTTGCTGGAAAAAGTGATAGATCATTTGAATCGAGTGGGTTAGCAAGTCGTGGTTTAATTGACGATGACTTTGGAAGTAAAGATGGGCAGCGAAATGTTGGTATGGCTCAAGTATTAGTGCGATCCATATTTTCGTATGGATTAATCACCATCTGCGCACTTTCAGCGTGGTTGGAGTTATTGGTTCTGGAACAGGTAATTTTATTGTTTTATATTTTATATCTCTTTTCATTCCTCGTGTTCCATCATAACTTCTGTAGAATTGGACATCGCTCGATATTGATACTGAAACTGTATATCCCAGTTATTATTTGTTCATATCGGCAGGATTACTTGTCATGACTTGTTACTTTTTACATAAGAACAATGCAATCGGGTATGGTTGTTGTCATGAATATTATTTTACATTCACTTGTTAATATTTCGTTTAATAGTCTGACTACAGTAACAATCGTTATTGTTGTTCAAAGCGCAAAATTTCTGACTTTATGGAATGTTAAGGCATCTTTTATCGCCACAATGGTTGCAATGGCTTTGAGCAATTTGTTGCCTTTCTTGCGTCAATTAAGTCTTTATTTGACGAATGCAGAAGAGCTAGAGAATATGCTATCTGGTTCGGAGGCATACACCAGTAATCGATCACAGCAAGCGGAGATTCACCAAACTCTTTTGTTGACCCAAAATGAGTTAGTCTTTTATGTTATTCTCAACGCGATTTGCTGCTTTTTGAATGGCAAAAATACCGCGAACTTATTATTGTCCATCGTCCTCCATGGCGACCTATCAATGGATATTTACGATTACCGAATAGCAGGTTGGCAGGAGGCTTTGGTGATGGCTGGTATGTTTTTGGGATTTTGTGGGAGTATTCTTTTTGTATTCCATCGATCTGCCCATTATATCCGCAGGTATGAGATTATTCTATATTACTAACCAAATGAAAACTTAACGTATGGTTTTTGAATCACAGTGGAATTTTCGGGATCAGTCTTCTATGCTTCCTCTTTGCTTTTGAAGGATTTGGAGTTTTGATGATATCACCACAAGGCGGGTTAAGACTTGTGGATGCGAACGCAATGGCTGTCAATGACCATGAATCACAACCCCATGATTACTCAAACTTCTTTATGATTATGAGCTCATTGATGACAGTCATTGCATGGTCTGGCTTCGTGTCCTTGCAGAACCTCATCAGCTGCTTAGTATACAGTGTACTTTTTGGATTTGTTACTACAAAAGCTGCAATGAACTGGACATTTCCTTGGAACCCATCGAACCCATTCCTTACTCACACTATTACTTCATTTCCGTTCACCTTTTTGCTGGTTTCGAAGTGTTTCAATACATTTATCTCCTTATGGAATCCTACAAATCGGGCATATCCGGCAATTTTTCAGCAATGTTCGTATCTAGTGGCAATTGTTTGGCCTATTGTAGGTCTTGTGATAAATTTCTCACTTACAGAGAATGATCGAGTGATAAGGGATGGTATTATTTGGTCGTCTTTGATTGGATGCTTCAATACGACTTTAAGTTTCCGTGCAAAAGAGTTGTTGAATTTCTTGCGAAAGGATAACACGGCAACTAAAATTACATTGATTACATTTTCTGGTAATGAAGATAGCTCAACAATTAGCAGTGGTAGTGGTGGTTTGAGTCGCAAGAAATCTGTGTCAATGGTATTGATGACTACAACTATTGTGTTCTTATGGGCCATCTTAGCGATGATACTGCAAACATCAGTTTTGGACTTCGATTTGTTTTTCCCTGCGGTTGCTTTGTTGATCCTATGTGCCGATTCACGCGCCTTGCCCTACAATTGGGCTCCTCTTGAAGCATGGTCTCGAATTGCAGTATTGTGGTGGTATGGCTCAGTATTCTATCACATTCTTATTAGAGGATATGCCGAACGTCTTGCCGAAGACAATTCTGTTATTCCTCCTCCATATAGTTTATTTGGATGGGATGAAGAGATCTCTATTTGGACAAGCCAGTCAACCTATTTGCCAATTATCAACCTTGCTTTGTCCATAGTACCATACCCAGCAATATTTATTGGTTTGAGAAAACAAAAAACCGACACAGAGGAGACTTTATTCGTGTTAGCTTTATTGAGTCTTGTGGCAATGATCGGTGGTAGTGTGGATTGCGTTAGATATCTAGGGATTATGGGTATAGTGATAGGTGGATATAGGTGCTTTGAAATCAATAGATCCAAAAAAGTGGTTGGTACTGGTGCTGGTAGTGACCGATATTTGTAAAGTCGATTGTCTTTTTGTAAATTTTATGATCATACACTACTATGCAGTCGATACATCCTTCTACCATTGAACTTAATCTTGTGACAATCTGTCAAACCGCTGATGAGACAGAACAGAAAAATAAGGAATACAATATAGCCTTGGGTTATTATTAATACAAATACTTCTGTATCTTTTATTCATAAACTTCGATGATCATAACCTACTTCTTCTTATTTAAAATCATAGAAAATAAAATATTCCACATCAGTGATGCTAAGCTCCCAAAAAGTTGCTGAAAGATAGAAGGAATAAACTTTAAGATCAAAAAGCGAATGGGAATCCAAAATGCCCACGAAGATAGCATTGCGTTTGGAACCACTGTAAGCACCTCATGTCTGATTGTATCAAAATCACCCCCTTGTTTTAAATACATCCTCAAAGCAATTAATCCAGCAGTAAATAATGGTGAGAATATCACTTGATCAAAAAATAATGTAAATATCATTCCAAAACGTTGGAGCTTTGGAAGAACGAAGGTGTAAAATGCATACAAGATAGGTGTGTGATATATGACATTGATCATCATCATCACTCTCACCTCACGTGTATCCATCACAGAACCATAACTATACAACTGTGAAAGAGACACCCCAATACCAGCAATAGTAGAAGACTGGAGAGCGTTCATCGGTAACGGATAGCGGCGCAACAATGATTGATATTGAGCAAGTAAGCTATCTTTCTTACGATCATCATCTTGGGATGATGCAGTAGACGGATTATTGGAAGGTGGATGCTTTGCGCTACCTTTGTATTTTAAAGATGAGGATGCCATTGTATTGATGCTTAATATGAAATTCGTGTGGAAGATACTTTTGTAATTTCCACATTTCAATTGCTAGATTGTGTTCTGCTGCTGTGCTGTGCGCTGCCGCTGCGGCTTGCAGCCGCCAATATGCTTATTATTCCGCCGTAGCGGCGCAGCAGCGATGTCGCCACAGCAAAACATAACAAGGAGTTCAAATACAAAAAACGCGGGATTGTATCAGATCATAACGGGCAGGTAGTTCCGATAGCATGTGAAATCTTTAAAATGGAAAGTCAGAGATTATAAAGATACTATGATTAAAAGATATTGGTTTCGGAAAATTTCCATAGCGTTGCAATCTTTCATAGGCCAAAGAGTGGAGTTGCAACTAAGTCAGGATAAATTATGATGATTTACAATATAATTACGAATTATTTCAAGAAATGGAATGCAGAGTTCAGGGCATTACAAATAAGAAAGGTCGTTAGATCGATCTTTTCTGTAATGATTGCACATGCATCTTGACAATATTATGACTATTTAATGTCATGCATATACCTTCACTGTTTATTCACTATAAAGAAAAATCATATGGTATACAGTAATGACTATTAATATTTACGTTCTAGGTACCTCTAGTGCGAGAATCAGCAAATATAAGCAGGTTTTACAGCACTAGTAGATGTGCCGGTTTTACAACTGAACCTTCATGGAAAACGTGTTTGATGTGGTCTTCATCGATGATCGCCCCACTGATGTTATCAAGAGGATAAGTGACAATACTATTCGATAATTGATTCGCAACAGCTAATACCGTGTCATTGTGCAACAAGGCAAAGTGACGAGGATGGACACCATGCGTACTGACATGTTGAATCAAGTGGAGACAGGAGGATGATGAACGTCCATTAAAATTGAATACTGCGATTGAATTGTGATGGGTATCGTTGTGATTATGTGAGATATCCCGGTTGCTGCAATAAATGTGATTCCCTGAAGTTGATAGTTGTATCTCTGCTGCTCCCATGTGGTCTTTACTCACTTTGGAAGGAAGGGTTGAAACTGTACATAATATATGATTCTTCAGTCGTTTAGTAACTGCATCAACTTCAATGACCGATAATGTAGAGTCTAGTTCATTCAAAACAAAGGCAACAGATTCTGTGGGATGAAAGACCATGTGACGTGGACCGGAATCAGCAGGTAATAAGATTGTCTCTACAGCATTCACATTCAATTGAGATGAGTTTTCATCGAATGGATAAGAGAAGATACAATTCAATCCTAAATCTGTTGCATAGATACGATCACCTCGGATTACAATTTGATGAGCATGTGCTTCAGCGCCTTGAGCCATCAAAGAACGATGATCAACAACTTGAATCATTTTTCCAATGCCACCCGTAGCCTTCGAAATTTCATATGAACAGATATTTCCTGATTTATAATTGGCAATAAAAATTATTTTCCCATTTGGATGTATTGCTGCATGACATGGCCAAGCGCCTTTTGTAGAAACCATGTTCAGTAATTCTAAGCGACCATTTTCAATCCTATAGGCACACAGGGCTCCAGCTTCTTCTCCCTGGAAATTATCAATTTCATTGATTGCATATATTATATTTTCGTCGATTTCCGAACGACAAAGCCAACTAGGATTATTAATCGATTCATGATAGAGTTTCCCCTTTACCACAACCATACCGTCTTCATCAATCCCTACCTTGGAAATAAAGTTTGAATATGAGCCAACAAGAATATCTTGACCAGACATGATGACGGATTGGAAAGATATTGGATTGGAAAGATATTAAATCAAAAAAGGGTATGGAATCTCCAAGTACAGTATATTATACCACGATCTTTAACAGAACTGATATCTGACATGACCATGTCCACACACCACAATTTTTTTTTTTTTATTTTGATTGATCTGCAGCAGAGCACATCCAGAGATCTATC
>JACCEA012324448.1_pt1 | contig 12335 bp, 7 predicted proteins | sample 7449851 | NCBI WGS metagenome assembly JACCEA01 (sample SAMN15323453, study PRJNA562643) | freshwater metagenome | isolation source: river surface water | place: USA:Blue River Watershed | collected 2017-08-18 | reverse complement strand
TTTGGTTCAGTAATGTGGTTTTACCTGCTCCCAAGAAACCAGAAAGGACTGTTACTGGCAGGCGATGGTCTACATGTTCGACTTGCATGATCAATTCTCAAAATGGATTATATGAAATGTTATACTATAACATTTATTTATTGCAACAGAGTTTTCTACAAGCAAACACTGTTGTGAGTCGTGGTTTTTGCAGAAAATTAAGTTCCATCGCAAAAAACTGCCGATTAGCCGTGAAGTCAAAAATTTGTAATCAGATTGTCGTGTGGAATTGAGATGCTTTGTCGGTTTTTTGAAAAGTAGTAGGAAATTGACATGACCTCAGATTTTGTTCGGAATATCCATATTCAAACAGCTCAACAAATGTGGCAAAAAGGTGCAAGCTTAGAAAAATTGGCTGAACATTTTTATCGGGTTGGTTTTAATGAATATGAAGTCACCACGCTTTTAGCAGAATTTGGCCAATTGTGTAATAAATCGCCCGATGAAGAATTTGCTTAACATTTTTAAATTCAGTTCAACTTTCAGCTAGGCTCATCTTGCAGCTACGCAAATTTTGCGATCGGACGCTTTTGCCTAAATTGGGGCGTAGCCCCAATTTTCTTTTGATCTAAAACAAAGGATGAACATTCAGGCTTTAGGTAGCAGAACCAAAATTAGAAATCAGCACCTATACTTGCGCAATTGAGTCTCAACCAAATACGCAAATTAGGATGTCGATGGATCCTGTCGAACTTCAACACTCGCATGAGCTTGTGGTACCTTTGCCCCGACTTCAGCTTGCTCAACAAACACTAGCCAGTGCCGATATTGCTGCACGTTTGAATGTCGCCCAAAAAGATGCTGCTCGACTATCCCTTAGCGCTAAAAATTTGGCTGTTGTCGCCATGCGGATGGGCAGTGCAGGGGTCGGCTTAAAAACGTTGTCTGGTTTCTATGATGATTTAGCTAAAGCGTCTATCAAAATTAGCCGGGAGATCAATGCGCAAGCAGGAATTATCGCCGCAAATTCAGTCACGCTCTGGCGAAAATTTGTTTTTTGTCGATGCCTGACGCGAGTTCAGGCCCAACTCGAGCCTGAACGAGATTTATTATTACAAGAAAAACTCCATCAAACCGAGCACTTGATCACTCAACTGACTGCGCAATCACAGGAGGGGGCTCGGCGGCTAGCCGCTGCAATTGATGTGCTTGATCAACAAATGAGAAGTATGCAGGTCATTGTCGTCAATGCCAGAATTGAGTCTTCAGCATTACCAGACTATCAAGCGCAACTTTCGGAACTTACCAGCCAAATTCAACGAGCCACAGAAGCGATTTTGCGTGAAGTGGCTTATTGTCGCCAAGGGTTAAAGGATCTACGATAGATGAAAGCCACTGAAATTTATCAAGATAAAACGCATTGCTGGACCATGCTTGGTCGGGATAGTAGCAAAGCAAACGGGATCATCGATACCAATCAGTATTTAATCCATAGTCAAGATGAAGCGATAATTCTAGACCCCGGTGGCATTGAATTGTTTGCACCGATGCTAGAAGCTTTGGTTAAAATCGTGCCACTTGCTCAGATCAAAACTTTGTTTGCATCTCACCAGGATCCTGACATTATCTCTTCTCTCGGTTTGTGGGATCAGATTTTAGATGGTGCAACTTTATTTAGCCCTTGGTTGTGGGAAGGCTTTATTCGTCATTTTGGCATGGAGCGAACCCAATTTGCAGGGATCCCTGACGAAGGAATGACCATCAATTTCCGTACATTCCAGCTGCAATGTATTCCTGCACATTATCTGCATTCTTCGGCCAATTTTCATATTTATGATGCGAAGGCAAAAATACTCTTCAGTGGTGATGTTGGTGCCGCTTTAGAATCGGTCGATAGCCCTCTTTATGTCGATGATTTTTCCAGTCATATCGAGAAAATGACGTTTTTCCATCAGCGGTGGATGCCGTCAGAGGCCGCCAAATTAGATTGGATCCGACGGGTCAGATTACTAGAAATTGATATGATGTGCCCACAACATGGACGAATTTTTCGTGGGGAAGCGGTACAACAATTTTTAAACTGGTTTGAAGCGCTTCCTGTTGGAATTGCGGTTCGTTAGTTATTACTTTGCATATTCCATTTAGGTAAAAGTTTTTTAATTCAGCAATCAATGAATCAAGTTGAAGAAAATCGAAGCCCGACCAGAAGCAGGCTTCGTTCATCTTAAAACGGGGTTATCCGACTTTGAATTGGCGTACTCGAGAATCCATGGTTTTCGCTAATAAGGTCAATGATTCACTGGAAACTTTTGTTTCATGCGCTCCAGCTGCATTTTGCAGGGCTAGATCACGGATATTCACCAAATTTCTATCCACCTCTCTAGCAACTGTTGCTTGTTCCTCAGCCGCACTGGCAATTGTTAAATTTTGATCACTGATCTGACTAATCGCTGTCGTGATCCGACTGAGTGCATCCCCAGCCTGTTGCGCTAATTGTAATGTACTGGTTGCTTTATCACTACTTTGTCCCATCGCCACCACGGTATGTTGCGTTTCTGTTTGCACTGTTCGAATGGTTTGTTCAATAACTTTTGTTGATTCTTGCGTTCGATGCGCTAATGCTCGAACTTCGTCTGCGACGACGGCAAAACCACGTCCACTGTCACCGGCTCGTGCCGCTTCAATTGCTGCGTTGAGTGCTAATAAATTAGTTTGTTCGGCAATACTGCGGATCACATCTAAAACTGAACCGATTTCATTCACGCGATTGGATAGTTGTTCCACACCTTTTCTTGAAAGCTGTAACTCCTGTTCCAATGTTTGGATTGCAACAATAGTTTGTTGAACTTGCTGTTGGCCGTTTTTAGCGGTCATATCGGCATGATTTGAATCATTCGATGTCGCAGCAGCACTGCGTGCAACTTCTTCTATTGCGGTTGTCAGTTCGGTGACAGCAGTGGCCGCCATATCAACTTCGGAGCTTTGCTGTTGCATAATTTGTGCAGTCTGATCGGTGACATTGTGCAATTCTTGCGATGTTGAGGAGAGTTGTCGTGAAGATTGACTGATCTCACGAATGGTTTCCCGCAATTGTAACTGCATTTTGTCCATAGCTCGAATGAGTGCACCCGCTTCATCAGGGCTATTGTCATGGTAATCTTGGCTGAGATTGCCAGCAGCAATAGTTTCACTCATCGTCACTGCATTAGCCATTGGACCGGTTAATGAATGGGTAATTGCGTAAGCTAATCCTAGGCCTAATAATGTGGCGACTAAGATACTCAGCAAAATACTAAAGTTCGCTTGTGTCATACTGTCATAAGCTTGTTGACGCTGAGTATTTCCAGTATCCCGCTGATACGCTGCTAAATCTTGTAATCTTCCACTTAATATTTTTGCCGCTTCATTGAGTTGTTGTCGATTAAATAACAATGCTTTCTCGCGTTCTCCTTGTTGTATCAATGCGACTAGCGTTTTATATTGGGCGTCATATTGCTCTTTTGCCTCCAATACTTTTTCAAATACTGCTCGACCTGCCGGAGTTTTATGGAAATTTTCGGCTAATTTCGCTGCCTCATCGTAAGCTTGTTGGGCTTTATTAATATTCTGTTCGAATTGAGGTGTGCTTTGCCCGTTTGCATCGGCTACCCAATCGAGGATGTGGATGCGTTTTAGTTGAAATTCTCGATTCATATCACCCACTAACAGCGCGGCTGGCAAACGCCGTTCAGCAATGTTATTTAAATTCCCCTTAATGTTGTTGAGCTGAAAATAGGCGACTAAGCCAACGATAATACTTATCAGCACGAGTAAGCCAAAACCAATACTGAGCCGTTTGCCAATTTTGAATTGTCTTAATAGTGATGGATTGGACATTTGATACCTCATGACAACGAACTAGCGGAGACTTGAATGCATTGATTGTGCAGATGCAAATTCAAGTGATTGATGAATCTATCTTACTTCTAAAGCTAGTCCTGAAAACTGGAAAAAGAAAGGTCAATCCGAGTCATTTAATTGAAAGCTTTTAATAGAAAGGATTCAATACTATGCAGGAAGAAAGTGATGTCTGTAACGGATCAATTTAGACGCTACAGTGAATTTAAAATGCCGTCCCACCTACAAAGCAGTAGTTGTCGGATAACTTCCATTGAATTTCGATATTGGCCAAGCAAATACGATTCATCGCAGCCATTGGGCGGATCAACAAGTTGTGACTTGACAGTAAGTAGTTGGCAATGAATATTAAAATTTGCACTCATAGTTTTAACAACTTGAGTCTATCAGTTTCAGCGAACTCATTCGCAACCAAGGCAATTCCCATCTGGTGCTGTATTTCCAGGTATTTATCAACAGTCTCAAAGAAGAACGATAAAAATATGATGAAAAAATCAATAATGACGTTGGCTATCACTAGTGCCGTCAGTGGTGTCGTACTAAGTTCTCAAGTATTTGCCAATGAAGGCATGTGGATGCCGCAACAACTGCCGCAAATCGCTGATCAATTAAAAGCGGCCGGTTTAAAATTAGATCCTAAAGGTCTCACTGAACTTACCGAGTTTCCGATGGGTGCGATTGTCAGCTTGGGCGGTTGTTCCGCATCTTTTGTTTCGGACAAGGGGTTAGTTGCGACCAACCATCACTGTGCTTATGGCAGTATCGCTCACAACTCAACGCCAGAGCGCGATCTACTGACCAATGGCTTTTTAGCAAAAAACTTTTCAGAAGAATTACCGGCAGCACCGGGCAGCCGCATTTTTGTAACCAAAGCTGTGACTAACGTCACTGCAAAAATGATTGATGAACAAACCGCTAAATTAAACGGCAAAGCGCGGATTGATGCGATTGAAAACAATCAAAAAGCACTCGTCGCTGAGTGTGAGAAAGATGTTGGCCATCGCTGCTCGGTCGCCGCTTTTTATGGCAGCTTAGAGTATTACTTAATTAAACAACTTGAAATTAAAGACGTCCGTTTAGTGCATGCACCCGCGGAAGGGGTTGGTAAGTTTGGTGGTGACACCGATAACTGGATGTGGCCACGTCACACCGGTGATTACAGTTTCTATCGTGCTTATGTTAGCAAAGATGGAAAATCTGCAGAGTTCTCGAAAGACAACGTGCCTTATGTCCCAGAGCATCACTTGAAAATTGCTAAAGAAGGGTTAAAAGAGGGCGATTTTGTCATGGTACTGGGCTACCCAGGCCGCACGAATCGCCATCGTCTCCCGTCTGAAGTTGCAGAAACCTTCAGTTGGAGTTACCCAGCCTTTGTTGAAAGCTCCATTGAAGAACTGGATGTCATTGCCAAAGCAACCTCTGGTAATAAAGATGCTGAATTGAAATACGCCAGCCAGGTCGCAGGCATTAATAACTACCTGAAAAATCGGCAAGGCATGTTAGATAGCTATGCCGACAGTGATTTCTTAACTCGGAAAACAGCCGAGCATCAAGCGCTCACGGCATGGGTTAACAGCAGTTCTGCCAATAAAAAAGCCTATGCAAAAGACTTAGTTGCTATTGAGAAGTTGGTTGCTGAGCGTCACGAGATTGCAAGAAAAGACTTTGCACTGGGAAATGCGACGCCTCGCTTAGTCAATACAGCCCGGTTTTTATACCGTCTTGCCAATGAAAGTAAAAAACCTGATGCCGAGCGTAAAGCAGGGTTCCAACAACGCGACCTACCGCGCTTTAAAGATTGGGTTGCAGCGATGGATCGCAATTTTGACGTGAATGTCGAGCAGGCTCTCGATTTTGCTGGATTGCGCAAGTATCTCGCGCTGCCAGATGCAAAACGCGATGCAAAATTTGATAAAGCCTTAGGGTTGACCTCTGGCATGTCTGATGAAGCACTTAAAGCGAAAATCAGCAGCTGGTATGCAGCGACCGGACTGACGGATAAAGCTAAACGCAGCGCCTGGTTAAGCGCTGATCCTGCTGTGTTCCAGGCCAGCGATGACCCATTCATTAAAGCAGCCGCTGCGCTCTATCAAGACGATTTGCAAAAAGAAGCCAAAGAAGAAGAGTTAGCAGGCAAAATTCAACAAGCCTATGCCAACTACATGCGTGCCAAAATTGCCTTTATGGCAAGTCAGGGCAAAGCGGTATATCCCGATGCAAACAGCACCTTGCGTGTGACTTTTGGTAACGTGAAAGGTCGTGAAAAAGGGGCAGATGGTACCAGCTGGACCGCATTTACTACGCTGCGAGGCATTACTGCTAAAGCAACAGGCGAGGGGGAATTTAATGCACCTAAAGCTCAGTTAGACGCGATCAAGTCTAAGCATTATGGGGTTTACGCGGTCGATGCCTTGAAGTCGGTTCCAGTAAACTACTTAGCAACCTTGGACATCACCGGTGGTAATTCGGGTTCTGCAGCACTCAATGCCAATGGCGAGTTTGTCGGGCTTGCTTTTGACGGGACTTTAGATTCAATCATCTCAGATTGGGATTTTAATCCAGTGAATACTCGGTCTATCCAAGTCGATGTGCGTTATATGCTGTGGCAAATGCAACATGTGGATAAAGCCGACAATTTATTGAAAGAAATGAACGTGCTTTAAAATTTTTACATATTAAATGAATAAAAAACGCCCACAGTTGTGGGCGTTTCTATTGGATTTTTTATATTTAACAATTGTTTGCTTTTAGCTTGGTCGTTATCGGGTAGATATATCGTACAATTGTAAATGGAGCATACTTTCGCCCCCCAACATCAGAATTGGTGCTTGCTCTACTTGCATTAAAATATCTTGCTTTTGAATTTTTGGATATTTACTCATCATCGCTAGTAAATCCATGACTGACTCATCTTTATAATCAACTTTACTTGCTGTCTGAGTTGGGCCCAATGAACCCACTTGATCAAAACCAAATCGACCAATATAGCTAGCTTTGCCGGCAACAATTTCGAAAGGAATTTCAAAAGTATTTTTGTGGGTCACCGTGGCTGAATTGCTTTTGACTTGCCAACCAATGATACGGTATTTGCCCGCTGGTAACTCAACTGCCATTAAATCGCCATTTACGCCCAACGGCGAGGTAGTGGGGACGAATGCATTAATGGATAAAGTCGACTCAGAACTGCCAATTTGAATGGTGCTAATTTTAGAGGAACCTTCAGCCTTATATTGGATAATGTAAGCCGAGGGCCTTCCCAAATAAGTTATTGAGGTTAATAAAACGCCTCGGTTTGAGGCTTTGGATAACGAATAGTCAGACTTAACGGATGAAGTTGCTGAACATGCAGATAACAACACCATGAATAATATAGAAATCAGTTTTTGCATTTGATCCTCCAGAATCTTTCAATAAATGCCAGCTTGTCTTGCTTATTGCTGAACTCGCTTCGCTAAATTGAAAAAAGTTTTTCAGGTAGAGCTTTCCTGTTCCTAAGGGATAAAGCAATTCAACGCGAAACCTATTGAATTGCTTCATATTTGCTCATTTCGAACGAATGTCAAATGCAATTAATCGACCATCGCTTTCACTTGCCCCCGTTGCTAAAAACAAAATACGATTGTCAGAAATGCTGATCATCCCAGGTTCTGGATAGGACCAAACTACTTTCTTTGAGGTGATGTCAATTGCATAGAGATTTGCATTCGTGCTGAAAAACAATAGGTTATTAGTGACAACCACATTCCTGTGAAAGCTGGTGTCTAAGTTTGATGGTGCAGTCCAGCTCCACAAGACCTTTCCTGTATTTTCATCAATTGCATCGAGAGCGACAGGGCTATTTTTTGTCGCGTAAATGACTCCATTTGCAACAGCAAAAAAGGTTTTATAACTAGATTGCGTGCTCCAGTTGTATTGTTTTTTGGCAATATCAAAGCTGGAGATAACGCGTGCTACCACGTATTCGCTATTTGCGCCAACACTTCCCCCAAGTGTGCCACCACTGTAGGCTAGAATATTGCCATTTGAACCAATGACTGGCGCAGCATTATATTCATAGTTAGTCGAACTGCCGAAGGGATCTGCGATTGTGGTAATGAGAGCTCCATCTTGTTTATTAAACATGGATAGCTTGGACCCATCGTGGGTGTAAACATAATTTTGATCGATCGTTGCAGTGTCTCTCCCCCAAGATGTTGCAGTGGATTTGTTCCAGACTTTACTACCATCCACAGTTGAGAATGCGGTTAATTCGCCCCCGAAGTAACCCCCCGTTTGCAATATCAAATTTTCATCAACTGTTGGAGCTAAGTAGTTCGACCACTGTGAAGAAAAACTGGATTGGAATTTTAGTTTACCATCTGTTCTTTTGATCGCCCAAACTTTGGTGTCTTGATGCCCGGATGTGGCAATAAATAATGAATCTTGATTAATCGCAGGTGCATTTAGTGCAGGCATACTGCCAAATGAGAGCCTCCAGACTTCATTACCTGTCAGTTCATCAAGAGCGATTACTGCAGCATCATTAAAGAAAACATCGGTCGAAATATAGACATGTCCTTTGCCTGCAGCTGGCGAATTAATCCCTTTGAGTGACTCCGTCGTGATTGGGCGTTTCCATTCCCATATTTTTTTAAAATTGTTGGTAGCTACCCAAATCGGTACGTAACCATTGTGTGCAGCGTTACCCTGATGAGTTTGCCACTCTGGTACAGATGTTAAAGAAAGCTGGATTTTTAATGTCTGTAGTGCATTTTGGTAAAGGTTTTTGCAATTTAGGTCTTTGCAAGCAACAACAGAGATAGAAGAGTTGTAGTTACCTTCTAACAGCTTCGGGTTTGTAGTTATTTGCAGGCTAAAGCTGTTGGTTGAGGTTGCATTCTGGGTACTAGTCGTAATGATATTTTTATTTTCATCAAATGCACGAACAAAAACCGAGTTTGTGCCAAGATCAGTGGCTTGCCAGTTACCGCTGATTGTTATCGGCAGGGCATCACCCCGAGCTCCATTCAACTGAATATCTGAACTAGTGATTTGTAAGTTCACTTTTGTGTTTGCAGCTGGTGGTGTAACAACAGGCGGTGGGTTAACAATTACGGAATCGTTGGCTTTCGGCTCATCGGAACCACCCCCGCAAGCTGTTAGGGAAAAACAAGCTATCAATAAAAAGCCCCAAATATTACGGTTCATTTATTCCTCGAGTATTTGCTCTGTTGCAATTAAGTGGATTCGGGTGAAAAGTTATCATTACTTTACAATATTTAACCAACTATTTATATGTAAAATTTTTATTTCATTTTTTTAACTATAAAAATCAAAAAATTGCAAAGCATGATTTTTTGAAAAAAATACTTGTTAGCTATGAACTCAACGATGCTAGTCATCATTCACCGATTGCAGGCTTCTGTTTGGCAGGCTTCAGTTTGGCGGCCCTGATGGTTACATTTATGAGGGGTTTGTACAGTTTGTTGATTACAACGGGGATGGCCGGCAAGATATTCTTTATCCAGATAGATCACGTCGAAAATATACTTATGAGTGCTGGAATTGGTCTTCTAATGAAGCTTGTATGGCTGTCGATAGGGACTTTGCTCCGAAATTTCATGATTATGATGTTTGGCATTGGAACGTACTGCTGACCAATCCAGATGGAAAATCTTTTACCGATGTTCAGCTACCTATCTATGGTGCTCTGGCAACCCTAACACCAATCGACCTAACGGGGGATGGCCGTATTGATTTTGTGTCGGGTGTGGGATACGAGTCAGAAGCAGTAAAACGGACATGGTTCTATGGCACTAAATTTGGCGGTAAGCCCAGTAATTATCCGGTTGGGTTTGTTGTTTTTGCGCATGACGAGACTCAGGACACCGCAATCAATAGCATTCGCACTGGCATGGGGGAAAAACTGAAGGTCGAGTATTCTCAGTTAAATCAGCGTTATGAGGTTGATACATCATCCCTCAATTACCCTTATCTGTACTTCACAAACACCATGCGTGTTGTATCGACTTTGCAAACTGACAATGGTGTTGGTGGTTTTGATTCAACGCAATACAGCTATAAAAATGCGCGTTTTCATGTAGGTGGTCGTGGCTTTCAGGGATTTAGTGAGATTGTCGAAGCGCAATTTGATTCCTACGGGTTACTAACTAACACTAAACAAACCCAATTCGAGCAAACCTTTCCATGGTCTGGCATGGTGAGCCGTATCAAAGTAACTGATGGGGCCAACAATACTATCAGCGAATACTCGGTCCAAAAAAATTACCCGACAGCTGCAAATTATCTGCCAGGCAACAGTTGGTGTTTCTATCCACAAGAAAGTACGTCAACTAAGTGGAATTTATCGCCGAATGCTGCAATTTCTAGCGTAAAAAACATCGTCATTCAAAACGAGCATTGCCAAGTCGTATCGGAGACGACTATCACTGAAGATGCCACCCTTACCCATAATAAAACCTCGACGCAAACCTACACCAACGGCCTTGGTTGGCAAATGCCACAAGTGAGCACCCTGAGTCACAGTGTGACCTACAATAGCGGACATCCAGCCGTGGTGCAAAACCCAGCGGGGACGTCTTCTAGCCAAAAAATAACAAACACCTATGCACCCAACGAACAAGGAGTTTTGGCTTTAAAAACCACGGTTGTGGAAGGCACAGGCTTGGTTAAAGGTGTTGGGTCAACGACGACTTTGAGCCAATATGACCAATATGGTCACGCGCTCAAAGTAAGTATTGGGGATAGGTATTCCCAAAGCGCCATGACATCAGATGGCTATTTTGTGCAAAAAACCTTTAATGCCCAGTGGCCGGGTGTTGCCGCCTCGACTCAAACCTATGATGCACTCACTGGTTTACCTTTAAGTTCTGTTGATATCAATGGTGTTACTACCACGAACACAATAGATTTTATTGGTCGAGTGACGAGTACTGGGAGTGTGAAAGGCACCTTGGTTGTAAGTCCTACCGTCTATACCAGCATGCAGTGGCAGACAGGTGAATTTGCCTACAGCGTGACTCAGCGCGCCAGTGGTGCACCTGAAACTACGGTGTATTTTGATAGCCTCAATCGCGAAGTCAAAACGGTCAGTGCTGGATTTGCTGGAGATATCATCAGTGCTAAACAATACGATATTCGTGGCCATGTAGTGAGTGAATCCAAACCTACTCAATCATACGGCACTGCTGAAGTTGTTCGTTATGAGGGGTTTGACTCACTCGGCCGACCAAGTCGCAAGATTTACGATGATGGCATGGTGAGTTATCAATCTGAGTATACCTATGTGGATGGAATTACCACAGACATTCGGGTCAGTGGTGGCATAAGTGCCACGATGAGCCGGAGTTATAACAGTTTAGGCCAGTTACTGCGGACCACCGACGCCAAAGGGAATCACAGTTATTTTGCTTACAACGCGGCAGGGTTGCCAGTACTTATCCAAGATGTGTTAGGAAGCCAAATTACCGCGCAATATGACGATTTGGGGCGTAAAACCTGGTTTAATGACCCGAATATGGGCAAGTGGCAGTTTACTTACAACCAATTTGGTGAGCTTGCTACACAGACTGATGCGAAAAACTTAGTGACCACGTTCACCAATGACAAGTTAGGCCGCGCCACTGCTCAAACCAATACGCAGACAACTCGAAGTTGGGTGTATGACACTGTGGTTGGGAATGGCAAATTGTATCAAGCGCTGGTCAGTGGCCACACCCAGACCCATAGCTACGATACCGCTGGGCGTATTAGTTCGACAGTGACCCAAATGGGGAGCCTCAGCTTTACTGAGCGCTTCGCCTATGACAGTCAATTTGGCCGCTTAAAAGCAATGATGTTTCCAAGCGGTGAGCATGTCGCGTATAAGTTTGACGATAATGGCTATTTAATTGAAGATTATCAGCGCTTTACTGATGGAACTGAGCTTGCACTGCGTAAGGTTGAAGATTACAGCGCATTAGGAAGTATCAATCAGCAGCGCTTTAGTAACGGCAATGTGCAGCGTATTAATCGAAATGAAGCTGGCTCTGCCACAACCATTTGTACCAGTTACCTCGGCAGCTGTTCAGGCAGTGGCATTCAATATTTAAGCTACGCCTACGATGGCATGGGTAATTTAGCCCGCCAAGAAAACGTCATTACCGGCTTTGCGGAGGATTACCAATACGATGTGTTAATGCGTGTGGATAATTCAACCAAAACCATCAAAGGCGTGACCATGGCGCCAGTTGATTATGATTATGATGCCGCGGGTAATATTTTAGTCAAAGGCGACTACGGCAGTAATTATCGTTATGGCAATAGCAGCAAATCCTTAGGGGGGAACGCGGGGCCAAACGCTTTGCGGCAATTTATCCGAAGTGGCACCACCTATAATTTTACTTACGATAATAACGGCAACCGTTTAACGGGCGATGGGACCACTTTAACTTACAACGACCAGAATAAGCCGATAAGTG
>JACCEA010504293.1_pt1 | contig 12335 bp, 4 predicted proteins | sample 7449851 | NCBI WGS metagenome assembly JACCEA01 (sample SAMN15323453, study PRJNA562643) | freshwater metagenome | isolation source: river surface water | place: USA:Blue River Watershed | collected 2017-08-18 | reverse complement strand
TCGACGCCGAGGCGGCGGGCGCGGTCGCGGTCGAGCTGGACCTGGAGTTCCTGGCCGCCGCGCTCGCTGTCGATGTCGACGCCGACGAGGCCGGGGATGCCGCGGAGGCGCTGCACGGCCTCCTCGGCGATCTGGAGCAGCGTGCCGGTGTCCTCGCCGTAGAGGTTGATGGACATGCCGGCGTCGGTGACGCCGCCGCCGCCGGTGGCGCGGCCGCGGTGGACGATGCCGGCGGGCAGTTTGAATTTCTCGCGGAAGTCGGCCTCGATGTCGTTGCGGTCCATCGGCAGGGCCTTGGGCTGGACGCCGAAGAGGCCCTGGAGGCGGCGGGCGGTGTCGGTGCGGAGCAACGACTCCCAGCCGCTGACCCACCAGTGGGGGCTGGCGGTGTCGCGCAGGCGGATCTGGATGCGGCCGTTGTTGTAGCTGAAGCGGGTCTCGATGCGGTCGAAGTTGTAGCGGGCGGCGTTGGCCGCGAGGAAGTCCTCGACCTGGGTGAAGAAGGCGTCGGCGCGCTCCATGGTGCCGCCGGAGGGCAGTTCGAAGAAGAACCACATCGTGGTCTCGCCGCTGCCGCCGCCGATGCCGCCGGTGGGCATGCGGAGTTTGCCCTGCGCGTAGGGCAGCGTCCACATCGCGGCGACGACGACGAGGAGCGACTCGATGCGGTGGGTCAGGACCCAGCGGAGGCTGGCGGCGTAGCGCTCGCGCAGCCAGACGACGGCGCGCAGCTCCGGGTGCTGTTTGCCGCGCGAGAGGCGCTGGGCGGCGAGGGGGACGAAGATCAGCGCGATGAAGAGGGAGGCGACGAGGGAGATGATGACGGGCACGCCGAGGCGCAGCATCCAGAAGGAGAAATCGCCGCCGCCCTTCATGAGAATGAGCGGGAGGAAGACGACGATGGAGGTGAAGGTGGACATCACGACGGCGAGGCCGACTTCGCCGGCGCCGACGATCGAGGCGCGGGTGGCGTCCATGCCCTCCTGGCGGAGGCGGTAGATGTTTTCGACGATGACGATGGAGTTGTCCACGACCATGCCGACGGCGAGGAGCAGGCCCATCATGGTCGCGACGTTGAGCGACCAGCCCATGAAGAAGAGGACGACGATGGTGCAGAGCAGCGAGAGCGGGATGGAGAGCGTGAGGATGCCGGTCATGCGCGGCGCGCGCAGGAAGAGGTAGATGACGAGCGCGGCGAAGATGCCGCCCCAGAGGCCGGAGTCGGCGAGGTTGTCGATCGACTGCTTCACCTGCACGCCCTGGTCGAAGAAGACGTTGAAGTTCACGCCGGCGAGCTGCGGCAGTTTCTGGAGCTCGACGAGGGTGGCGCGGACCTCGCGGCTGATGCGCTCGATGTTGCCGGTGGAATCGCGGGTGACCTGGATGCCGATGGCGGGCTGGCGGTCGACGCGGTAGACCCATTCGCGGCGCGGGGGGCGGAGGCGGACGAGGGCGACGTCGCTGAGGCGGAGGCGGCGCTCGTTGTCGATGATGATGGCGGCGATGTCCTCGATGGTGTGGAAGCGGCCCATCGAGCGGACGTAGATCTTGCGGCCGCCGTCGATGACCCAGCCGCCGGAGATGGCGAAGTTCTGGTTGCGGAGCAGGCCGAGCATCGCGCCGACGTCGATGCGGTGGCTGCGGAGGCGGTCGTCGAGCAGCTCGATCTGCACCTCGCGGGCCTGGGTGCCGTAGATCTCGACGTTGCCGACGCCCTCGATGCGCTGGAGGGCGGGTTTGACGAAGTTGTCGAGGCGGTAGGCGGCGTCCTCCATGCCCGGGGGCACGGTGGCGACGAGGTTCATCATCGGGGCGTCGTTCTGGTCGTAGCGGCGGACGTCGATGCGGTCGATGTCGTCGGGCAGGAGCGGCTTCACGCGGTCCATGCGGTCGGTGAGCATGGCGTAGGCGGCGCGGAGGCTGGTGCCGGTCTGGAACTCGACGCGGACGTAGGCGGAGCCGTTGGACGAGTAGCTGGTGAGGCGCTTCACGTTCGGCACGGTGCCGATGATGTCCTCGATCTTGCGGGTGACCTTTTCCTCGGTGTCGCGCGGGGAGGCGTTGGGGTAGCGCGCGGAGATGTGGAGCTGGTTGCCCTCGTAGCCCTCGGGGAAGAGGGCGAGCGGGATGCGGCCGAGCGCGATGAAGCCGACGACGAGAATCGTCGCGAAAATCATCAGGACCGTGATCGGCCGCGAGACGGCGAAGCGCGGGATGGCAAAGGCCGCGGGCTCGCGCACGGGCGCCGTGACGGGGGCGCCGGGAGCGTCGCCGGGAGGAAGCGAAGGGGCGGGGCTCATCGCGGCGGAAGCGGGCCGGGGGCCGCGGGCCCGGCCGGAGCGCCGGCCCGACCATGGGCGCGGGCGAAGGGCGGGAGAGCGGGGCGGCGGCGCGGCATGGGGAGATCCGGAACCAAAGTCGTCACTTGGCGGGCGCGGCGGCGGCGAGGTCGCGGGCGGCGTCCGCGGCGACTTCGATGGACGTGGGTCCGCGTTTGCCCGGGAACACGGAGTAAAGCGTGGGGATGACGACGAGGGTGAGCAGCGTGGAGACGCTGAGTCCGACGACGACGGTGATGGCCATGGGGGCGCGGATCTCGGCGCCCTCGCCGATGCCCAGGGCCATCGGCAGCAGGCCGAGCACGGTCGTGAGCGTGGTCATCAGAATGGGGCGCAGGCGGGCCCGCCCGGCCTCGACGATGGCGTGATCGAGCGCGAGCCCGCGGTCGCGCAGGGTGTTGATGTAGTCGATGAGCACGATGGCGTTGTTCACGACGATGCCGGCGAGGATGATGAGCCCGAGGAAGACCATGATGCTGACCGGCAGATTGCCGGCCCAAAGCACGACGATGACGCCGACGAGGGCGAGGGGCACGGTGGCCATGATGAGCAGCGGCTGCAGCAGCGACTCGAACTGGCTGGCCATGACGATGTAGACGAGGAAGAGCGCGAGGGCGAAGGCGAGGAGCAGGCTGTTGAGCGAGGTCTGCATTTCCTTGTTCTGGCCGGCGACCAGGTAGGCGAACCCGGCGGGGAAATCCATGCCGTCGAGCACGGTGACGATGTCGCGGGAGACGGTGGCGAGGTCGGCGTCGCGGAGGTTGGCGGTGATGAGGGCGGTGCGCTGCTGGTCGACGCGGCGGATCTCGCTCGGGCCCTCGTTGATGGTGAGATCGGCGACCACGTTGAGCGGAATGGGCACGGTGCCGTTGGGATTCACGATGAGGTTGCGCAACTCCTCGATGCCGAGGCGGTCCTCCTCGCGGAGACGGACGACGATGTCGATGAGCTGGTCCTCCTTGCGGAACTCGGTGGCGGTGCGGCCCTGGACCTTGTTGCGCACGAGGTCGGCGACGGAGCGGAGGTTGAGGCCGTATTCGGCGAGGCGGTCGCGCTTGTAGACGACCTGGATCTCGGGATGCCCGCTCTGGAGGGTGGACCGCACGTCGACCAGGCCCGGGACGGATTCGGCGAGCAGGGTCTCGGCCTCGCGGCTGAGCCGCTTGAGGGTGGCGAGGTCGTGGCCGCGGATCTCGACTTCGACGGGACTGCGGAAGCTGAACAGCGTGGGGTAGCTGACCTCGATCTTGGCGGCGGGCAGGTCGCGGAACTCGCCGCGGATGCGGTCGATAAGGCGGGGCTCGGCCTGCGGCGGCAGGCCGGCGCGGAGTTTCACGCTGAGGCGGGCGGTGTGTTCGCCGGCGGAGACGGAGGTGCTGGCGCCTTCCTCGGCGCCGACGGTGAGGGCGGTGCGCTCGACTTCGGGCTGGTCGCGGACGACGGCGTCGATTTTGGCGGCGATGTCGCCGGTGCGCTCGAGGGGCGTGCCGATCGGGAGCGTGATATCGAGGTTGAACTCGCCCTGGTGCACCTGGGGGATGAGTTCCTTGCCGAGGCGGGGAACAAGGACGAACCAGCAGAGCAAAAAGGCCACCACGCAGCCGCCGAGCACGGTGACGCGATGGCGGAGCGACGCGGAGATCAGCGCCGGGTAGACGCGCAGCACGCGTTGGTAGCCGGACTCGAAGCCGTCGAGCAGCCGGCCCGCCGCGGTGCCGCCGAGCGCGCCGCCGGCGCGGACAAGTCCGACGCAGAGGACGGCAACGGCGAGAACAACGGTGAGGACGACCGTGCCGGCGAACCGGAGGACGACCTCGAGGGCGGCGCGGGCGAGCGAGAAAACAAGCGGCACGGCACCGGGCACGAAGAGCAGCACGAGCCACCACCACGGCTGGGCCGCCAGCCAACGCCACACGGCCAGCGGCAGCGGATCGAGCGGCGGCAGCGCGGACGCGCTGGCAACGACGGACGGCGCCGGCGCGGACCCGCCGAACCATTTCGCGAGCCACAGCACCGCGGAGGGAACCGCGGTGCCGCGCGCCAACCAGAGCACCGCGGCCACCGCGAGTGCGGGCAGCACCAGCAGGCCGAGCCAGCGCCAGGGCCGGGCGACGAGCCACGTCCAGGTGGCGCCGAGGCCGGCGCCGAGCGTGGCGGGCGCGGTGAACGCGAGGCAGCCGGACCAGAGGACGGCGCCCTCGATCCGCCACAACCGGTCGGCGGCCGCCCACCCGGCGAAGGCAGGCCAGAGCCGGCGCAGGCCGCGCCACGCGACGAGCGAGAGCAGCCCGGGCAGCGGCCAGAGCACGAGAAAGAGCGCGACCGCGACGGCCTTGACCAGCACGGCGACCAGCAGCAGCGGGGCCCGCAGGAAACGCAGGGCGGCGGCGCCCAGGAAATGGAAGGGGAGGCGCCAGGCCGGCAAGCCGGCCGGGTCGGCGAAACTCAGGTAGCCGCCGCGCGCGAAGCGTGCGCCCGCGGCCGGCGTCTCGACCTTCCGCGACGCCAGCATGGGAATCAGAAACAGGGCGGTGCCGAGGGACGCGAGCAGGGAGAAGACGACGGTGAGGGCCATGTCGCCGAAGACCTGGCCGGCCACGCCCTCGACGAAGACGATGGGCAGAAACACCGCGACGGTGGTCAGGGTCGACGCGCCGACGGCCATGCCGACTTCCTGCGTGCCGCGGACCACGGCGGTCAGGAGGTCGTCGCCCTCCTCGCGGCAGCGAAAGATGCTTTCGAGCACGACGATGCCGTTGTCCACGAGCATGCCCACGCCCAGCGCCAGGCCGCCGAGGGAGATGATGTTGAGGGAGACGTCGGCCATATACATCGGGGCGAAGGTCGCGACGATGGAGATGGGGATGCTGAGGCCGATGATGACGGTCTGGAGGACGTTGCGGAGAAAGAGGTAGAGGACGACGACGGCGATGATGGCGCCGGACACGGCGTTGCTCTTCACCTCGTCGATGGACTTCGAGATGAACACGGACTGGTCCGCGAGCAGCTCGATGGTGGTGCCGGGCGGAAGCTGCTGGCCGATGAAACTGGTCATGGCGCGCCGGGTGATCTGGTCCTGCGCGGCGGCGCGCTGGCGGGCGGCGTCGGCCTGGGCGGCGGCAATGGCGACGCGGCGGGCCTCGGCCTGGGCTTCGCTGCGCTGCTTTTCGGTCTTGGGGGTCTTTTCCGATTTCTTGGAGTCGGAGCTGCGCTTGCTCTCGCCTTTGCCGGAGGCGACGGCCTTGACGTCGAAGACGGAGCCGCCGCCGCGTTTCTCGCGGGACCCGGCGACGGCGGGGTTGTTTTCGCCGGCCTTGTCGCGGGCGAGCCAGGCCTGCTGCTCGGCGGTGCCGAAGAGCGCGTCGCGCACGATCTGGGCGACGGTGACGATGTTGGCGTCGGCTTCCTTGAAGATCTCGATCTCGACGCTCTCGCGGCCGTTGACGCGGGTGATGACCTCGCGGTCCTTGTGGTAGCGGGTGATGGTCGCGATGTCGCGCAGGCGGATGTCGATGGCGTTGTTGGAGCGGGAGACGATGAGGGCGCCGATCTCGTCGACGGTTTTGAATTCGTTCAGCGTGCGGATGACGTATTCGGTCTGGCCCTCGCGGAGGTTGCCGCCGGGCATGTTGACGTTGCCGGCCTGGAGCCGCTGGCCGATTTGGGTGATGTCGAGCCGGAGCTGGCTGAGCTTGCTCTCGTCGATGGCGACGAGGAACTGCTCCTCGAGGCCGCCCTTGACCTGGACGGCGGCGACGCCGGTGAGGGACTCGAGCCGGCGTTTGACGTCGTGCTCGGCGAGGTGGCGCAACTCGAAGAGCGACTGCGGACCGCTGAGGCCGACGCGGAGAATGGGATCGAGGGACGGATCGAAATGGAGGAGCAGGGGCCGCTGGGCGCCCTCGGGGAGCCGGAGCCGGTCGATCTTTTCCCGGACCTCCTGGGCGACGAGGTCCATGTCGGTCTTCCACTGGAACTCGAGGATGACGTCGCTCTGGCCGGCTTTGGAGACGGAGCTGATGGAGACGAGCTTGGGGATGACGCCGAGCTGCTGCTCCAGGGGACGGGACACGACGCTCTCCATTTCCTCCGGGGCCGTGCCGGGGTAGACCGTGCGCACGGTGAGCGTCGGGTAGCTCATGTTGGGCATGAGCGTCAGCGCGAGGCGCTGGTTGGAGACCCAGCCGAAGACGACCACCGCCAGCACCACCATCAGGATCGAGACGGGGCGCTTGACGGTGAAGGCGTAGAACGAGTCGTCGGGACGGAACTTGATGGGCGGGTTACTCATGCCGGCAACCGGTCGGGCGCAAGAGGTGGAGGGGGGCGAGGGACGCGGGGCCGTCGCCCCGGATGCAGACAGGCCTCATGGGACGCGGCGCGGGCTCAGGATTTCTTCGCGGCGGGGGCGACGACGGACGCGGACTCCTTGCCGAGACCCTGCTCGGGCTGGAGCGGGATGGGGGCGAGGGCGTTGACGGAGCGGACGGAGGCGCCGTCTTTCAGGCCGGCGTGGCCGACGACGATGACTTCGGTGCCGGGCTCGATGGCGTTGAGGATCTCGATGTTCTGCGGGTCCTCGTAGCCGGCCTGGAGTTTGCGCTTGGACGCGATGTCGTTGGCGACGGTGAAAACGTAGCGCTCGCCGCCCTCGTAGACGACGGCGCGCTTGGGCACGAGGACGGCCTGCGGGCGGGTGTCGGTGACGATGCGGACGCTGACGAAGAGACCCGGGGGCAGTTCGGCGGGTTTGTCGCCGCGGACGCCCACGGTGACCTTGAACGTGCCGCTCTTGGGGTCGATGACGGGGCTGATGCGCTTGACCCAGCCCTTGAAGGTGCGGTCGGGGAGAAACTCGGAGGTGACGACCGCGGGCTGGTCGAGGGCGACGATCGGCAGGTAGCGGCCGGGCACGAAGACGCGGGCGACGACCTCGTCGAGTTTCACCATGGAGAAGAGCTTGGTGCCGGCGGAGACGCGGGCGCCGACCTGCGCTTCGCGGGTGGAAATGACGCCGGCAAAGGGGGCGCGGACGGTGGTGTAGGAATGGCGGAGGTTGGCGCGTTCGTGCCGGAGTCGGGCCTGCTCGAGCTGGTAGGTCTGCGTCTCGTAGTCCTGCTTGTTGATGAGCTTGCGGGCGTAAAGGTCCTCGGTGCGGGCGAAGTTGCGCTTCAGCTGCTCGTAGTTGCCGCGGCTCTCGTCGGCATCGATGCGCAGCTCGCTGTCCTCGATCTTGAGCAGCGGCTCGCCGGCTTGGACGACCTTGCCCTCTTCGACGAGCAGGGCCTCCACCTGGCCGGTGGTCTGGGGATAAATGTCGACCATGGCCTCGGTCTCGAGGGTGGTGTTGAAGGAGAGGAAGGCCGAGATGGGTCCGCGGGTGATCGGGGCGGTCTCGACCGGAACTTTCTCGATGGCACTGAGGCGGTTGCGCTCACGCTCGGCGGCGGACTTTCCACTCGGAGAGCCGCCGGGGCCGACGGCCACGGTGGTGCCGGGGGCCTGGGCGGGCTTGGCAGGGGCGGTGGTGGCACCGGCGGGGGCGGCGGCACCGGGCGCCGGGGCCTGCGTCGCGGCGGGCGTCGCGGCCGGGGCGGGAGTCGCGGGCGGAGCCGACTTTGCCGCCGGGGCGGCGGCCACTTCGGCGGGCGGGGTGCGGTTGCAGGCGGCGACGAGCAGTGCGGTTGCCGCCAGCAACGGGCGGGTGCACACGTCGAGAGACGAAGGAAACGTAAGCGACACAGCGAAGTGGGTTTGAGCCGGGATAGGCCGGAACTGAGGGCGCGGGGAGCCGAGCTTCAGGTAACCGGCGGGATACGTCAAAGGTTTCGGGATTTCGGATGAAAGAAAAGGGCGGGCGGCGGAGATGAAAGACCGGTCCGCCGCAGGTGGGTGGGACCGGTCCCAGCGAGACGATGGGAACCCGGCGGCGTTACGCGGGAAGTTTTCGCCGCGCCGGGGCTCTTATCCCGCATGAGCACGACGCGGTTCGGCGGGGGTTTGATCGGGTGTATGCTAGCCTTGGCGGCGGCGCGTGCGGCGGGGCCCGCGGTCGCGGTGCACAGCGGACCCGCGCCGGTGACGCTGATCGAGCTGTTTACGAGCGAAGGCTGCAGCAGCTGTCCGCCCGCGGAGGCTTGGCTGGGCGACCTGCGGCACGCCGCCGGGCTCTGGCGGGACTTTGTCCCCGTGGCTTGGCACGTGAACTACTGGGATCACCTCGGGTGGCGCGATCCGCTGGCGGATCCGGGGCATACGGGACGCCAGCGCCGCTACGCCGCGGCGTGGGGCAACCCGACGATTTATACCCCGGGTCTGGTGCGCAACGGCGACGAGTGGCGGCCGAGCGCGGCCGGAGACCCCGCGGCGGGCGCGCGGCGCACCGCGGGCGGCAAGTTGGACGCGACATGGACCCTTGGCGGGCCGGACGGGGGCGTCTGCACGGTGGAGTTTCAGCCCGCCGACCCCGCCGACCGACGGCGCTACACCGCGCACGCCGTGCTGCTGGGCGGCGGGATCGTCTCGGCGGTGCGCCGCGGCGAGAATGCCGGACGCACCCTGCGGCACGAGTTTGTGGTGCTCCGGCTGGCGACGGGGCCGCTCGGCGGCGCGGGGGCAAACGGACCGCACCGGGCGGAGCTGCCGCTGCCGGCACGCCCGGACCTTGCGGCGACCCGGCGGGCCCTGGCGGTGTGGGTGACAGCCGGGGAGGACCTGACGCCGGTGCAGGCCGCCGGCGGCTGGCTCGGTCCGGCCGGCCCGTAGGCCGGGGCTGGACGGCAACCGGCCGGGGCCGTCACCACATCAGGCGGTAGGTGGCGGAGAGTTCGCGGCCGGCGCCGAGCCGGTGAAGTTTGGCGAGCAGATCGGTATCGAAGACGTTGCGCAGCGAGACGGCGGTCGTGTGGGTGAACTTGCCCCGGCGGATCGGGTAGCTGGCGCTCAGGCTGGTGGTGGCATACCCGGGGTAATCGAGCCGGTAGCGCACGCGGTCCTCGTAGGCCGCGACAAAGTCGGAGATGTAGGCCCAGGTGCCGCTGACGCTGAGGCCCTTGAGCTTGCCGGCGGGGAAACCGTAGCTCGTCGACACGCTGAGGTTGTAGGGCGGGAAGCGCGTGAGCTCGCGGCCGACCTCTTCGGGCAGGTCGGGCGACGCGGTGGTGACGGCGCGGACGTAGGTGCCGCGGAAGGTGAACGCCAGCGTGGGGCGCGGACGCCAGCTGCCCTCGAGCTTGCCGCCGGTGTAGCGCTCCTCGCCGGCGGCGACGAGCTGGGGCTGGGTGTGGTTGGCGTCCTGCACCGGGTCGCCGTAGAGGGGGTTGCGGCGGGAAATATCCTGGTTGGCGAAGGTGAAAAACGAGGTGGTGACGTCGAGCTTGCGCTCGGCGAAGCGGAGCTTGGCGCCCGCCTCGTGGCCGCCCGTCGTCTCGTTGCCCTGGATGCGGCCGGTGCGCGCGTCGACGCGGGTGGAGGGGTTGAAGGCCGTGCTGGTGGTGGCGAACAGCAGCAAGCGGCCCGGCAGCGCCTGGTAGTTGACGCCCGTGTGCCAGGTAAGCTCGCCCACCGTGTCGGTGACCCGCGCGAGGTGGGGCGCGAGGCCGGCGCGACGGTCGTGGAGCTTCAGCCCGACGAAGTCCCGGCGGAGGCCGGAGGTGACGACGGTGCGGCCCTGGGCGAAGCCGATGCGCTCGCTGACCTCGACGGCGGTGTAGCGCGTGCGCTCGAACCGGTCGGTAAGGATGCGGTTGTAGCGGGCGGCGCTGTAGGCGGGGCGCGAATAGTCGGGCGCGGCGGGGTCGAAGAGGCGCACGCTGGCGGGCAGCGCGTTGCGGTCGGCCACCGCGAGCGCGCGCTCGAAACGCTCGTAGGTGGCGACGGTGTGGCCGAGGGCGAGCATGAGCTTGTGCTCGGTGCGGCGGACGCTGAAGCGGCCGGTGAGCTCGATGCGCCCGACGTGCGCGGACTGCGGCTGCTCGCTGTGCAGCGGCTCGCGCGTGCCTTCGAAACGGCGGGTGGCGAGGTTGAGCAAGCCGGTGGTGAAACGGTCCTGCTCGATGCGGCGCCACCAGGTCTCGAGGCCGGCGCGCAGGGCGAGCTTGGGGTGCGGCTGCGCGTCGAGGATGACGGTGCCGAGGAGACTGCGGCGGCGGACGCCGGCCTCGGGCCCGAGGGCGTTGAAGCCGGCGAGCGGCAGCCAGGGGCCGACGATCTTCTGCCCGGTCGCGACGCGATACTCGGGGATGGCGGGCGCGGCCGTGGCGTGCGTCTGCGTGTAGTCGACGGAGAACAGCGTGCTCGCGGCGGCGCCGTGGCGCCACGTGAGCGCGCCGTTGACGGAGCGGACGTCGCTGGCGGCGTGCGTCTCCGGACCCTCCTTGCGCGACCAGTCGGCGGCAAACCGGTGCCACGCGCGCTTCGGCACGGCGGGACCGTTGAGCTCCACGAGCGCGCTCTGGCGCTGGAGATTCGTGACCGTGTAGTCGAAACGCTGGCTGCGCGCGGCGCGCGGCCGGTTGGTCCAGTAATCCTGGATACCGCCGGGCGCGCCGCGGCCGAGCACCGGCACGAGCGCGCCCTGGATGATGACGGTGCGCGCGGTGTTCAGCACGTCGATGCCGCCCATGCGGACGAAGCCGTTGGTGAGGAGCGGCGTGGGAAACCCGCGCAGGCCGACGCGGCTGTCGCCGGTGGCGAGATCGACGGCCGCGGGGGTGGCGACGAGACCGAGCTCGGTGGCGATCTCGAGCGCGGCCGCATCGTCCTCGATGGCGTCGGCCGAGATCATGTCGTTGGAAAACGGCGTGTCGCGCAGCTGGTGCTCGTAGGAGCCCAGGCCGGTGGCGTCGTAGCCCTTGTCGTCGGGCCGTGCCTGCACGTCGACACGGTCGAGGACGACGGTCTCGTCGGCGGCCGGCATCCCGGCGGCCGTCACCGGTGCGGCGGGCGCCACGGGACCGGCCGGCCGGGCGGCGGGTGCCGCCGGCGCCGGACCGGTCGCCTCCGCCGCCGCCAAGCCGGGCGCCAGCGCGGCCAACGCCAGCCAGACGGCTCCGCCCGCACCGGCCACGGTGCGAAGCGAAAAACGAACGGCAGGTCGGGGAGCGGGCATGCGTGCCGTCAGTTCCAAACACGACGTCGACCGCGGGCAACCGCGAATCGCGACCGACGCGACCCGGCGCCAACGGATGCGCAACGATTGCCAAAACCCGCCCGGCGGACGGCGCATTTTCCGGCCTCCGGTCAGCCCGTGCGGCAGGGCCGCCCCCCGCCTCATTCGATGCGCACGACGAGATCGTCGAGGCGAAAGCCGGCGGCGTCGGCGGTGACCGTGACGCGGTGCAGGCCGGGCGTGACCCGGTCGGCTTCGAGCGGGACGGACCAACCGTCCGCCCGGGCCGCCACCGGCGCAGTCGGCGCGTCGTCCCACCGCACCCGGGGTGCCGCGGCCGGCGCCCCCGCGACGCGGAGTTCCACGCGGGCTTTCAGGCCCGACGGCGCGCGCAGGTCGTCCCCGATCCACAGTTCGTAGGTTCGCGTCGCCCCGGCGGCGAAAGTCTCCGGGGCATCCGGCGTGAGTCGCGGCAGCCGGAAATGCGCGCCGGCCGGAAAGTAGGACCGCGAATTGGACGCGCCCTGCACGCTGGCGAAATAGACCTTGGGCAACATCCGGAGCCGGGCGGGATCGCCCAGTTCGTGCCAGAGCGGCGAGGTCGGATCGAAGTGGTTGAACAGCTCGATGCCGTCGACGCCGGCGGCCCAGGCGGCGAGGGCGCGGGCACGCAGGGCTTCGAGCGAGGCGCGGCCTTTCGCGCCGGTCGCCTCGCGCACGCGGCTCTCGGGCAGGCTCGCGTGGATTTTGACGCCGTGCCGGCGCGCGAGCGCGACGCTGGTCGACCAGTGAACGAGCTGAAAGTAGCCGCCGGGCACGAGGAAATCGACGAGGCCCTCGGCGAGCCAACGCTCGAGATCGAGGCCGATGTCGCGGCAGTAATCCAC
>JACCEA010983352.1_pt1 | contig 12344 bp, 13 predicted proteins | sample 7449851 | NCBI WGS metagenome assembly JACCEA01 (sample SAMN15323453, study PRJNA562643) | freshwater metagenome | isolation source: river surface water | place: USA:Blue River Watershed | collected 2017-08-18 | reverse complement strand
AGCACCTGGTCTTACCAATGCGTTTGATGCAGCAAGATCTTCAAAGTTATCCACACCCATCTTAATCAAAAGATTTGTATATGGAGTTGCTTCTGCTTGAAATACACCCTTGGTGTATCCATCGCTTAACATCTTGTAAACATTTTGATCATCTAGGGTGAGCTTAGATAAATCTATATCCTTACCAGTTCTTTCCTTAATAGATTTAACTGTATCTGAAATAACGGAAAGAGTTTTAAGTCCCAACGCATCTAGCTTAATTAGTCCAATGTCTGCAACGGTATCCATGTCATATGCAACAACTGGAATTCTTCCAGATACTTTATCCTGAGAATCTTCTCGTGATTCAACTGGAGCATACTTTCTGATATCATCTTTTGCTACAACAACACCAGCAGCATGTACTCCTACTGATCTAATACGTCCACGTAGGTTCTCTGCAAGCCACAAAACTTCTGGGTATTTTGTTCTAAACTCTTTTGTGTTTGGAGATTCCATAAACTCTTCAAATGTATCCACCTGCTTTAAAGCCTTGTTAACATCTGAAAGCGGAATCATAAATACTCTGGCAGCATCACGAACCACACCCTTGTCTTTAAAGTATGTGTATGTAGAAATAGATGCAACGTGCTTAAACTTCTTCTTTAAATAATCCTTAACCTCTTTGCGACGTCGGTCTTCAAAGTCTGTATCGATATCTGGAAAGTCATTACGCTCTGGATTAATAAAGCGGAAAAACAGCAAGTCATATTTAATTGGATCTACATCTGTAATTCCTAATGCATAGCACACAAGGGAACCTGCAGCAGAACCACGACCTGGACCAACCTTAATATCATTTTCTTTAGCCCAGTTAATCATATCTGCCACAACCAGGAAGTAGGAAGCAAAGTTTTTAGAGGCAATTACTGACAGCTCTTCTTCTAGGCGATCAATGTAAGTAGGGTCTGTAGCCTTCTGAAGGCCTTCTAAGCCCTTTGTAGCCAACTGTCGTAGCTTTTCATCAGCATCAGTCTTTGGAACTGGCAGAAGGTCTAGGTCCTGATTAAAGTCGTAGTCGGAAATCTTATTGGCAATCTCCATTGTATTTTCATAAATATCTGTACGCTTAATTCCAGCCTTATTAAAATCAGCCTCAATTTCAGACCTTGATTGGATAAATAAATTGTAGTCTTGAAATGAAATTCTGCGGTCTGGATATAGGTAGTTTAATCTTTCATTAATATCTTTAATCTGTCTAGACATTTCAAAGTCAGCATCCTTGTCCATCTTTGGAGATGTTGAAAGAATTAGCATTGCTTCTTCTAGGACACGATCTTTTTCCTTAGCAAAGTGTGCATCACCTGTTGCTACTGGTTTAATTTTTAGCTCATCTGCTAACTCTAATAACTTCGCATTTATTTCTTCTGGGTTATGTGATTGAACCTCAATATAAAAATCTTCGCCAAAAGTTTGCTTAAAATCTTTGAGTATAAGTTTGGCTTCTGAGAATTCCTGGCGTTCAATAGCTTTACTAATAAGTCCATTGAGGCATCCAGAAAGTACAATGATACCTTCCGCATATTCTTTCAAAACCTCCCTATCGATACGTGGCTTGTGATAAAAACCTTCATTCCATGCAAGCTCTTGCAAGGTATTTATATTCTCCAACCCCTTTTTATTCTTCGCTAGCAAAATAATATGGTTATAGGCTTGAATAGACTTATCTGTTTTAGATGATCTATCAAATCTATCTGTTGGAGAAATGTACGCCTCAACACCAAGAATTGGCTTAATGCCTGTTTCCTTTGCGGCAATCTGCATATCTCTGTGTGACGAGAGAGTACCATGGTCTGTGATTGCAATCGCTGTTTGTCCAGCATCTAACGCTGCCTGACATAATTCTTTAGGTGAATTTAGTCCATCCATTAATGAATAATAGGAGTGAACATGTAGGTGTGTAAAGCTCATTAATATCCGCCTAAGCATTCGTTTCTAGTATGATAAAGTCTTATCTTAGTCATAGTCTTTTTATTTGGTGCAGTTAGTAATTCATCACAGGCTGAGCAGTTCATATCCCATTCACCAGAAAAGAAATCGTATCTATATCCGCCCTTTTGTTCCATATACTTTTTCATTCTAAATGTAGTAAATGGGTCTGGTATCTCATAACTGATCATGTTGGAATTCTACTAAATAATACAGGGACAGTCAATAGACTGCCCCTGTATTTAATTAGATTACCAGTCTAGGCTGCTGCTTGATTTAGCAGACTGTTCATCTTGTGCGGTTCCATCTCCAAGATAGAAAGCTTCCTGCTCTTCATATGGAACATGACGAACTGCTGTCTTCTCTAGATCAAATAATTCTAAACCAGAGAAATCAAATGGTGCTTCATCTTTTGCAAGAGGAATAATTGTGTAACTTGTATCTGTCTTTGTACCTGAACGCTTGATACGCCACATTAGGTTTGAAATGCTTCCCATTTCACCAGCATACTCAATTAGTGTAGGTGTAATTGTCTTACCGCTAGTTCCTTGTGAAAGAATTGCAACATATGGATCTTCTTTACCGTCATCTACCAAGACGTTAATATAAAGTCGTGTTCTAGCCTTCCAGCCAGCCTTTGGGTCCTTACGATGTTGTTCGTTTGCCCAGTCACGACCTTCTGTTTCCATTGTGTCTAAAGCCTTGCGACGATAATCTTTTGGATTTGTATGCTCTAATGCAATAAATCCACAACCAAGCTTATCATTATAGTTTGGTGAGTCTGGATCTAATTCCTGTAGGAATCGAATCTTTACGCTTTCACCATCTTCAATCTTAAACCAGCGGCCCTTGTTTTCATCTCCGCCACTATATGTTGGCTTGTCCAACGCTTTGTTTAGGTCCTTTAGACCCTTTACTATACTCATATATATCTCCTTTTATTTATTCCAAGATCTGTATTCAATATCAGATACTGAATTTGTAATGCAGGTTTTAATCTCTTCATCAGTCATGTCCCCTACATCTTTTGCATCATGTGGGTATATCTTACCATATTCATGGGAAGCCCACAAGATGTCTTTATTCTTTAATCTATTAGCTATGCTTGAGCCAAGCTCTCTGCCAGCTAAATCTGAGTCTGTCATTATTGTTATTCTATTAAAATATCTATTTAAAAGGTTTTGCTGTTCAACTGATAAGAATCCTCCTAGGGTTGCAACTACATTTGGAAACCCCGCCTGGTGTAGCCTAATTGCATCAAAGTTTGATTCAACAATAATAACATGTCCGCCAATTTTCTTTGCTCGATGAATATTGAACAATGTTTTGCTCTTAGGAAGGTTGGTACTATTCTTAAATGCCTTGCCTTCAATAGATCTTCCAACAATACCTATTGGCAAACCATCTGGACTATGAACTGGAGTAACAACCATGTTCATTGCTGGAGAGTATCCAAGATGGAAATGCTTCATGGAGTCAACATTGATTCCTCTAGACTCAAGATAATCTCTTGCGCTTTTATTGCCAGCCAAATCCGCATGTAGTCTATCTAGTGTTTCTTGTGGAAACTCTTCAAACTCTGGCTTATCTTCAAATAAATCTGCAACTATGCTGTCAAAATTATCTAATGCTTCTGTTTCTTGTGCAGATATAAACCTCATTGCTTCAAAATCATTTTTATCTGATACTCTTTTAACAAGCTCAATTAAAGTTCCAGACTCTCCGCATGACGGATTAAAGCAAAGCCAGACTCCAGTTGATTTATTTATACAGCAGCTCGCCGTATGCCTATTGGAATGGAACGGACAATAAAACATAACTTCATTACCTGGCTCTGCAGTAATCTCAATTCCAAGGTTTTTGATTATCGATTTGATATGGTTGGGTGCGTACTGCGTGGAATTAATTTTCCCTGGGTTATGCCCTCTAATTGACATGCCTTCTTCCTCCCGACATATACGCCATGGAGTGTCATTAAGAACTTCCATGTTTCGCCTGTAAATTGTACTGAAAATGCTGGGTCTATGTCAAGTACCCTTACATATCCTTTTGATCTCATATCGTGAGTCAAAAGCGTTTCATACTGTGGCTTTAAACTAATCAACTGTGCATTGTCATAAAACTCTACATCAATTTGAAATCTTTTAATTCTTTTGTGCGTCATCCTGGAATGGATTCTCATAAATTTCTTTAACGATACCACGGTTGATATCCCAATCAAGATAGAAATTAAAGTCATGCCCGTGACGATTTTTTCTAGATACAATTTCAATCATATTGGTTTGTGGATATCTATGAATAGCCATAGCCATATCAGCATCGTACTCAATTGCTTTTGACCAAGCTACCTGACTCATCATCGGTGGGTTATCTTGATCTGAAACATCGTCTGCCGTTGCTGCAGTAATATCAATAATTGGAATATTGTTAGATACGGCAAGCATTTTAAACTCACGAGAAACATTTCGGTTACGCTCAACTTCAGAGTTACTTCGCTTATTGTCATTAAATAGTTGGTGGTAATCAAGGATAACTAGATCTGGCTTATGCTGGTCAATCTTACCTTGAATTGTTGCAGGAGTTACTTCTGCAGCACCTTCATTTGAAACCAATACAAAACTATTCTTTCCTTCAAATTTTTTATTTCCCCATGAACGGAAATCATCAATATTAATATCACCCTTTGACAAATCGCTTGCACGGAATAATCCTGAGCCAAGCATTGTAAAGATACGGTCTCGCATATTCTCTGGAGACATTTCAAGGGATACAATCATTGGCTTAAATCCTTGCTCCCAAGCTTTACAAGCAAGATAGGATGTGAACCATGTCTTACCACGTCCTGGCCAACCAATTGCTACAATTAAATGTCCAGGTGCCATACCAGTTGGGTACGCCTTATCGATAGCGCTAAATCCTGTAAGAATTCCTGGGGCTCCGCCCATAACAGATGATCGCTCTTTAACAGCCTCATAATGTCGTGCAGCGTTTTCAACATCAATAATATCTAGGTCACGCACATTGTTTGTGAAACGACTTAGGTTAGCAAGATCACTTTGCATCTGTGCCAGCACTCTAGATGCAGCATCTTCTTTAAGAGCAGAGCCACCTCTAATAATAATTGATTTTAGTTTATTAGAAATAAAATCATTTTTTAATTGATCTAAGTAGTATCCAGTTTCGGCCTTAACTTCTACAGGCTCAAAGTCTTTGTAACGTTCAATGAGTACGCCAGCTTCTGGAACAGCCTTAAACTTGTAATAGTAGGACTTAAGACCTTCCCATACGTCTCTATGTGAAGTAAATAGTTCATCTACATTGTCCGCTAGCAATGTACTTATGTCTTTATTTTTACATACAGCAGAAATTACCGTTGCTTCAATATTCATTACTCCACGCCTTTCTCTACCATATTCTTGGTTTGCTCTAACAACATCTCACGATTCTTTTTGTCTTTATCTATTTCAGATTTCATTACGTCCATTTTATCAAAGTTGTTAAAAAAGAACAATAGCGAATGATCAGACCTATTAATATTAAAATAATAATTAATTAATTCAAGAGCTCTGCCATATCCCACTGTATCTATAACATCCTTCATTCCCCACTTATCACGATATTTGTTTACTCTTGCCTGCTTTTTATACTTCTCAGTATAAAGCTTTTGATAAATGCCTAAAAGGACATACGGATCATTATTACTTGCCACTCTTTAATTCCTGCTCTACTTCACGAGTCTTTTCAATAAGCTTATCCTCGACAAACTTATATACTCTTTCAGTGGCAGAAGAAACTGTTTCACCACTTCTAATGTCATCTTCTACACCAATGCCTATTTTAATACTTTCAAAGTTTCCTAAGTTTCTTGTAAAAGAAAGGTCTACCTTAACTCTTGTTGTCATTTATGTTCCTTTCTAATATGGTTGTTTAATGTATCTGAAGCAAACCCAGAGCGAACCTCTATCTCACGACTGCACTCTGGACAAATAACTACCTTGTTCCCTGCCATTAATCCGCCTTCCATACTGGTACAAATCCCGAATCGGTTTTAGTATACAATATAATATTGTTTTTGAAAAGAGCCTGCAACTCTGTTTTTGATGGAATTTCTTTTGAATGTCCTGAATCTAATATATGTTGATGAATGTCTAAAATGTCTTCTTCGCTAAACATATATCTAGACCAGTTCTTATTCTCTGGATTACTAATTGGATATATCTTTTGTGGAACTCTAACTTTACCATCCAAAATATAATCTTCAATTGTAACCCTGTGTTTGTTTAATAAGTCTGAAACGTCAGTTATACTATATGCTTTTGACATATACTTTTCAACCTGAGCATATGAATAAAGGACTCGTTTCTTGTCTGGATAGCACCAAGCGACAAGCTCATCTTTGGATCTAGATGCCCTGAGTACCTTATGTATCTTTTCGTTTAAGAAGAAATACCGTAGGTTTTTGAGTTTAGATGCTCTAGTGTTGTTAGCCATTTTGCAAACCTATTCGTTTCCTTATTAATCATCCATCGCTTACCGCATAGGACACAGAACAATTCTGTATGAAGCTTTTGAGAAAATACCCTATCTACAAAAACTCTTCCGTTGCACTTTTTACAAAACATCATAAGGTAAATAGCTTTCCGTCCACAACACATGAGTAATCTGGTGACACATGAACCATTTGAATGTGAGGATAATCATTTACAATGTGTGCAATAGCAAAACCCTTTTGCCAATCATGATGCTGGCTATACTTCATGCCATCGCTTTTTTCATCACACATATGTCCAATTTCGTAACCACGCAAGGTCTCTCCCTCGCCATTATTTCTTAGTTCATATGTTACCATATGCGAAGCAATTCTGTGTGAGTGACCTCTAATTAAGGACACCTGAAGATCTTCCATATCTTTTCGCACAGATCCAGTTGCTGCAATTGATAATCCATGATGTACGTGTACATCTCCAAAGCGGCGTTTAGGCAATTCATTATAATAAATATATTCATAACCTAATGAGTCTAATGACCACAGTGACTCTGGAGTTACTTCATTAATATAGTCTGGTAGCTTTGAATCAACATAATTAAAAACTCTAACATCATGATTTCCAAGTGCAGAAAATAGCTGTGCATCTGGAAGCATTTCTCTAGTCTTTGTATAAAAATCTCTTGCGCCCTTTGCTTCATGACGCATCATTGGAACAATAAGATCTCCGCTTTCGGTTTTATGATAATTCAAAAACTCTGCTGATCGTCCTTCTGTATATTTGCTATAACAAGCTTGATCGTCAGTGTCTCCTAAGTAGTCAACTACATCTGGCTTAAACCATTTCATGACCTTAAACCATAGGGCAATCATCTTATCATCTTGATATGGGAACTGCTGATCGGATGATATCATCCACTTTAAATCGTTGCTCATTTTATACCTTTATATGTAAAAAGGTCACGGGTGCGTGACTTTGATGTTACAGTTATTGTAACATATAGTTGGTGGTTGTCAATACTATACTGAGGCTATTGCAAAGTAATGGAGCTTAACTCCAGAGAATGTTCTCAGACTTGTTGATACTGATGTCTTTTCAGTTCCTGCCACTCTATTGAAGGCAAATGTAAAGCCAGTATTAGTATAACCAGGCTTTAGGTATCCAATAAGATCTGCGTCAGCATAACTTGTTTCAATTGTGCAAATAATTGCTGCAGGTACGCTTGTTAAAGGATTTTTAAATGTTACAGATTTTGTTATTTCTTTATCAACAATATTTAAATTACCAATGCTTGCAATACCAGCAGTCATTCTTTGAGCAATTGCTGTGTTAGCAAGGTTACTGTACTGACTTGGCAATGTTAGGGTTTCTGCATTGATCTGATTTAAATAGGTTACTAGCTGATTTAATTTGGTTGCATCAAGTGGAGCACCTGGATCAAATGTTAAATTTATCGGGGTAGGCATAGTTCTTCTCCTTCATCATGCATTTCAGCATCTGTTTTACTTACTTCAATTATACTAGACTTATTTAGCCCATAGTAATCAAAAACATCTGGATCCACAATATGTCTTTTCTTATTCTGAGATATTAAATACAGTTTACCATTTGATATATCTTTTATCAAGGTGCCGTCTCTAAATCCCAGCTTTCCAGCAATTTTAAAATTTATAAGGGCAGACTCTGAAGCATTTACTGTTACAAAACCCCATGACTCTGCTGCTCTTCTTGATATAGCCTTAAAACGCTTTCCATCTTTAATCCAATATGTAGCCTTTTCTGTTTTTACAGCAAGGCCAGATGGAAAATTAGTTGGCGATGTGATTAAGTGACTCTGAGTATTCTTGAACAGCTTCATCTTTAGCCTTTTTTTCGTCAACCAACTGCGTAATCTCTGCACGTAGTATCGCAATCTGTGTTTCATAATTTGAAACAATTTCGCCAATTCTTTGCTGCAAAGCAGTTATAATTAATTCAGCTTTGTCTGCCAAAATTTTCTCTATTCTCTTATGCTTCTAGATCAGCTTTTGCTGCTAGAAGGGCATTCTTCTTGCCTGTTGTTGCGCTAATTTTTGATTCAATGTTTGAAACCACGCTGGCATCTACTGGTGTAGCTGCATTTGCTTCAATTAAATCTAATTCATTATTATATAATGAATACTCAATTGATTTTAAGTGCTGATCAATAATAGCAATTTTTTCTTGTGCTGATAGTTCTACGGTCATTTTTCCTCCTTATGAATTATATCAATATATTAGTTATTTGACAATAGCTCTTGCTTAGCCGTCTCAAGGAATGCTAGCTTTGCTAATGCGTTTTCTCTATATTGAATTATATCTTGAACTGGCTGTCTATCTGGATCTACCCCCTGCTCTAGGGCAAAGAGCTGTAGATCCAAATCGTAGTTATATATAGTCTCATTTAAAAATGCTATTTTAGAGTCTATAATAAATAACTTATTATCAGTTGTTAGTTCTGTCATTGTATTTCTCCTTTGTTAGATTGTACCATTTTAAATTAATACTGTCTACCCTATTAGATAGCACCGCTCCATGGGCCTTTATATTCATTCCCGTCAGTTCCAAATTGGTAAGGTTGATGTCTAACATATCTAGCTGATGTGCTATATGCAACATCTCCTCTTGCGGAAGAAACAAGATAAGGCCTGAATACACCCTGAACGCTTGTGTATGTATCATTGGTTGTTGTATAAGTCTTGTAGCTTGTAGGTGATGTTGGAATTGTTGATGAAGATGTTCCAAACCACCAGTTCCAACCTCTTGAGCTTGTGGTGCTTCCGCTAAAGCTAAATGTTCCGTTTGTCCAGCTCCACTTAAAGTTAGCTGGAGATGTTGTAATTCTCTGGAAGTTTGATCCAGATGTCCATCCAGGCATTGTTCCATTCCAGGTAGGGGTTACGAATACAGCATTCCATATTGCAGTTGCTGTTGCATTTGCAGCACCAAAAGTATAGGAGCCCCCTCCAGAATATGTAACTCCGCCAATGCTCCATCCTCCAAAGCTAAATCCAGATCTAGTTCCAGCACCAGATGCAAGTGTAATAGATTGTCCTTGTGCACCTTGCTGTGATGCTGGAGTTGTGCTTCCACCATTTGCAGCATAAGATAGTGTATACAAAGTAACAGTAGCTGCAGTTCCTGTTTGAGATGCTGTTGCTGTATTATATCCAGAAACTGATTTTGATACTGTGACGGTAGAACTTTGCGCCGATGTTAAGCCACTTGCAGATATTGCTCCTGTTGTTGAGTTGACTGTAGCAGAACCTGGACTTGCTGAAACTAAAGAATATGTTGCCCCCGTTTGTGTGCCAGAGTTAACTGAAGCTGACCATCCTCCAGCTACTGATGTGGCTGTTCCGTAAGAGAATGCTACGGCATCTGCATTTGCAGATGTAATTTGATTACTATAGTAATAATAAGTTGTTCCATTTGTTCCTACAACGGTATCTCTTACTGCAAAAACGTATGGCGTTCCAGCTGGGTCTGAAGGAACTATTGAATATGGGTTAGCTGTTCTAAAAGAAGAAAGGGTATTGCCACCTGGAGACACTAGGTTTGATGTAACTGTGCTGTACAAAAGAACTGATGTTACTGAGCTTGCATTGCTATATGTTCCACCAGACCATGTGATTGAGTCTAGATATTTTACTATTGTGGTTGAAAATGTATTTGTTGCTCTTGCTGAAGGAGCTGAATTTTGTGTAGGAGCTGGAATAATTGTAGCAACAGCAGCACTTGCTCTAGTCCAGGCTGACCAAGTGTTTCCATCTGAAGATGCTGAAACAAATAGCCAGTAGGCGGTTCCTAATGTTGGAGTTACGTTATTTTTATCTGGATCTCCAGGACCCCAAGCCCAAGAACCAGATGTGCTTGTTATTGTAGATCCATTTACGGCTTTTTCTTCATCAAAGGTAGTAGAAGCACTTGAAGGGGTTGTTCCGCTAGTATTCCAAAAAATTCTATAATAAGCTGCATTTGTAGCGCCAGACCAAGAAACAGTTAATGTTGTTGAGCTGTTATTGTTTGCTGTTGTAACTGTTGTTGGTGCTGTTGCAACTAAAGGTATTGATACCTGCACTCTAGTTGTACTGTACGAGCTTACTGTTCCTGTTGTATTTGCAGTTGAAGATGTTGCAGATCTAACCCAAAAATAATACGTTGAGCCTGGTGTAGGTGTAAAGCTTGGGGTATATGTTATTGTGCTTGTGTTCTGCGTTGCAGATCCTAAATCATACCCTGTGCCATCTGCTGGGTATGTTGTATTATTTTCCCTATACCAAGACTGAAACCATGGGCCAGAGCCTCCTGTATATGATATTACAAATGATGTACCATTCCAAACAACACCTGTTGGAGTCGGAGGAGACAATGTAGACACTGTTAATGATTGTGTTGGTGTGCCATTTCTAGGTCTTGTATACGCTGTTATTGTATAACTTCCAGGTGTTGAATATTGTTTTGTAAATGTTCGAATCAGTGGCGACCCAGATGAAGCGGCTGTGCCAGAAGAAAACGTTTCTATTTGTAACGGTGATCCGTCTCCATAATTAACTATCAACTGTCTTGGATAAGCAACGTAAGTAGCTGGAAGTCCAGAAATAGAAGTTGTTATAGTAACATCACTGTTAGTATTAGATGATTGAGGAGATATGGATAGAGATGGGGATGGTCCAGCAGATATGTCGTAGTCATGATAATATGTTGTTGTTTGTCCGCTTTTAATTGCTGCTACTTCAATTTCAATATTCCATCTAGGTAAGCCTCCGCTATAAGTAGATCCATTAAATGTTGAATCTATAGAAAATGTATCATAAAGTGTAGCTGTTGAACCAACAACGGATATTGAGCTAATTCCTGAACCAGTATAGGTAGTCCAGCCTTCGCCTGTAGTAACTAGACCTCCATTTATGTCATAGTAGCTACCATTTTGCCAATTATAAAATCTATATCTGACCCTGTAAGTTGTTAAGGGGTTAACATTTTGAATTTGTGCATAAGTTCTTAAAAATGTAGATGATGGAAGCCTATAAAGGCTATCCACACCGCTTTCATATTCTGAATCCAATATCTCTGATGTTATTTGAATTGGTCCAGTTACTGGCTCTCCCTCACTTATGGAAATAGATTCATCAGTGTTATAGTATCTTGTATATGAATTTACTGGGACTACTTCAAATACAATATAATAACCTATATCTTCATTTGTAATTGTATATGGATAGGATCCGCTAATTGTTGTTGAGTTGTTGGTTGAGGCTGCATCAAAGAAAATATCTTCTTTTAGTAGTGTTCCTCCAGCTGTTCCAGACTCTGTGGACCTCCACCATCTAACTACAGAAAGCATTTGGTCTGGTTTGTTATACCAATAATTTTCATAAGCAAAAACACCCTGCAAGGTATTGCCTGAAGATGTTCCATTTCCAGTAAAAGTAAAATTAGTGTTTACAACATTTCTTTTTATCATAAATACTGGTGCAGAAGTTGGAGTAATATAGTCAGATGCATTTTCTACTTTCATTTCATAAAACACATACATCTCGTCCGCCATTTCTTGATTTGACTGTGTATTTAAGATATCATCTCCATACGAACCAGTTCCAGTTTCTAAGTCAATTCTTGCTCCATCTGTAGTTGTAGCATAAGTCCACTTTCTACTATTCTTTGATGTAAAGTTAGTATACTCACCATCGTGGCCATAAAGTGTTGTATTAATATATTGAGGGCTTGTAGCAACTGTTCCATTATAGCTACCTAATCTTATAGATATTACGTCAGATGTTGGTTGTGGCAAATCAGCATTATAAAAAACCTGTTGCCATGCATTTGCACCAGTAGAATATATCTTTGCCCATATTCTAGTAACTTTTT
>JACCEA012210084.1_pt1 | contig 12348 bp, 7 predicted proteins | sample 7449851 | NCBI WGS metagenome assembly JACCEA01 (sample SAMN15323453, study PRJNA562643) | freshwater metagenome | isolation source: river surface water | place: USA:Blue River Watershed | collected 2017-08-18 | reverse complement strand
GTTGGAGAAAATGTTGGGGAACGAGATGGGGGCAACGTTGGAACTTGGGTAGGAACCTTGGTAGGAGAAAAGGTTGGTACCTTTGTTGGTGCTAATGTAGGTGCCAATGATGCAGGAGGAACTCCTGTTGGAGCAGCAGATGGAGAACTTGTCGCCGATGTAGCAACAACAGTGGCCAACTTAGCAAAGTCGACTGATCCTAACCCTGTCACAGGATCCCAACCTGCCAAAGAATAGAATCCTTGGCTGCAGCAAACTGACATTCCACATTTATTATCACCCGAAGTAATATCATTGGTGAAAGAAGCGGAATATTCATAGAGCAATGGATCTAAGAATCCCAAGCGAGCTTTTCCACTACTAACTTGCAAGTGATTCAAGAGTGATACAAATCCAGCAAAGGCTGGACAAGATGCAGAAGTTCCGGCCACTCCCAAGAGTGTATTATTACCAACAATAATGTAATTTTGTGCGATAAGAGACACATCAGGAAATCCTCGATTAGTAGAGGCATACCCAGCGACAGGAGTGGTAGCAGCTTGAGAAGTAGCAAGTGTCAAATAATTTGCAACGTGGGTTGATTGCCAACTGGGGCGGGCATAGAAAGTAGAAAACCCACCACCAGAAGTAATACTACCACCAGTACTGGTTGATGATGCAACCTCTACAGTACCAGCTTGTGGTCCCTGTGTTCCGCCAACCGCAGTTACATACGGATTACTTGCAGGAAAGCTTGGACTGTACATACAAGCAGCAGTGGTAGTAGTAGTGAAACCAATAGCACCATCATCACCAGATGCGGCCAAAATTGTAACACCTTGGATACCCAGCTTCATCGCCTCGGTACTGAAAGTATTCAACGTGAATGAACTGACCTGTGGCTCCATGGATGCATAACTGATGGAGAACAACTTTGGTGGATTTGGCATACTTGAGACACGAACAATCCAAGATGACCAACTGGTAGTATTATCGTAGTAATGGATGGTTGGAATATTTTGAGCAACAGCAGTTAAATATTGAACATCCAAGTTGGGCTCCATACAGTCATTGTAGGAAAGCTTGCAAGCAGTGTCTTTCACAAAGCCACCAATCGATCCTGCAATTCCTTGCAATGGAAGTCCAAATTGTTTCTGAAAAACGGTAAGATCGCGTGGACTAAAGGTTTGACCAATAGTGGAATACACTGCTTGGTTGATCAAAGAACTGCCAGTGTTATTAGTGACATGGTAAAAATTGTTAATGAAAGCAGGGGTAACATAATTAGCGTACAATAAACCGTTCCCACCCAATGGAGAAGTTGAGGCACTATCACCATCTTCATTGTTTTTGTCGTCTTTCTTTCCTTTCTTCTTACTCGGATTTTCATCAACCATTCGGGCAGAATTTTGAATGGTATCTGCGGGGATCTCTTCAAAAGGAACAACATTGTATCTCTTCACGGGGAAATCGGCAACATCAAAAACACCAGCAATATGTGCATCTAGCTCGGCTGGCAAAGAAAATTCCAATGCTCTGTGAATCGAAGACATTGACCAATCCGCATGTCGAAATTCAAAGAACTGTGTGGCAAAAAAGCGTTCCCAAACATGGATTCTACCACTAACGGTGATATACTCCCCATATGGTGATTGATGATCAATATGAGCTTCACCTGGATAATGCTGGTTGAGATAATTTACCAGCTCTCTCACCGCTTGTCTGTTTTCGGTGAATCGACCCACTTCATCGCGACTCCAGTGTTTGCCATACTGAGCACTGCGTGGGTCAGACACTGAAAGCAGCACCTCTTCAAGCTTGTCAACATTGCGTTGTGCAATACCAAACACTACAGTGTGATGATGGTCAGCACTAGATTTAGCACCAGGCTTGATTTCGGGTCTGCCAACAAGATGAGCTTTCTCACGGAAAATGTGAGAAGTGGTTGGTGTCCCAAATGCAACTGCAAGAATTGCGGCTAGAATAAATACAATCAATAGCATAGACGCCATTTAAACTTGATACCCCAACAAAGACGTGGCTAACAATTGAAAATAAATATGATTCAAAAGCGCCCATGCATTTTGGATTTTGCGAAACTTGGGATGCAATCTCTACACATATTTATAAGCATTTTTCTGGAAAAAGTAGAGCGATGAGGAGGATTTCCTTGTAGTTCACGGGAAAAAATGTAGTTCGAGATTAGCGATCCTAATTATTAGGGAACAATAAGCAAGTTATTCGGCCAGTGGGATTGTGCACATGTTTGGGTCAGAGGAATAATTGATTGTAAAAGACTTACAGATACGGATAATACAAAAAAGAAAACACACACACAAAGGATACAAACACATGGATTGGAAAATAGGTCGTTGATAATGTATTCCAGCTAAAATTCGAACGTATGAACATAACTAAATGATAGAAGATAAAAGCCAAGATAATGAATATATACATTCCATATTGTAATAACAACATCACAGATGAATTTTAGTCGATGGCCATACTCTGAGCTATTTTCAAAACGGAGCGAATGGTATTCAAATTGCGAGCTGTAGCATTTACCTTCAACATCTTTTCCAAAGGAACACGATTAAATTTTGAGTTACCTATACCTTCTACATAATGTACGTAGACTTCCTTGTCAAAGACTTTGACCACTTCTGGTCCTTTATCATACTTTTCTAGTGACTCTCTACCTTCCCCAAAATTCGCAACATCATCTAAAAAATGAACTTGTACTTTATTTGGTTCTTTATATTCGAAAGGAATTTTTTCCAGTACTTCTTCCAGTTCTTGAATTTGCCTGACAATGACAACTGGTTCGCAACGGAAGTGAGTACGAAGTACATCATTCATTACTTGAATCAGTTTTTCGCTATCAATTTTGTCAACATGATCCCCACTATCCGCCTTGTTCTCGGCAGTTTCACTGGAGTGATTACGAATAGACGACTCTGCTGAAATCTGCACCACAACATTCCCTGATTGTAAATAAGACTTCACCTTGGAGAAATGACCGCACTGTTCTAAACGAACGCACAAATCTTTCATTTTGATCACATTGCTGCCCCCAACATTGACAGCTCGAAGAAATAATATGCAAGCCATCAAAAATAAGGAACAGACTAGCTCTTGGAAACCGCAAGCAATATATAGACGTTGTATTGTACACAAAGGTATAGTTGTTGGTGAAGCAAAAAATAGAATGAATGAATGAATGAATGAAGCAATGGCGAAGAAACACAGGCAAGGGCAGAAAGAAACATAAGAGGAAGGCAGCCTCTGGCGCGGGGCCAGCAGAGGGGGCCGGCGGGGCGCAGGTAGGGCAGCAGAGAACTGCTGCTGCTGCTCTTACAACTTAGAGAATTTTTGAATTTTTGATTTCAAGAGATTATTGAAATAATATGTCACACAACTACAACACAACATTAATTCAATTGCTACAACTAACGGAGAAAAAATAAACAAGTATCAATACCTTAATATTTACATCAATTTCAAAATTTGAAAAATATATAACAATACAACACTTGACAACAACTACCAACCCTCGTTACTCTTTAGGAGTTGAGAAATGTAACACAATATAAGCAACTTTACGCATTTCTGTAATTGGAGCTTGTATCCGTTGTACTGTCCCCATAGCAGCTTGAGTAGAAAACATTGAATGTGATGACGATGAATAGTATGAACTTTGTTGCAGTCTTCCCGCTGGAGTTCCTAGAATTGAATTTGCATCACTAGCAGGATTTCCATTTGCACTCAAAACACTGTTTAAAATGCTGATATGAGAATCTGGTTCATGATACATTACTTCATCCGTAGTAGAATCTGAATACATGCTTATACTCATATCTGTTTGTGGTTGCACGGTAGTTGTACTTGCCACCGGATAATTATTAACTGTACTTCCATTTGCCAGAGTATTGGAAGCAACATTGTCATCACCCAAAAGTGAACCATTGTTTACAGGCTTGATAGTAGAGCGCATTGGAGAAATCATAGAGAAGTTGGAAACAGGATTTGATTGAGTTGAGCTCACAGTGTTGCAATATACATCACCATAAGAAAGAACTGATGAGTCATCCTTTATCAAAGCAGGTGTATTTGGCACTGAACCTACATCCCTCATAAATGTACCACTTGGACCAGCTGATTGAGTAGATTGAGGTGCAACCAATAGTGATTGAGATTCACCTTCAGGGGAATCTGTTGCGGACTCACTAAACCTCACACCTTCATTGGCAGGAGTTGCAATCGATGGTGGGACTGATGCATCTTGAATAAGCGATGTTGATGAACCCGATCGCTTGATTGTAGTATTCGCCCCAGCTCCTGTATTCGACTTGGAAGGGATAGGATTCTGAATACTATTACCACCATACATTGGACCAGTTCCCGTTGCACTAAAAGATAATCTTGATGGTCTCACTGCATTATGTGGGGATTGTACATAACTAGCAGCAGATGTCGTTGATGGTGTCGATGAAACAGATGATGGACCACCATGACCAAAACTTTCATATACAGGAAACATATGTAATGAAATCATAGCTTCTTTACCATCACGTCTTGGTAATGGTAAAACGATATGAAGTGGACCAATATTACCATTGGAATTCACAATCAAATCTAACATATTCTCAACCTTCATTATCGTTTGCATATGTGGACCAAACAATACACTCAATTCATAAGCAATAATATCATTCACTAAATAACCCATTAATTGTGTCCATCGCTTTGTTGCCCATAACATATAGAATGGGCGTGTAGCTGTCACAACCAAATATGAACCTGTTGGTGTATTACTACTTTCATCTTCTAATTTACTCCATTTTGCTTCTGCTTTCATTAAAGATAATGTTTCCATTACTTCAGCACTTGGAACATGACGTATAATACTTGAATTACGTTTCATACTTGTTGTTGGTGTTGGTGATGAAGAAAATGGTGAAAACATTTTCGATGATGTCGATTTCTTCATACTACTACGTTGACTACCACTCACACCAGATATCATAGGATTGCGTGGACTTGAATCTTCTTGTAATGCTAAACGGAAATTTTCTTTTTGAATTTTTTCAATATCAATAACAAATTCAGTCTCTGTGATATGTCTACATAACAATATTAAAACACAATCATTCAATTTATTTGAATTTCATTTTCACTTACCTGTGAAGACAATTCAACCAACATTTACGTAATACAATCACCATATCTGCAGCAGTTGGTCTTCCAATTGGATCGGGACACCATGCTTTTGTCATTAATGCGATATAAAGTGGATCAATGACATATTTACGATCAGCACCACCAAGACTGACATCATTCTTATTATTTAAATCGACAAAACTATTAATCGGTGGACGAATACCACGTACAATCTATGAAACAAACAAAGATCATTCAGATATTTACAATAAACAATTGAGAAACAATTTACCTTTTCACGAATCGCTTGTTGATTCTTACAATCAGCATATGGTACACTTAAAAAGGATACATTAGTTGATGAAATACTTGCCATTGATGATGATTGATTAAACTTCTTTGTCGTTCTACCAGAAGCAATAATCTCCCATAACACCATAGCTAATGAATGAACATCTGAACGTTGTGTATAACCTTGTCCTAATAATACTTCAGGTGCTTGCCATGTAATATTCATATCACTTCTCGATGCTTCTTTCATTCGTCTCATATTCGTACTAAAACTAGCATTATATGAATTATTATAACCATAACTATCACGTAAACCACTATTTCTACCATCACTCGGTCCACGTACACAATCGGTATGTTCACCTAAATCTAAATCAGCAATTTTAGCATTTAATTGTGAATCAATTAAATAATTAAATGATTTAATATCACGATGACATAAATCAGGTGAATAACTATGTAATGCTTCTAAACCTTTTGCACATCCATATGCTAAAAACATACGATCAGCCATAGTTAATTTTAATGGTTGTCTTACAATACCTCCACCATTACTACCACGTAATATATCAGATAATGAACCATATTCACATATTTCTAATACAATACATACACTTGGTGGTAATACGGCAGCACCATAAATCTTTACAACATGTTCAGAATGTGATAATTCTGATAAAATTCTTGCTTCATTACTACAACGTTTTATTACATCAGGATTAAGATCTTGTGTAAATAACATTTTAATTGCTACAGGTGTACCTTTATAATAACCTGAATATACTTTTGAAAATGAACCAGCACCTAATAATTTTGCTTTAGAATCAAGTGAAAGATATGCAAAGTTTAATAAACGTATCGTTCCTTGTTGATGAATATTATCAACTTCACGTGCAAGTTCTTGTGCTTCACTAAATCCAACTTCTACACCCATTAATGGACCTTTAATCGCTTCATAACCATAACCTCCTCTTCCTAATGGACCACTGCTTGGAGCAGTATTCGTCATACGACCATATAGTGATGAAAAGAATCCACCATTCGCTGGACTTCCACTATTATCACTCATTGGACCACTACCTGTCTCACTATCATTACCAGCAACATCAACCCCACCAGCAAATAATTTAACAAATGATGCAGCTAAAAAAGAACCACCTTTTTCACTTTGATACATTCTTTGAAATGATGGTAAATGTGAACTAAACATATTACTTTGTCGATTATTACGTAAATTTAATCCTTGCCACCATTTAGAATCTAATAATAATGCTTGATAAATTAAAAATGGTTTACATATTAAAATTAATGGTACTGTAATTATTGCAAAGAGACAATTGGAAGTCGTTGTTTCTAATGAATTCGCATCACCAAATTCATATAAAACTTCTGCAATAATGACAATCAAACGAACTATTGCCCAAAATCTTGCATAGTGAATAACGGCTACACGACGAAAGAGTTTTGTTTCAGGTGTTAACCATAGAATAGAATAAAAGACTAAGAGAATGATATTCCAGAACATTGAGCCTATGAAGGATGCATTCGTGTCTCCATCGCGAAATAATACAAATTCAACAAAGAATGTAGCTAAACCCCAACCACTTGCCCATATTGCTGCACTCTTTACTGCTTGTAAACCACAACCATATTGCATCAGAATAAATGCAATCCCTTCAATTACAAAATGTTGAAATGAAAATGCTGCAGCAGCAAAGATTGATGATGTCCACGTATTTGTACCACGATAGTGTACAGTAATGAATAACAGCATAATACCAATCAATGAATCAGAGAGTGCTGATAACCACATAAATGGTAGATAGATGGGGAAAATAACATGCATCGCAGCACCAGTCATTCCTTGTAATGCATTGTATTGTTGTTGTTTGATCCAGAAAATTGTAACTACTGCTGAGAAGAAATAGACAAGACCAAGCACTAGAGCACCAACACCAACATTAGGGTTGATTCCAGGGAGTACATCTGCCAACGGATATGCAGTGTAGAGGTCAAAGCAAACATTATCATTCATTCTTGGCTAATTGCAATGTCATGCAGTCACTCCGTTGATCCAAATGAATGCTTATCTTCAACCATACAATACTCTACAACAGGAACGAAAATCTATAGCCAATACACCGAGAAAAAAAAGATTCTTTACTACATTAAATATTCAAAAGTAAATATAGCAGCATGAATTCGTTGAAGCAAACAGAAAGATCAATGGGTGATTATGGTTTGAAAATCTCTAAATATGTTAGTTATTAATTATACTTTTCTTCGTCCTAAACTCGTGTTTCTGAAAACCCTGAATTTTGCGAATGAGTGACAGCAAAAGCATCCGAAGATCATCAATTCATTTTTCGAAATCCATTGCTCTTGACTTTCCAAAACTTCGTTCGGAGAGTGAGAATTTGGCAAATTAATTTATCGTCATGTCTACTGCAGAGGAAACTGACCAAATGGTCACTGAAGGTGACGAAGTGGAACAAAACCCCACCGAAGAACAACAGGGTGCCACCATGGAAGCAGAAGGTAACGAAACATATTTCAAACGTGGAGTCTCATGCAGTTTACCACTTACCATTTGAAATAGGTGATGAAGATGATGGTGTTATGGATCCAGTAAAGTTTATGCGAATTGCCAAAGAATTGATGTTAAAACTTGGCAATTTGGACTCTATGGATTTTGATGAAAGTTTAACAACCAATATTTCTACTTTTGCTGAATTTTTATCTGATGAAGTTGAAAATTTATTTGAAGAATTATCAGCATTATTTGTGAAGATTTGTTGTCAATTATCTATTCAAGTTCCCATTGTAGTGAGTGTTGTTTATAAAATGCATGAACAACATCCACACTTTGGAAAATATTTTCTTGTAAAATTACAAAATACATTTGTTGAAGAATTAAGGAATGATCATGTTGCTGTTTGTCGTTTATTATTACGTGCATTAGCATGTTTTGCTTCTGCAAAGGTGTTGGCAATATCTGGTGAAGGAAGCTTTGGTGGATTGTTGGAGACTTTCTTGGCACCATTGGAACAAGAGAATCAACAACGTAAACGTAGTAATACTACTCACAATTTGTCAGATCAAGGTCAAGTATTGGCATATCTTCTATCATCCACATTACCTTGGTGTCTCAATGCTTTCCCAACATCTTCAACAGTTGTGAGTAGAATTGAGTCGGTATTGACTGATTTATTACAAAATTATGTTTGTCCTTTTGGTGCAAATGGTCGTCAAGCAATGCTTTTCCGTTATACTCCACCAGATGATGGTATGCAATTTGTTGGTTTATATGAACACAATGAACATAGTAATGGTGCGACAGATACTTTGATGGAATCAATCAAAGTATGTCTCAGTTTCATTCCACAATGGAAACAAACAACTTCTGATTTCACTTTACCATCATGTATGTTAATGCCATGGAAAATCTTTCATGCCGAAGCAAATGATGTCAATAGTCTTGAAGTGATAACACTACGTAGTGATTTGAATAATGTCATTGGTGATGAATTGATTAAACGACAACAAGTTCTTGGACAACGCAGTCGTTTTTGTAAACCACAAGATGGTGTATTCTCTATTATTGGTGATGCCGCAAGTGGTTCAGGACGTTATTTTAGTTGGTTACGTGGACGTATTCCACTTTTTGCATCCGATTCTTGTGGTGAATCGGAAGTATTGATTGGGGCACTGACACCATCAGAACGCTTTATGATCATGTCATACTATCAAGATATTCTCATGTTCTTTGATCCAATTATTAATTCAAATGGTACATATACTGGTACAGTTGATACATTAATTGAACAATTATTATCTGTAAATAAAATATTTTTAATTAAATTAAATGATGAAAATCAAACTTCAAAAAGTAATGAAAAAGGACAATATGTGGAATATTTATTGGGAGAAGTGTTGTTCAATTTAATTCTTCAACAGCCAATGAATACAGCATTGACTACCCAAGCATCACGTGTAATCCTCACATTATGTAAACGTTCCACCATCTTCCCAACAATTGTTAGTTTAGCAACGAATTTAATTTTTAATATTTTACCTGATTTAGATTTTTCATCGATTTATTCATTTTCACAATGGTTTGCATTTCATTTTGTTAATGCACAATATAGTTGGCCATATTGGAGTCATTGGGAAACTGAATGTGGTTTATTATCCCTTCAACGACAACAACATGGAACCAATGATGATCGTGATAATGAAGATGATGAAATGAAACAACATTCAGGTAGAGGTGAACGCAATGGTAATGATGATGAGAATGATCACGATGATGAGAATATTACCGATGCTGAACGTTTATTTCGTAATTATGGACAATTATTTTTACGTTTTATATTAAATCGTTGTAGTAATATTGCACGTATTGATATATTAAAAGAAAAAATTCCTAGTAGTTTTCATTCATTTTTAATTCATGATAATCGTCCACATTGGTATTATTTAAAGAATTCTAATGAAATTACTTTACCAATAGAAGGATTTGAATATTTAACACCAACAATTACTACTGATATGAAATTAATTGCTAATAAAATTTTAATTATGATAATTGATAAACATGAAAATGCTAATGGTTTATTAGATTATTTAGAAACTATACCATCGTTTGTGATTGATGATGATTGTCATAAACAAATTTTATTACAAATATTTATTGAATGTTTATTAGAAGCATCATATCGTAATGATACATTAACCGCATTATTTAATTATTTAATAAGATATTATGAAGTATTTTTACAATTAGCTGATAATGAAGAAAATCAAATTATATTAATACGTACTATTTTGATGTTATATTGTAATAATGGTATGATGCAATTATTAATTATTGATCGTTTAGTACGTGATTATGTAATTTCTTCTACGGCATTAGTGAATTACTTAACTCGTGAAATGAATGAAAATGATAATTTATTAATACGTTTAGCTAATGGTAGTGTATCAAGTAGTATATTATCATTATTTCATATTGTTATTGATCGTTCATTAGATAATTTAAAAACAATGATAATACGTCGTAAAGAATTAGGTGATGGTTTACAATTACATGAACAAGTTGATTTAACACCATCACCTATGCCTATTGATACTACTGCTACCACTACTACTGCTAATGATGAAGATGGTGATGATGATGATCATCAACGTGATGATGACGATGATGATGAACATGATAATGGACGACGTCGTACACGTAGACGTTTAAATGAAGATGGTGATGCTGATAATAATGATCGTATGCAAGATAATGGTGAGACATCAGGGGATGTGATGACAGCCAGTAATAATGGTATCACTGATACTAGTGTATTACCATCATCATCAGCAGAAATTACGTTATGGACAGCTGATGAAGCGGTGAAACGTTGTTTGCGTAATACACGTAGTGTTTATCAAGTGTTAATGTCATATTTTGCTCAAGTATTACAAAAGAATGCGAATAATAACATTAGTATATCTTTTTCTTCAGCATTAGATATTGAATTAAATATTGTTAAATCATTATTATTACGTACATTGCGTATATATTTAGGTAATGAACGCTTTTTATCAAAAGATTTAATGATGGAAGTTGTTTTAACGGATCGTAAAGCAACAAGAGAAATGTTTGTTGTGTTGGAGAAAGTTAATCCAGCTATTGCTGCATCATGGAAAGAGTTGTTGTAATTATGATAACGTTCTTGGTTGAGATATAGGTGTAGATGATATTGTTATTTGTGTTGTAGTTATTAGGAGCATTGAAATAGTAAAAAATAATATTGTACTTGATACAAAAAAAATGCTTTGATAAAATATTATACTTATTAGTTTATCATGAACACAAAGATAATACTGCCTTTTTTTATAAAATTTTTCTTCGCTTTGATAGTTTCTTTTTTTCTTTTCTTTTTTCACAAAAATCATCGTCTTCTTTCTCATTCTCTATCACTATACTGATACCTGCAGAGCAAATCTAAAAAGTAAATGACATTTATGCTATCAGTATCATTCATATCCAAATTATTGCCGATAAACGGCTGGTCAATCCGTTTAATAAATCCCCTTTGACAGAATTATTTTTGATTTTACAGTTTGGACTCAAAAAAAACTTTAACCTACACACTAACTACAAGATCTAACCACAACTAACACGTAAATAACAGCGATTTATTTTTTCGCCGTACTCGTGTTAGACCATAAAACAAGCAACAACAAACACACTTGCTAATTTTTTATTTATTTTCAAATACCCACAAAATACACTAAAATACAGCTCTTCTGCTTGGTGTCCTTATTAATACACAGCCAATGGAACCTCTATTCAGTTAATCGGCATGAATAAAAGTTACAACCACGGTAGACGTAAGAAACTAATGAATTATGCAAGAAAAGCAAAACAAAAAAGCAAACAAACATCACAAAGGTAAACTCCTCGACTTCGATTCCAACTAAGAGGACAATGTGTCTTCGTCAAAATGAAAGGGCTATTTAGTAAACTTCATCATCATCGTTCGCCACTGGTTGATCATCGATATTACTACTAGGTTGATCATCATCACCAGGTATTAAGTTCTGCCAAAACTTCGAAAGTGAACCAGAACCAACACCACGATTATTTTGACTACCATTATTATCAACAATTATGTGGCTATCGGCTGCGTCCATACGTTTCATATCTTTGCGCACTTCGTCTGGCATATTGGAAGATCTTCCAGGACCAATCAAAACATCATCGACATTATGACCATTCATTGCTTGAGAATCACTAGATGGTGCTCTCACGATACTTGGACGTCCACCTCGAATAGTCTTCACTTCACCATTCAAACCCGCCGCTGTCAATGCTGCAACAGAATTGGCACCTCGACCAACGGAATTTCGAGGGGTACTATGAGC
>JACCEA011970405.1_pt1 | contig 12350 bp, 12 predicted proteins | sample 7449851 | NCBI WGS metagenome assembly JACCEA01 (sample SAMN15323453, study PRJNA562643) | freshwater metagenome | isolation source: river surface water | place: USA:Blue River Watershed | collected 2017-08-18 | reverse complement strand
TTCTTTTATTTTTTAAAATAAAAGAAAGAGAAATAAAAGAAAAAGTAATATAAAGAAAAAGTAAAGAGATGAAGATATAGAGAAGATGTTTGCAAAGGTACAAAAGAGAAAATTTTGGGATATTGATTTTTTGAAGAGTAAGAAGAGAAAGGGTTTAGATGACAAGAAGAAGAGGGTAAAGAAGGCAAAGAAGAGTAGTGATAGTGACGATGATGAAGAGGGAGACATTTTAAATCTTCCTAAATTAGATATGGAGATGACGGAAGAATCAATCGAGAGGGATGGAAATCATGTTTATTATTACAGTGAAGTGAATCGTGATTCAATCTTTAAGTTGAATATGTTGATTAAGGAGGCTGAAGAAGAGAATTTAATCGCTTCCATTAAATATGGTTTACCTCCTATTCCAATTTATTTACACATCAATAGTTTTGGTGGTTCAGTTTATGCTGCTTTTGCGGCGATAGATGTGATACAAGCGTGTCGAGTCCCAGTTCATACTATATGTGAGGGAGCGATAGCAAGTGCTGGTACATTAATTAGTGTAGTCGGAGTGAAGAGATACATGAGACCTTCAGCTTATTTATTGATCCATCAATTGAGTAGTTCATTCTGGGGTAAGATGGCGGAGATAGAAGATGAATTTGTGAATTTAAAGGCATTAATGAAGAAGATTAAGAGTATTTACAGAAAACATTGTAATATACCTAAGAAGGAGTTGAGTGAAATTCTCAAACATGATTTATGGTGGGATTATGAGAAGTGTTTAGAGATGGGATTAGTGGATGGTTTATGGCCTAAAGGTTCAGAAGATGAGATTGTTGAGGCGGATGACGAGTAAATATGATTATTTATTTTTTTATTTAATATCTTTTTAGTCTTATGACACTAAAAAGAGTGAGTAAAATGAATATAAAAAAAAAGAATAAAAAAGATAGAGTTATAAAAATGAAGAATCCTTATGATGTATTGGAGATAGAAAAGAATGCCGATGAGAAGGAGATCAAGAAGGCATACAGAAGATTAGCATTTGAATGGCATCCTGATAAAAATTCTCATCGTATTCAAGAGGCGGAGGAGAAGTTTAAAGAGATATCAGAGGCATATCAGATATTAACAGATAAAGATAAGAGAGAGAGATATGATAGATTTGGAACATTAGATGAGAATGAGATGGGTGGTGGAGGAGGAGGAAATCCTTTCCAAGGAGGGGGAGGAGGTAGGGGACCCTTTATGAATCCGAATGATATATTTAAGATGTTTTTTAATGGTGGAATGCCAGGAGGAATGGATTTTCCTTTTCCACAACATCCTATGGGAGGAGGTACTCATGGAAATGTTCGTCGTCAACAATCTTTACAAAAAGCTCAACCGAAAGTTGACTTACTTGAATTTAATTTACAAACCTTATATCATGGTGGAAAAAAGAAGATAACAACAAAGGTGAATGAAATTTGTAAATCCTGTAAAGGTGTAGGAGGTTCGAATCTAACAAATTGTAAAAATTGTGATGGGAATGGTCAAATAGTACAGACGAGGGTTATTGGTCCAGGAATGGTACAAAGAATACAGAGTGTTTGTACTATATGTAAAGGTGTTGGTAAAAGAATTGAAAATATATGTATGAAATGTAATGGAGAAAAGGTAACACCAGAAGATAAGGTATTTATAGTGGATATAGAAAGAGGATTAAAGGAGAGTGATAAAATAGTATTTGAAGGTATGGGTAATGAAATGGAAGGTATGGAGAGAGGTGATATGATATTTATGATACGAGAAAAGAAACATGAACGTTTTGAAAGAAAATTAAATGATTTATATTTTACACAGGATGTACTATTAGGTGATTCATTAGTAGGATATACCATTGATTTTGAACATATTAATGGTGAGACGATTCGATATTATGAAAATGGAGTGATTCAACCGAATTCAGTTCGTAAAATAAGAATGAAAGGTATGCCTATACGAAATTCACAGAATTTTTATGGTGATTTATATGTCACTTATCGAATTAAGTATCCTTTACATGTTCAGATGAATGAAGAACAGAAAGAGAGGATTCGTAGTATTTTTCCATGTTTACAGAGTCGACAAGAAGTTGAAGTGATACAACATGGAAATCATATTCTTCAAAATAGTGAACTTCTCAATACCGAAACTAGTTTTTTCCGGTAAAAAGTTTTTTTAAGTACAAATTATTCTTTAAATAAAAACTAATTTAAAGAATAATGGAGAAAAATGAATATCATAAAATGTACAATTCAATAATTTTATCTTCTTGTTTATTTGGTTCTATTTATTTATTTTCCACATCATTAAAATTGATAAATGGAAAATTTTTAGAAAATAATAAATTAATTATGATAGATGGTTTAACATTAGTAATATCCGGTTCTATAGTTGTATATAGTTTTTATAAATCAATTAAAAGAATATAAAGAAAAAAGTATGAAAGAAGAGTAGAAAGAAGAATGGAGGAAGATCAATCGAATAAGACGAATGGAACAGTTAAATCATCATTTAATTTAAATGACTTGATGAATATTGGACAAAATCCTGAGATTCAACAACAATTACAAGGTATGATGGGAGAACAATTTAATCAATTTCAAAAGAGTGAGAAAGAGGATGAGAAGGAGTTATCAAGGGAGGAGTTAAGGAAGAAGTTAAGAGCGAAGATGAATCAGATGTCATCACAGAGACAGGGTAAGGATGTTCAACAACAAAAACAGATTGAACAATTAAAATCGAATCCCATGGTTCAAAGTATGGGTAAAAAGGTTGACATCAATATGTTAATTGACCAAGTTATGAAACAGAATAATATTCCGAATACACCTCAACATCGTAAGAATGTGAAGAAACAAGTGGAGGCATTAATGAATAAAATGAATCCTTAATGAATGGATTGGATAAGGAAGAAGTTAGAGACGATGATGAGGAGTGCACCTATTATTTTTTTTATTGTTATTTTATCTTTATTAAAAAAGATACCATAAATAAAGGACATAAATATACCAAAGTAAGAGAGAATGGCATATAATACAGGTTGAAGTCTTGTGGCAGCGAAGAATCGTAGGAAGTATCCAAGAGACCCAATCACAGCATTAATTAACATAGCGATGGAGAATCGTTTGATTAATTCTTTATCCTGTATAATCTCTTTCTTTTCAGTAAAAAATAGATAAACAGTCATAATAACCATACCTAAGAAGTATGAGATAAAAACATGATTCCAATTATTATCTGTTTTAATATGTCTTACTTGGAAGTAGATAAGAGCTTCCGTGAAAGCAGCGAAAAAGATCATCACAAATCCTTCATATGAGAACTTTTCTTTAAGTTCATTTTCATTCTTCTTTTCTTCAAAGTTTTCATAAGATTGAATAGCTTTCACTTCATCATAGGAGAGTAAGTAAACACCGAGGAGGGCAATAAGGATAGAGAAGATAGTTTTTATATGGAAAGGAAGACCACTTAGAAGAATAATCATAATAGGATAAGTATAGAAGAGGGTATAAGAGACACCTGATTCAAGTAGTTGAAAACCACGATAAGAAGTATAAATATGTAAAAGATTGGTAAAACCTAATAAAAGACCATAATAAGTAAATATATGTTTACGTATAAAGGGTAAATTACAGAAGATAAGTGATATAATGACGTAGATAAGAAGACGACTTTCGAGTTGAACGAAGAGGGGAAGATTGATATTTTTCACGAAGACGGGGTAAAGGGAGAGGAGGGATTCAGAAGATAATTTACTAAGAATAGGTATAAAAAGGGATGACATTTCTCTAAAGTAGCATTTAGAAAAAAAATGAAAAAAATAGAGGATAATATGAATATATCGGATAATTATTAAAAAAACAACAACAAACGTAAACATGTCAGAAGTTAATGATGATGAGGTTCGTGCACCTATTCCTGTAGTTCGTCAACGTCTTGTTGATGAAAATGCGATGTCTATGCATGCATATCAACATTATGGTGATGATATACCAGAAGATATATTATTGGAGAGTATTCGACTTGATCAAGAGAGAATACAGAGAATAAAGAATGAGGAGAGATTAAGGAAAGAATTGGAAGAATTTGAGAGAATTCAACGTGAAGAGACTCAACGAAGAATCTCCGAGAGAGAACAAAAGTATCTTCGTTTTCAATCAAAGATTATGAATTTAAAAAAGTTTTTATCATTAAATGATGCAACTGATATTTTATTTGTAGAGAGTATTTTTCATCAATATATTCGACATTCGACAGATATTCTATATATTCCTTATTCGGACCATCTTCGTTTTACTAATCTTGTTTTGAAAAACTTTCGTGAAGCAGAGTATGGTGATATTTTTAGTGTCGTTCGTAAGATTCCTTCTCAACTTTCATTAAATAAAGAGAATGAAGAAGTAGAAGAGGAAGCTCAAATATATGAATATGAAGAAGGATATGAATATTAAAAATCATATTCATATTATAATTTAAATTAATTCAAATAGAAAAAGAATATTAATATATTCTAACAATTTATTTTGATATTTACGACTTAAAAAAAAGAATAAAAAATGTACAGCGATTAATAAAATCATTACATGATCTAAGATACGATTCCATTTTTCATTCTCTTTATTTTTTATCACAAATCGATAATCGATATATTGATAAATGAAAGTGATATAAAGAGGAGTTATAAATATAAGAGGTATAATATAAGAGACTTTACCATAATCGTCTGTTAAATATTTTCGTGTATATAACCAAAAATAATGGATAAGAAGAATATTAATAATTAAAAAGAGTTTAATCCAAATATGTTTATCTATTTTTAAAAATTCATCACGATTATAAAGATTGATTGATTTTTGTATCATTAAAACGAAAGAATAGCTGATAAAATAAGTGGTTAAATATAATAATAATGAATTAAGAATCATCTTTCTAAAGATGAATGGGAAAAAAAACCATGGTAAATTATAAAATAAATATTTAAAAACATCGAATCATATCAATACATCTTTGAATCTCATAAATAGACTCAATATAATTGGTATGATTAAAAATATGTTTTAGAGAATAGTGAACACTTTGTTGATAGATATTACGCACCATTTGATAATTAAGTTGAGAAGGTGGTGTTTTACCATTTCTTTCAAAGAGTTCAAAGAGAACAGATTCAATATTTTTATTTTTGATAATAAAATGATAAGATTCATAGATATTTAATTTCTTCAGACGTTTATTATAGTCAGTACCAAAAAGAATACACATATCTATCATTTGATTTTTATCAAGACGAAGATGATATAGTATATTATGGAAGACATAAAGTTGAGAATGAGAATTAAAAATATCAAAACTTCGTATTAAAATTTCAGTACCATATGCGATTAAATCAGAATCTTCCGAGATTACTGCTTGAATCACATTATCTTTAGATAATTGTGCTAAAAGACTATCAGCTTCATAATAAGATACACAATAGGGTATATTTAGTTGGTCAAAGACAACTTTACAAGATTGAATATGAATATCTGATAGGTGATTACTTTTCTTTTTTAAATCATTAATCTTTGATGATAATTCATCATCAGACATTATGAGTATCTTGATAATTTCATTAAAATCAATATCATGATTTTCTTTTTTAATATATTTTTGAAGTTCAGTGATATAATAAAGTGTATCATTTGATTCTTTCTTCAATTTATATATGAATTGATAAATATTCAATTCAATCTCATGTTTTTTTGTAGTAGTATATCTTTTGTGAACTGTTGTCTCTTTTTGTTTAAAAATTTCAATATGGTCCTCTGTTTCACGATGTTTCATAAATTTTCCATCAAAAACATATAAAGGTCTCATACCTAGTTTAATAATCTTATCGGTAAGTTGTATCATATATTTAATCATCTCCTCTATATTATCAAGTCTTTTGTATAAAAAGATAGATGTGTCGATACCAACTGTTATCTCTTCTATCTTCTCTTTACGTCTATGTTCTGTTAACTTTTTAATATAAAATGCAAGATAGCGGTTTTCTACTTGAATAATCATATTTGATGGATCATGAGCTGGTTTACCAATTAACTTCTTTTGATTCTCATTCAAAAATCCAAAAAGTCCGCTTACACCCATTTTTGTCTATTCTTTTTTGATTGATTGGTTTGATTTATTTTAAATGAATATGAAGATCTACATATCTTTATTTTTTCATTTTTTTCTTTTTAAAAAATGAATATACGTGAAAAAATGATGAATTTACGTTCTTATAATGATAATATGTCTTTTTCATTTATCTTTACCACATCCGTTATTATTTTTTTTAACATAAAAACCTGATTTTGATTATTCGTTTCATCTAAGTTCTCTTCAAAATATTCGTCATAAATATGAAAAATCTCTTCAGTCGCTAATTCCTCACTCATATAATATTTAAATAATTGACGAGTATCTATCCATTTTATCTTTGTAAAATCTTTAAATATTTGATTTTTTTCAAATATCTTTTGGTCTATTGAATATACATTGTGGCTTATTATGGTAGGTATATCACAAATTTCTAATATAAATTCTAATTCATCACGAATTTGGTCTATATTCTTACAATTAGCTAGTACTTTTTGAAAATTATAATATTTATATAAATTATCCATCTTTTCAGGGAAGACATATCCTGAACTAACGATAATTCCGGTAGTCATCTCTTCCATATGTATCTGTATCATATCCATATCTTCTCCTTCACCTACTACTTCAATATCAAGAATAAAGATCATATTTTTTATTTTTTTTTTAATGGATTGAGATAAGACTTGAAGAAGTAAAAAGATATTTACAGATGAAAAATCCATTACAACTTTCACTTTTTCACCTTGATAAAAATTCCATATTTCTATCTCTGGATTCTTCCATTTTAAATCCATAATATGAGATAAGATAATCAATTCATAAATATGTTTTTTCTGTATCGTTTTACTAAATTTAAGGTCAACAATCCTATTTTCTTTTTTCATCATTACTTCTCCTACAATCGGTAGTTTAGGATGTTCAACACCGACATTAAATTGATATTCTTCTGTATCTATTTGACTTAAATCAATAATCTTTTGTATATGGTCACTTAAAGAATCTATTTCTTCTTTAAAATCTTTTACCCAGAGAGTACCTAATTCATATTCGGATTGGAAGATAAAGAGAGTGAGTTGAAAAAGATATTTAATAAGTCTATTTTTATATTCTTCTCTCTCTTCAATTGTATAGTTTTTATAAATATGTAAAAAAAGAACCGCTTCTTCTAATTCCTTTTTCGGATATTTAAATACATCATTCTCTAAAAACATAAAAAACTCTTTTTTCATATCTCCTTCAAAAATACCATATAAATAATTAAGTAGTTGTTCTTCATTCCATTTAAATGAATTTTTTAATTCATATAGTTCACCAAATAATAATAAGTTTTTATCAATATTAGGTATTCTTAATTTCATCTCTTTATATCCTTTTGTATATTGTTTAGGTATTACAATTGTATTTTCAATCATCTTTTGATAATTTTGAATAAAAAAGCTAATACGATTGTGTTTAAGTTCATAAAAATAGATGAAGAGTTGATTCAAAAAAAGAGTATATAAATGTTGATATTCTTTATATTTATGAATATAAGTGGTTGATTCTTCTAATTCAAAGAGTTTTTCCTTTTTAACTTTAAAGGATAATAGTTTTTCAAATTGATAAAAGACTTCATCATCTATATATTGTTTATTCTTCATAAGAGAAGCTAATTCGAAAAAATTAGGTTCAACTTCTTCTCTAAATTCAATTTTACGAGGAAAATATAGTTTTTTATTCTCTGTTTTAAAATAATTTGTTGGACAAATCTTTAAATCATACCATGGTATCTTCTTCTCATCTACATATACTCTCAAATTCTTCTTCGCTCTACTCAATCCTACATACCATAAATACTTATATTCCCTATACTTCTCCTCTGTAGGTAAAATTCCAAACGTTGTTGTATGAAAATTAATTAAAAATACTTGGTCAAACTCTAATCCCTTTGCTCCATGAACTGTATATAAATTAATATATCCTTCTTCTCGTGTACTTAGTGATTCTTCAAAATGATTTTCTACAATACTGTCTTCATAATGTTTTTTAAAAAGTATCTTCTCTTCTTTTAATTTATTCACAACTAGTGATAAACCAATATTTTTATAAGTATCCAATATGGGTTTAGATTTTTTAACAGGACCAATAATAGCGATATTTTCACGAGGATAGGGTGACTTACGAATCTCATCGACAATATTTTTGAGAATCTCTTCAATAGAACCTGTGAAAAAAATAGGTTTCGTATTCTCTTCTACAGAATATTCTTTACCAGCTATCATACGGGGTGTTAATTGGGACCAAGGACGAAAATAGTTTATAAGATTAATAATGGAGGGTGTTGAACGATAATTTTGGATAAGATGATGAGTAAAACCAGAATGGTTAATAAGATATTTATCACTTCCTTTTTGGAATTGATAGATATTTTGATTGGGGTCACCAATCATAATAATGGGTATAGAGAGGTGATGACTTAAACACATAAGAAAATCATATTGTACATTTGATAGATCTTGAGCTTCATCTACAAAGATAACTTTTAAATCCTTTGTCTCTTCAAATGTCTTTAAGACTTCAGGGTCTTCATCAATTTTAAAGATAGCACTAATAATCACAGTATCTTGCATGGTATTCATCTCTTCACTTGATGTAGAACTATCATAATGAAGTTTACTGGCAAGAGAATGAATAGTTCGAACATTTTTTGAATGAAAGAAGTTCTCTCTCCATTCATCAAAAATATTCATTCCTTTATGTAAAAATTCTAAATTCGTTCTTTTACTAAAAGTTAATATAATATAATCTGTATTTTTTGTAAAGTCACCTGTTAAATAATGAAAAAGAATCTTACCAATCACCGATTGTGTTTTACCTCCACCTGGAATACCTAATAATTTTAGATTTGATAGAGGTGCTTCAATAAATTTTTTCTGTTCTTCATTATAAGAAAAAGTTTGAAAGTGTTTTTGAATTTGAATAAATTGATCTTTGTCGATATGTTTATCTTCCTCAAATAGGGATACTGAACTCATTCTTTGATTTTTGTCTATATAAAAATTATAAGAAATATTTTATATACTTCTTTTTTATTCTAAATGAGTTTAAATTCTTTTTTTGTAGAATGAAAAAATATAGAAGTTAATAATAGAAAAAAGAAAATGGATCCTTTAAGTAAAATGTTTAATTTTAGTTCAAGAAATGGTGCAAATGCTTCAGGAAATGAAGCTAACGCTTCAGGAAATGGAACTAACGCTTCAAGAAAGGGTGCCAACGCTTCAGGAAAGGGTGCTAACGCTTCAGGAAAGGGTGCTAACGCTCCCGAAAATGGTGCTAACGCTCCCGAAAATGGTGCTAACGCTTTAGGAAAGGGTGCTAACGCTTCCGAAAATGGTGCTAACGCTCCCGAAAATGGTGCTAACGCTTCAGGAAAGGGTGCTCCTAATGAAGAGGTAGTTATTAATTTAAAAACAATATCAAATCAACATAATATTTTAAGTAAGAAAATAAATGAAATTCAAAGTAATATTAAAAATATTAAGAAATTATTAACTAAAAATGGTTCGAATAATGGTTCTTCTGGAGCATTAGTCGAAGCAACAGGAGCATTAGAAGGTGCTACTAATGCATTAGTCGAAGCTAATGGAGCATTAAAAGGTGCAAATGAATCATTAGTCGAAGCTACTGGAGCATTAGAAAGTGCAAATGGAGAATTCGGACAAAGTGATAAGGAAGGTGGAAAGAAGAAGAGAACTCGTTCTAAATCTAAAACATCAAAATCAAAAAAGTCAACTAAAACCAAGAAATCAACTAAATCCAAAAAGTCAACTCGTAAACATTAAGAGATAATCTTCCATTTTTTATTTATTTATTTTTTTATTCTATTTATAAAAAAGTGCGTCATTTAATTAAAAAGGGGTATTTAAAGAAAATATTTTTAAGACAGCGATAAAAAAAATATTCGTAAATAGTATAGAAAATGAGTTTATTATCAGAAGCTTTTCAAAGTTTTTTAGGCATGAAAGATGAGAAAGAGAGTAAAAAGGGTGGAGTTCGTAAAATGAAGAAGTCCAGTTCTCGCAAAGTTAAGAAATCATCAAGCAAGAAATCAAAATCAAAGAAGACTCGTAAACACCGTGGTGGAGAGAAAGAAGACGAAGAGGAACGCGATGAAGAAGAGGAAGACCAAGAAGGTGGAAAGAAGAAGAAGGCTAAGAAAGCCAAAAAATCTTCAAAGAAGCGTGGTGGAGAAAAAGAGGATGAGGAAGAGGACCGCGAGGATGAAGACCAAGAAGGTGGAAAGAAGAAGAAGGCTAAAAAAGCTAAGAAAGCTAAGAAGTCAACAAAGAAGCGTGGTGGAGAAAAAGAGGATGAGGAAGAGGAACGCGATGATGAAGACCAAGAAGGTGGAAAGAAAAAGAAGTCAAAGAAGACTAAGAAATCATCAAAGAAATCAAAGAAGTCAACCAAGAAGCGTGGTGGAGAGAAAGAGGATGAAGAGGAACGTGATGATGAAGACCAAGAAGGTGGAAAGAAGAAGGCTAAAAAAGCTAAGAAATCTTCAAAGAAGTCAAAGAAGTCAAAGAAGCGTGGTGGAGAGAAAGAGGATGAAGAAGACCAAGAGGGTGGAAAGAAAAAGTCAAAGAAATCAAAGAAATCCAAAAAGTCAACCAAGAAATCAACCAAGAAATCAAAGAAGACTCGTAAACATTAAGTAGAATGAATAAAAAAATGAATTATTTTTTTTAGATTGATTTTATATATTTTTGTATATAAAATAAAAAAGGAGAAAGAAGAATAGGATGTCAAAGGTATTTTATGTGGTACATAAGGGAAGAGTCCCAGGAATATATACAAAGTGGGATGATTGTAAGAAGCAGGTAGAGAAGTTTGATGGAGCAGAATTTAAAAAATTTGATAATCGAGAAGAGGCGGAGACATTTTTGGAGAAGGGATTTGGTAGACCACGGATACTTTCGAAGAGTGAGAAGATAAAAAAAGCGGTAGAAGCGAAGAATGAGAAGAATATGGAATCGATGTTAGAGAGTGATTGTGAAAAGATATATATATATACAGATGGTTCACTTATAAGACATGGTAAAGAAGTATCATCAGGATATGGTTATTATATCCCATCAAAGAATATAAAGGTATCCAAGCAGTTAACAGGAGATAAGATAACGAATAACAGGGCAGAATTAACGGCGATAATAGAGGGGGTAGAGATGTTAAATGAGGAAGATAAGAAGAAGATGTTATGTATATTTACGGATTCCCAATATTCGATATATTTATATACGGGTACAGGTGAGAGGTATGAGAAGAATGGATGGAAGAATGAGAAGAAGGAGGAGGTACCGAATATTGATTTAATACAAAAATTATTAAAGATAAAGAGGAGTTATCAGGTGACATTATTAAAGGTGAGAGCACATACAGAAGCACAGGATGAACATTCACTGGCGAATTCAATAGCGGATAGACTGGCAAATGATGCAGCACAAAAGGGATTTGGTAAAAAGGAGATGAATCCATTTACGAAGAAGATATTTGGATATGAATTTAATGAGGAAGAGTATAAGAAGAATCAACAGGAAGATAGAGAAGGAAAGTTATCAAAGCAAGCATATGAAAGTTCAATCACATTACCTACATTTATCACGGAAGAGAAAGAGAGAGTGAAAGAGATGAAGAAGAATGTAGTAAATCCGACATCAATGTTTGATTTATTTGAGAATTATGATACAAGTAAATCGGAGACTCCAAGACAGAAGATAGATAAGAAGAAGATTCAATTAAAGAATACAAGTTTAAAATCATGGTTTTTAGATGATTGACTTTAAATTGTCTCTTCTTTAAATTGTCTCTTCGAGACAAACGGGTCTTCGACCCGTGGCCAATTTACTTCGTAAATTGGGCGACCCTATAGGGTCGCAAGTTTAAATAAATAGATTTGGTCAAACTTGTTATAATCTTCTATTTTTTTAAGTATTTATAGAAAAAAACCGATTAAGGTTTTTTTCTAAATGAAAGAATATTTATTATCAAGTTCTACCAAGGCAGGGCACTCATTCGATAATAAGTTTTGGTCAAATAGTGATAAACAAAAAGTCTTGAAGTAAGAATGCGGTTTGGGTCTATAAGGACCAAACACGCGAATTCTGATTATTTTTTATCAAGTTCAACCAACAAGTAGTTCGAATGCGAAAGTCTCACCGAACGCGGCCTTTGGGGTTAGG
>JACCEA012386394.1_pt1 | contig 12351 bp, 12 predicted proteins | sample 7449851 | NCBI WGS metagenome assembly JACCEA01 (sample SAMN15323453, study PRJNA562643) | freshwater metagenome | isolation source: river surface water | place: USA:Blue River Watershed | collected 2017-08-18 | reverse complement strand
CATTATTGTTGCTCATTCCAATAGGGCGGCGGCCGGCTGCCGCCTCTGCTGCTGCTGCCTGCCGCTGCTGCCTGCTGCTGCTGCTGCTGGCGCCTGCCTGCTGCCTGCCGCCTGCTGCTGGCGTGCGGGTAACATGCGGCGGGTCGCAACGTATACCTAGATTATCATTATTGTTATTTTAATCTATATACTAATATGTAAAGAGAAAACTTCAAAACTACAGCGTCAAAAACGCAAGCCGCAACTATTACAGCTAAGCCCTGACTTAAGATTATCGTCAATTTTGAATCGTGTTGACGATAAATAAGATTATTTTTCAGAGCAACACGATACAGTGGCCTTTCCTCACTCAAATTGATCTTTCTTAGGCTCGAAAAGTAAGATTATTTCTGAAAACTACTCGAATAATCTTATAGGGGCTCCGTGCTAAGAATGCTAAGGATCGATGGAACATCCGGTGGTGGGCAGATTCTTCGAACCAGCTTAACGCTTGGAGCCATATTGGGTCAGTCATTTGTAATCAATGACATTCGATCGAAAAGACCTAAACCCGGCTTACAAGCACAGCATTTGGCATGCGTCCTGGCAGTGCAAGCAATTACCAAAGCAACAATTATAGGTGGAGACGTTGGCTCGATGGAACTTCGATACGAGCAACCAACTGAAATGGGTGGTGGCACGGGGCGACCAATCTACCCCGCACTGAGAGATTTCGTTTTCCGTATTGGTACAGCAGGGAGTGCTATGCTACTGTTGCAAACTGTTTTGCCAATTTTGTTGTGGTCATGTCGGGAGCGATCAACATTTCTTATTGAAGGTGGTACTCACAATGATTTGGCGCCTTCTAGTTCGTTCATCGAAGAGACATTTCTTCCAATCCTCCTTAGTATTGGAGTTCAAGTTCAAATCATAACAGAACGTGTTGGTCTAATGCCTGAAGGAAACGGCAGGGTTCGTGTTGTGGTTGAACCTATTCCGACAATATTAGGGTCATTGTCATTAGTCGAACCAAAGATCAATGGTCAAGTTACTGCGAAGCTTTTCTTCAAGAATACTAGCAACACAATTTTCCGAGATAATTTTGGTTCCTTGATTTCGCATCTTGAAGAAATATCTTGCGGTCGATCCAAAAAACCTGCCTATGCTGTGTGCATCTATATCGATACAAATGCTAAGTTTAAAATGGTTCTTTCAGCATCAGATTTCAGGAATAATCCTCAAATTATTGTTGAAAAAGGAACTCAAGAACTACAAGCATATCTAACTTCAAATTGTGTGGTGGATGAATATCTATCAGACCAGCTGTTACTATATCTTGCTCTAGGTTGCAATATCGCATATAGAATCGAGTCTATGTCAGAGCATTTTACAACGAACCTACAAGTAATTCACCAATTCTTCGGAGAAAAAGCGGTGATTGAGGTCGATCAGAATCTAGTGGTCAATAGAGCAGATGTCACATAAACGATAAACCACTTAAGTATTTAAATAATTTGAATTAATCCATAGGTTTCTTTCAATGGTCTCTCTATATTTCGATGTGAGGGAGTTTTACAATGAATTAATCAAACAAAAATTAATCAAAATGCTGGAAGGATCAAAGTGATAATATAAAGTCTATTAACTTCTACATTGATTTTTGAAGCCCCTGTCGATCTTTCCATGCAGAATGGGCATAATTCAATGCTTCAGCGAGCTTCACACCTTCGCCTTCAGCAAGACAATTTCCTCCTGTAACATCACGGACGCAAATCGGTTCTCCAGATTTGATACCACATATACCACAGCAATTACAACAAAAAGAAGCTTGTAGCTCGCACCCCATTACTTCTGAGCACGGTCGAGCAGAGATCTTCTCTCCACAGAGAATAGGTGAACTACATGCAATAAATTCATTAAAAGCGGCAGGACAGTCCATACAGCAGCACACATATTTCGCTAAATCCAAAGAAAGAAAGTAATAAATAAGAAGGTACTACCATGATGATGTAGAGAAAAACTTACTTGGTCCACTGTAAATGGTTGGTGGGCCCCTGAATATAGAATTTCTCCCACCAACACTATGGTACAAAAAACATTGACGGTCGTAAAATCCTCGATCAAAATAAACTTTACTGATAGCATCAACGGAAATGCAACATGAGTTTGGTGGAATCCAAAAGCAAAATCCGCTCCTGAAGCAATATGCGACCAATCCATCAATATCACAGCAACATAACCAATTGAGCGATATCCACTGTAGAATCGTTGGGAATACATATGGTTCATTGAACTCATATCCATTTTCTAGAACATAGAAATACTTTCTACCATTTTGATAGTCGCAAAGACTGCAACAACAACTTTCTCCCAACCAAAAGCTGGGTGAATGTTTTGCCTGCAATCAGTTCAATATTTCAATAATAGAGAAAGGATTAAATACTTTACCACTTACTTGGTGGAGAATTTCAACATTGCCACGTACTTTTGTGACAAGTACAGCAGGGATAATTTCACGTGATCGGTCAAACCTGGTTTCATCATTGGATACTGATGTACATGGAGAATCGTGTTTGTCGCTACCTGAATGTGGTTGTGCCATTTCCCTGCACACATCACTGGAGCTGAGCAGAGACTGATGTATTGTTGTTTCCACTTCTGTCATTCAAATTGTTTGTTTCAATACAAAAATAGTAGTTTGATTTGCGTGTGGGATTATTGCTAAACCAATTGCACCAAAACACTGATACTCACCCACAATGCCACATCATCTATGCATATGCACATTGACACACTATACAAGCTTGTAACTCCAATCTGATGATGAGATGATATCTGATATGGGATCCAACAAAATACCTGGCTTGGCAAAATAATAGATCTGGGATCATGGTATGCTACTCCAATGAATGCATTTTACCCTTGTCTTGTGATCGAAACCCCATCTATTACCTTTGTCTTACACCAACTGCTTTACAACACTAGAAAAGCGCTTTTCAATGTCTTTATTGGATATATATGCAAAAAGACTTTTAAAATTTTTGCACACCACCCAAACACACGCCATCCCACATCGCAAAAAATATATCCATTTTTTCTATACTGTGGATTGTTTTGCGGTAGTAGAATGGAGATTTACTGTTATCGAGTGGTCTATCCAAGTGGAGTCTTTGTTCGCGTCACTCCCGATGTTAATGGCGAAAAGACTGGTGAAGTCATCCCTTGTGGTGCAACATTTCGGTCCAGAAAAAGTCTAATCCTGGATGGTGTTAATTATGTTCAACTTGAAGATACTGGTGGTTGGATATTCAGTTCTGTCAATGGCAAAATTGTTTTAGAGTTAGTTGAGTTACTCCGTATTCCATTACCAGCACCACACAGAATATCTCCGCCTTTGCCACCTAGCTCACCAGGGCATACAAGGAAATCACTAACGGGGTCCTCATCTTTTGAGGAGTTGCAACGGTTGGATGGAAGTAACAGCAGTGGTAACGAAAGTTCGGATTCGGAAAGTAGTACAATGCATTCCTCTATAACGACTGTGATGAGTAGCAGTTCAAATACATTTCCGTCACCAGACCGCTTGTCAGAACAATATCAACATTCCCTTGTTAGTACTCCCCAGCGTGGGACTTCTCGAATTTTACACAGTCCATTACCGAACCAACACCTTCGAATGGAACAGAAATGGAGAGATGTTCGTATAAAAACACGTCTATGTCGGACTTTTGACCACTTCTCTTTGATTATTTCAAAAGAGATTGACCAAAAGTTACTTCCACCAGTTATTACAGAACCTGGACCTGCCAGATCAGCGTGGATGGCGACAGTCTGTGATGAATCGGAAAGACGATTGAGCGGGATCATCAGTACAATATGTGGTGTAACTCGGCAATGTGCGGATACTATATCAGATACCAACCAACTTGAGAGCCATTTGTGGATTCTCTCTCATCTTGGTGCATCAGAGACAGCTTTGGTCATGAAATTATTAGATAAAGCTGCACAAGAGAAATTTGAAGAAATATGCCACATGCAAAGGGACGAGATACTAAGCAAGGCTAATGAAGTCTGCCGATTGTCCAAACCATATGCGAAAGAGTTGGCAAATCATCTAACTACCCTTCTTGCTGACGATGTGAAAAACTTTTTACAACGCTGGATAATACTGAAAGTCATACCTGGCAGAGTGCTTCTCCTGCCTCCCGAACCTCCATCGGACAAACAATCTACTCTTTCCGGTGCACAAGCTGAAATTAAAGAATGCCAGAAAACTCCAACATCTCGTTCAAATAGTCGAGAGGGTGCGAGCAGTAAAGGCTCAATTTCGCAACTCAATAGTTTGGCAACTTCCAATACGTCATATCTATCATTTTTTACTGGTTGTGAACCAATATCTGGTTCTTTATTCTCTCCCCAAGCTAAATCAACGGCAGTGAAAGTTGTGGATGTTCTCCTTGATGACGTGAAATCAGTGTTATCTGGAATATGGGGAGATCCAGATCAGCAAATTGCCCATGTGATGTAATGATATTATTCCTGTTTATTTTGTACAAATTATATTTAGATGGCGTTATTTCTTTCGATATTGATATAAGGTAGCTGTATATATGATATGTTGTTTTGTTTTGCTTTTTGTTGTATTTTGGTGTAAAGGTATTGCCGGAAAGAGTATCTCATACGGGTTGGTTTACTGTATTAACGGAAGTTATTATTTTGTATGGATGTCTCAATATCATTTTCAATGTTAATATGATTATAGAATTCTTAGTGTACAAGAAATCTTTGATCAACTGAAATACTATAATTTTAAACCTATTGCCGCAAAATTGCAACTACTCGGTATTCTGCATTAAACGTACAAACGATGAATTATGATCTATGGCCATTGCCAACAATACTCAGAACAATCGATATGTTTAAGTGATGAAATGATTAAGACAAAATATATGGAGAAATCAAAATAATCATTTACATGAATGTTGATTGTCTCTCAATAGTATTGTTGTCAACCGCTTGAACATTTGGCTTCGCAACTTCAGGATCAGCGGCAATCGATGTATGCAGACCAGATTGCACGGTGTGTGATTCAGAATCTCGGGATTGTTGAGTGGGATGGTGTTTAGGTCCTTCAACCAGAAACATACCTTGTTTACTTTGAAGTAGGTATAGGGTGCCCATGCCGATAAAAAAGAAACTGAACATTGATACCAGTATACCGGCAGCGAGTGAACCCGGTGAATACTCCCCACCAGAACCATCATCATTATTGTTGCTGCTATAGGAGCTAATTGAACTAAAATCAGCATTACATGAACTGAGTTCTGTAGTAGATAGTTTTGCGCATAACAAATACGCGGAAGGACTTCTACAATGAAAGACAATGGAAGACCACATGTTTGACACCAAATCCGCGCGATCAAAGTTGTACGGATAAGGCGGCAAATAGTCAGTCCAAGGTACTGGGGTAGTGAATTGAAAGTTTGCTGTCGTTTTAGGGTAGATAACGCCGAACTTCCCAGTTAGATCACCGACTTCACATAGAGAGTATTGGCCCTGACCATTGAAAACAGTGCTATTGCAAGTATAGTTGTAATGAGGGTAGTATCTATTCAAACTCTTGCATCCAGTAGATGATTGCTGTGATTTTGGACTGCAAGCAAAATTTGGATCATAATGAAGTCCAGTAATCGAAGATGCGCAAGTTGGATATGCAACGGAAGTGGTGGTTGTGTCCGAAGTGGTCCAATAACTGTGAATATGGAAGGTCAAACCTTCATTATAATCACAAGTAAGAGAAGGCGTTGATAAGGAATTGATATCTAAATTAAGCATGTAGTATGCGACCCCATTAGAAATTTCAATGGACACATGACCCAATGCTCCACTTGTGTCGATGGTTGCGCAATACTTGTTCACTCCATTGTCGCTTCCTGCCTTTGTTAAGAGGTTATAGTTTCCAAGTAAAATCACCAAAAGGAATTGAAACAATATGAACAAAGAACTACTCATTTTTGAAATTTTTCAATATCAAGTGGGAAAAGTTTGTACCATAATAACTTCCGTCTCAGCAAAATAGTGAATATAAAAGAAAACTGACAAAGCAAACTCAAGCCGCCGGCACTTGAATTTAAAGGACTAAATAACGAACGAACAAAATTTACGTGTTACAATTTAAAACAGAAATATCTGCATTCTCTAGACAGCCTAGATTGCCGGCCGTTACACATTGTTGGGGATCATCAAACAACAACGAACACCAAGCATGGAATAATTTATGGAAGAATATTAGCGAGGACCTTTGTTCAGTAAGATGACGGCAGCACAAAGCGCAGAAGCGCAAGCGAGATTGAATGTAAATTTGCGAGAAATTGTCACTTTCTTCGAAGAAAATGGAGTACAAGAGCGCACTGTAAAACTATTAAACCAGTATATCGACAAGCACTTAACAACCGACTTTTTGACATTGGCGGAAGGTTATGGGAAGTGTATGGCATTTATAGACCACGATGAATTAGTGAATAAGCTACTCAAAACATTTATTGGATTGATTGATGGGTACGTGATAGAAAGAAAATTAATCAACAAGCGCATTCGGTTGTTAAAAGAAGACAAGAAAGCGGATCCAGAGGTATTATCACGACAGGAAAATCTTTTAATGGAGGTAGATAATAAAAAAGCGTTAGCAATGGTTTCTATGACAAGGTTGAGGGCGATGAGTACCATTTCTATTCAGAAGTTCCGAGATCCGAAGTTTGATGGTCTTACTTTTTATAGAAAAGCCATTGAGCATCAAAAGCAACTTTTGAAAGCAGGTTCTGTGAAGAAATGAGGAGATAATGCGATAGATTTCACCACGTGTATATAGTGTTTATTATTCGAATCGTAGAACAAATGTGTAGAACTTCGATAAAATGTTCATATTCACATTATTTTTGGTTATATATTGTTGGCCTGCGTTGTAGGTGGCGCAGAGTCTATAGATCTATAATTCGGATTGGCTTTCCTAAATTCTATTTCATCTAACAATTGCTTTGCCACATCTATCTTGTTCAATACTGGCTTCAAAACTTCTGCAGCTTTTTCAAGGTCTTGGTCGACACCAGTTCCGTCCATATACATTTTTGCCAGATTCAAGTTGGCATGAGGAACATTAGCCGATGCTGCTTTTGCAAGCCACTCCGCGGCCAATTTAGGATCTTTATCAGTTCCATCTCCTGTTATGAGCGCTGTGCCAACATTGAACATAGCTGCTGGGTGTGCTTGTTGGGCAGCCTTAAGCTGCAATTGAAAAGATCTGACTGGATCTGCCTCCAAACCAGCCCTACCCTGATAATACCACACTCCCAACGAAAAGCATGAGTACGGATCACCGCCTTCCGCACCAGCTTCATAATACAACAGCGCTTTTCTTTCATCTTTCCCCACGCCCCTACCAGTTGCAAAAGCATTGGCAATGTTGTGTACAGCAGGCACAACACCACCCAATGCAGCTTGCTGTAATTCATAACCAAATTTACATCTCGCTAATGTTGAGAATCCAAAATACTTACCATATAGTGGTGAAAAGCCTTTTCTGGGTTGGAAGGAATACCGTCGCCTTTATCAAGCATCACCGCCAAGGAGTACTTTGCAACAGAAACAAGTAAGAAAATGAATAAATGTCAAATTCTACTCTCACATGCGCTAAATGATAATTTTTCTTTTCCGAAAGTTCCAACAATTCTTCGTAAGCCGTCATTGAATTTTTCTCTATCCCTACACCATCTTTCAAGCATAACGCTCGACTGTATTTTCCTTCTATGCTACCACGATCAGCGGCAAATTTCCAAAGATCCAACGCTTTTTTCTTGTCCTCTTCCACGCCGTTTGATCCCTCAAAATAAACGCGCGCAAGTTCTTCCGCTTGCTCAACCGTCAACTCATCTTGACTCAAATGCTGCCACTCTTTAAGAGTTTCCACGGGAGGGGAAGTTACTGGGAGAGCAGATCCAAGAGACAATTCTTTGACAGCTGCCTGCAAATCTTGATGCGCCGAAGCTAATGCTTGACTTTTTTCTGCATTCTTTCCTGCAGCTGCACCTTTAGCTGCAGCTGCTTCCTTTAGAACGCTATAAATCGTTGGTTGGACCGGAATCAAAGGAGTTGGTGGTGGCGGCGCTGATGGTGACTTGTTGCGCAGAGCAGAACCAATCACTTGAGCAAACTTTCGGAACATAGAAGTGGGTAGAATGATCGTATCAATGTGATGTCACAAAGCTACGAGCAGCTTGTATTTGGTGTTGCTTATATTATACTTCTATATTGCAATATGGAATTTTATTACATCAATCCACTTACTTTATGCTATATATATCATAAAACGAGATTTATCATGTAGTCAACAAAGTCTCTACCGAAAAGCAGAGAGCAGAGCAGACCAGCAAAGCAACAAACAAGAACAACCAAGACCAAAGACCCAGACCAGCAATAAAACGCGATAAATATAGAGTAAATGCAACATGGCATTCTCGTTGCATAGCGGATGAAGATTTAGGTACTGTTAATGATGTTTTATAAGTCAAGTGGGTTCTCATCGATGGAGGGTGATGGGAGAGGCTTGGAAGAAACAGAATATGGAGATTTGGGGTATTATTCCAATAAAGATATTGCCAAGAAATCTCGCGAGAAGTTAATAATGTTGATTGCTTTGGTTTTAATATGGTATTGTGGAGCAGTTGTAACGATTACCACGTCAAAGGAAATTATGAATCATATTAAATTACCATTTTTCCTATGTTGTGTGCAGTTCAGTTCCGCTGCTTTTTTCACTTGGTTATATCTTACTTATGGTAGCAACCTCCTTGCTTACATCGTCACAGGGAAGACTTCAAAGCTATTAGAGAATTCAAACACTTCTGCTACTTCCTTGAATATGCCACTAATCCAATTACCACCATCACTGTCACTAACTGTATTCTCTATCGCTACTTCGTATACATTTGGTTTCATTCTCACTAATACTGCATTTTCGATCGTGACTGCTGCCTTTGCAGAGACAGTAAAGTCCACTGAACCATTTACAACTGTTGCGATTGGTCTACTCTTCTTGCGTGAATCAGTTTCAATGCGTACTTATCTGACTCTGGTACCAATTTGTTTTGGAGTTGCATTTTCTTGTTATCACGACGATTTATTCAATCTGTGGGGATTTATTTTGGCTTTTGGCTCAAATTTTGGGTTTTCCTTGCGAGCCGTACTCGCTAAACGATTAAACTTGTTTCATGGAGAGCGCATTGATGATATTGTGATGTTCTTTTTTATATCCATCCAAGGTCTGATATATTTGGTTCCTATCACAATACTCTTTGAAAGAGATGGTCTGTACGAATTTTGGAGAAGCTACACCAACAGTAGAAACACCAGTACATTGCACTATCACACTTTAAAACAATTGACTCACTCCAACATCAGTTATGGTGGAATGACATTTGAGCAAGGAAGTTTTGGGAGTTACATGGGGTTAGGGGGCTTATTCGCACTAAACGGATTTATGTTCGCATTATACAACTTGGTATCATATTTAGTACTACGAAGAACAGATTTGGTGACGCATTCTGTGCTGAATGCTTTTCGTCGAGTTTTTATTATTTTGTTTACTACATTGTACTTCCACTTATCACTTAGTCCCTTCAACATGCTTGGCGTTTGTATTGCTGTGATTGGAGTTCTGTTATTTGGATATTCTAAATCAAAAGATAACAAAATGTAGTTATTTAATAATTGTAATTGTGTATCGATTGTAAATATGGACATAACAAATCACATAATTTGCAAAATGAAATAAATAGTCTAACATGTCATACTATTATCATAAATGTATCTGATCGGGCCTCACAGTCGTAACATATTTGTATAAGATTTCATAAAATAGCCGCCCAGAATGTTCATGTGAAGTCTGGACCTGCTATAAAGATCCATCTGCATTCTGCCGAACCGTTGCCATCCATTCATGGAAAACCGAACTCTCCAAGAGAGTTCCTAAAATATGCTGAAGTTTAGAACTCAACAACTGGACAGCGTCAGTAACCACGACGTACTCGACAGCTTGAATCTCTTCCAATTGTGGTTGGCATTGCAATTTATCAACGTAAGCTGGAAAATATGTGATCGTTTTATATTTGATAAGATTTGGTCTCACTCTTTCGTCCGGGTATTGTGGATGTTTTACCCAAGCACTTTTGTGCAGTTTACTAAATAGCTTGGTTTTCACTTCAAATTTTGTGGTCTCAAGCAGAGAATTATGAGGTAGTACCACTCCAGTCTCCTCAGCCGTTTCCCTTATTGCAGCACTCAAATCATCTTCGTCCTCCTCCATATGACCCTTAGGAAATCCAAAAGCATTTTTGTTGTTCTTTATCAACAAAACCATCAGATCCTGACTACTGGGATGATGGGTGAATACAATGCAGCCTGCAGACCGTTCCTCAACTTCGTCTGGCAAACAACCATGCTGCACTTCATATTCCGCAAGACTCCTAGCGTGATCTTCGGATAGCTCACCATATCCTTCACGACTGAGTTGAAACTTGGACATATTATTATCCATTAACCTCCATCAACAGCAGGACAGCAGGGATTGATCTATTTTGACGCCAATCAATAATACACAACAGGCACCCAAGAGTACCTTGTAGGGGACAGCAGCACAGCAGCAGCATCAGCAGCATATATTTTTGAAGTGACAGCCGCAGGCGCGCGCAACAGCGACGAGAGAGCAACAGATAACTTTACTATTAATTAATTTATTTGTTGAGGTTGGAGGTGATATAGGATACGATAGACTAAGTACTCCATATCGTTCATTTAGATTAGATTGTGAAACCTTTATGCAATGAAAGAGATGGTCTTCATTATTTTCTTCATCCTTTTAATGGCGATTCAACAATCGTTACAAGAGCCTCATCCAACATCTCATCAGACTGTTGGACATCATCGAGCAAATTCCCATTCCACACAGCATCATTCACCCAAAGAAATGATGATACCAGGTAATTCCAATGTGGTTAAAGGAATAACGGTTCATGGTGCTATTATTGTCAGCGACCACCTTGAAGATAATGATGTAAAAGAGGCTTTGGACACGAATAAAGCAAGATTCCCAGGGGACGAGCAGATAAAAAAACTGTCAGGCGCTCGATCAAGGAATTATTATGAACTGCAATCAAGTTTACCGTTTAATCTGACCAGATGGAGTGCCGTATTTACTGGACCTTGTCCGCATTTTCGACATGGCCATCGAACAGAGAGAGGCCTAATGTGGGCACACTATCGAATTTGGCGAGATTTTATATATTTTGATCCTGACGTTATGGCATTTGCAAAAGATAAAACGATTCAAAACGAATTAAAAGATGATTTTATTTCATCAGCAGATGGTGTATTCAAAGCGTATCGCGATGGGAGGTTATTTAAAAATCAAAGTCCTTTCAAAGAAGATGATGTAATTGTGATATTCGAAGATGATGCTTATAGTGTTATCGATGATACTGCAGTGACTGTAACAGAGGAATTGAGTATGATGGGGGAAGATATGATTTATCTTGGGTGGTGTGAAGGTCGTAAGGCGAGGCCAGCTCCATTGTGCGCACATGCTTATGCCGTGAAGAGACAAGGGGCTAGGAAATTGGTTCGATATTTTGAACCCTGTGGTGCAGCTGTTGATGAGCAAATGGCAATATTCATCAAGAACAATTGGGTGACTTATCGTCGTGCTCATCCATGGAGTTTCAAGACGTTAAGTAAGAGTTATAACCCTGCTAACGATACGAACTACGGTATTTTCCGGCAATGCAAAAACCAATGTGGTTCAGTGAATGGACATAGGCGACTGAATGACCTTTCTGCAAGAGGTGACGCCCCCGTTCATCGCAATAACAAATTATTGGTGTAGACCTGGAGCCTCTGTGATTATGCAATTGGCTTATTTGAAGTGTTTATTTTTGGTTTGTTGTGCAATAGCAAATTTGATAGAAGTATTATTAACGGTTACGAGTTTTCCTTATCAGAAATTACCGACGCGAAGTCTACTATAACTATAAAAAACTTCAGAAAACCCACAGCATCAAGAAGCATCGTTAAGGATGAGAACATTATTACAAATCTGATGCAATTCAAACGATGCAATATCTCAATTGTGTGGTTGGTATACAAAAACAAACACAAATAGACATAAAACAGTAACACAGAAACTAACGACAATCAACACTTTCATAAAGCTGTGCAAAACAGTGATTAAGGAATCAAGCATGGAAACCTATATGATCAGCCTTATCCTAGAAAACAGATTGCACGAACTCATTGCCATATCACAGGAAGCCAAATTACGAAAGT
>JACCEA010071463.1_pt1 | contig 12351 bp, 13 predicted proteins | sample 7449851 | NCBI WGS metagenome assembly JACCEA01 (sample SAMN15323453, study PRJNA562643) | freshwater metagenome | isolation source: river surface water | place: USA:Blue River Watershed | collected 2017-08-18 | reverse complement strand
TTATAGTTACTCCAACCGGTATAGAATGTTTGTGCGGAGACACCTTGATTAAATGTAGTAGATACATACGTCAATGCTTTGTTATTGTACTGATATCTAAACCAAAGATAACGAGGATTTTTAATTACCTGCCCTTTTGTTAGATTGTACTTTACAGTAATTGTATCACCTACCTTTAATCCGGTTGTTGGTGATAGTGATTGACTGATTGTCAATTGTCCATAAGATGTTAGAGATACCAATAATATCCCTAAAAACATAATTAGTTTTTTCATTTTGTTAAGTCCTTTATAATATTTTCACAAACTTTTTTCAATGCATTACTTGTTGATTGTTGATTAAACTTACCATCAGTTCCTACAATTAAAGTTGAAGTTGATATTTCTTCACTTTCACCTTTTTGTACGGTCTTCTTAATACGTTTATCACCATCCCACAATTCTGCAGATGCAATAATTTGAGTTGTAGCAACACCTTTATGAAACACACTAATATTTGTTCCAACGTTTGCTACATCAAAAAACAATAACCTAACTTTGATTTTTAATTTCGAGTCGTTTACTAATGGATATCCTAAGTCCATTAAACTTTCTTCTATGATGTTTTTAACACCAAACGCAAGATTTTTGTTTCCTGCTAAATTTCCTAATTTAATATCATTCACAACTTCACCTACACTAATTTGTGGTAGTTGAGTTTGTGCTTTTAATGATGTTGTTGTAAGTGCAAAAAATGCCACTAATAAAATTGTAGTGAATTTTAAACCAATTTTCATGTTACCTCCTAAGTAAGTTTAGGCGTAACCTTCATTAAAATAACGTGATTTACAAAACAGATTTGTGACGAGTGTCAGTAATAAGTATCAAATAGACATAAAAAAACCCCACTATTAAGTGAGGTTTCCTAATTCTTCATTGAATTTTTCTTCTGCTATTTTCTTAAATTCTTCTCGTCTATCTAATATACTCATATTACTGATGAAGTGAGTATTATTTCGGTATCTATAATTCTCACAAACAACTAAGTTTTTAATCTTATATTGTTGGATGTTTATATCAGTTGTTTTCATTAATTTTTCAGCACCCCACATTACAAACGTATCTTCGTAACCATAATGACTGAATGAATTTGGGATACCTACCTTTCGTAATAAATCTCCACTTAAACAAGTAAACCAACCTCCTGCGAATTTGAATCTCGGTTGATTTGGAAATGAGTTACTAACTGGTTCTAAACTAATATCACCTTTAATACCAGAATCTTTGTATGGGTCATTAGTTTTATGATAATTTAACGATTTGGTAACATAATTTTCATTTACCAAACAACCCCAAGTCGAATCCCATATCTTAACAATTTCAGGAGTTACAATTGAGTAGTTAGTTTGTTCTGAAACTATTGGTAATATGTTTTCAAAATATACCAAAGTTCTTTCATCAAATATGATATCGGTATCTAACCAAATATAAAAATCAGCAGTATTTTGATGTATCAAAGTATGTTTTCTTTGAGATACACATCCTTTAATATTATCATCTATTTGAAAATATTTTGCACACCAATCAACTCCATTTGATAACTTTAACATTTTATCTATGAAAAATTGTTTTGGTAATGATGATTGTTTCCAATCTACCATATCATCTGCTAGACACATTGTTACATCTAATACCCACTCATTAGTTTTGTTAAGATAATAAGATGCTTTACGAAGTTGGGTTAGTGTATTTTCTAACTCATCGATTTCGTGTGGTAATGCAAATATTGATATTACTATTCTCATTTATATAACTCTATTATTTCTTGTTTAATTTTAGGGTCTCTATCATACTGATGAACTATTACAAATTCATCACCATTTTGATTATAGAACTTACCATCTTTATAAATAGGAGTTGGTTCTAAAATTGGTAATTCATCTTTTTTACACCAAACTGTTCCCAATTGTGTTGCAAATCCTTTTTCTTGATTAACAAGTTGTGTAGATGTTTTAAATTGTTCTAAGTGAATTAATGCATTGAATGCTGCCTGGTCAGATAATTGACCTGGATTTGCAGTTGTTTTACTCCATCTATAAATTTGAATAAACAAATCTCTCATAGATTCTAAATCTCCTACAATAGTTCCAGCACAATAACTGATTTTATCATCCAATCCTAATTGCCATTCCATAGGAAATGATGAACCAGTATTTACTACAGCCCACGGGTCATCTTTGAGTTTAACACATTCTGAAAATGCAAATAATTTAGTGAATGAACTATTATCTTCAATCCACCCAATTGGGTCTTTTTGAAAAATAACATCTTTAACATCTGTCCAAATAATCCAATCAGTTTTATATTGATTAAGAATTACATACATGTCTCTGAATCTTTGTAGAATGATATGTTCTTCTAATTGAGATTGAAATATTATCCAATTTTTCTTTGTTAAATATTCAATAACCTCCGTAGATACATCATAAATCAACATTATCTTTTCACCACTAAATCCACTTTTTTCAATCGATTCTACATATGGTCTAATATCATCTACTCCGTATTTGGTTATACAACCTACTATTGTGTATTTCATTTATCCTAATTTATTTAAATCTTTGTAACCATGATATATTGCATGAGAAGTGTCATCTCTATATCCTGGTTCTGCTAACTCAACCCATTCTTCAAATTTAGCATTATTATTTTTGAATATATTTTCTAATACTACATCTGCTGCCCAATTTGCATTTGGAACACGTTTCATAATATTAGATATATCTACTTTTTTGATAGAATCTAAAAATACCTCTTTGTTAAAAATAGAACCACCACCTGGTCTAAAATAATTTCTACAAGTACCAACATCAGCTATAGGCCAATATTCAATAGGTCTTTTAATTAGAACATCATCTTCTAAAATTAGTATCCATTTAGAATCCGTAGTTTCACACGTATGTTTTATTCTATCAAATACTTCAACTAATTTTGGTGTATTTACCTCTAATGAATCGTTTCTATTTGTATAAAATACATGAGTATCTCTTATAATAAATTTACAGTTATGTTCATCTGATATTTTACGATATTTTTCAATATCATCTCTAAATGAATCCATATAGATAAAAATATCTGCAGTTGGGTAATGTAATCTAACATTATTTAAAACATTTTTATATGATTCAAAATAAATGTAAGGCATGTAATTAAACGTAATTGTGTTTTCCATATTTTATTTTATAGTATATAAAGTTCTATCTAAGATATTAGATTTGATATCAGATAATTCAATATTAGAATTACATTTAATAAATAATAATCCAATTCTACCAAATGGACTTCCTTTTAATTCAGTACCAGTTATATTCATTGGTATTGATAAATCAATATTTAATTCTCTATTGTAATGTACACCAATAAATGGAGTATCATTGGATACCGATAATGTATGTCTTAATATATGATTATGTGTTGATACAAAATCATCTACATTAAGAGTTTCATTTATAAATGGTTTTGTATAATATTCTGCATATTTGAAACCTGTGGTTTTTTCTATTAAAAAACTATATAAATCACCAGGACATCTACGAGTTATTTCTAATATTTTAAATGAATTTTCAGTTTTTATAAATTGTGTATGTACTAACCCATCTACTAAATTTAGTACATCACTCATATGTTCTATATCAGTTCTGATTTCATTAAGAATTGATTCTGAAAAATCAGTTACTACATTACTTGTATCAACAGTAAATTCATTGGTACTACCATTTTCAATTACAATAAAATCAATTAATATTTTTTTATTCGAAATGAATGCTGTATGACTATATAATTGTCCTTCTATATATTCTTCTATCAAATAGTTCTTAGAAGATGAAAAACTAATTGCAGTATTAATTGCAATATCAATAGAATCTTTATCAATATTTTTAATTACTGAAACTCCTCTACCACTATATGCATCAACTGGTTTTACTATTAATGGATTAATAGAATTATACGATTCCTCTTTATTGAATATGTTAGGTACATGCAATCCGTTTGAGAGTGCGAAGTTTCTAAATTTATTTTTATTATTTATAGTTTCAGTTACTTCCGTAGAATCCAACCCATAAAATTTAGTATTCCCATTTACTTTTGTAGCAGATATGTAAGACATATCATTACAACCAGGAACTATAACATCAAAATTATAAGTGTTAAGTATATTTTCTAATAGTTCTAAGTTTGAATAATTGCAGTTTATATAATTTGTAGTGTATTTTGCCAAACAATCATTTGGATTTCCTCCAATAACATATGTATCATATCCTTTACTGATAAGGAATTCATAGATAGGTAACGATGATACATTTGTATCTAATAGTAACGCTTTTTTCATTTTATTTTACTTTTGTCCAACTCTTATTCTTTGCAGATTTTGAAATTGCTTCTAATAACAAAATACATTCTTCGGATTCTTCTATTCCAAATGTACTTCTATCAGTATTTCCGATTTTAAAATTTTTTAAATCATCAAAAGCATCTTCATAAAAGTTTGCAAGAGCCTCAATATATCCTGCAGGATGACCTACTTTAAATCTATTGTAACGTAATTTAGAAGCAGTAGAGCAAGGTTCAGAACTTCTATCTAATGTATATAGTTTACCACTATTATCAGCCATTTTTAAATATTCTGAATCTGATTGTAACCATTCTGCACTTCCCTTTGTACCATATATTCTAACCTTCAATCCATTTCGATTACCTAATGCGGATTTACTATACCACATATTACAAACTACATCATTTGAATAATTTATTATTGAATTTATATCATCAATAACATTTGGAAAATTACCAAAACTATTTTCAGTAGCAATTGTTTCTATTGGAGTTTCATCAGTTAAGAATTTAACGATTGAATATGTATGTGAACCCAAATCTAATGATATAGTTGGAACTACACCATCAACTAATCTCCAATCTTGTGGTTTCATTGGGTTTCCATCTCTCAATCTAAGAAACCCTTCTTGTTGCATTTCTATTTGTAATTGAGTTATTTTACCCAACTCACCTAGTTTGATAATCTCTCTTAGTTCTTTCAACATTGGATAGCAAACGTAATTAAATACAACTGAAATAAAATTGTTATTTTTTAATTCCTTTATTCGTTGAATTTCATTATAATTAGTTGTTAGTGCTTTTTCACATATGATGGGAATATTCAATTCCATTGCATATATGATTTGTTCAATGTGTTGATTGTTTGGAGTTAAAATAACAACTGCTTCAATGTTATCCTTTTCACTTAATAACATTGTTTTATAATCAGTATATAAACGTTCAGATGGTACTCCGTAAATTTCTGATGATTGTTTATTAATTTCAGAATTTTTACTAAATGTACCTGTTACTATTTTAAATTTATTTGATAAATTTATTGCACAATAATGTGCATATCCTACTGCGGAATTAATTCCACCACCTATGACTGCTATTGACGTTTTGTTTTCCATTATATGAATATTCCAAATACTACTTTATGTAATACATTTGATTTTTTAATTTGTTTATAGATATCAGGTAATGATTGTATTGCTGCAGGACATATTATTACATCATCACTTAATATATCTAAATCAGTTAATTCATTTTCATTTGTTATTATTTTTGTAACTTTACCAGCCTTACCAAATAATGTTTTATTTTTTATCCATTTAGATTGATACCCATCTCCCCATAATATTGCACTTTCATTACTATGATGTGAAAGTATATTTTTATGAAATATATTATTTTCTTTTAAATTAGATAATATATTTTCAGCCATTTCATTTGAAATCTTTAATCTATCTCTAATTAAATCATCAACATATACAAATTGAAATCCATTAGTTAATAATCTTCCGGCTAATTCATATATTGCATATATCATTTCATCAGTTGGTACTTCTAATTTGAAATTACAACTAATTTGGATAAAATTATCTTCAAACCCATATTCTTTAATTAAATTAACAAATTCAGTTAATTCAGTAGAAAAATAATTATCTTCGGTTAAAATATATTTTATCGTTAGATTTTCTTGTGCATCAATCGATTGTTTATATACTTTAAGATTATCTAATACAGTTCGTATATCACCCTTACCTCTTATTTCTTTAAAAGTAGGTTGTGTTCCGGCATCAATACTTGTTACAATTCGTATTTTTTTATTTGATGAAATTTCATTTAATTTTTCTGAAAATTTCAAACTATTTGTAAGAACTCTGATTTTTGAAACTCGTTCACTATCCAATAAATTTTTAGTTATAGTATCAAACTTTGGTTTCAACGTAGGTTCACCACCACCCCAAACAATATGGGTATTTTCTAAATAATCGCCGTTTATTAAATCTGAAATTATGGAATCAGTATCATATGATGGTTCTCTACCTCCATAGTATTTTGGTGAACAATATGTACACCTCATATTACAATATGTGAAATTCTCCAATGAAATGTATTTTATCTTTTCATCGTTTGTTTTTTCAAATCGTTGTAAATATGGGCAACCTTCACACTCCTCATACTTATCAATATTGATTAAATCTTCAACTTCTTTTTTTCTATCTAAAATAGTATCCAATGTAATATCAGTTGAATTTGGCATCAATACAATATCACCTTTTATTTTTCCTTTGTAGAAAAAACGTTTACAACATCCAATAATTTCCTCAGGTCCAAAAAATATAGAATTTTTTAAATCAGAACATGATAAATATGTTTTGAAACAATAATCTAAATCAGATATAAGTTGATTAGTATCTCTACTATTTAAGAATAACGATACTGCGTATTTAAAATTTGTATTATTTTTATTGTATCGTTTAGTTATAAGTTTTCGTAATTCAATTGAGAATGTATTTTCTAAATGATTTATAAATTGTAATTTACTGTCGTTATTAGAATTGTTTATTAAATATAAAATCACACCCAAACATTGGGTTACTATTTCATTTTTTAATTCATTGATAATTGAATTATCGATATTTACGATTTCAGTAATTGCACTTAAATAACCATCAATTCTATATGTGGTTAATTCTTTTGTAATTGAATCATTACGTTGAATTTTATTGTATATCTTTGAATTTAATATTTGAATATTAGTAGATGCTAATAGTATTTCAGTAACATATCGGATATCTTCGTGTATTCCATCTGAAAATTTTGTTGATATTAAATCACGTTTGAATAGATAATTAAAAACTTCTTGCTTTTCTTTGAAAGATACAATGTTTGTTATTAAATCTTCTCTAAGATTATCATTATATTCTAACTTTAAAGAATGTGCTATTACATCTACATCAGTATCATTATGTATTGCTGAAATTATATGTTGAATATTTTCATCATAAAAGGTATCATCATCATCTACAAACCAAACCCATTTTGATGATGAATTTTCAATACCTAAATTTCTAGCGATACCAGGATATAATCTATTTGGAATATTGTATATGATAACATTTTTATCAAACGTAGATGTTATCTTTTTATTAGTTTCATCTACGCCACTATTTACAACAACTATCTGATAATCATCAAAATTTAAAGTTTTGAAACTATCAGTTATTTTAGTTATAGTATCTACTAATAACTCCGGTCTATTATATGATGGAATTATTATAGAAAGTAAATTTTGCATATGTTATAGTTTGTTAGTAAATATACGAAATATATTTCTTATTTCCAAATATTATTGTTTGTAAATTTCAAATTTAGATAAATCTGGGTATGGTAATTCCAAATCAGCATTTACTTTTTTATCACCACGAGTTGTATAAAATTGATTCATTAACAATAATCCTCTTGCAGCTAATTCTGGCATCATATAAAAATTCCATCCTAACATATCAAAGTGGTCTTCATGATATGAACACTCTCGTCTACCACTATATCTTGCTCGTTTGAACCAAGCATATGCTTCATCACTATCAGTTAGAATAGCACCACCTTTACTTAATTTAAAATGTTTATAAGGGCCAGTGAAAGATACACACATATGTGAACCTTTCTTATACATATCAGCAGTAAATGATAACGCACTATCCCATACATTACTACCCTTTAAATTATATGCACCTTTTATGGTTTTACCTTTTACTGGTTCAAAATCAATTTTCAATCCTGCGTGAATAATTTCACAAGGAACTGATGGGTATGTTCTACAAGGTATAGAAACTATTCCATTTGGAATATTTTTCTTAACATGATGTTCGTAGTATAACGCCAAAAATAAAGCGTTACTCATATTGTCAACAGTTACTACATATGGTGCACCAGTGTAATCACCTAATGCATTTTCAAAATCTTCCGTTATTTTGTATATTCCGTTTGCCATATTATTATATTTTTATTTTCCGTATTTTTGCCAATCGTTATGTTTGAATAATCCCTCACCATGTGCTACACCAAAGTTTTGTCTTGGCCACCAATATGCAATCTTTCTTTCCAAATCAATACCTTCACCCATAAATGGTTCAATCACATCCAAATAAAATTGTTTCTTATATAAACAAGGATTATTTGTCCAATTACCATAACGAGAACTTGTTAAAAAGTATTCACCAAATTTACCAATTTGTTCAGGAAATTCTTTATGTGGGTCACACCAATGTACTGAATCTAAAAGATGTGGTGATTGGATTTCATGCCAATCATCGTAGTAAGTTAATTCTCTACCTTTATATTGAAAGGAAAAATGTGGTTGGCCGGGGATTCTTCTATGTCTATATCTTACTACATCAACACTACCATCTAACATTTCTAAACCAGATGATAATCTATCATAAGTAATTGCTCTATTTTCAATTAAATTCCAATCATGCTCTAAAATCAAAACATTATCAGTTTGTGCATTTTCAGTTAATCGTTTGAACGCTTTACCAATACCAATATTTTGCTGTAATCCAATACAATTAATTCCAAAGTGTGATGCAATTTGGTAATCTTGCTCTGATGCTTCTTGAAAAAGAATAGTAACATCATTTACCATATCTAACAACCCATTTTGGTAATAAGTTGTCAAAGTGTCTACCAGTACTTGACCAGAATGCCATGCAAGTATTCCTATTGAAATAGGTAGTTTATTTGTAGTATTGTTTGACATGCTCCCAAATTTGTTTTATAATATTTTTTTTATTTGTGTGACCTCCCATTTTACTACCTGTAAAATGCCATACATATGAATCGTTTATAAATTCACCATCATCGTATTTACTCATTACCATATTATTCCATTCCCATCCTAAAAACTTAATATCTTTTGGTAAATATCCATTCTCATTCACATATAAATCATACATAATAATGTTTACAGGTGTTTGTTCACATGCATTAGGACCAGTTGGACCTACTTTATAGAATGATGACCAATATTGATGATATTTTGGTATTTCGTTTCTAATTGCTAAATACTTTTCTTTTGATAAAAATACAAAACCAGTATTACAATAGTTGATTGGTGGAGTTTTTATATTTGGGTTTAAATCTACCCATTGGTCTAAATGATATTTACCAACAGAAGGACCTCCTGCATCTCTAACCATACACATATTATAATCATTAGCAACTTCAAAGATATTTGGTGCATCCCAACGAATCATAGTATCGGAATCAACTAAAATAACTTTATCATAATCCAATTCAATCAATCTTTCATCATACCAGGGCTCATAACATCCATTACCCCACGGCTCAAAATCATATTCTTTTTTCTCATTTGCTATGATTAATTGAATACCCCATTTATCACAATAGTATTTCCAACTTTCAATACCTTCTGGCCATTCAGTATCGAATCCATTATATGCGGGAATGAATATTATATTTTTACTCATAAACTTTGTATATAATCTTTTAATCTATCTTTAGGTTTCCAATTTAATCTGATTAAGGTATCATCGTTTTCTCTAAGTGTTTTACGATAATTTCCATGTTGGTCTGGTATGTGTATTTTTTCTACTCCAAATTTATTTTTGAATAAATCATATACTTCATTTATTGAATAATTTATACCAGTTCCTAACTCCCATGCATCGGAATGGGTTTCTGAATTTATTCCTATTTTATACAATCCATCTACGATATCTTCAATGTGTGTAAAATCTCTACGTTGTTCACCATCTCCTACAATTGTAATTGGTAATCCATCTCTAACTTGTCTTCTCCATATTCCAATCACTGCCGCCCAATCCCCATCTACGATTTCATTTGGACCATATACATTATAAAATCTTGCAATCTCTGCATTTAATCCATATACAGTTTTATACATTTTAAGAATTTCTTCTCCAATATGTTTATAACATGCATAAGGTGATTGATACGGATTATGCCAACGAGATGATGAACCTGCATAAACAACTTTTACATTATTATTTCTTGCAAACTCACAAACTGCTTCAGTTCCTCTACTATTTACTCTAAATGTTTCAATGGGATTTTCAAATGATGGTTGGATTCTACTCAAAGCTGCTAAGTGATATACGATATCAAACTTATCACCTTTCCAATATTCTAATTGTTCTATATCACCTCTGATATAATTACAACCTTCTATTTCATTTTCAACCAATCCACTATCGTAATTATCTAATGAATGAACTTCATGTCCTTCATTTAGTAATCTTTTTATGAGATTTGTACCAACAAATCCAACTCCACCTGTAACTAATATTTTCATATTATTTTTGTAATTCAGAATAATAATTATTTTGCTTCTCTTGTCTTACTATATCTTTGTGATGATATAATGAAAATTGTTCTTCTGCTGGGAAATTGGAGAATGTGTTATAACCTGTAATTTGTTCGTGAACTTTATTCATCCAAACTACATCATCAGTATTTTTATAAATTCTTGTTTGATAATCTGGATAATTTACCCATCCCTTTTCGTTTACTTTCCATCTCCATTTTTGAATATGTGAATCGGTTAAACCATTGACAGTATTTACTCTTGGAACAAATACGATATCTACGTTATTAGTATCCAATACTTCACCTAAAATTTCAATTAAATACTCGTGTGGAATTTCATCTGCATCGATTTGAAAGATATAATCTTTACTACAATGTGATTTTAAATTATTTTTGAATGATGCAAAATCATTATTTAATGGAAATGCTATAACTTTATGGTTATCGTGCATTTTATCCATTAGAGATACATACTCAATAACCTCATCTGTTGAAGATGTTTCATCATATTGAATTACGATTTCATCTTCAGGTCTTATATGTAATTGTAAAAAGTTTAATAATGTAGTCAACTCTTCTAACTCATTACAAACTGTAATTGCGTAACTTAAACTAGCCATCGTTTTCGTTTATTTCTTCTTTAATTTCAGCTTTTATTTTTGCTGGTGTAGGTTTTTCTCCGAATACTTCTTGTAAAAATCCTTCTTCAAATCTGATTTCCCAAACATTTTGTATTTTATCAATAAAATAAGTTCGGTAATTATCTAATCTTGTGTTATATATTTTTTTATTACTTTTAACATAACCATTAAATAATTGTTCACCATCTCTTGGCATTAATTTTAATAATTCACTTAAAGGTTGTTGTTTTTCAATAATTTTTGATTTGTTTCTTAATTTATTCAAAAACGCTAAAAAATTCTCCGGTTCTATATTATTTAGTAATAAACAATGTACTTTATTATCTAATTTACCAATAACAAACACATAACGAGTATCTTTTCCTATTTTAGTAGCAGGTTCACCACCTATATAGGTTGAAATACGATAGATGTTACGTGGTAAAATTTGATTTCTACCCACTCTAACCTCCGGAGTCATAATTTGTTTATATGCACTGGTAAATTCTTTCATTATAGTTTCTTAATTTCAGGTAATTTAAGAGCAATATGTTCAGTTGTCTTTACATACTTACTGAAAATCTTACCCATTTCTTCTGTCATTTTATTTAATGAAAACTTATTCTTAATATTAGAACTTAATCCTTTTGATTTTCCTAAATGTGTTGAATAATTTTTATATACATCTAATAACTTTTGTGCTGCGTTTGAATAATTTACTGTGAACCATTGAGATTCACTCAATAAAAATTGATTTGCTGCCGATGCATGAACCGGTGTTAATTGTCCATCTAAATATATCGTACTCTCTTCTGGTAGAAAATCTTCATGTCCACTCCATTTCGAAACTAAAATAGGTTTACCTGTCACTGCAAATTCAGCAAGTGGTCTACCATATCCTTCACCCTTTGTAAATGATACCATAGTTTTTACCTTTGGATGATGATATAAATTAGCTAATTCAGATGATGTCATATCACCAAATAATAAATATATTGGTGGACATTGTTTCCCATACT
>JACCEA010122741.1_pt1 | contig 12353 bp, 13 predicted proteins | sample 7449851 | NCBI WGS metagenome assembly JACCEA01 (sample SAMN15323453, study PRJNA562643) | freshwater metagenome | isolation source: river surface water | place: USA:Blue River Watershed | collected 2017-08-18 | reverse complement strand
TGTGAAATTGGATGCCCTATCATGGCGAACAAAAAAGATAAAATGACATAGAATAGATGAAAGATGTTGAAAACGAAGAAAAGACTGAAAAAGAATGACAGATGGAGGAGAAATCTTAATTATTTTCACTAATGAAATGGAAATTTGAGTGAGCGAGGTCTCCACTCAGCGAGGTTGCTTTTTGCGAGGTGCTGTTTCTGAGCTGTGAAAAATTTTTTTATTCCTTTGGGTTTTAAATTCTAGATCCCCTCTAAATACCGTACATAGAAGTATATAGTAGAACAGAATTCAGGTAACCTACAAAAAGCTGCTTTTTAATTTGTAGCTTTTACTACGATACCTGATACCAGATATTCAATGCAGAGTTCAATAAAAATAGAGGGCGAAGTAGATAGTGGTTGACAGAGATAGCTAGTCAACTAGTTGACAGGATCTGGTTGTTAGTATTTTGTGTTCAATTTAGATTATATTTCACATGGTATTTACGATAATAATTGAAGACACAATAGATTGGGAATACTCTCGATACCAGATATATAAAAGATGGGTCAATTAATTCTTGGTGGATCCACTAAGTAATCCTTATTATCAAAATTAATCACTTATCATAATACTTCTTTGGTAAATTAACGCACTTACAGCATCTTCACCATTATATTTAAGCCAAAAAATATCACTGGGATTCATTCAACAAAAGAGATCCATCCAAACAATATACCTTTACATTTGGGGGTGCCTGCATTACCGTGCGTGAACGGTAAATTATATCCGCTTCACAAAATCTACACCAAACTCTAGTCTCTTCGGAGAAAAGACTGACCGTAGGATACAAAGGTAACTTGCTTCCGGCGAGTTCTTGAATTTTTACAGTAATGTCTTGGCTGCAGACCAACGGTACTCCATTGATATTAAATTTCAACAGAACAGGGTTACAATTCAAGAGAGGAGTGCACTTTGGTGGCGGCAAATTTTCTTCCGGCTCAGATTGTTCTCGCAAGAAATCATCCACCGTCGAACGAAGAGAGAAATCACGTGCCAAATAAATTAGCATACCAATCGTAGAGCCTGCATCAACGCTGCTGGCACCTTCTGAACTCTGAAAAAATTGGCTGCTGATCAATAACTGACCATCAGTATATAAACCGGCAGAAAACGGCCACGAGCCAACCATAACATTGAGGGGACAATCATCAGGGCTCACACCAATACCAATTGTTGGAACTTGTGAGGAAGATGATGTTACAGAATACTCGACATACACATAAGAATTGGCTCTAATGGGAATCATTGACTTACATGAACTGCAAAGACTCTTTCCAACTTTCATTGCACAGTGATTGCCACATGTCAAATTGATTCCAGTAGCAACATTTCTAGGATCAAATATAGCATATTGACCAGTCGATTGATTTTCCTTTGCACATATACGACTATACTCATCCCTTGAAACAGATAATGCTTCCATTCGGAGCCTATCACGGGCTGCAAACATAATACTGGCTACCCTCTCCGCAGTCCTGTTCATAACATAGTGTCTAGAGAACGGTGTGGAAGGAAATGATGCTGGTGAGTCAGCGTCCGCGGTGTACTCTTCCAAGTTATCGGATGGGATAGGAGCAAGTGCCTTCGAATCGCCAGGAATATCCGTCATATTCACTCTCACTTTCGCCGTGAACAAGTTGGTTGGTATAAAAGAATGCATTCCTTTCATTAAACGCCTCTTGTTAACACCATCGCCAACAGATTGACCTTCATCCTCATACTCAAAGTATTCAACAAGTTCCGTGCCAATTCTAACCCCACCATTGTTAATAAAATCACATTCATGAGAGGGACGAGCAGAATACAATAAGGTGATTATAATCTAAATGATATTCAGTTACTTCAATATTGGCGAAGCGGTGTGGAGTAGCTCACCTCATGTACTGTGTTAATAGCAAATCTCAGCAAATCAGACCATTTTGTGGTGGACATTTTAAACCTTATCCTTTGCACAATGTCCGATAAGGCTAAAATATGTTCAAATAAAGAATTGATTAATTCGCTTCTTTTGCACAGGATCTTGATTGACGGTTCAAACGCATGACTCCATGCAAGTGACCAGAAAAAGACCACTGGGAAAATATAGAACCAGTAAAAGAGGCGAAAAGGAAGTTTGAATAAAAATGCAACAACGCTTCGCATAGGTTGGAAGATAACAATACCGCGATACAGTGGATGGCGGTATAATTGCTTTTCTAATCTTACCAATAGCTTGATGAAAATTGAAGCATGATTGATGCTCGGGATTGTTTCATATGCATCTTCGGTTCGAAGTTCCCAAGGTGATGTAGTTTGTGCCATCGCAAGAACGTTTGGAATTTGGCACCAGATATCCCATACAGTACTGGTATCCGATAACTCCAACTTTTATATCATAATTATTATAAATACTCTAGAAATATTATAATATATAGAGTATGTGTGCAATATGCAATACATATACAATATGGAATCCACACCAAGAAGCCGAACTCCATATTCTGATATTCTACGATACTTTTTACTGTTTAAGAGATACTTTTGTCGCATAATAATTTTGCCCGCAGGTTTCGAGCCGTTGCCGTTTCTCATCTGGGCATCATTCTGTGGGTATCCCTGCTGGGTATCCCATATATATCAGACAGCAGACTCTCGTCAAATTTCTATTCCTCGCACATATATTCTAATGGTGCAATAAAATTCCTTTGAGTAGGCATCATTATTGGTACTCTTCACAATAAACATTATTGAGTGCTGATTCATTTACTACTGACAAGTGCTAAATGGTTCATTCCCTAATGTCGGACGAAAAGCTGGCAGCACGAGAGTTGGTCTACAGATCAATCGAAGGATTGCAATTTGCTGCAGAAATCATAAAGGTTTACAAAGGTTACGTTGATTTGAAGTATATTGATGACGGCAATGTGGAAGAAAGGGTCCCATTGGATGAGATAGAGAAGAATCCCAGTGTTCGAGGACGACATGGCATTGAGATTGCTGAATCAAAATCGCAAAAAGGCGACACCTTACCTAGACCACTGGCAGGATTGGTTGAGGACGACTACGAAGTTCGGAATAATATCAAGCCTGTCGTCGTTATCCACGATGCTCACAATCAAGATGAAGCAATTGTTCTCAATGGAGCGGAGAATAAATTGGCCGCAGGAGGTGGCCTTCGAGCACTCAGATACCTTAAAAACTAATAACTATCTTGGAACTTGCGCATCTTAAAAACAGTTAGAATTCTAACTGAGGTGGGGATCAGGGTCTAAGTCGATGCAACATATTGTACAAATTATATGAAATAGAAATGTCTGATATTATAGTCACATATTTTGTAGCGTTTAATTTTAATTTCAATGAAGGAAACATCGCGTTTTCTTTATGATAACATAACATATTCCACAAATTTGTGTGAAATTCCTGCATCATGCGATCTGAATAACTAAAGAGATCTCGACATGGTCATTGTGTGAAACACAGCCTGTTTGACTTCTCCACTTCTCTCAGCCACTTGCTCAGCCCCCGGAGCATTAAGAACCAAAGCATTATAGTTTCTGCGATATCGAACAGTTTAGATCACTGAAGTAAGGAGTATGCTTTATTATATCTAACCTCCGAAAATCTTGCTTCTCAGTAACAGAACGTAGAGCAAAATAATATTTTGCGTAAGTGCTACTAGAAATGTAAAGATTCCAGCTTATTTCTCGACAAAAAATAATTTCCAACTTATTAATGGCTTCGAGGCTGAATTGAGGATAAATCTGAGCAATTTCACTATTCCAGGAGCTAAACTGGAATATGAAGATGGCGACTACAAAACTACAAATGCTTACCTTAAATCTTGCCAAACTTTGGAAGCGAGCAACAAACCACACAGTAAGCACGGTCTCCAGGTTTTGGAAACGAGTGGAACATGAGCAAGTTCCATTAATCTCTCCACGTATATCAGGCACACTTTAAATACGTGCGTAAACATAACACCAAAATCTGCAAAATTGAGTAATTACACTTACCAACACTACATTCGGGCGACAATTGGGCTTGAACAAACAAATCGCTCAAAAATTGATAAATTTGATTAGGTTCAGGAATGTTATAAATATGATCAAGTTTCCGAATTCCATACAAAAACCCGAGACGAGCGATAGGGGCCCGAACAAAATGATAAGCATACTGAGGTGTCATGAAGGATTCTTCGGCAAAAAGCTCCATCTGACTCACTCGAAATAATCCACACTCTTTCGTTTCAGGAGTTACCATTGACAATCGATGCTCGCACTTCATAATATGTTGGTGAATGACCAAGCTGACCCGACGCAGCAAATCTGTATAACATCAACAGAAGAATCAAAAACAGTCCGTGTAATGAAAATCCGGTATCATTCGAACTATTCAACCTACCTTCGTAGTTTGGTCGCGCCAAGGTGCTGTGAGGAGCAACACACCCAACTAATCGGGCCGAGGGTTCACGATACACTGCAGGTTTTATTTCATCTAGTGATTTTGTCCAATTATTTTTCGAAATTTCAAAAAATACTTCGTCACGAGCGGCAAACTGTACCGACTTTTTGCTGGAGTTCTCGTCAACTAAGATCTTTACACTCATTTTGACGAAAATTTACTGTAATGCACAGTCATGGGTGCTCTATTTTCGGTCTTTGTGGTTTTCTCTAAAAGTTTCTTTTTTCCTTCTTTTCTATTGTACCATTGTAGTACCAAATTGTATTGCTCTATATATTTAGATTGGCCGTATGTAGTCTATGTGTATAAGCAATTGCTCTCTGGCATCGCCCAAATAAATCCTAAGTAAGTGAGGCGCAGCAGCAGTAGGAACCAATGCTACAGCTAAGGTATAGTAATATGATAATAAAATTAATTATGACAACAGAACAGAGCAGTTCTGTTATTTGCACCGCTGGCTGATTAAGCAATACCAACTGCTCCAAATATTTGGTGTTGTACAATGTACAATTAACAATTAACAATACGGAATATTCCTCAATATTCATTTCGTCACTTCTTCATACACCCCAATCAAACAATTCCATTGCTTATAGGGAGATGCGTCAACCTTTTTGACTTGCTTGTTGGCGTTTTATTTAGAAGAAACAGGTCCTACCCATACCCATTGAGCTGTTTTAGCTTTGAAATGATCGACTCTAAACCCCAGCTTGGAGGATTTTGTGAGCAATGGCCCTGCTTAGCAAATGAATATGATCAACTAGTGAAAATTGAGCAGGGCCAATTTTCGGAGGTATGGAGTGGATACTGCAGAACCGTTAAACAAAAAGTATGTATAAAAGTTATGGACCTAGAGCAGATTTCTACATCATTTGAAGATATTCTTCAAGAAGTTCAGGCCATGAGGTTATGCGAGGATCCTAATATCTTGAATTGTTATTGTAGCTTCGTTCATCGAGATCAATTGTTGTTGATCACCCAATTGATGAATAAGGGATCATGCTTAAGAGTAATTACTATTGCCAACCAATTGAATCTTGGGGAAGGTTTCGAAGAGGAATGTATTGGATATATTCTCTCTGAGTCATTGAAGGGTTTGAACTATTTGCATCAGCGTGGCTACATTCATCGTGATGTCAAAGCTGGTAATATTCTCCTTGATGAAAGTGGGTCGGTGCGGGTGTCTGACTTTGGAGTTAATCGATGGGCAGTATCAACTTCAGCAACAGGACAAACACTATCTACATCCTTGCCTTATCATTGCGCACCGGAGATGATACAATCTGATGTTTTTGATAATCGCGTTGACATTTGGGCACTCGGTATTACTGCATTGGAGCTGGCGAAGGGTACCTCCCCATTTTCGCAACATTCGGTCGCCAAAACTCTCAAACTTATTCTGGAAGAAGACCCCCCAAGTCTAAAAAGTTATCCTCATGATAAGCAGTTGAATGTATCGGGACCTTCCTTTTCAAAGTTCTTTGAGGAATTTTACAAAAGATGCCTCCAGAAGAATCCAAAATTAAGACCCAGTTCAGCGGAACTTTTAAAAAATAAGTTTCTCCGAAATAGATCGCCCTCACGCCTTATTCAATTCCTTTCCAGAATTTATGATGTTGACAGCCCAGTAGAATGTCAAAATCGTGATGTAGTCATGAAACATACACTCCTTGAATTAGAGGCATTGGTAGACGAAAATGAATCATCCATAAGTTTGCCGGATAGGATTGAAATCGGAATCAAAGGGCATGGGTCTCAACAAATTATAGATCAAAAGATTAACCATTCTTTTGTACCTGGAACATCTTGGATATTTGATTTAGAAGAAGTTGTCAATAACGATGCTAACAGAAACGACAATGATTCAAAAGCTCAAAAAGGCAACAATACAGACTCGATTCAAGATTTTCTAGAGGAGTTTGATCAACATGACGCATCAATGTAGTTTTGCCCTGCGTTGCTTTGATATGAATCTATTGGTAGATATCTAATTTTATCATAATTAATCTTTCATTCGTTGATGCTGTCACTGTTAATCAATAACCAAAAGTTGATATGGGCATAACAAACAATATGTCCTCCTACCAAGTGAGAAATTACATAGAGTAAATGCATAAGCAAGTAGCATATCCGGATGTAAAACATCTAACCTGCTTAACTGGAAATTAGGTGCAATTAGCTTTCTACCTCCTTCAACGCCGCTGGTAATTTTTAATGCAATAGAATCAAATGCTATCGCCCCTTTCAGTAAAGCGATTACATTTATATCTACACAAGCAGTGTCGCCAGGCGAGAGTAGTCTAAAGGAAACGCAAATTTAGGTGGTTATAATAGTAAACTGGATGGATCTTCCGATTAATCACCTAATGGATGCCGATGACTGCCGAAACAAAATTGGATTGACAACATTGCTGTGGCTCTCTTGGGATTCACTGCATAAGTATACTATCAAGTCGAAAAGTAATGCATACTCAAGTTACCTTACCCAACGGATTGACTAAGAGAAGACTTGTGAAGTGACGATGTTAATATCAAAAGATCGGTATAGTTCAATCTTGAGTTATTATGGATAAATATTTTCAACGTAAACTCTTCCTTCACTTTAACACAACTTGGCCCCTCGATATCGATCTTCAACAATGCTTGATTGCTCATTGATTTTGGATGAAAGCTGCTCAGATATGATGATAAGTTTGTGGAATAACCATGCCGTAGAAGATCAGAAAGAAGAGAAGCATTTCGCGTCACGACATTATTGGAACTTATCGACCAAAACATATCCATTTGAAAAGTTTGAACACGTTGACATAGCAATGGTGGAGAATCGTTTGAGTGCTTGTGATCAACCATATGATTCACCCTCCAGTTGACAGTTAGAGGTGATGTAAATCGACCAAAAGGAACAAAGCCAGACCACTGCTGAAGCAATTGAACCACTTCCTGTCGCACTTCAATTCGGTAAACGATGCACTTACTATCGCCAGCATGAAGTTCAAACCTCGGTTCGGGAGTTAGGGGAAAGAATTCAAACATATGTCCAACAGAAGGCGATGAAGAGCCGGTTGAAGAAGATGATGACGCAACGGCTGTACTGGCTGCATCATTCTCTGTGAGCGATATTGCTTCAAAGGATTCTTCCCCCAAATATTGAGGAAAGTGATCTAAAATCTTCTCAACATCAATTCTAGTCTGATTAATATGATGAAAAAGATCATCTATCACCAATGCAACCGAATTGTGCTGGTTCCTCATGGTAATAGACAATATAGATGAGTAGCAATCAAGTTCATGACATGTGTGGCTAATTTGCAAAGGATTAATAAATGATATCGAGGTGACAAGACTCCGCGCCTGGCATTTTGGCACACTATGTCGGTTATTGTCGATTAGCATTCTGATTCTACGTTCATTATAATCCGCAACGAGTTTTCGACTGAATGGTAAGTCTTGAGGAAGTTTGAGGTCTAGTACAACTTCCAGTGTGAGGGGAACGTAATAATAGGGTGGGTCGACCTCCATCGCGATATCTACAGAGAACTGAATAGCTCCAACGATTTCCTTGCGATCAAGTTCTTTGTCAAGCTTCACAGGAGAGAAACATAATTTGCTTTGCTTGTTCAGTTGGTCCTCAGTGGGGGTTATGCTAAAAGGGACTGCAGTGAGTTCGTGAAAAAGCTTGAACGAGACTTCTAAATGTCCAATAGCGACTTCCCAATTGGTGACTAAGTCATGAAATTTCGACTCATCATATTCATCCATTTGAACTGACAAGAACAACGAAAAATTTTGGTTGATACATATATCCGTAACAGGAGAAGAGTTGCCCCACTGTTTAATGAGTAAGGAGAGTTTGGATTGATGAAACATCGAGTGGCCAAAAGACCAAAGATGAGCCTCCATTGCTTGTTCTTTACTCGCTACAGAACTGATTATCTATGTTGCTATTTCAGATTTTTTTCGCTCTTGTACAATACCAAATATTCCATCTATTTAATACCAACTTATTTTTTTTTTGTATTGTTGTTGTATATGGTATATGGTGTAGACACTCTGCTGGCTCTGCCTCTTCTGCTTGATTTACATAGTACAGTGGCGGCAGCACTGCTGTATCAGCACAGCATCGTTTTATATTAGCTATTGTAGCATTAATATAAAGAAGTACTTCTTATTTGTTATCTACACATCAATAGTTACCATATTTATTATGATCCAAGAAGTTGTTTCGTTGTTGGTATTGATTCTGTGGCAAGTAGGATCATTCAAGCACATGTTTGGTGTCTTGTATAATACAGGATTGACAAATCATCCAAAGCAAATGCTAATGCCGCAACATCACACCATTCGTGTGCGCAAATTCAACGGATTGATGGTCAATGAAACGCAAAATGACGTGCTTAGATCGGTTCAGCAGTTAATTCCCCCTCCAATCAATCAAGATGATGTAACAGAGATTGGTCAATTATTAGGCAACATTGCATCATCTCTGAAAGACAATCCAGGGCAGGCGCTTTCTCTTGCATCACAAAACTTGGAGTGGCTTCTATCCCGCAATATTCCTAAGTGAGAATCTTTTAATTAGGTGTGTGTATCTGCGAACTATGTTTGATGGAATATTTAGATTGACAGAACAATATCGACTTCAAAATACACGATCAGATGATTTAGATAAGGTCATTACTCGTTCCTATGAATTTTTGATGGATTTTTTAGAATCTGTTGCATATGAAGCATCAGAACTTGTCAACCGCAATCAGCGACTAACAAAATCGCTATTTGAAACGCTAAAAAAATCAGAACAAGAATTGGATCAATTTATCATAGATAATATGTCTAAGGTTGGTTTGAACTGCAATGCTTATTGTGTATTGCATTTGCATAGCTGATTCATTATCATGTGTTAGTTGACAAGCCCTGAATTTTTGATCTTTCTCAAAACTGAAATCAGCAATCAACCTCCGCAATCTGAAATGTACAATATTTTAATCACTGTACAATTGAGACTGCTAGATGAATTAGGAAAAAGGTAAATGAATGATCATTGATTTCAATCGAAGATTTTTACTTTTAGATGTTAGCTGGGGCGTCGATGTCCGCGCATTGCCACGATTAGCGGCAGAACAGGATTTTATTATGAGGAAGAAGAAGGTGAGATTTTATGCAGTCCTGTTGCAATTAAATATATAACATTTCAAAAGGTATTGGAGCATATTGAGAAGTATGATACGGAAGGAAAATTGCTCTTTGTGCAAACATTGCGAATTATGATGTCGGAAATTAGTAGACGCTATAAAGAAGTAAGATTTTCATTCATTAGCACCCCAATGCGATGTTATACAATTTTTAACAGGCCGACCCCGGCTTATTGGTTAGTTTGAAACATATTGAAAAGGTTATATTAGATATCTTGCCGTCACCCATCTAAAGAATTCCATCAATTAGTACACTGTAATTGTTCAATGATCAACGGCATAAACCAAGTACAAAGCTTTGTCAAATAAAATTATTTATACACAAATTACGTAACCACTGAAAAATATACTCCTATCAAAAATTATATCTCATAAATTGGTACTAGAAAACACTAAAAAATTTCTTTAATTTGTGGCTGATTTGTCAACCGATAAGACTCGTATTCCATGGCGTCATACCATTGATTGTCATCAAAGTATTTGGTAGCTTTTGATTCCATCTCCATTGCAAGTTGTTCCGCAATGGATATCATGGGAACAATTGGAGCAATAACTCCAACGTTATACAAGATTGTGCTGGAATGCAAAGACGTAATCCTTGAATCAACTCTATAGTTCTGATGATTTGCCTTGAATAGTTTTCGTATGCCAACTGTTAATATTGTTCTTTTGTTCAACATCCTATTTAGCTGAATGCGCCTATGATAATCTGGAATCCACGAAGGAGTAAATAAATTATGACTATGCCTTATTACTCTGCTCTCTGCAAAATTGAAATGTGTAAAATGGAGTGCAACGTAATTTCATTAGTAAATAACAGCCAACAGAATACAACTTCATGCAGCAAAGCGAAAATGCAAATGCAATACTCTACAGCGCGCAGCCAGCAACAGGAGAGCAGCAGCAGGCGCAATGCAGCAGCGGCGGCGTATCTCTCTCAAGAAGCGCCACCCGGAAAATTACCTAATTAACCGGACCCTATAAATAGCAAATACTGTATTGAAAAAATTATAATATTGTCAATTTCCTAGGTCTTAGAAAAAGTGTCTATTTATTTTAGACCCATAATTTTGCAAACAACAATAATAATAATGCAATACCAAATAATAATAGGCTCTCATGTTCTAGGAATCTCTTCGAGTATTTGCGTTCCCCCTGCCCTGTTTGTTATTGTACCATTTTGGTCAAGTCGCCTTATTTTTAAATATACCGAATTAATATTCACCAATGCCCGATTAATTCGATAAAAACTCTTCACCAATTAGAAATTACCGGTTGCTGCCCACAAAAATTCCAAAGAGTATCTATCATATCTTTAGTCATGCACCGCAGAAAAATTAGTGACATTATCCAAATTGGGTGGTTTGCCATATGTGCAACAATAATTATTCTGTGCATCAGTCGATGGAAAATTATTCCAATTGTTAAGACTGAGAATGATCGATTAGCACAACAAAGAAGAACCACAGCGATAACAAACAAGAGTTATTCAATATGCGAGGACCCATTTTGGTGCCTCATCCCAATGCCATCCAAAAGTTTGTTTCGCTTTCCACCACCAAATGACCAAGACCGGTGGATGGCTGCTTGTTCCAAAGCAGCATCTGGTGAGATGGTTTTGCTGAGAGAATCACGAAAAAGTTTCCCTCATTTCATGGACTTTTTGGATGGCGATATATTATTTCGGGAATATCATCGTCCAGTGGATTTCTTTATTGATGACAATTCTGACTTTTCCATCTTGAATTCCAAAGAAGACATCAGAAAATTTGCTAATCCATTAAAGCATAAAATTCTCTACCCCTGGAAAAATAGTAGTTTCAAAGAAGTGATCCCTCAACCTTATCATTATTTGAGAAGTATCGAACGGGCACCTGTATTAAAACTGGGGTATTTTGCATTCAAGCGCACTCACAATGAACCGTACTTTAGTGGGACAAAGATAGGAGAGGCACCTATTGGCAGAAAGATGTTTCTCACCAAATGGAAACAATCTGTCAAACTGATAGACACTCCCGTCGTTGTTTTGCATTCATCCAATGAAAATTGGGGCCTTATTTCAACATTCTTTCCAAATCGGACCGCAAAGTGGGGTACCTGTTGCATGAAGGATAAGGATGAAGTCTTGACTGAGTTTTTGGATCATCCTATGACGCTCATGCTTATGGTCAACCAGCATACCAACTTTTCTCATCCTAAAGTAATTGTTCTACCAAGAGGGTTACCCCTTCAAACAATGCACAACAAGAAAATCGTGTGGGACACGATGAGAGTGGTGGAGGCTGAAAAGAAAAGTCAGATGGTGTTTACGTCCAGTTCAAGTTGGGGATATCGTCCCAATATTAGCTCTTGTATTGCAAGAAAATTCACTGGTGGTGAAGTGAAAGGAAGAAGTTATGACGGTAGCTGGAGTGGGAGATTGTTACCCGAGGAGTACTATAAAAAGTTGGCTCTGTCTCGATTTAGCCTTGCTCTTCCTGGATTGGGTTATGATACATACAGGTATATGGATTTCTTTTTTTGTCTCGATCAGTGCTCAGAATTGTAATGTGTAATCCCGATACAGGCTGTGGGAGTCCATGACTGTAGGAACTATCCCTATTTTAGAGCGAGGAGTTGGATTTGACCGAACGGTAAGAAATATAAAATAGATAGTACTATTATGATGCTTCTGATTAT
>JACCEA011369529.1_pt1 | contig 12357 bp, 10 predicted proteins | sample 7449851 | NCBI WGS metagenome assembly JACCEA01 (sample SAMN15323453, study PRJNA562643) | freshwater metagenome | isolation source: river surface water | place: USA:Blue River Watershed | collected 2017-08-18 | reverse complement strand
GGTCGTGTGACACACGGCCATCGCTTCCTGCATCCCGGAGCCCTGACCATCACCAGCGCGGAAAGTTACGAAACCCAACTCGCCCAGACCGGCCATGTCGTCGCGTCCTTTGATGCGCGACGCACACAAATTCAAGCCCTGCTCGACGCTCAGGCGGCACGGCTGGGCGCTTCGCTCGGACAGGACCCGGAAGTTCCTGCCCTGCTGGACGAAGTCACCGCGCTCGTCGAAGCGCCCGTCGTCTATGTGGGAACATTCGAGGAACGTTTTTTGGCCGTCCCCCAGGAATGTCTGATTTTGACCATGCGTCTGAATCAAAAATACTTTCCACTCTTTCATCCCACGACAGGAAAACTGACGAATCAGTTTCTGATTGTCAGTAACATGCCCACTGATCAACCTGTGGCGATCATCGAGGGCAATGAGCGCGTGATTCGACCCAGGCTAGCCGATGCCGAGTTCTTTTTTGAAACTGATCGAAAAGTTCCTCTAGCCGCGCGAGTCGATCAACTCAGCGCGATCGTCTATCACAACAAGCTCGGTACCCAGCTTGAACGCACCGCCCGCGTGCAAAAAATCGCCGCCTGGTTGGCGCACACGCTTGGTGCGAATGTCGCAGAGTGCGAACGCGCGGCGTTACTCGCCAAAGCCGATCTCAACACCAACATGGTCGGAGAATTTCCCGAGCTCCAAGGCATCATGGGTGCCTACTATGCCCGGGGTGACAAAGAATCTCCCCAGGTCGTGGAAGCCTTGGCGGGACAATACCGCATCAGAATCGACGCTCCCGTCCAACCTGAAAACCTGACTGCAACGGTGCTGTTCATGGCCGAACGCGCAGAAACTCTTGTCGGCATCTGGGGGATTGGACTGGCGCCCACCGGCGAGCGCGATCCTTTTGGCTTGCGCCGTGCCGCGCTCGGCTTGATCAGCGCCTTTGAACAATTGACTGCTGGCGCCGTCTTGAATATCCAACAAGACGGACCTCTGACCCTGCAAGGTCTTTTGCAAGCGTGCGCAGACACCTTTACTCCGGGAGTACTTCAGGCCGACACTGTCAGCGAAGTGCAGGCCTTTATTCTTGAAAGACTTCGTAACCAGCTCATCACACAGTTCGATCGCAACGCTGTGGAAGCCGTGCTGGCAATCGCTCCTCCCCTTCACCAAGTCCCCGCTCGCGTTGTGGCTGCCGAGGCCTTTGCGCAAAGTCCGGATGCCGCGAGTCTGGCTGCCGCCAACAAACGCATCGGGAATTTGTTGAAAAAAGTTGAAGGCACATTGCCCGCTGTGAATGCAGCGCTCCTCACCGAGCCAGCCGAGCAGGCGCTCGCGCAAAGTATCGCGGCTGTGCAACCCGTGGCACAAAAACAGTTCGACTCAGGTGATTACAAAGCCGCGTTGGCCACGCTCGCACAAACGCGTGCCGCGGTGGATACCTTTTTCAATGACATCATGGTCATGGCTGATGATCAAGCTGTGCGCCTGAATCGCCTCGCGCTGCTGGCACAATTGCACCGGTTGATGAATCAAGTGGCAGACATTTCCAGACTGGCAACATGAAACTCATCATCCTCGATCGCGATGGCGTGATTAACCAGGACAGCCCGGACTACATCAAGAGTCCGGACGAATGGCATGCGATTCCCGGCAGCCTGCAAGCGATCGCACGTTTACATCAGGCGGGCTGGACCGTCGCGATTGCTTCCAATCAATCAGGACTTGCGCGAGGACTCTTCGACATCTCGGCGCTCACGGCCATCCATCTCAAGCTGCGTAAAGAGCTCGCGCAGTTGAGCGGCGCCGTGGACTCGATCTTTGTCTGTCCGCATGGACCCGAGGATGGCTGTCTATGCCGCAAACCTCTGCCTGGACTGTTTCATGACATCGCCAGACGCTATGACGTCGACCTCAGGGACGTGCCGACTGTCGGCGACTCTCTGAGAGACATTCAAGCCGGTGCGACAGCGGGTTGTCGTCCATGGCTGGTTCAAACCGGCAATGGTCCTAAAACCCTCAAACAAGGCAATCTACCTGCCAACACTCAGGTCGTTCAAGATCTGGCCGAAGCGGTAGAAAAAATACTCACTCATGCTCAATAAACTTTTTCTCATCACGCGCGCGACGCTCTACACCTTGCTGCTGGTCGTGACGGTGATCCCCTATGCGTTTGCCTGCATGATCTGGTCACCGCTTCCCCTGCACTGGCGCTACAAACTGACGATGGGCTGGCCCAGACTGGCTGTCTGGGGCGCGCGGGTGATCTGCGGTGTGAAGTGGCAAGTCAAAGGCTGGGAAAACCTCCCGAATGGTCCCGCGATTGTGCTATCCAAGCATCAGTCTGCATGGGAAACCTTGTTTCTGCCCGCCTACCTGCCACGTGAAGTCTGCTTCGTCTACAAGCGCGAGCTGCATCGCGTACCATTTTTTGGCTGGGGATTGGCTTTGCTTGCGATGATTCCGATCGACCGCAGCAAAGGACGCGACGCATTTGAACAAGTCGTTAAAGTCGGTCAACAAAGACTGGACGAAGGACGCTGGCCCATCCTGTTTCCAGAGGGCACCCGAATTGCGCCGGGCAAGACTGGCCGTTTCAAAATGGGGGGTGCCTTGCTTGCCACGCGAACGGGCGCGCCTGTCATTCCCATCGCGCTCAACGCGGGCGAGTGCTGGCCACGCAATGCCTTTATCAAAAAACCGGGCTGCATTACTGTTTCAATTGGCCCTGCGATCGACTCCGTCGGACTGACACCCGAAGCGCTTAATGAGCGGGTACAAGAGTGGATCGAAGCAGAAATGCAACGCCTGAACCCTGAACGCTATCGCCATCCATCATGAGCCAACTCGAGCTCTTGCTTTCAGACGCGGACACCCCGAAACCGGGTTGGACGATCGCGCCTGAAACCATGCCGCTCGGCGCCAAATGGCGCATTGTCCGACATGGCGATCAGGCTGTCGGTTTTAGTTTGCTGCGATCGCGCCGACGCAGTATTGGTTTCGTCATTCAGGACGAGGGTTTGCGCGTCACCGCGCCAAACTGGGTGACGCTCGCGCAAATCGATGAAGCGGTCATTGAAAAAATGCCGTGGATTCTGGCCAAGCTCCAGGACTGGCAAGCTCGCAAAGAGCGACTGGCGATGGCGCACACGCGCTGGCAGTCTGGCGGGGAGCTTCCGTACCTGGGTTGCAAAATCATTTTGCGAAGCGGTACGCCGAGCGCGCAGACCGCACAGGGTGCGGCTTATTTTGAAGGCGATCCGGAGGCGCCGGAACCCGGACAGCATCTATGGCTTGCATTGCCCCACGATGCCGATGCGCATCGCATTCGCGATATGACGCAGGCGTGGCTTCAGGCACGTGCCAAACTCTGGTTCGGAAAGCGTATCAATCACTGCCTGGATAAAACAGGTCTGACCATCAGCCGCTGGCGCCTATCCTCTGCAGCAACTCGCTGGGGCTCGTGCACTAGCGACGGCAGCATCATGTTGAACTGGCGCCTGATTCATTTTTCACCGATGGTGATCGACTATGTCATCGCTCACGAGCTGGCGCATTTGCGCGAAATGAATCACAGTCAGGATTTCTGGTCGGAAGTGCAGCAACTCTATCCGGATTATGAGCAAGCCAAGAAAATGCTACGAAAACACACGCCGGACCATGTCCCCGATCTCTGATGGGTGATCCCGGAGTGTTGTTATCATTGATCCATCAGCTTTGAACCATGACCAGCAAGGAATATCCATGAGAATTTTGCACACTATGTTGCGCGTTGGAAATCTTAAGCGCTCGATTGAGTTTTATACAAAAGTCCTCGGCATGCGTGTCCTGCGCAGCACGGAATATCCGAGCGGCCGCTTCACGAACACCTTTGTTGGATACCAAGACGAAAGTGAAGGTCCGGCACTGGAGCTCACCTACAACTGGGATACATCCTCTTACGATCTCGGTACAGGCTATGGTCATATCGCACTGTCCGTTGACAACGCCTACGAGGCCTGCGATCAAGTCCGGGCACGCGGAGGCAAAGTCACACGCGAAGCCGGTCCGATGAAACACGGCACCACCGTGATTGCTTTTGTCGAGGATCCCGATGGTTACAAAATCGAGCTGATTCAAAAAAAGACCGCCGCCTGATCCCATGAAAATCGTGATCGCCCCCGACTCTTTCAAAGAGTCCTTGTCCGCGCCCATGGTTGCCGAGGCCATCGCAGCCGGATTGCGTCAAGCCGCTCCACACGTTCAGTGCGTGAGCATCCCAATGGCTGATGGAGGCGAGGGAACCGTCGAGGCAGTTTTAGCTGCGACAGGCGGAGAGCGTCGCAGTAATCAGGTGAAGGATGCCCTCGGCCGTCCCATCCAGGCGCATTGGGGCTGGCTCCCTGGCAAAGTCGCGATCATCGAAATGGCCTGCGCGGCAGGTCTTGAACACATTGCCATCACAGAACGCGATCCTTTGCGCGCGAGTAGTTTTGGCGTCGGACAACTGATTGCTCATGCGCTTGATCTGGGTGCGGAACAAATCGTGTTGGGTCTCGGTGGATCGGCCACCAATGACGCAGGCGCGGGCATGCTCCAAGCGCTGGGCCTGAGACTCCTGGATCAACATGACAATGAACTGCCACCCGGTGGGGCGGCACTCGCCAAGCTCGCACGGATCGACCGCGCAAAACTTGACCCCCGATTAAAAGGGGTTCAAATCACCATCGCCTCAGATGTGAACAATCCCTTGTGCGGACCCACGGGTGCTTCGGCAATTTTTGGTCCCCAAAAAGGCGCAACACCAGAACAAGTCAGCACACTGGACGCAGCCTTGAAACATTTCGCAGACAAGTGCGCAGATGTCCTGAGTCACGACCACCGCAACGCGCCAGGAGCTGGCGCTGCGGGAGGCTTGGGATTTGCGGCACACGCCTGGATGCAGGCACGTTTTCGACCAGGCGTCGAAGTGGTCGCAGAGCTCGGTGGGCTGGCACAGGCGATTCAGGGTGCACAACTCGTCATCACGGGCGAAGGTCGCATGGACGCGCAAACCCTCCATGGAAAAACGCCGATGGGAGTTGCCAAAATCGCACAAGCTGCCGGTGTGCCCGTCGTCGCGATTGTGGGTTCGCTGGGTGCTGGATATCAAGCGCTGTATCCCACCGGTATCATCGCGGCCTTCAGTCTCGTCTCTGGACCCATGAGCTTGGACCAAGCCTGTTCAAATGCCGGGCAACTGCTCCGCGACCGGGCCCAGGATGTCCTCAGATTATGGCTCGCCGCTGAAAAGCATCAGACGCGATAAACGTCAACGTACGCCTGCCTGCCACAAAGCGTCTGTCATTCCAACGAAACCCGCAACTGAAACCTGCTCGGCACGCCACGTAGGCTCGATCCCCAAACTCTCCCAGGGAATCGAAGCCGTCCATTCTCCAAGCACACCACGCAGCATTTTGCGTCGCTGTGAAAATGCGCGCTGCACGACCTGCGCGAATAATGTGTCGTTCTGCGCCCGCAAACGCTCCGGACCCAAAGGAATCATGCGCACAATGGACGAAGTCACACGTGGTGGCGGATCAAAGGCGTCCGGCGATACATCAAACAGTTTTTGAATCCGATAGCGATATTGCAACATCACGGACAAGCGGCTGTAATCGGACTCGCCTGCGCGAGCCACCATTCGATCCACCACTTCTTTTTGCAGCATGAAGTGCTGATCAATCACGCGCTCCGCACAACCAACCAAGGCAAAAAGCAATGGGCTCGAAATGTTGTAAGGAAGATTCCCGACAATACGAAGCTTGTCGCCAAACTGGGCGAAATCAATCTGTAAGGCATCGCCTTCGACAATATTGAGTCGAGCTGCGGGGAAACGTTCACGCAGACGCTGCGCCAGGTCGCGATCAATTTCGATCACCGACAAGCGTTCGAGACGTTCAAGCAATGGGGCCGTCAATGCAGACAAGCCCGGGCCGATCTCGACCATGTTGTCCTGCTGCTGCGGGGCGATCGCGCGAACAATGGACTCCACCACAGCAGCGTCGACCAGAAAATTCTGGCCGAACCGCTTGCGAGCCTGATGCACCTGAGGACCGTGGTTTGTCACCACGCCTTAGCGTCCAGACTGACGTTGGCTTTTTTCAAGCCTGTTGTCGATGAAGGACTGACTGCGCACTTGCTGCAACCACGCTTCAAAAGCGACATTCGATCGCTGCTGGAAGATTTGCTGGCGGGCCTGGTTACGAATGAACTGATCCGCCATATCCTGGGTGCGACGTCCATCCACAATGATCAGATGCCAACCAAACTGACTCTGCACAGGCTGACTGACCTCACCCTCTTTGAGTGCATTCATCGCCTTTTCAAAAGGCGGCACGGTTTCACCAGGGTTGAGCCAGCCCAGCACACCACCCTGTGGCGCAGACGAGTCATTAGAAAAACGTTTTGCCATATCGGAGAAAGACTCTCCGCCCTGGACAATTCGCTGTCTGATTTGCTCAAGTCGCTGACGGGCAATTTCATCGGTGACGACTGCGGTCGTCTTGATCAAAATATGTCTGGCTTGTGTTTGCTGAACTGGCATCGGTCCCTGAGGCACGGGTCCGCCCGGGGTGCCTGGTGCAGGTGCTGCCTGAGGTTTAGGTTCCGGAGGTGGTGGTGGAGGCGCACCGCCTGCGCGTCCAATCACCTTCAAGATATGAAAGCCGTTGGGACTTTGAATGATGTTACTCACACGGCCATCGGGCACGCCCGCCACGCCCTTGAGAAACAGGTCAGGCCATCCGCTCAGTGGACGCACCCCCATATCTCCGCCTCGGCTGGCCTCTGGACCATCGGACGAAGCTTTGGCAACGGCCTCAAAACTCTCACCTTTACGCACTCGCGCAAGCAGTCCCTGCGCCTTGGCGCGCAGCGCTTTGACTTCCTCTTCGCTCGAGCCTTCTGGCACACGGACCAGGATCTGGGCTAAACCCATGATGGCAGGCGTTGCAGCCTGCGGTTTTGGTTGAGGCTTGGGTGGTGGTGGAGGCGGAGGTGGTGCGGGACGCACGGAAAGCGGCAGATTGCCTTCTTTACGCGCCTTTTGTTCTCTCAGATAGGCGTCCACATCGGCATCACTCACAAAAATGGTGCTGTCCACGACTTTTTGCCTGAGTTGCTCAACCATGATTTCGCGACGAATCATGGCGGTGTAATCGGACCAGTTGATGCCTGCGCCTTCGATCTGCTTGCGCATGACCGCAACAGTCGTGTTGTTGCGCTTGGCAATAATCTCCATGGCGGAGTTGGTCATCGCATCCGTGATATCAATACGCTGGCGACGGGCCTCTTGTTGCTCGAGTGTCTCGGTGATGAGGCGCTGCAAAATTTGAGCCTCGATCACAGAATCGGGCGGCGCCTGGATGCGCTGGGCGGCAAGTTCGCGTTTTGTAATACGAACGCGGGAATCGAGCTCTCGGCGTGTAATGACATCCTTGTTGACGACGGCGACAATTCCGTCGGCGTCACGCTCAGTAGCTGATTTTTGGGCGGTATTGGCTCGATTTTGATTTTGCGAACCTAGCTGTGCAGTACTCGTCAGCGCAAAAGTCGACAAACCCAGGAACGTCAGCCATGTGAAACAACGCCGAATAATGGTCGTGCTTTTCATTGAGCTTTTCGTAGCGCCTGTCATCATTCATACCTTTCAAATTTATTGACTCGCGGAAGCGGCGGATTAATCGGCTGATAGTCGGGAATACTTCGGCCAATAACAGCCATGGGATTTTGGCCGAGATTGCCTAAACCACCTAACTCGAGCTGAAAAAACACACCTGTATTGGTTTGATCCACACTCACAACGTAGCGCTGCATCACGACACGCCCAGTCCAGCAACAGTCGCCCTTGTACTCAAGACCCAGCACTGCCTGAGTGACTTTAGGAATATCAAGTGTTTGAGAGGGATTAATGATGCTGGGTGCAAATACCTTATTGAATGAGTAGTCCACACGACCAATCGAGTACCACTTGTTTGTCAACGGCCATTGAAAAGCCGCGCTAACCTGATTTTGACCTTGGGGCTGGTACAAACTTAAGGCAGGCGGATTGACCTGATAGCGATAAGATAACGCTAGAGTCGCGAGCCTCTGTGGGCGCCAGCGACTAGTGATCTGAGCACGATTGATCTGGCTAGCGTAGGGGTTGTATTGCAGCAGCGAGGATAAGTTGAGAGTATCCGTCAATGCCGCATTTCCACCGAAGAGAAACTGAGACTTGGTGTTGGTGCGTGGAATCTGTCCTGGCAAGGTCACCAACTGATCTTCGAAATAGTATTGTTGAGCGATTCCAAGCTGCAGTCGCTCAAAACCCGAGCTCGCATCGAGCCAGCGGGTCGTCAGAGCAAAGGTCGCCTGGTTTGCGTTGGAAATCCGGTCAAAACCCGCAAAAATATTCTCCTGGAAGGCAGAAGAAAAACTAAAGTCCGCCAGCGTTGTATCGTAAACAGGATACTGAGACTGATCCCTGTAAGGCACACGCAGATAGTAGGCTCGAGGCTCAAGCGTTTGGAGCGCGGATTTGCCAAAAAAAGTCGTATCGCGCTCAAAAGTCATACCAGAGTCGACTGACATGATCGGCAATGCGCGACCATTGGAAGGCTGTCCGTAACCAAAAGTCTGCTCAAGGCCATACCAGTTCGTCTGGTACTGAGACAGACTCATAGCAACTTTGGGGGTGATATACCAGCCTGGTCGTACGATGGGATAAGCGATCGAGTTATATGAAAGCAAGCGCTGACCGTCTGGGCGCCAGCGTAAACTACCGCCTGGTCCAAAAGCGAATCGATTATCAAGTGGCGCCTGAAACTCTGTCAAAGTATTCAAGCTTTGTACATCAAACCCACCGATATCAAAGCGCGAGGCATTGACAGCATACTCGGGAATCTTGTTGTACTGCGGGATCACAAGCGTGCCAGTAGGTGACAAGGTCTGAAAAGTCGATACCGCTACGCTTGTAGTAACGTACTCACTTCCCCAACCTCCGCCAACCTGACGGGGTAGGGCGCTAATGACAGCCTGATTAATACCCAGGCTGGCAAAATCATTGAAGTAATTGTCATCCGACACGCCGTTGACGTTATAACCACCAAAAAAGCCTCGCCCGAAACGTTGGCTGTGCTGCGCACTGTATAGCCAGCGATCCTCGCCTGTTTGCAGGTCCTTAGCCAGATAAGTACCCGCCATTTGACCGCTGTAACTCGCTCCAAGGTAGCGAAATTCTCCTCCAAGCTGTACGCCTCGCTTGGACATCGCGCGAGTCTGCAGTGTTGCATCGTAATTGGGTGCGATGTTGAAATAGTACGGCTGCGTGTAATCGAAGCCGGTATTGGATGTGTTGCCGAACGTTGGCAACAAGAAACCGGATTTTCGTTCCTTTTTAATCGGAAATGTCAGATATGGCGAAGCCAGAATCGGTACATTTTTAAAATAAAGCACCCCGTTTCGGGCCACGCCCTCGTTAGCAGCGTAATCCAGATCGAGCTTTTCAGTTTCTATGTACCATGAAGGCTGCGGACATGGGCAGCCGCTATAGGTGACATCAGTGATACTCATCTGATCTCGATTGAAAACATCCGCCCAAGAGCCCGCTCCGGCACCACCATCATCCAGCCAAAAATTAGGCTGATCCACGCTGGCCGTGCCATCTTCTGAGTTGTAAATAATGCTAGTACCGGAAAGGATGTTTCCATCTCTAATCAGGCGCGCATTAATCTGAGCGTCCATCACGCCCGTGCGCTTGTTGTAGTCAATAATGTTGGCCTTCAGGACGGCATCTTGCCTTCTGATGCTGGCTTTACCCCGTAATCTGGCATTTCCCTGGCTATCACCCTCGATCTGTGCTCCTTCGAGGAAAGCTGGCATTTCCCTGTCAGGTACTGTACTGCGCTCGAGCAAAGGCGAAACACGTAGACCTGGGCCTACAATCGCGGGTGCAGCAGGCGCAGGGGAAGGTTGCGCATGTACCGCCGCAATCCCCAGCCCCGCAAGCAACCACAGCGAATGATAGATACGCACGTTCTAAAAAGTCACCTTAATACAGACACTTAGCAACAAACCAGGTTTGTGTGCTTTGAAAACAGCTCTAAGAATATGTTCTATCCTCCCGCTATTATAGAGAAGCCCCTCATCTTTGCTGTGATCGATCAAACCGTCTGCCAGATTCACTTTTTCATTACATTTTCGCGATGATGTCAACCTCTTCTTCCGACTCCAGAATGACCCGACTCCTTGAGTGGATTCAGACCTGCCCAAGCTCCTTGGGCCTCGATCCTGCCAGCCTTGCACCCGCCTCAAGCGATGCGAGTTTCAGACGCTATTTTCGAATCAACGCTGCGCAGGGCACGCTCGTCGTGATGGATGCGCCACCGCCTCAGGAGGACTGCAAACCTTTTGTCGATGTGGCCCAAAGACTCTCGACTGTCGGGCTGAACGTACCCAGGATCCTCGCCCAGGATCTGACTCAGGGATTTCTACTGTTGTCCGATCTGGGTCCCACCACGTATTACGACTGCATTCAGGCGGGACTTGATGATGCCACGCTGCAAAAAATTTATCGTGAGGCATTGGCCGCACTCGTGCAAATGCAATCTGCCAGCGCTGCGGGACTGCCTGTCTATGACGTCGCTCGCCTCAAAGATGAGCTCGGCCTCTTTGTCGAGTGGTATGTCACGGTCCATTGCAAAGTGACCTTGAGCCCTGAGGCCTTAAAAGGGCTGGATCAAGTATTTGATTTACTGGCCAATCGCAACGCCGCGCAACCTCGCGTGCTCGTGCACCGCGATTTCCACTCCCCGAATCTGATGCGTTGCGAACGCCCGGAACACGGCGCCAACCCCGGCATTTTGGATTTTCAAGATGCCGTCTCCGGCCCGATCACCTACGATCTGGCCTCACTGGTGATGGATGCCCGTACAACCTGGGAAGAACCCCAGCAATTAGACTGGGCCATTCGCTACTGGGAACTAGCCCGAAAACACGGTTTGCCAGTGCCTACCGATTTCGCAGATTTCCACCAGGATTACGAATGGATGGGACTGCAACGCAACCTACGTATTCTCGGTGTGTTTGCCAGACTCAACCATCGCGACGGGAAGTCAGGCTATTTGGCGCATATTCCTCGCGTCAATCAGTACGTCCGCCAAGTCGCCGGACGCTATCTCGCGTTCAAACCTCTTTTGCGTGTGCTTGACGAACTCGACCAAGTGCAAACCAAGGTGGGATACACATTCTGATGCGTGCGATGATTCTGGCTGCTGGGCGCGGGGAGAGAATGCGCCCACTCACCGACACTCTACCCAAGCCACTGATTCCCGTCGCCGGCAAACCACTGATCCAGTGGCATATCGAAAAACTCGCAGCGGCCGGGATCAAAGAGATCGTGATCAATCACGCTTGGCTGGGTGCGCTGATTGAACAAACGCTTGGCGATGGTCATCAATGGGGCGTTCATATCCGCTACTCAGCCGAAACGGTTGCGCTCGAAACGGCAGGAGGCATTGCCACGGCGCTGCCTCTTTTGGGAACCGATCCTTTTCTGGTGATGAACGGAGACATTTGGTGTGACTGGGAGCCTGCTCAAGCGCTGGAGATCGCCTCATCGTTGCGATGCACTGCACAACAAGCGTGGTTACTGCTGGTGCCAAATCCCGCGCATCATCCTCACGGAGATTTCGGACTGTTGCCGACCGGTTGCGTGACCGATGACACGATGCCCAAATTCACCTTTTCCGGTATCGGTGTGTATCAGCCCTCTCTTTTTGCCCATACTCCGGCAAAACAACCCGCAAAACTCGCTCCATTGTTACGCGATGCGATCGTTCGCACACTCGTGTCAGGAACACTTCATCGAGGGGTGTGGATTGATGTCGGTACCCCCGAGCGGCTCAACACGTTAGAATGCAAACTCAAGAGTTGATGTCCGCGATGCGGAGAATGATATGGTGATACGTGTTCAAGCCAAACGCGCGATTTTCAAACCAGCGCCCTACGATACACGCCGCGGCTCCCGCGGCTTGCCCGGCTGGCTGATTCTCTTTTTGATCGGCATTTTGCTGGGTGGTGGCGGTGTTCTTTTTTTGCAGGCAAGTTATGGTGAAAAACGCCTTTCTCTTGCCGAAACGCAAAAGCTCACCGAAGAGCTCAAGAATCTGACGGTCGAAAAACAAACCTTGCAAACCAAGGTAGACGAGTCGCAAAAGGTACTCGACGCCGAAATTAGCGTGCGCGACACGAAGATCAAAGAATTGACAAGCAGTCTGTCGACCGCAGAATCCTTGATCGGACCTTTGCGAGAACAACTGAACTTGTTTGCGCAAACCTTGCCGTTCGACCCGCGTTATGGTC
>JACCEA011901116.1_pt1 | contig 12360 bp, 13 predicted proteins | sample 7449851 | NCBI WGS metagenome assembly JACCEA01 (sample SAMN15323453, study PRJNA562643) | freshwater metagenome | isolation source: river surface water | place: USA:Blue River Watershed | collected 2017-08-18 | reverse complement strand
GAGAATGTAGGAGGTTGAAAATTAGAGAAAACGATCTTGTCATGACGATGACCATAGAACGAAGAAGGAAATCAAACTCCCTCTGGGAGAAAGATCAGAAATGTTGTGGAGGATGTTGGGGCAGAATTTCACAGGATGAGAAGTAAAATCTGGTGTGAAATAGGACTTGAAAATGGGGTGTGACGATGGGTAGTAGAAGGCTCTGAAGAAAATTAAAGATATCATGATGAAGAAATAAGCGATTGATGAAAGAAAAAGCGTTTTTGATTAATGAAAAGGTTTCAGAACACTTTGTCTATGGAAAGGAAGGTGTGGAAACCACAGGAAGATGACGAAAAGCGGATTGGAAACAAAAGTTATGAAAAGAAAAAGTACCTTCAAATTTCAGAAATAGAATGTTACATTTTTGTTGACAAACTATGTTTAAAAAACTGCTTAAGACCTAGGAAATAACTATATATGCAGCTTTCCGATTTTACGGCGACACGACGACCACCGGACAATAAAGGTTGGTAAGAACCACCGTTGTAAACAACTTGTGGAATAAATGACATGTCTTTTCATCCCCCTGCATAATTTTTTAATTAACAAAATGGAAGTCCTAATTAAGGCCAATTTGGTATTGTGCACAAGGGCCGCCAAAAGTGACTACAAACCTTCATGTGGTATAAGGTATTTATCTGAGTTGATGGGATGCTAACCCGTATGAATGAAAGAAATTGAGACTCTAGGACTCTGCTGGTCTTCTTGAGTCTATGGGGAGTTAAAAAGTCCAATAGTGTTGAAATTGAAAAGTGTTTAAAAAAAGCGAAAAAGTGTTTATACAAATTTGTAAAAGTCACTTCTTCTCTAACTACACTGGTGACCCGGATGGACTTACTAGACTAGACTAGCTGTGTTTTGTATAATAATTGAATTAACACTACACTTCCAACTCCGCATCGTGCGATAGCAACCAAAAGCTGTTATTCTCTCCACAGTTCAGTTGAAAGCTCGAAGACATCACGAGATTGACTCTGAATCGCAATTACGCCACAGATATCCTTTTTCAAAGCAATCTTGACATCCTAAGCTTTCATCTGTTAATCGCAAAAATTCACAATTATTCAAAACATTGAAAGAAATGTTAGGAAAACGTGTTCACGATATCCCAATGACTCCTGTTCGGAAGTCACCACGGCTCACACCAAAGCTGACTGTATCTACGGATTTCGGAGGGTTGAGAGTTGCCGAATTATTTGAAGCTGCTATGGAATATGTGAACATAATTGTATTTAGTGATCATTTTCGTGGAGTAATCTCAGCTTTAATGCCCATGGATTTTTCCTTGGACTCCACTGCATTCGATAACATATTGAAATCTAAGTTTGTCTTTTTACCGAACTTGTCTACAGAGTTATTAAGTGCTTATGCTTGGACTAAACCTGCTATCAGAACAGATGATGGATCATTTATAATTTATTTTAACTCTCAGCTGCTCGTAAACTATGCTATGTTGGGTAATGGCTCCGAGAAAATTCTTTTCCTTGTTGTAAAGATTGTCCATGAGATAGCGCATATTATTAATTATCTGCTGTTCATTTTTCAGGACTTTTCCCAACAAACAAACTCCGGTAAAGGAAATCGATCAAGTAGTCAAGATCAGAAAGCCCAATGAAGAAATCATCACACTTAAAAAAACTGTTTCCTACGAAGATTTTGGAGAAATGATGGAATTGGAATTATTTGGTAGTCTTGTGGAGAGCACTACAGAATCTGAAAATTACATGCAGACGGATCGGGTTATCGCTTACCCTAGCATTGCCACCTATTTTGGAAATGTGGTTGATTCGACGAATTCATTAAGTCGATTCAAGTCCATGAATTTTGAACTAGTCTTGGGAGATGAATATGAATCTAAATTTCGTCCTGCTGTGCTTGGAATCTCAACGAATATTCATGGAATTAGATTGTCTGCTCCTGGAGAACCTGAAGAATATCCAGAAATACGTCTTCCATCTGGTGTTCGCATTTAGGCAAATATTGCTCAGAGCTTTTCAATTTTTACAGTCATAATTCCGCCTATTTCTTTATGTTTCTGTCATTTCAACGTTACTTACTCGTTAACGAAATTAAATTATTTTTAACAAATAATAGAATATTTTTTTCATTCCCAACAAGTTTTATCATCCTAAGACCAAGTCAGACCTAGACTCTACAATTGTTAGACATGCAAAAAGCCGCCAGATTGCGTTGTAATGCTTTGCTTTCGAGACATGTATAGTCTGTAAAAATATTACCAACTACTTCTATATTTTAAGAACAAATTATATGAGCCCTGTCTTGATAAACGTCCTGCTGCAACATCCACATCAAATCTTGATCGCGACCATACAAAACTATGATGCAAAATCATTAATATGTAAATGATCAAATAGATTTCAGTGGTGGCAAACTCAATTATTATATTGCTCATTAACGTCAAGGAAACTAAGATCATGTAGACTGGTACCTGATTGAATCAGAATTCGTTTACAAAGTTCAGCAGAATATTCCCAAAGTTGTGTAGACAAATCCTCGGGTGATGAAAATGATACTCCTAGAAATCCTGTATCCTTTATTGAGCTGCAATTTGGCAAACTAACTGCCCCCCAACGTGCACCGACAAACTCTCCAAAAAGTTCAAATGCCAAGCAAGGAAAAGGCATACAATATGGTATCAGATATGGGACATCTTTGCGAATGGACATTCCAGCACGTAATTCTTCAGTTACTGAAAAACGTCGGAGATAACTATCGAGACATGAGTCACTCATGGCTGCAGCAAAAACAGAGGTGTCACAACCTTCTTTGACATTTAAAAATACAAGACTGGTTACCGCTTTATACAATTTCTGACAAGGATAATTCCGCCAAATATCACTACTTACAGCACCCGGATTTGCACTTATGGCGACAACAGGTCGTTTTGACTTTCCTTGGGTTCCAGAGAAATATCGCTTATTTATTTCCAAAGTTAGTAAATTCATATACAACTTCGAATCTGAGTAATAGGAATACTTGTACTTCATGAACCTCGAAAATTTCCTCAGAGCAGACACCTTGAAATTAGGTTGTCCCCCATGATGCATACAACTACTAAGATTAACTATTCGTCCCATAGGCGAAGAAAACTCTCCTAGTAGAGAGTTATTGTTGCTACATCTTAGAGCGTCCTCCAAGGATCGAACCAACAAATAATGACCAAGATAATTGACTTGAAATAGTTGCTGAAGACCATTTGCCAGCAAACCATCTGAATTTAGACCTGCATTGTTAACCAACACATCCAAACGACTATAGGTGGCTTTAAACACTTTCGAGAACTCCAAAACTGAGTGCAAATCACTCAAATCTAATTTCATGTAAACAGCTTTACCGTGATGTGGTAAAGACTGAATACGAGTATTGATGTCTCCCGCTGCGTTTCGACCTTTCTGTTCGTCTCGGCAAGCAAGAACAACAGTAGCCCCTAATTCAGCAAGGCGCAGGGAAGTTTCTCGACCTATTCCAGTGTTCGATCCAGTGACAATGATGACGTGATTGGAGAGATCATTTTTGAGAGTTAAATTCAAACTCTCAAACTTCTTTCTCAAAGAATTGTAACATCTGAGCTTTTCCAGTCTCACTTTGAAACATTTTGTCAATAAAAGGAAGAATAGGGCTAAAATTCCTTGAAATGAAAATTCTGTGTGGAGGTACATCCTTTGATCTTATTAATAAATGGAACGAAGAATTTCCTTGATGGTACAATACCTCCCTACCACTCTTATGTTTGCAAGTTAAACATTCAATCGAATTTGGAATTGAATGTTGTACAGTTGAGTTGGAATTTAGAGATGTGCGGGGGTGAATATCTTTAATTTTTTAATACTTTATAAAATTAAATGGATAGCAAACAAATAATATTATAGCTTTTGGAATCTTATCCTTTATAGAAGTACAGGAAGTATACTGTATTCATTCCACATTGAGCAAATTTTCGACAATATTCTATTGGGCTCATCGATCATCATGTGGGAAATATGAGCAGAGATGCATGCAAGTTGTTACATTTTGTCTCAATCGGGGAAAATGCCCAAGCTATTTAACGATGGATTACTGGAACCTGTCTTGACCAAACCGAAAAATCGAGAATATACTGGGCTTTCAGGAAGAAAATGTTCCATTTCTTCTGAACCACCATTTGAAGTTGTGGATGACTTAACTTCTGGGAAGAGAAAACCTCCTCGGAAGCAACTTAATGGCAAGACAAGATCTCGGAGTGCCTCCAGTGCAGTTGCAGGAGAGGGATGCAAAAAAAATAATGTGTCATTTGAATCTCCACAAATAGTGAACAGTAGCTTTCATCATCCGAATCCCGTAATAGAACCTCCTGAATCTCAGGGAGTTGTATCATCCACTCTAACGGTTCAAGATAGTGATAACAATGAGAAACGAAATGATGAAAGTTTAGCTTTTACGGTCGACGGTATTTGTCAAGCGGTACTGAACGAAGCACAGGAGTTGAGTTTGAGTGTAAAGACAATATTGAAACCAATTCGTCGATCTAAAGTGGATCAATTGCAAAATACCACTCGCCGCACTACAAAGGTAACGCTATCGGAAAAGATTTTACGATCATCGAGGGACAGTGCTGCAGCCACTTGTGGTGCTGCTGCGGCATCATGTGAAACATCAGGAAAATATAAACCATATCAAGAAATTGAGCGGAAAGATGTACCTTCATCTTCATTGGTGCGCTTTGCTTCTCCCAGAAACGGTTTGTTCCGCTTTGTAAATGGCCACGTCAAGTTATTGGCAGATATTCTTCAGTACAATGGTTTCGTAAAAGTTTGTGGTGCAGGAAATGGATCATTTTGTCAGTCATCGAAGTCTCAGCCCAATTTTAGTACCAACAAGGAAGTTGACTTAGTATGGTGTTGTCAGCATTTGAGAGGTCAAGCACTTTTAAACTTGCCTCCATTCAAAAAAATAAACCTATTTCCTCATTCTTATGAGTGTACAAGAAAGGATTCTTTGGCACGAAATATCAACCTATTGATTCAAATCCATGGCTGGAGAAACTTCAACTTCATGCCAGAATGCTTTGTGTGGCCTCAAGAGAGAGAGCTAATAGAACAAGCGATTCGGTGTAGTCACTCATCAAATGGAAGGTATATTTCAGGTGTAAACTTTCGATGTCCCTGGATAATTAAACCTGCTAGTAGTTGTCAAGGTAAAGGAATTCACATAGTTACTGAGTTTCGCGAAATTGAAGAGCACATATCAGAAGATGAATTGCACATTGTGGAGAGATATATTCACAATCCCTTGCTACTTTACCATAAAAAATTCGACCTCCGTATTTATGTTTTGGTTACCTCGTTCAATCCGTTGAAAGTTTATGTGCATCGTGAAGGTTTGGTTAGACGCGCCAGCGAAATATATGACTTCGGAGTCGATGGATTTGACAATAAATTCAGTCATCTCACAAACTACAGTATCAATAAAACCAATGTCACCAATACCAACTGCAAGAACGGCGAAGACACTAAAAATTCGGATGACGTAGAAGACAAATTCGGTTTAAAAATGAGCTTTAGTGATCTTAATGATTGGTTTGAATCTAGTGGCTGCACAAATGCAGGTGATGTTTACAATAACGTTTTTGTTCGATTCATATCATGGTTGACTTCTTTTAGACACAGTTTGGAAATTGGTCGATGATTTGATAATAAAAACTTTGATTGTTGTGGAAGGGAAAGTGAACACAGGTTTGTCATCCCTCACCATTAACCCAGGTGAGAAGATGCTTTAATTATTAATTCACCCCTTCATTGGAGATATTTCTTCTGAGTAGACGCATGTTTTGAGCTTTTTGGATTTGACGTACTGATTGATGATACTTTCCAACCTTGGTTGATGGAGGTATTTTAATTATGCATTTGCGGACGCAGCTTAATTCTTTGTATAATATCAGGTGAACTTTGCTCCTTCTCTTGCTGCAGATTCGCCTCTGGACTTTTCGGTCAAAACAAAAGTTCTGACTGATATGCTGAATATGGTCGGTTTTAAAAAGGCAAGCAAGGGCGATAGCAACAAAAATAAATCATCCTCTGAATTCAACATAAGCAAATTTGCAGTCAAAAAGAATCTTAAGTGTTCATATGTTGGAACAGATGCTATTGGCACGGACGACACATTGTCGAATAATCCCCTGCAAAACTTTTGTTGCTTCTCCTTCCATCACAATTATGAGTTAAGGGATATTGACATGGATGGATACATTGGGGAGTTGCGTGATCTTTCTTTTCCTGATGAAGAATGCGGCTCAACAAGTTCTCGCCCATCCCATTTGAAAGCGGAAGAATTGAAGCAGCACGAAAAAATAGCGATTTTACAATTTCGAGAAGAATTCCTTGCGTCTCATGATCGAAGGGTCGTCAATGAGTTTTTGTTGGAGCAAATAAGATGTGAGAGATCTCAAAATGGGTTTCGTTTGATCTATCCATCAGATGCGAAATATGGCGTGTATCACACTTTCTTCAGTGAAATGCGCTATAACAATGAACTACTGGGTAGATTAGCATTTTATGTATACGCGTACAAGGAAATCATCTCTAACTATACTCGCTCTAAGAAGAAAATCACTGCAAAAAATGCTCATCCAAGCAAGCAAACGACTGACAAGGATGAAGAAATTACATTTCAACCTCAAGCTTGGAGTCAGATTCACAACAAATGGGCAAGAGCATTGGGTCGCAGCACATCAAACATTTAAGGACTTGATTTCAATAATCAGTTCGCTGTAATGATTTATCAGTCTCAATTATTATTGGTTCGCGCAACCTCGCTTTTTCCACCTGTCTTTGATTCTAGTTGAATATCCGTGATTAGGATGTCATGACTGACTGCTTTTAGCATATCATATACACATAATGCAGCACCAGTTACTCCGGTGAGTGCTTCCATTTCGATGCCTGTCTTTCCAAATGTAGACACAGTGCAATCGATTATGATTTCATAGCCGTATGGAGATGAACGCAACTGAACGGGCTTTACGTTAATTTTTATTTCACACTTTTCAATCGGAATGGGATGGCAAAATGGTATCAATTCAGACGTCTTTTTCACTGCCATAACCCCTGCAACGATGGCAGTGGAAAAAACGGGACCTTTTTTACCAACTACCTCCTTGGTTGTCACGAAATCAAGTTGCAATTCTTTTGCAACTGAGGACGGCAGAAGAACTTTGCCCTGCATCCAAAAGCGACCATGTAAACAAATGCTACTACATGCACAAATCAAAACAGGCTCTTACAGTAGCTCTTGCAGTTCGTTGGGTTGGTATTTTTTCGGAAATGTCCACCATGGTTGGAACAAACGCGTTGTCATCATTCTGTTTAATGTGGGTAAGTACTTGTCCTTGTCGAAGTGATGATGAAGAAAACAGATTTTGGCGACGAAGAACATTTTTGAAGATCAATTTAGCAAGCACCATTTTCATCGTTCGCAAAAAAACTGCCAGGTTCCGTTCCAGTTCCAGGCCGATTTCCAATGTACCAAAAGCGCCCTGGGGTGGGAAGGAATGTCGATATTTCCTGACTTCCAAATTTCAGCAGTTTCTTGTAATATTTTTGAACATTTTGCACTTATTACGGTTACACTTTCGCTATGATGTGATGGCGATGAGGATGCCTTGTTGTGAAAGAAAAACTGCAATTCCATATTCTCTTTTGTATACCATATACCATATTATGGTATGTAGTATGGTATAGTTTGTTCGCCAGGGGTGTTGAAGTGGTCAAGGGGTGAAATTAGAAACGGAAACAATCAAGTGGCATGAGTGACTTCGAAGACCATATATATAATGATATCTTTGAAAGAAATTGAAGAACAGGATGATGACGATTCTGTAAATGAGGGGCTTCCCATTGCATCTCGATTTCGTAGTAATCTAATTGAAGACAATATCGTTGTTCCTGGGAGTTCTTTGGATTCAGTCAGTGCTATGAATGATGAGGGAGAACCACAACCCCCCCAATCGGCACAGTCTCAAGAATTAGAACAGAAATATTTGTTTGCATTGGAAACTGTACGTCAACTTCGACATCGGTTGATTCGTCGAACAAGTGTAATTGAAGAGATCAGAAAGTTTTACTTGCGGGATGTCATCACCATGAAACATATTTTGAAGGACGTTCTTAGCAATTCAGAACGAGAGGCCGCATGGAAACAATATGAAGCTAATTTGCCAAGTCTAGACCTCAAACAAGCGCTAACATTGCATGCTCCAAGCAAGTGCGAGTTCCAAGTGAAACCTTGTGAACATTGCGGTGGGGAATTAGAATTAGTTATGAAAGACACAGATGAAGTGGATTACTTAAAGAAGCTTATAAAAGAAGGGAAAGATAGAGAGGCCCGATGGAGGGAAAAGCTTGCATATTTAGACGTCCAAATCGAAACAGCAAACAAAGAAAAAGCGGAGGCCAATAAAAGTCACATGGAGGAAGTGAGTGTCGTTGAGTCGTATTAGTTGGGTAAATTTCAATTAACTTTTGTTCTATCAGAAACGAGTCTTATACGCGGAAATGAAAAAATTGAAGGACGAAATAGATCGTGTAAAGATCGAAAACTCTTCGGTCATCCGAGCCAACAAAAAGATGAAAGAGGAACATGATGAATTTATGAGTAAGAATGCTGATTTATTTCTAGCAACAGGAAAGTTAGCTCAGGCTGAAAAGGAGCTAGATATACTGAAGGTAAATATGGAGGAGACTCAAGAAGCATTGCGAATGACTCGCTCCAATGAAAAAGCACAACAACGGGAACTAAACACAACTAAAGCAGAGGTGAAAGATTTGAAGATAACAATTGAAAAAGGAAAGTATGATTACAATAATATGGCCCAAGAGAAACAGCAGCTTTCATCTCACTTGGAAAGGATCAAGGAGGCGTATGAAGTAACAGAGAAAAATCTTGTAAGTACTACACAATTAAACTTGGATCTCAACAAGCGGATTAGAGACTTAGAAGAAGAATTGAAAGAAGCTGTTTCTCGCCACGAAGTAGAAATGCATGATGCAAGCAAGCAAATTGACTCCTTGAAATTTGAGATGAAAGAATTACAACAAACCCACAAATCACAAAATGACGTCAAGGTGCAACTGGAAACAGCGCTAACAGTTGCTCAAGAAGAAATTAATCAATTACAAGAGATAAAAAAGTCACAGGAATTGGAGCTTTTGGAAAGTGCCGAAGAAATTGAGCAATTTGAAGAAGAAATCGCATCAATGCAACAATTTATTCGAGAGAGCTGTGAGTGTGCTTTTTTACAAAATTAAATATATTTAACATTTTTTCTGTCAGTGGGTGCCCACGATGATTCTGAAGAAGATGATAGCGATACAGAAGAAGATGGTGAAGATGGAGAAGATGGTTCGAAGCGCAAAAAGAAAAAGAAAGGAGTGAAGTTGAATGGATTTCGATCTGCGGTTGTTGGCGCTGCTGCAACGATCAAACTGAAGCGAGAGCAGAGAAAACAACATCGCCGCCATGCAGTAAGTCAATCCACGAGTGGTATCATAGGTTCTTTGTCAAAGGAAGAGGGAACAGATCACGGAATCGACGTTGATCACGATGCAGATGATGACAGTCTGGCTGGACACCTTGAAAGTGAGAGCAATCTGTTCATGATTTGTAAACTATCTGATTTAGCTGCTTTATTATAGAAGCTTCCTCATTAGCTCTCACAGATGCTCCCTTGGTGGTTGGAGAACCTCGAAAAACGGCCATTACATATGCTGCAAAGCGTAAAGGAACGATGAGGAAGTCAATGAGACCAAAGCGGAATGATCCTTTGCTAGGTTTGCCAATTGATCCAGAAGATATGGTTTGTGTCAACCAACCCAGTCGGTTTGATGGAATTCCCGATGAAAAGATTGTTGCTCGTAAAGCAAGCATTATTCGGAGAAGATCGGAACCGAAGTTGTTTGTATTTCGATCTGCTTCTTCATCTTCATCTTTGCGAAGTTTGGGTGCTCCACATAGCGGTTCAGGTGATGCTTGTCTAACCCCACCGCACGTGTTAGGGACTGCCGAGGAGGACGCATCTGTTGGTAAAGCACGACTGAAAGGAGTTAGGACTCGGTTGGATGAATTGCGCCGAATGTTTGAACGCCCACTGGTCCAGACAGAACGTCGTCTTGGAGATGATGTGTTTGTGAATGCGACTAAGGTTAACTTCAAAGTTAAGCAAAATGCTGTTCCAAAAGAGGCGGTAAGAATATTTTCAATTTATTTTATCATAAAGCTTATTATTCGTCATTAGCCCGTTGCATTAGAATCTCCTCCCGATGGGGCAACACCTTTGGAATTATGGTTTCGCGCGAAACTACTGGACGCCATCAAAACATCTAACTACTATACTGAAAATGCATGCCATCGTGTAATGAACATCGCATCACCATTGATACACTCCATTTGCCTAACTCATGATCGTACTTGTTCTGCATTGTGGGATGGCCTGCAATTGGGTAAGCGCGGGTTAGATTTTTATCAGAAGATGCAAATTGTATGCGAGGGTATTATTACTTGTGGGCAAGAAGGTGTAACTAATGGCGATATTGCACAAACTTGTGCAGTTATTGTTCCTATTGCAGGTAAGCATATTGTACAAAATTCTACAAAACTCTGATAGCTTTTACTGCGCTTTATCAGGATCTAGTTTAAATACCAACGTTACAACACAATGGCAACAGGCCGCAGAAGTCAAAGACGAAATCATTTATGATTTGATGCCGATGATTATCAATTATGACACGGGGGAAAGAAGAGTGAGACCTTACTCTGAATTTTTTGCTCCTCCAGAGGTAAAGGATCCCAATTTCAATGCACGTGTTGAGTTAGCGGAAGAGTCCATTCGCAAAATGGCTGATTATTCAGCAGGTATGAATACAAAGCTTGCCGAGTATCTTGTAGAGGTATTGCGGGAATGGTCTTCAGCAAAAACTGTGTTTATTGATTTGGAATCCCGTATTGAAGCTGAGAAAGATAAGATTCGGCGTGCGATGGATGCAAAAGTTGCAGCAATCGGAAAAGAGTTGAGTCGACAGCAACAGTTGCACGAGAAGAATTTAGAAAAAATTCGCGCTTTGGAGAAAAAAATGCAGGAATACGCGAAAATGGAAATCGAATATCACATGTGTCAAGAAAAGTTGGATGCCGCAGAATTGCAAGTGAAGGAATTGAAACTTCAACTTTCAGAGTTGAAGGTTGTTCATGATGCATTAATTGAAGAAGGAGAACAAAAGAGTTCCGAAATTTTGTCGTTGGGCTCTACAATTTCTCAATTGCAAGATAATCTAAAGGAATTAGAGTCGCATTGTGAGTCCGTTACAAAAATATCTCAGGAATTATCGGCAGCACTACAGAGTATGACCGAAGAGAAAGAATCATATCAGGTATGATTCGTTGTGATACAATTTAAATTTTTATTCACCATTTTCCATTAGTACAAGTACGAGCATATGATGGATCGTGAAGATGCCCGGTTGAATCGCCTCTTCAGCGTGGAATGCCAATATGAACCAAGTGTGACGGATGCAGAGATTCAGACCGAATTTATTGTCCCACCAATGGATCTGAAAACCGTTGTAGTGAACAAGTTATCCAAAAGTGGGATAAAGAAGTATCCAATGGTGTTCAGTCAGAGTTTGGATTATCTGCCCGCTGATGATACGGAAGTTGTAGCAAGTATAGCAACTGTGGGGGTGGTTGGAAGCAGACATGGATCACGTCCCTCTTCATCATCAAGTCGCCCAGAAAGTGAGTTTGGCAGTGGTCGAGGGGTAAGTCGAGGGGCTAGTCGAGGACGAGCTGGAAGTCGGGGGAATAGTGCTTTCGGTGGCTCAACTATTGCTGACCTCACTTTGAAAGATGGTCCCGTTGATCCTCCTCGAGAAACGTTGGAAGATTTTTTTGATCTTCAGGATGAGAAATTGCGTGATGCAAGGGAAAATCCAGAATTGAAAGAGTTACTTAAAAGAGCCGATTCTAAACCTTTCCTGCCAATTGATACTGTTTCCAGTAATCAACAGTATCAATCTACTCCACAATTCCCTGCAAATTTTGTGCCCACTTCTTCATTGAAAGCGGCCCCTCAGCACATCTTACACAACCAGGCACAGACAGTGGCTATGAATCCCCAGTTTCCGTTCATTAATTCGCTGACCACAGGGTTGTTGTCGAGACAAGGAAGTGTGGATTCCCTATCTTTGAATCTGTCGGATTTCAAAGCATCCCCTCCAATTATCGGATACGAAAATCATCGCGATCACGGTTTTGGGTCTACCTCAGAAT
>JACCEA012402084.1_pt1 | contig 12363 bp, 8 predicted proteins | sample 7449851 | NCBI WGS metagenome assembly JACCEA01 (sample SAMN15323453, study PRJNA562643) | freshwater metagenome | isolation source: river surface water | place: USA:Blue River Watershed | collected 2017-08-18 | reverse complement strand
CGCCTACACTAGATGATGATGACCCTGTTATTGCTAAATTACCATTAATATATATTTGTGTCACTGTACCGCTTCTAGTAGCCGCAAACTGAACTATACTCGATGAGTACCACAACGATGCATCTGCATACGCTGAACTGTTACCCAGCCACATGCCTACATAATATGTACTATAAAATAACTGAAGATTCCCTGCAGGATAGTTAGCAAACAATGTTTGGCCGCCTCCTGTACCATCACCTTTTACCCACATTATTATTGTAAAATCATTCGATGTTATTAATCCAGTGGGCAGTGACACATAATTGTTACTTTTATTAAAAGAAAATCCACCGCCGTATGTAGAAGAATAAGTAAGACTATTTACTAAAGTGCTGTTATTACCATTACCGCTTATATCGTTCCAACTAGTACCGCTTCCTGAGTATGAAGTAGGTTCGGCAGCATCATACCTTGCTATCATGTTAGAAATATAGATATTAGGTAAGTAATACCAAAGATTGTTGCTACCTGTATACCACTCGACTGTCTTTATTGTGGAATTGTACCGTGTCTGCCCTGCTATTGGAGTAGATGGACGTTGCACAGTAGTACCAATAGGTAATTGTATGTACCCAGTGTCGTTGATAGTAGTGTTTTTTAGTGTTGCCATGTTATTGATATTGATATCTTATAATAACTACTCCAGAGCCGCCATTACCCGGATTACCTAGGCCGCCACCGAAGCCACCCCCACCTGTGTTATCCCCGGCATTTCTTGTTGCGTTACTTGAACCATTGCCTTTACCACTAGTACCGTTGTAGACCGAACTATCATCTGATGCTCCGCCACCGCCACCAATCCAGTATGAACCAGTTATTAATTCACCTATAGTCGACCCCGATATCGGATTCACTATACCATTACCACCGATACCAAGTACTTGGCCAAGTTGACCGGCGCCACCGCCTCCACCACCAACGCCATAACCACCTGAATATCCACCTCTAGTTCCAACAGCACCATCATAACCTTGACCTGCTGTTCCTGCGCCACCTGCAAATGTACCTGATCCGGTAGTTGATCCGCCGCCACCGCCGGATCCGCCGGCGGATCCTACAGTAGGACTACCTCCGTTATATCCGCCGCCACCACCGCCACCAATTGCGATATTACTAAATGCACTTGAATTGCCACCGTTGCCACCTGAACCAGATCCGCCACCAAGGGCTCCTGCAGCGCCAACCACAATACTATATGCCCCGGTAATAGCTGTTACAGTTGTATAAATTAATCCGCCGGCGCCACCTCCACCACCAACATCATATCCACCTCCACCTCCACCTGCTAATACTAATACTTCAACTGTGCCTCCACCGGACGGGGCAGATGATACTGTAAAAGTACCTGAAGTAGTAAATGTGTGAATTTTATAATTTCCTACTGTAGTAACAGAACCGCCCGAAGCCGTTATTAAACCAAGATATGCAATACTATTCCATTGGGAGTTGTAATATACTTCCATGTAGTTTGTGGTTGTGTTTAATCTAGTCATACCGTTTGTAGGAGAACTTGGCCTCTGTAATGTAGTTCCAGCCGGAATACCCAAATAACCAGTATCATTAATTGCGGTGTTTTTTAGTGTAGCCATTATTGATACCTATACCTTATCATTACTATACCTGAACCACCTGAACCACCTGTATTTGGTGCTCCTGCACCATCGCCGCCGGTACCTGTATTTGCTGCTCCGGATTGGTGTCCGCCCCAAGAATCTCCGCCACCTTTACCACCACTAGCATATGTCACAGGGGTTCCGTTTAACGCAAAATCAACGCCGAGGCCGCCACTAGCAAATCCCGAAATATTGTTTGCCGAGTTTGCACCTAGGCCGCCGTATCCACCGCCGCCACCGCCTGTGGCAGCTGTACCATATAAGTTAGATAAACCATAACCACCAATCCAACCTTGGCCTGAGGTTGGATTGCCAGGCGCTAGCGGTCCGCTACTATATCCAGCGCCGCCTCCGCCGGAACCACCGTTGGCTCCTGTTCCCCCTGAATAATTGCCACCACCGCCACCGCCGACGGCGGTTAATAATACACCAACTGTTGTATTTGATCCCGAAGGTGCTTGTCCACCGGATGTACTGCTGCCAGCGCCTCCGGCGCCTATCGTTATAGCATAATTTGCAACACTAAATCCAGTATAGCCTACTGTGTATATCACACCGCCGGCGCCGCCGCCGCCGCCTACGTCAAACCCACCTGCGCCGCCTCCTGCTACTACTAGTATATCAACTGATGATCCGGCAGGTGCGGCCGATACCGAAAAAGTACCTGAACTAGTAAATGTATGTGTTTTGTAAACTCCCGATGTGGTTACTGTTCCTCCTGTTGCAGTAATAACACCCAGAGCAAATAAATTTGACCAGCCATTACCTGAAGAATATATTTCCATATAACCCGTGGTTGTGTTTATACGGGTATAACCATTTAATGGACTTACTGGACGTTCAGCGGTGGTGCCTACAGGAAATTGAACAGATCCAGTATCATTGATAATAGTATTCTTCAGTGTTGCCATTACTTACCTGACTGTAATTTATCAATTTGGTCTTTAAGAACTTTAATAGACTCTAATAGATAAACAGTCAAGCGAGTATATGCAACTGAATCGTCTTTAACTAATTCAGGTATGATTTGTTCGACTTCTTCACGTACTAAACCAACTTCGTTTTTACTTGATCCGTCTTTTCTATCATAAATCTTACCGACTAGTTGCAATACTTTCTCTAATGGGTTTTCGATTGGTCTGAAGTTCTCTTTTAATACAATGCTAGATGTTTCAGTAATCGTTGTTGCAGTAACTGTTCCTGATACAGCTAGAGTGTTACTTGATTTGTCAAAAGTAAATGCAGAAGAACCGCCAAATGCAGTAGAATCGTTAAACTGAACCTGTGTATTAGAGCCACCTGCACTTGTAGTAAACACATACGGTGAGCCGTTTGAATATAACAAGTTGTTAGTTTTAACGTTACCTGCTGTAACGTTTGCAGAAACTGTGACGTTGCCAGCGGCTAATGTACCAGTACCTTTAGTATAGGAGAAGCCAGCACTTCCGCTTAGTGTTCCACCGTCGTTATACTGAACTAGTGTGTCTGAGCCACCGGGAGTAATTACAGTCGCAATACCACCACCAGTAACCGCTGCATATCCAGTGACAGCAGAGGTAAATGTTAATGTAAATGCATTTGCATTAGCAAAACTAATTGTAGGATAGTCATAACGTCCAGTGTAGCTATTGCCAGTAGAATCAATAATTTCAACTGTAGGATATAATACGTTCAAGTTATGTGTAACTGTCCAAGAAGTACTTGATGAACTTTGTGTATGTAAGTAATAGCCGCCACCGGGTGTGCCCCATGACAATGTTCCGGAACCATCAGTCTTTAGGAAGTTATTAGCAGAACCACCTGTAATATGTAAGTTACCAACTGCACCTAAACTTACATTGCTTGCGCCTGTCAAGTTTATGGTACCAGTTGCAGTTACCCCTGACAACGTACCAACACTGGTAATGTTAGGTTGTGCGGCTGTTGTTACCGTACCGGCTGTAGTTGCACTTGAAACAGTACCACTTACATTCGCACCGGCTACTGAGTTTGCTGTTGTTGCATAACTTACTGCGCCGCTTACGTTAGCACCAGCTACTGAGTTAGCTGTTGTAGCATAACTTACGGCACCGCTTACGTTGGCACCTGCCACACTATTAGCTGTTGTAGCATAGCTCACTGCACCACTGACATTAGCGCCTGCTACTGCATTCGCTGTTGTAGCATATGTTGCTAGACCGACTGCACCTGATACATTGGCGCCTGCTACTGCATTCGCTGTTGTTGCGTAGCTTACAGCACCCGACACATTAGCTCCGGCTACTGCGTTAGCAGTTGCGGCATAGCTTACTTCACCTGATACATTTGCGCCGGCTACTGCATTGGCTGTTGTTGCGTATGTTGCTAAACCAACAGCACCTGAAACGTTTGCTCCGGCTACTGCGTTTGCCGTTGTTGCATATGTCGCTAGACCAGCAGTTGCGGCATTTAAGTTGGCAACCTGTGTTGTAGATGTTACAACGAGTGGAGCAGTACCTGTTGCGACATTAGAAATTAGTTGTGGAGCAGTTACGTTGGCTGAGGCAAGAACTTGTGCTGTTTCTAAATTACCTAGGTTTGCGTTACCAGTAACGGATAATGCACCACCTGTGACTAAGTTGCCGCCTGTTACATTACCAGTTGCAACAATTAATCCAGATGAGCCTAAGTTACCTACGTTAGCGTTACCTGAAATAGTAACACTTGTCAATGTACCAACACTTGTAATGTTTGGTTGTGCCGCAGTTGTTACAGTACCTGCTGTGGTAGCACTTGATACTGTACCGCTTACATTCGCACCTGCTACTGAGTTTGCTGTTGTTGCATATGCTACTGCACCGGTAACATTACCACCTGCTAAGTTTGTTAATCCTGCTCCGTTTCCGGTAAATATTCCGGTATTGGCTGTTATTGCGCTAGCAGTGATTGTTCCATTAACACCCAATGAGGTTAGAGTACCGACACTTGTAATGTTTGGTTGTGCCGCAGTTGTTACAGTACCAGCAGTAGTTGCACTTGAAACAGTACCGCTTACATTCGCACCTGCTACTGAGTTTGCTGTTGTTGCATATGCTACTGCACCACTTACATTTGCGCCTGCTACTGCGTTTGCAGTAGTAGCATAAGTTGCTAGTCCAGCAGTTGCAACACTCAAATTAGCAACCTGTGTAGTAGATGTTACCACTAGTGGTGCTGTACCGGTTGCTATATTAGATATTAGTTGCGTTCCAGTTACTGTGGAAGTGGCTAACAGTGCTCCCATTTTTACAGTGGGATATGTTGCGTTAGCCCAGTCGATTACTGTAGTAGGCTCTGAGGCCACGCCATCAAAGAATGTCCAGTAATCAGTTGCGGCGTTTCTGGCGATACCAGTATGCAAATACGAGCCGTTGTTGTAACTACCCACAATGCCCAAATCGACGGTGTCTCCGGTATTATCTTCACCGATGTAAATCAACGGATCACCAACTACCAAATCACTTACGTTACTATAGTTTACATTACCAGTTACGTTCAAGTTACCAGTAACATCCAAATTACCTGATAAAACAGTAAGTGCACCGGTCGTAACTTGTAATCCATTACCAGCAGTTACTTTGTTAGTAGTTGATAAATTGTTTGCAGAAACGTTAGCAGTGAATACTCCGGCGGCAGCACCTATGTTACCAACGTTAGCATTACCGGTAACAGATAAACTAGATAGCGTACCTGTACTAGTAATGTTTGGCTGTGATGCTGTAGTTAATACTCCGCTAAAATAATTAGCTGTAGTGAGGTTGCCTAAGTTGGCATTGGATGCACTTATATTACTAGTAACGGCAACTTGATTAAATGTGAAGTTGCCCGTTTCATCAACTATATAAGGTTCTATTTTTACTAATGACATGTTTTACCTTTTGTTATTTAAAAATTCTATGTTCATACGTTCGCCGTATTAGTTGAAGGGTATGCTCGTCCGGCACCCCATATGATGCGAACTGCGCCGCCTGCACCTGCTGCCCATGTGCCTCCTCGTCCAGGTGCGCCGCCACCGCCACCATATTCGCCGCCAGAGTTAACTGAGTCGGTAGTATTTGTAGCAGGTACACCACCTGAACCGCCACCACCGCGTTTCACGCCGCTTCCGCCAGAACCAGTTGCGCCTGCGCCATAGATTCCTACGCCACCGCCACCACATCCTGCGCCGTAGCTTGACGGTGATCCACCACCGCCACCTGATCCACCTGATCCAGTTCCACCTGAAAGAGTATTAGTGTATCCAGCGCCCTTACCACCATTACCTGAGTAGCCGCCTGCGCCACCGCCGCCACCGCCTTCTGGTGTTTGATCTGAGCTACTTTGATAATCTTGACAGCCTCCACCTACACCGCCTGTACCGCCTCCGTCACCTGTGTAAGTTCCACCTGAACCACCCGATGACGCCTGGCCACTAGCAAATCCACCTTGACCTCCGCCACCTTTGACAGTAGCAGTACTAATGAAATAACTGTCTCCTCCGTTTGCACCTGCAGTAGAACCGCCGGTTCCTACTACAACAGTATATGATTGACCTGGGGTGACTGCAACGCTAGTTTTCCATCCTAAGCCGCCACCACCGCCACCAGTAGCAACTGTTCCTGATCCACCTGCACCGCCGCCACCGACTGCCACAACACTTACACTACTAACGCCTGAAGGAGCTGTCCAAGAATAGGTTCCTGCAGTAGTAAACTCAGTTTGTCCTTGAATCACTTCTGTAATTTCCCAATTCAAAGTTATCGCAGAACTTTTGCCGGATGTTGCGGTAGCAGTAATCAATGAAGAACTATTTCCAGCGACAGTGGGTGTGCCACTTATCGTAGATCCTGACAATGTTAATCCTGTTGGTAAAGAATTCGCTGTATATGTTATACTAGTGTTTAATAAATTAGTAGCACTTAAAGCCTGCGAGAATGCAGAATTTTTAAGAGTAGTATATGTGGTTCCGCTTGACGGACTAGACCAAGTTACTACGTCCGGGTTAACAGTCACACTAAATGATCTACGTGTATCTTGTTGTTCTTGGTCGGTTGCATCTATTCCAAATGTATATGTAGTAGCGGTTGCAACTGAACCAGCCGTACCTGTAATTGCACCAGTAGAAGAATTTAATGATCCACCGGACACTAGTGTTCCTGATCCTACAGAATATGTTATGGCGCTGTCACTGGTTGCAGAAACTGTATAATTTAATGCTTGTGTTTCATACAATGAACCTAAACTTCCCGCCGCTGTAGACCAAGAAGGTGTACCGCTGTACTGTATTCCAGTAACATATATCGCAGTTCCACCGTCTGCGTTTGTCACATACAATATATATGACCCTGAACTATTTGCAGGACTAACAAATGTGATTGTTTCTGCGTCTACAACAGATACTACTCCTACAGTTGAAGAACCAATAACAACAGATGCTCCTGCTTGAAAACCAGATCCATTTATTGTGATTGTTTGTCCGCCTGCAGTAGATGCAGCCGTGTCATCTCCTGGATAAGTAATTGAATTAATTTTTGGCGATTCGAGAGAATTCAACGTAGGTGCTAGCACCTCGGTTAGTGTATCATTTTGTAAAGTAGAGTATGATTGAGTAGTCATTATAGTCCGATCGCTTTCCATCCGTATGTTGAGTTACTGTATACTAATTCAACAGTAGCATTGTTGTAGTCGATAAGTAAATCTGATGCGGCTCCTTGAATATTGTGTCCGTTTCGTAATACCGTAATATTATTAGCTCCGGCATCTCCTGCTAGGTCATTTATTTTAATCGTGTCACCTAATGTACCGCTAGCTGGTAGAGTTACAAAAAGGGCTCCTGCGGAAGAGTCTACAAAATATCCGTTAAATGCAAGCATCTGAGCATTTGCACCCACTATATTCCAAGTTAATCCTGCATTATTTGAAGGGGCGGGAGCACCAATTGCAGTTGATGTGAAAGTAGTTACTTCAATAGGAGATCCACTTGGCGGAGCAGAAGAAAATGTTATTACATTACCAGACACTGAATATGATATTTTAGGTTGCATAGTACCAGCAACACCAACAATTGTATAATCTTCTGTTGCCGGAGATACAGACAATGTATAGTTCGTAGTACTGCCATCACCTGTAAATTCATCAACTATGATACTTGTCGTAATAGAGGTCCAGGCTAAATTTCCAGTACCATCAGTAGTTAACGCATATCCGTCTGAGCCACCTGTTATCGTTAAATTATTAACAGCACCTAGATTTGCACTAGTAGCTATATCTAATGTATTGGTATATACGTCAGTTGCATTTAAATTACCTACATCTACGTTGCCTGTAGTATAAATTGTGTTACTGCCAAAACTTGCTAAGAACGTTGCTACATTACTATTACCATAAGTAACCGGAGCACTAGCAAAAGTTCCGTTTCCATATAGTATATTGCTTGAATTTCCGTCTATGTTTAGTGTAGCAATATTGCCAATACCTGTTACATTTGCTACTGCAACATTGTTTGCTACATTGGCATAACTTACTTCGCCACTGACATTAGCGCCGGCTACTGCATTTGCTGTTGTTGCGTATGCTACTGCACCACTGACATTAGCGCCGGCTACTGCATTTGCTGTTGTTGCATACGTTGCTAATCCAACAGCACCCGAAACGTTTGCGCCGGCTACTGCATTTGCTGTTGTTGCGTATGCTACTGCACCACTGACATTAGCTCCGGCTACTGCGTTTGCTGTTGTTGCGTATGCTACTGCACCACTGACATTAGCACCTGCTACACTATTAGCCGTAGCCGCATAACTTACTTCACCACTGACATTTGCACCCGCTACTGCGTTTGCTGTTGTTGCGTATGCAACTGCTCCGGTCACGTTTGCGCCAGTTAGATCAGTTAATCCAGATCCATTACCAGTAAAAACTCCTGTATTGGCTGTTATGTTTACACCTGTAATTGTACCATTAACACCTAATGATGTTAGAGTACCGACACTTGTAATATTAGGTTGTGACGCTGTTGTTAGTGATCCAGCGACAGTAGTGAACACACCACCTGTAGCACCAATATTCCCTACGTTTGCATTACCTGTAGCATTTAATGTACCAGCAACATTAACACCCGTGCTCGTAGTTATTGCTACGTTCGATGTACCACCTACACTTGTTGCGACATTACCATTATTATAAACTTTTACATTACTTGTGCCATTCTGAATAGAAGTGGCATCAATACCTGTTAATTGACTACCGTTACCAATGAAATATTGTCCAGATACATTACCCGTTGCATTGACTTCACCTGCAATGCTAATTCCTACATCAGTAGCTAAAAATACATTGGAAGTTCCATTTGCGCTGATGGCTACATTTCCGCCAGTTGAATATGTTCTAACACTAGCAACTCCGTTTTGAATTGCTGTAGCATCAATACCTGTTAATTGACTACCGTTACCCACAAAGTATGAAGCGATAACGTTTCCAGTTACATCAACTTGTCCGTATGTGCTCAAATTACCTACGCTAGCGTTTCCGTATACAGTTAAAGCATTGGCAATTTCAACACCTGATGGTAGTGCAGAAAATACATTTGCAGTACCTGCAACACTAATCGTTACATTTCCACTAACACCGACGATATCCACATTACTTGTACCGTTTGCAATACTAGATACAGCAATATCACCGGCAACCAAAGTAGCAGTTACTGTCAAGTTCTCTACAGTTACTGTATTAGAGACTTCATTGAAAACGAACGCATTAGATCCTGCTAGACTTCCTGTGTCATTATAAAATACTTGTGTGTTGCTCGTAGAAATTGTAGGGAAGGTGCTTGTGCTACCATCGGATGATTTTACCCCGACCTGGTCGTTTTCATTTAGAAAAATGGTGCCCTTGCCAGAGGGAGGGGTTGGAACCGTTGCTGACAATTCCTGTTTTAGTATTAAACTCATGTTTCTTCCTTGTATACGGTATAACTATTATTGTATTTATCTATTTCTCAACCGTATCGACTATGACGGAAGAAGTTTTACATAGATGGTTCAATCCAAGATTGAGTGTTCTCGTCCCAAGTATAGGACTTTCCATCAGATGGAAATGGAATAGGTGGTTCCCATCGACATGTATCTTCATTCAGAATCCATGAACTGCTGGGTTTTGGTGGGATAAATGCATCTCTGTCACGGTCATATTTATATCCAACCCCAGCATAGTTTTTTCTGAAATTACTATTATAACTGGTTTGAACCCAATTTCCACCCAATAATTGGTAACAGAACTGAACACCTTTGTATTCTTGTTCTTGCCCCGATTCATCAATGATATCATCATTGGAAACTACAATAACTTGTGTTACTATATTGTTATCATCTAATTGTGCAAAGTGTGCCATGATAATTAAGCCAATGTAATATAGATTAATCCGTCATTTCCAGTACCGGCTGATCCTGATCTTGCGTTTCCTGCAGTACCTCGCAATGGATTAGAAGATTGTGCGGGTGTGTTCAAACTACCAGTGGTAGTCGTGCCGCTGGTTACGGATGAGTGTAGGTACCCTGATCCTCCGCCAGCTCCTGGCGCATAAGAACCATTATCACCACCTGATGCGCCTCCGAAGTATCCACCGCCGCCTCCGGACAATCCATTAGCACCTTGTAATGCCGCACCTGAATTAGAGCTTGATGCACCAGTACTTGCACCACCTGCTAATTGCGTGCCGCCACCCGGTTGCGCTCCTGTACCATTATTTCCTTTTTGTCCCGATGATCCACCACCTGCACCCGCTGCCGCCGATCCTGAGCCACCGCCTGCACCTCCACCCGCACCTGCCATCATTCTAGCATTTGCCTGCGATACTGATGTTAGGAAAATACCGGTATATCCGCCTCCACCGCCTCGATTAACGTCTCCTGATCCACCGCCACCGGAGGCTTGGCCGCCTGCGCCTGCTCGGCCGCCTTGTCCAACAAAAAGTATATAGCTTGCACTATCGGATAACTGCAATGTTCCTGTAGAATATCCACCACCGCCTCCTGTTCCACCTTGTGTACCTGCACCACCACCTGCACCCCACATTGTTATTGATGCATTGATGAGTCCGACTGGTACAATAGTCCATGTGCCGGTTGTGTTTAATGTCAATGGACCATCTGTTACCAAATTCCAAGTAGACTTGCCACTTACAGATGGAGAAATTGTAAATGTTGTTGCTGTAATTTGTACTAGCATTGTAAAAGTTCTGGGTGAATCTTGCAATTGGGCATCTATTGCGTTAACAGTAAATGTATATGTTGTGTCTGCCACTATACCTGTTACAGTTCCGCTTATTAACCCACTACTACTAAGAGTAACTCCAGATGGCAATGAACTACCTTGAGCTAGAGCATAGGTGATCGATCCATCACCAGTAGCACTTAGTTGAATGCTAATTGGTTGATCTACTGCTTGATTAGTTAAACTACTACCAGTAACCCAAGTTGGTGTTCCGCTAGCTGTCAATCCGTTAACGCTTAATCCAACACTACCATCAGTGTTGACTACGTAAACTTGATAAGTACCGGCTGTCAGTGCGGGAATTTGTGCTGTTAATGTGGTAGAATTTACAAATCCGGTTGCAGTAGCGTTTGTGCTTCCTATTACAATAACTGCGCCCGTTTTAAAACCACTACCTGTAATTTTAATATATCCACCACTTGTGCTTATAGCAGTATCGTCTAACACGTTGTAACTGCTGTCAGTAATTTGTATGCTTGTTATTAATACTGATGCCGCAACTGTACTGCCACCTGCAGTAATTGTTCCGGTAGTAGTAACGTTACCAAAAGTATATGTTCCGGTTGTGTCTAAGTTGAATGGTTGTAATTGTGTTAATGCCATTTTTTATGCCTCTTACGTATTTATGATATCCCAGGATAGTGTTTCTTCGTTCCAAGAATACAGATTACCATCATTAGGATATGGTACCGGGCTGTTCCAAAGGCATGTGTCTTCATTTAATGTCCATGACGCAAATGGTTTTGGTGGGATGAATGCTAATCGTTGTCTATCGTAAGTATATCCTACGCCGGCAAAGTTTTTTCTAAAACTTCCATTATAGCTTGTTTGAATCCATGTTCCGCCTAATAGTTGTTCACAGAATTTAACACCGTTACTTTCTTTCTCATAACCATTTTCGTCTAGTAATTCATTGTTATGAACTACTATAACTCGTTGAACAATGTCGTTGTTGTCTAATTGTGCGAAATGTGCCATGTTATCCTCTTAGAATGTTATTGAACCCGAACCAGTGAATTTGTACACTCTATATCCACCTGATACTGTATATGTAGGACTTCCAGTAGTTGCTAATGCAGCATCAAAAGAGGATGAGTATCGAATTATAACAACACCTGAGCCACCAGCGCCTGAACTTACACCTGGATATCCTGTTCCACCACCGCCTCCACCTGTATTGGCTGTTCCAGCGGTTCCGTAGCTTTCATTTGATCCGGCACCGCCACCTCCTTGGCCGCCTGAACCTGCGATACTATTATATGCGCCGCCGCCTCCCCCACCTGCATAGAATACTGCTGATCCAGTAATACTTGATTGCAGTCCAGTGCCGCCGCTTCCGCTTATTTCACCTGTTGTGCCCGCTGCACCTGCACCCCCGCCACCACCGCCTCTATATGGTGCAGCGTATACACCTACTGCGCCGCCCGATGTGCCTTGACCGGATACCGGTGAGCCACCGGCATGT
>JACCEA012333045.1_pt1 | contig 12365 bp, 13 predicted proteins | sample 7449851 | NCBI WGS metagenome assembly JACCEA01 (sample SAMN15323453, study PRJNA562643) | freshwater metagenome | isolation source: river surface water | place: USA:Blue River Watershed | collected 2017-08-18 | reverse complement strand
TTGAGGGAATCATCGAAGGAAAAATTGAAACAGCAAAAATGATGAAACAAGAAGGTGAAACTTTAGAAAAAATCAAAAAATACACTGGTTTATCCGACGAAGAAATCTTGCGTTTGGATTAAGAATAGTTTTCTAAAATAAATATCACTTTACAAATAGCAATAGGTGAATGATGATGCAACAAATATTTGAAAAGCCGAATTAGCTAATTTGGAGCAAATTGACTTAGACAAATACGAATCTAGCCTAAAAGTATATCGTGACCTCAAAAGTGTCATTGATACTGCTTTCGACGAAGGAAAAATCGAAGGAATCATCGAAGGAAAAATTGAAACAGCAAAAATGATGAAACAAGAAGGTGAAACTTTAGAAAAAATCAAAAAATACACTGGTTTATCCGACGAAGAAATCAATCAATTATAATGAAAAAATCCCCGTTCTCAGATTTGAACGAGGATTTTTATTATATCCACCCTTCTTGTGAGATTGCCTCCTTTATAGCAAGAAATTAAGCAAATGTTCGATAATTTTTACATGGGTACTTCCATTAATAATATTTCTGTATCTGGACTCAATATTTCCCAACTGAACTTGCTTGTATTCCACAATCCATACCCATCTCTGCGATTCAACTCTTGTTCATTGATTCGAACAGAGCCTTCCAACACAAATACATACACACCATTATTTCCTGAATGCCATTCGTAATTACCTTTTTCTCCAGCATCAAATTTACCCAAACTAAACCAAGCATCTTGATGAATCCAAACACCTTCATCTTCTGGCAAAGGTGATAAAATTTGTTGAAAACGATTCTGTCTATCTTTAGTATCTAAAGTAATTTGGTCGTATCTTGGCTCAACATTTTTTTTATTCGGGAACACCCAAATTTGCAAAAACTTCACCTCTTCATTCGCATTTTTATTGTATTCGCTGTGATATACCCCTGTGCCAGCACTCATCACTTGAATATCTCCTTTGCGAATCACCGCTCGATTACCCATGCTATCTTGGTGTTCCAAATCGCCCTCCAAAGGGATACTGATAATCTCCATGTTCTGGTGTGGGTGTGTCCCAAATCCTTGTCCTCCCGATACTTTGTCATCATTCAACACTCTCAATGCCCCAAAGTTCATTCGCTCAGGATTATAATAAGAGGCAAAGCTAAAGCTGTGATAGCTATCCAACCAACCATGGTTGGCGTTTCCTCGACTTGCTGCTCGATGTAAAATTGATTGTTGTTGCATTTCTTTCGTTCATTATATGTATCAACATCTAATTTTGTTGTTTGGTTTCAAGCTTGGAAATTTCCACATCTCTTTTCTTTTTTCAACAAACAAAAGAGAATCTAAAAGCATATTCAAATATATTTCACAAACAGCTGATAATAAACCCATGGCATTTTATTTTCTATTGGGTTCTTACAACAGTGCCTCTATTTGTTGGTTCCATTTCTCTAATTTTTCGGCAAATACCCTTCGATATTTTGCGATTATTTGCTGGTGTTTTTGCTGAAAGATTTTATTCATGCGTTTGTTAACAGAGAAATCTCGAAAAATACATTCAAAATTTTCGATATTTCCTATCATTCGTCGGTAATCTTTGCTGAGAAGGTTATTATCTTCTAAATATTCTTGTTCATTTTCTATAAAAAGGCAGACAGTCTCGTTGGTTGCTAATCCAAAAGGAATCCATTGTTGTACCCGGCATTCTCCTTCATACCCGAAAAATGTTCCATTATACAAGCTATAATATTCTGTATTCGCTTGTTCTTCTCCATAAAACAGGTATTTTTCTGCTTCATGTATCTCTACTTTAAATTCTTTTTGTCCAAAATTCGCTCGCCACTCTTCTTGACTCAAAGGCTGATTCTCGTTGATAAAATAATCCAATACCATCGATTGACCGCCCTGCTCGACCAACAGAGCAACATGATACCCCCAATGAAGTCTGCCCGACAAGGATAATTGATTAGGGTCTGCGACATTGATAGTGACTTTGGACTCTTTTTGATACCTGCTGGGGGCAAAAATCCAAATCTTTTGGTGCGAAACTGCTTGTTTCTTCAATATCAAGGAAGCATAATGTGTCAAATTATGACAATTGCCTTGTTTGTACCGAAACATCGGGGCAAGCAATGGTTTGAGTGCCTCAAATACCGACAGAAAGAACGGGTTTTCTTCTACTTGATTGATGGAATATTGTCTTTCTGTTTGCATTCTTTTTGGTTTGATTTAAAAAATGGGGGGCTGTATCATTTGCCTTGTTTAGGGACGAAAAACGGAAGTCGTCTCTTTTTTGAGCAGGCATCAATCACTCTTTCTAAATAATTAGGCAAGGAGAATGCACTTCTTGATTGGGCAAGGAAATGCTCTTTCTTAATTTCACAAACAAAAGTACAACAGAATTTGGATTTCTTTTCAAGCTTTCCGAAATATCGTAGCTTGATGCTATTTGTGTATGCCTCAACTATGCCAATAATTGTTCCAAACGTACCTGCCATTTGTGAAGGTTATTGGCATATATTTTTCTGTATTGGTCAATCAGGGTTTGGTGCTTTTTTTGAAAATTTTGTGTCATTCGTTTATTGACAGAAAAATCTCTAAAGACACACTCAAAATTGATTACTTTTCCAGCCAACAAGCGATAGTCTTCGCTTTTGTCCGTCGTGTTTAGAAAATGTTCTTTTTCTCGGCTAAAGAATTCAAAAGCAGTCTCATTTACAGCCAAGCCTTTGGCAATCCATCCCTGCTCCCGGCATAGTCCCTCATAACTAAAATAGTTGCCGCTAAATAATGTTTTCTTTTTATTTGGCAACTTGAGTCCATAAAAAAGATACTTATCTGAATCTTGTATGTCAATTTTATATGTATTCAATCCAAAAGTATTCAGCCACTCGCTTAAAGTCAATGGCTTTTTTTCATCCACCATAAAATCGAATACAAATGCTTGTTTGTTATATTCTATCCACAAAGCAACATGGTATCCCCAATTCAGCATGCCTGTCGGAGAAATCTGATTCACATCTGGCACTGAAATAGGTATTTTGGAGGCTATATCGATGCGACTGGGGGCAAAAATCCAAATCTTTTGATGGGTTACTCCAGCTTTTGTCAAAATCAATGAAATGAAATGTGCCAAATTATGACAATTTCCTTGTTTATATTTATAAATGGGTTCTATCGACGGACGAATCGCTTCAAAAAGATTGACAAAATAACTCGTTTCTTTTTCTTCTAAAGTCCAGTTTTGGGTCTCAAATTTCATGAACAATTTTTTTTGCCAATTTTCAATATTTTTTGTCAATTTTCAAGCATTTTTTGGGGAATGATTTATTAATCTTCCTATAAACGGGAGGCTTTTCTCCTTTCTTAGATTTTTTATATTTTTTTAATTATTTCTTGACATTTTCTTAAAATAAGAGTCACGGCTTTCTACTAATATTGATGCAGTTTTAATTAAAATAATATACTTATTTTTCTCCTTTAAAAACAATGGATACAAGCATCAAATTGGTTGTTTTGGATATGGCAGGAACGACCATCCAAGACCACAAAGAAGTAGAAACATGCTTTGCCCAAGCTTGTCAGGCATCTCAATTAGATGTCTCGAACGAAAGGATTTTGGCATTGCAAGGTTATTCAAAAATTCATGTTTTCCAATTGCTTTGGGGCGAAAGGCTTGGCGATAATCACCCCGATTTGAAAGAAAAAGCCAATGCTTCTTTTGTAGCTTTTACTGAAATTTTGGAAAAACATTATTTAGAAAATCCCATTTTACCGACCGAGGGTTGCTTGGAAACTTTGGCTTTTTTGAGAGAAAATAAAATCAAAATTGCTCTAACGACAGGCTTTTACAGAAAAGTTACGCATATAATCTTAGAAAAATTGGCTTGGCTCGAAGGTTTGGATAAAAATTATTTCAATGCTTCGGGCAAAGGAATCATCGATTTATCAATCACCAGTGATGAAGTAGAAAAAGGCAGACCCGAACCGTCCATGATTTTCAAGGCTATGAAAACTTTCGGCATTTCAAACCCTCTTCAAGTACTAAATATCGGAGACACTCCTTCGGATTTACAATCGGGGGTTCGTGCTGGTTGTAGATTTTCACTGGGATTGACCAATGGAACACATTCTGTCGAACAATTAAAAATCTATAGAAATGATGGTCTGTTAAATTCTTTGGCAGAATTACCTACTTTTCTTCAAAATATTCAATAAAATAGTATGAAATTCGACCTAATCGTCATTGGTGCAGGCATTCTTGGCTCTGCCCATGCCTATCATGCTGCTCAGAAAGGACTCAAAGTCTTGGTGCTTGAAAAAGATAATTTTCAAGTGGGTTCTACGGTTCGTAATTTTGGACAAGCTGTTCCTTCTGGAATGACCGGCAAATGGTTTCAATACGGCATTCGCTCGCTCGACATTTACCAAAACATTCAATCAACTTTTGATATTTCGGTGCGACGCAACGGTAGTATTTACTTGGCTTCGGATGAAGAGGAATGGGGCTTATTGCAGGAATTATACCAATATCATCAATCAACAGGCTATCCTTGTCATTTATTATCTAAAAGACAATGTACCGAACGTTATCCAGCTCTTAAAGAAAATTATGTAAAAGGAGGGCTTTCTTTTCCCAACGAATGTAGCATCGAACCCAACCTCATGATTCATCGCTTGTCGGATTATTTGATAGAACAAAAAAATGTTCAAATCAGATATAACTCTACGGTTGTTGCTTGCGAAGCTCTTCACGAAGAAACCAGGGTTCAAACTGCCGCAGGAGAAAAATTTTATGCCGACAAAGTCATCATTTGCTCAGGCTATCAATTCAATCTATTATTTCCCGAAATTTTCAAAAACAGTGGGCTGATTGTCAGTAAATTACAAATGCTCCAAACGGTTCGGATGCCTACGGTTTCGCTTTCGGGCAATATCCTGACAGGACTGACCATCCGTCGGTATGAGTCATTTGAAACCTTGCCTTCTTTTGCCAAGCTTTCCCAACCAGAGCATTACCGACACCTCCAAGAATGGGGCATTCATCTTTTATTCAAACAAGCCATAGATGGCTCGATTATTATCGGAGATTCGCACGAATATGCTCCTGTCGGCGAAACAGACAAACTTGGTTTCGACACCAAAGAATGGATAGACGAATACATCCTGAAAGAGGCAGAAAGAATTGTTCAATTTCCCGTGAGAAAAATTACCAGAAAATGGGCAGGATTTTATGCCCAACACCCCCAGGAGATTTTTGAATATCGAGTTTCAAAGAATATTCATATTTTCACTGGCATCGGAGGAAAAGGCATGACTTCCGGATTCGGGTATGCCGAGGCAAACATCAATCGTTTATTTTAGGCATTAAATTTCCTTAAATCTTGCTTATTTCTTTTGAAATGGCAAGATTTTTGCTTTTGAATAAGATATACCCAATTACATATTTATTTTAAAGCTCAATAATCATGCCCAAAATTTTAGGATTTAATAATTTGGTTAATCGATTCTTACTCCATGTATTTCTTTGCTGTGGAATAGCTGTTTTTTTACAAAGCTGTTCTAGTAATTCTATCGAACCTACACCCGTCAGCAACTCCAAAGCGACCTCTGAGTTCAACTCGGATTTTTTGATGAGTTGGACGGACTTACAACTCAAGCTGATTCGTACGACCCCAGGCTATGCTCCACCCGTGGCAGCCAGGGCTTTGGGATATAGTTATTTGGCAATCTATGAAAGTGTGGTATCTGGAATGCCCGAATATTCCTCTCTTGCTGGTCAAATCAATGGCTTGGCATCATTGCCTAAACCCGACCAATCCAAAGAATACAATTGGGCTTCTGCCGCCAATGCCGCCATGGCTGCGATGCTGAATCATCTTTACTCTGGCACTTCTGCTGCTAATAAATCATCGATTGATTCCCTTCGATTGAAAATTGAAGGAAGTCTTCGCACCAGTCAAAATAACCAAGAGGTCTCTGACAGGTCGGTTGGCTTTGGGATTCAAATCGCCAATGCCTTGATTGCTTTCGCAAAACAAGATGGAGGCGATGATGCTTGGAATAATAATTTCCCTGCCAATTACCGACAAGTATATGGATTGGGAGCTTGGGAGCCAACTGGCACCCAAAAGATTCCTTTATTGCCCTATTGGGGCAAAAACAAAACTTTTGCCCTTGCCAATATGAGTACCAAACCTACGGCTCCTTATGCTTTTTCGTATGCAACGGATTCGCAGATGTACAAACAAGCCAATGAGGTCTATGAAGTAGGAAAAAATTTAAACCTCGACCAAAAAATGATTGCCCTCTACTGGGCAGATGGCTCTAATACCATCACTCCTCCAGGGCATCACCTCAACATTGCCAAAATTGTCCTCTCCAACGAAAAAGCTAAACTCGACAAAGCTTCCGAGGTATTTGCCAAAGTTGGGCTTGCTGTCAATGATGCCTTCGTATCTTGTTGGCGTGCCAAATTTACACACTACCTCATGCGGCCGATTACTTACATCAATCATAAAATCGACCCGACTTGGAAACCTTACCTCGAGACACCCCCTTTTCCCGAATATACTTCTGGTCATTCGTCTTGCTCTGGGGCAGTTTCTGAGATTTTAACCTCTATTTATGGCGATAATTATGCGTTTACCGACAATACCTATCAGGGGAAATATGCCAATCGAAGTTTCAAATCTTTTTATGCTTATGCAGACGAGGCGGCGGTTTCTCGGATGTATGGTGGCATTCACTATCGACAGGCCAACGAAAATGGCATGAAAAACGGTAAAAATATTGCTCTCAACATCCTTAAATTTAAGTTTAAGAATTTATAATGGTCAAATTTGTCAATCGATATCGGATAGGAATATTTATTTTTTCACTGTTTTGTCTGACTGCCGGGAAAGCTCCTGCTCAAGCCCTTGTTGCTCAACAAAACTCCGAAATTCCTTTGGCTTGGTTTCGTTTGCAATTACAGCTCATTCGGTCTTCGGAGGGATTCGTCCCTCCGGTGGCAGCTCGTGCTTTGGCTTATTCGGGATTGGCTTTATATGAGTCTTTGGTGCCAGGAATGCCCAAGTATCGCTCGCTTGTCGGTATTTTAAATGAATTAAACTATCTTCCTCCAGTCGATACCAAGCTCAGTTATGATTGGTTGTTGGCTGCCAATGCCGCCCAAGCAAGACTTTTAAAAAATTTGTACCCTTATCCTGCTAATATTCCTAAAATTGACTCACTAGCTCGCTTGTTCGAAAGAAAATATGACAATCATCTCGACAAAGCTCTGACAGCCCGTTCGATTCAGTGGGGTGAACGTTTGGCTAATGCTATTTTTGAATATTCTAAATCGGATGGTGGACATGAGGGTTTTCGAAAAAATTTCCCTCCTAATTATCAAACCACCAAAGGGGCTTGCCTTTGGACTCCCTCCAAAGGTCAGGACATTCCTTTGCTACCTTATTGGGGACATAACCGGACTTTTGTGAAAGGAAATGCAGATTTCGAACTCCCCGAACCTCCTCGTTGCGAGGCAGGAAAAGGATCTTTGTTGTATGCCCAAGCATTGGAGGTTTATAGTGTCGGCAAAAATCTTAGCGACGAGCAAAAACAAATTGCCTACTTTTGGGCTGATGAGGCTGGAAAATCTTTTACGCCACCTGGACATGCCCTCTCTATCGCTTGTCAAATTATCCAAAAAGAGAAGATGCCCCTCGAAAAAACCGCTGAAATTCTCTGTAAATTGGGTATCGGTATGAATGATGCGTTTATTTCTTGTTGGAAATGTAAATTTATGCATGGTTTGCTTCGACCTTCTTCTTATATTCGTTCTACCATTGACCCAAATTGGGAACCTTTGCTCCCAAATCCTCCTTTTCCGGAATATACTTCTGGACATGCGTCTGTTTCGGGTGCTGCCGCCCAAATTCTTTCGGACTTTTTTGGCTTCAACTATGCTTTTACGGATGCGACACATGCCAATCTAAAACCTCGTTCGTTTGATTCTTTTTTCGATTTTGCCAACGAAGCGGCTAATTCTCGTTTGTATGGTGGCATTCATTACCGAAATTCCAATGAACAGGGTTTGAAAAATGGGAAACGCATCGGAAAGAATGTTTGTACGCTTCATTTTATAAAATAGTTAGAATCGCATCTCACCATTTTCCATTGGCTTCTCGCATAAAATGGAAACGGCAATAATTGTTATTGATTTTTATAGCTATCTTTGTCCATTCTTTAAGTAGTAGCGATTATTATGAAACTTTTTTTTAGAAAATCCGGCGAAGGCAAGCCGATTATTATATTGCATGGGGTATTTGGTTCGTCAGACAATTGGTTCTCTATCAGCAAAGCGATTGCAGAGAAAGGATTTGCCGTTTATGCCTTGGATGCTCGCAACCATGGACAATCTCCTCGAAGCGAAATATTTGGCTATGAGTGGATGGCGGAAGATTTACACGAATTTATTCAAGACCATCAACTTCAGGATGCCATCATCATCGGACACTCGATGGGAGGGAAAACTGTCATGCATTTTGCTATGAAGTATCCTTCGCTTTTTGATAAATTGATTGTTGTGGACATCGCTCCCAAATTTTATCCTGCCCATCATTCACACATCATACAAGGGCTTCAGGCTATTGATTTAGAAACATTGGCTTCTCGTCAAGAAGCAGAGAAAACATTGGCAATGCACGTATCCAATATTGGCGAAAGGCAATTTTTATTAAAAAATCTTTATCGAACTGAAACAGGTAAATTTGATTGGCGAATCAACCTTCCTGTATTGAGTCGGGAGATTTATCAAATCGGCGGAGATTTTACGGATACCCAAGTCGTCGAAAAACCGATATTATTTATCCGTGGAAGCGAATCGGGCTATATCTTTGACGAAGATATTTCTATGATTCAGGAGATTTTCCCGCTTGCATCGGTGCTTACCATTCAAGGAGCAGGACACTGGGTACAAGCCGAAAAACCAGAAGCTTTTGTCGAAGCTGTGATTCAATTTATTAAGCATTAATTTATCAACCTACCAAATCTTTTCACATGTCTGCCAATCTTATCATTCTAGGCATCACGGTTCTTATCAGCCTTTATGCTTTCAGCAATACCGCTTTTTTGGTAAAAATGATGCTCAATCCATATAGCGTCAAGCACCAAGGGGAATACCATCGTCTGGTTACTTCGGGTTTTGTGCATGCCGACTTTTTTCATTTGTTTTTCAATGCCTTCACTTTATATAATTTTGGAGACTTTGTCGAGCAAGTATTCATTCAACGCATGGGTGAAGACGACCCTCGCATGGGTTCTATTGCCTATTTGCTTTTTTATGTTGTGGCGGTGGTCATTTCAGACATACCTACATTTTTAAAAAATAAGAACAATCGAAATTATAATTCTTTGGGAGCTTCTGGGGCAGTCTCAGCGGTTGTTTTTGGAGCCATTCTCTTTGTTCCAACCAGTACACTGACTGTCATGATTTTCCCAATGCCTGCCTTTATTTTTGCCATTTTATATTTGGCATTTACTTATTATGAGATGCGACGAGGCAATGGTTTTATCAATCACTCAGCCCATTGGTATGGTGCAGTTTTTGGTATGTTGACCATGATTATTCTTTATCCACAAGTATTGCCAAGCTTTTTCAATCAAATCTTAGCTTGGAGACCTTTTTAAGAAACAATCATTTTCATAAAAAAACCGTATATTTGGGTTCTAATTCCCTTTTATAGGAATAATTATTACAAAAAACCAAAGATTCTACTAACATGAGAAAAAAAATCGCTGCAGGAAACTGGAAAATGAACAAAACTTTCGACGAAGGTCAAGTATTGCTTTCTGAAGTTGTCAATATGGTTAAAGATGAAATCACCAACCCAAATGTGGTAGTGGTGCTTTGTGTCCCTTTTCCTTATTTGAGTACATTTGGAAAAGCCATCGACACTCCGAAAGTTTCTTTAGGAGCTCAAAATTGTTATCCCAAAGCTTCGGGTGCTTATACAGGAGAGGTATCTGTCCCGATGCTTCAGTCGGTTGGGGTAAGCCATGTCATCATCGGCCACAGCGAGCGTCGCCAATATTTCAATGAATCGGATGCCTTTTTGGCTGAAAAAACAGATGCCATTTTAGCAGGAGGCTTGACTCCCATCTTCTGTTGTGGTGAAACACTCGAACAACGCAACGAAGGCATTCATTTTGATTTTGTCTGTGGACAAATCAGCAACAGCCTTTTCCATTTATCGGCAGAAGAACTGAGCAAAGTAGTCATCGCTTATGAACCTATTTGGGCAATTGGTACAGGGGTGACGGCATCCAACGAACAAGCCCAAGAAATGCACAAAGTCTTGAGAGAGCATTTGGCAAGCAAATACGGCCAAGCAGTAGCTGATGAAATTTCTATCCTTTATGGAGGAAGTGTCAATGCCGCCAATGCCAAAGAACTATTCGCTTGTCCGGACGTGGACGGAGGATTGGTAGGGGGAGCTTCTCTTAAATCAAGAGATTTTGTTGACATCGCTAAGTCATTTTAAAATAATTCTTAATTTTTACCTATTGATTACATGGGTACGAAGAATTGAATCTATAACCCCTTCGGGGGTTTTGTTTTTTATGGATGAATCATTAGGATTGTGCTAAATAATAACCATGAAAGGGGGAATAATGAACATTAATAAACCCCAAAGAGATGCTACGATTTTAACCAAATAGCCATTCAAAAGCCTATAATAATACCACCCCTTTCGGGGTTCATTCGTATCTTTCGATTTATATTGCTATAATCTTATCACCCCTTCGGGGTTTGTTTTTTTATGGATGAATCATTCGATTATATTAAATATAACCCTGAAAGGGTGTAACAATTATAGAAAAATAGTTAAAACCCAAAGAAATGGTATGTCTAGCAACCCAAACAAAAAATACAGATAAATCAGACATTCTAAAACCCCGGAAGGCTGATATCATTCTGACAAATCCTGAAAAAAACTTTGGACAATAACCGTTAAATAAAAATTTACTCTTTTCAAAAAAATTCATAGAATAAATCAGCATTTTGTTGCAAATTTGCAAAAACTTCATTCGAGCATTGATGCGGATTATCCATTACTTCTTACTGTTTTTATTAGCAGGGCTTCAAGCGAAAGCTCAAGGAGTCTGCGACTTGAGCGGTTCTTCCATTGAAAAAGGTAATTTCGACTTTCAAGGTCCCGCCAGTGCCTGTATCGGAAATCCCATCAAAATCATCGATAAATCTGGAGGAAAAGACATCAAATACATCTATGGATATCAGGGCGAGGAAGCATCCAAGCTAGGTTCTATCTCATCGTCTAACAATACCGAATATACTTTTCTTTCCAAAGGAGTCTTTACAATCTTACAATACGGCACCAAAAACGGAAAGCCAATGTACTCCTGCCGAAAGGTAAGTATCAAGGAAGATAATATGCCTGATGTAGCAGTCGAAACTTGTAATAATACCAATTTATATGTAACAATAAGAAATACCGTCATCAATGATTTTGATTCTTACAAATTCATTTGGTCTGATGGTACCACAAATGTTATTAATAATATCAAGCTGCCCTATACTATTTCCAAAACTTTTGGGTATAGTGCAAGCCAATCTTTTACCATAGAAGGAATTTATAATTCAGGGGTAAGTTGTAGTCCGCCTCGTCCCATTACTGTTAAAATGAATAGAGGGGAAATGTTTCCCAGAATTCGTAAAATTGACCTGAATGAAAAAGGGGATAAAGCTACTTTAACTATTACGGGAAATCCTGATGCTGAATATTTTCTCTATACACGTTCTATTCTTAATCAAGGGAAAGTACCAGACTCGAATATGAAAAAAGTATCCATCGGCGAAACAAGCATGGATATTCCCAATCCAAGTAAAAGCACTTGTTTTGCATTGGGGAGAAGAGGTGATAACGGATGTGTCGAAATTGCAAATGAAGTGTGTACCATTCCTTCCGAAATAAGCTCAGATGGGTTTTCAAATACACTGACTTTCGATTCTCCCAACATCGGCATTATCCCAAAAACTGCCGTTTATACCAATATTCTATCTATCAAAAATAATATAACCAGAACAGATAATCAGGGAAAATCTACTCTTTTGGGCTCTAAAAGTTCTCCTTTTGTAGATAAATCTATCAACTGTAAGCTCAATTATTGCTATTCACTAATACATGAATTGGTTGTTTCTTATGCGGGATATATAGATGAAGGATATTTAGACACGGTAGTCATCTCTCAAAAAAAATGTATCAATCGTGAAAAAATCTCTGCTTCTCCTATCAAGGACATCTCGGTGACGGTCAATGACAAGGCTCTGACTGATATTTTATATCAAGATGA
>JACCEA012327394.1_pt1 | contig 12365 bp, 9 predicted proteins | sample 7449851 | NCBI WGS metagenome assembly JACCEA01 (sample SAMN15323453, study PRJNA562643) | freshwater metagenome | isolation source: river surface water | place: USA:Blue River Watershed | collected 2017-08-18 | reverse complement strand
GTGCGGTCCCTAAGTCCCAGATTTTTAAGCAAATCAGAGTTTCCAAGCGGCCCTCGGGAGCCGATCAGACGCAGCAAATTCCCCACCGCGACTGGTGGGGTGACTGGTGGGGTGACTGGTGGGGGGGGCAAGTCGGCTGAGACACCTCCGGGAGGTGACGGAGAGGCGGTGTTAGAACCTGAGACTTTTCGCCAGATCGTGAGAACGAAGGAACCGCCATCGAGGCGGATTTCCGGGGCGCGGAGGCCGGCATCCTGACAACGCCGGATCATATCGCGGATGCCGGTGCCCATACGCTCGATGTATTTGGTCAAATACATTGGCTCGGCGAGGAGGGGGTTGTGCGGCACGGAGGCGTGGGGGCCGCTAAGCTTTTCCAAGGTGAGGCTGGGCGGCAAAGAGCCGGGATTCCAAATTTCGAGACGGTCCTTGAAGAGCATCACCTGCACGCTGGCGTTGCTGGTGTAGTCGCGGTGGACGACGGCGTTGACGATGGCCTCGGCGACGACCTCCTGCGGGATTTCATAGGCGGTGGGCACCTGAGTGCTGGTTGCGCGAGTGCCCACCCAGAGGTCGATCTTGGAGAGGACGAAGTCTTTGGCCTGATCCACGAGGTCGAAGACGGTGCCTTTATAAACTTGGTAGGAGGGGATGGGCTTGGCGACCTCGTAGCCGTGGAAGTGGGCGCACTTGACCTCGGAGGTGAGGAGAAAGCGCTGGGGCTGGCGGCCGAAGAGCAGGACGGCGGCGTGGGTGGGGCGGCCTTGGTCGAGCAGATTGAGGTGGGCGAGCACCTCTAGCGGCGGAGTGCCGGCGGGGAGCGGAAAGTTGCGGCCGCGACGAGCAAGGTCGAGGAAGCGGGCGATCTTGTCGTCGTCGAGGTCGGCGAGGGTCGCATTGCGGCAGAAGGTGGCGTCGAAGGGGCCGAAGCGGATCAGTTCGCGCTCTTCTAGAATCCGGACCAAACTCGCATAGATGGCGGCGATCAGCTCCTCGGCGGAGTTGAAGCGGCGGCGGATGAGGCTGGCGCCGGCATCGCGTAGCAGGGCGCGCATCTTGGGGTGTTTGGTATCGTCGGTGGCGCCTTTGACGAAGATCAGGCGGGTTTTGCCGAGGCGGGTGGCTTCGTTGAACTCAAGGTGAGTGGGCGAGAGGCCGTCGGGGTTTTCCCAGCCATACTCGTCACCGAAGAGACCGAGGTAGAGGTCGCAGGCGCGGACCTCGTCGAGATAGACAGCGTCGGGGCGACGATCCGAGGCGGGAACGTCGCGCTCGAAAACAAAGGTCTCAAAAAAGCGGCGGAGGAGTGGATCGCCATCGAGGTAGGCCGCCAGGGCCGCACGCTCGGCGGCGAACTCCTTCTGCACGCTGCTGATGAAAACCCGGATCATGCGGAGGGGGAGGGATGGAGGACGAGCCAGGTTACGAGTTCGAAGGCGGTTTCGTCTTCCTGCGGTTGCTCGTCGGCGAGGGGGAGAATGAAGTCGCGGCGGCCTTGCAGGCCGGTGGCGAGTTTTTGCTGAAAGGTGGCGGTGATGGACTGGATGGCGGAGGCGATGAGGCGGGATTGCGCGCTCATGTCGGAGCCGTTGGCGGTGGTGCGGTCAAAGAGCCGGCAAAGCTCAAGGTAGGGTTCGTCGCGGCCCAGCGCGACCCCGCGAAACAAGTTGAGCACGGTCTTGGCCTGGGTGAACGCGAGACGGACCTCGCCGGTATCGTGCACGTAAACGAGGTAATGGGGCGCGAGCGGGTTGATGCGCTCGCCCTGCGGAGAGGACGCCTGCTCTTTCTGGCGGAGGCAGTAGATGACGCCGGGGCGCGCGAGCGGGATCTCGGGGTGGTGGGCGGGCACGACGGCGTAGAGACCGAGCGGGGCGCGCTCGAGCTCGGCGCGATGGGCTTGGAGGAAGTTGAGGAGGTCTTGGCGAAACTCGTCCAAGGAGAAGTCAGCGAGGGAAACGGACTCGTCGAGTTCTTCGAGGTCGAGCACCTCGTCCTTGAGGCGCTTGAGCTGACGGTCGCGGAAGAGGAGGTCGTCCTTGATGAGGTCTTCGAGCTGGGTGGTATCGAGGAGGTTGTCGGTCTGGGTGGCGGCGAGGTCGACGAGCGCCATGCGGGCTTCGACGCGGTGTTTGACGCCGAGGTAGCGGTCGAGGTCGGCGACGGGCCAGAAGTTGACGAGTTGGACGGAGTCGTTGCGCGAGCCGATGCGGTCGATACGACCGAAGCGCTGGATGATGCGGACGGGGTTCCAGTGGATGTCGTAGTTTACGAGCAAATCGCAGTCCTGGAGATTTTGGCCTTCGCTGATGCAATCGGTGGCGATGAGGAGGTCGATCTCCTCGACCTGATTGGCGAAGGTGGATGCCTGGGCGGCGCGACGTTTGGAGATGGGCGAGAAGTTTGTGAGGATGTCGTCGAAATCGGTGCGGCCGAGGGACGCGGCGTTGCCGCCGTCGCCGCAAATGAGGCCGGTGTGGAGGTCGTGCTCGGCGCGAGCCCATGCGGCGAGGTTGGCGTGCAGATATCGCGCGGTGTCGGCAAAGGCGGTGAAGACGATGACCTTGCGGTTGGGTTTGCCGTCGCGGTTGACGGTGGGTTTTTGCGCCTTGTCGGCGATGAGGGCGCGAAGCTCGGCAAGCTTACCGTCGCGCTTGGCGGTGACGGATTGGGTTTTTTCGAGAAGGAATTGGAGCTGGGTGCGATCATTGCGCACGGCCTTGAGCCATTCGGGCAACTTTAGGTGCCCGAGGTGGAGCCGGCGGCGACCGCCGATGGTGAAGTCCTCGCCCTCGAAATCGGGGTCCTCGAACTGCTCCGGCGTGAGCGAGTCGAAATCGAGATCGGGGTTGGCATCGAGGTGCTGCTCGAAATCGAGGATGCGTTTTTCGAGCGTATCGATCTTGGCGATGGTGCGCTCCAAGGTGAGGCGGAAGGAATCGACGGAACTTTCGAGGCGCTTGAGAAAGTTCACCTTCATCATCGAGATGAGGATCTTCTCGCGGCCTTCCTGGGTGAACCCGCCGAGGATCTTGCGTTCGTAGCCGGCCTTCACGGCGGCGGGCAGGTCGTCGCGCAGAAAGCTCGTGGGGTGGTAGAGAGCGAGGCGGAGCGCGCTGATCTCGGTGTCGAGCTGCTCGAAGGAGAGGAAGCCGTTCTTGAGATCAATGGGGGCGTGGAGGGCCTTGGGCGCGGGACGGGCGGGGAAGCCGCCGAGCTTGGCCATCTCCTTGGAGTAGTAGCTCGCGATCTGGCGGCGCGAGCGGGCGAGACTGAGACCGTCGAGCAATTTGAAGAAGTCGCCGCCGATGGACGCGATGAGGTCGCGCGTCTTGCGCTGACTGGCCGGACGCTTGGGGTCGGACCAACGGGTAAAGTGAGTCTGGGCAAGCCGGGTGGTTTCCTTGACCGAGACGATATCCAAGCTCTCCGCGAAGGCCGAATCGGCCAAGTGGTCGCGGGCGACGTCGCCGCCGGCGATGAACGAGATCTGGTTCCGCAGGTCGGCGAGCTGGTTGTTTACCGGCGTGGCGGAGAGCAGCAGGACCTTAGTGCGAATGCCGGAGGAGATGACATCCTCCATCAGCCGCTGGTAGCGGGTGCGTTTTTCCGGTTCGCCGGGGCGCTGGGTGGCGAGCTTGTTGTTTCGGAAGTTGTGAGACTCGTCGATGACGACGAGATCGTAGGCGGACCAGTTGAGCGAGGCCAGGTCGAGACCGTTGGATTCGCCCTCGTCGCGGGACAAATCCGTATGGTGCAGAACATCGAAGCGGAAACGGTCGGCCTCGAAGGGATTCAAGGTGCTGGGCTGGCGGTAGAGCGTCCAGTTGCGGCGCAGTTTTTTGGGGCAGAGGACGAGGACCTTCTCGTTGCGAAGCTCGAAGTATTTGATGACGGCGAGCGCGGTGTAGGTTTTGCCGAGACCGACACTATCGGCGAGAATGCAGCCGTTGTATTTTTTGATCTTGTTGATGGCGGACCGCGCGCCGTCGCGCTGGAACGTGTAGAGCGCCCGCCAAATGCCGGTGTCGGGAAGGCGGATGCGGCGGAGGTTATCGTCGATCTCCAAGCCCTCCTCGATGTAGCGGCGGAAGAGTTCGAAGAGGGTCTTGTAGTAGATGAACTGCGGCGACTGGTCCCGGTAAACCTGGAGCAGATAATCGAGAACGGCCTGTTTCACGTCCTCGACGCGGGAAGTGTCGTTCCAGAGTTCGTCGAACCACTGGCGGAGGTCGGCGCGGTCGCGGTTGCCGTCCACGACGAGGTTGAGTTCGACGTTGTTGTTGGTCGCGCCGAGACCAAGGCCGCGGGTCGTGAAATTGGAACTGCCGACGATGGCGGACGAGACCTCGCCTCGGCGGATGTGCGACATCTTGCCGTGGAGGAAGCCGGTGCGGGTGACGGAGCGAACCTCGACCTTGTCGCGAATCCACGCCGCGCAGGCTTGGGCAATGTGGCGCTGATTGAGACCGGAGGCGAGGGCAAGACCGTCGTCGCGAAGAACGTAGGCCGCGCCGTCTTTGTGCTCGGGGTCGAGGTTTTTGATGAAAGCGGCCTCGCCGAAAAGCAGGCGGATGCGCCCAAGATTATCGAGCTGGGCCTTGAGTTTATCGTGGGCGAAGACCGTGAAGTAGGCGGTGACGATGTCGAGGTCGGCCCCGGCTTTCAGCTCCGCGCGAAGGAAATCGCCGACAGTGCCGCGGCTATGGTTATCACGAATGCCGGAAAGGGAGGGAAGGCCGCTAGGGTGCATGTGTAGGCGAGGAGCTGACCGGCCGGGGATGGACGGATATTCCGCAACGAGTTGTAAGGTGAAATCAGGGGGAAACAGGCCGGGGGCGGCAAGACATGAGCCAACAGAAAATCCTGCCGGAAAATGGGGGCACGAAAAAGCCCCGGCGTGCGGGGCGGCCGGGGCGGAGGGACGATTGAACTACTTGGGGTCAGGCCTTCGGTGTCGAGGGGGCCTTGGGATCGTCCTCGAAGTCGTCGGCGCGGTTCACGACGTCCTTGAGGAGTGATCCGGCGGCGAAGAGGACGAGGGCACCCGGCTGGAAGGGCGGGATGATGGCGGCGCCGAAGGCGGCGGATTTGATGATGAAGGAAACGATGCGGATGGTTTTGGCGGTCATACGCCAAGGGCGGGTGTCAACCATTGCGGAACGAAAGCGCGCTGCGCTTTAATCCTCGGAGGGCGGCGTGCTGTTGCGATTCCTCAATTGATCGCGGATGCGGAGGCAGAGGTAAGTCAAGGTGGCGATGCCGACCATGAGGCCGACGATGGCGTTGAGGCGTTCGAGGGTGACGATGGCGAAGATACCAAGCCCGCCCCGGTAGGGCACGGGGTCGCGTAGGACGGATATGATTGTGGAGAGCATGTCAGGACTGAGATGGGCATGGAAAAAGGGCGGCGGTCGTGAGACCGGCCGCCCCTCGGGTGCCTCGTTTTGAGGTTAGCTGCCGGTGACCTTGCGGGCGCAGATGGAGGACGTGACTCGGATGTCCTCCGACCAATCGACGGCGAGGATGTCGGAGCGGGCGGAGTCCTCGCGATACATGCGAACCACGTCCACGCCACCACGGCGCAGGCGGAAGGTTTTCATGAAGCTGGGATCGTAGAGCGTCGGGCTCTGGCTGGCGTGGAAGATCACCAACTGCTGGCCGACGATGTTCACGTTGGCCTTGGCGCCGCCAAGCTTGGCGGTGTCCTTGGCGAGGATGCCGACGCGGATGTCGATGCTCGGATTGAGGAGCAGAGAACCGAACTGGGCCATGCTGACGCCGACGGAGGCCGCGCCGGGGAAACGGGCGATGACCTTGGCGTTGTTGCGGAGCTTGTTCCAGAGCGGCAGGCCGATGACGAGGCGGTTGGGCAGGCGGCCGGTGTCGGTGGCGAGGGCCTCGATCTGCTCGTCGAGCTTCGCGATGGGGTCGTCGCTCGCGAGGGTGATGTTGGCCGAAGCGGTGAGCGCGGAGACGATGCCGAAGACCTTAGCTTCGTGGGAGGTGATGGCGGACGAGACGAGGGTCTGGGTCTTGGCCTCCTCCAGGCGGAGCGGATCGGACTGGCCGGCCTCGTCGCGCTCGTGGTCGTCGATGGCGATTTCGAGCGCCTGCGGGAGACAGTTGTAGGTCGGATCGCTGGCGGCGAACTCAAGGCGCTTAGCGGGGCCGCCGACGGCGCGAGAAGTGTCGATGACCTGGAAGGTGTTCTTGTCGTCGAAGCTCTTGTATTGGCCGGTGGCGGCGGGGACGACGACCTCGGGCGCGATGAAGTTGGCGAGCGAGGCGGAGATGTCCTGCGCGAGGCCTCGGGCGTAGTTGGTGAGAGTGACGTTGTATTTGGAAGAGGACATGAGAGGGAGGAGCTAGGAGGTGGGAGCGTGGAGCAGCCGGATGGCGGCGGTGTGGCTGGGCAGGGTGAAAACGATCACGTGAGCGTTACGGGTCGGATGAGGACGGCCTCGATGAGTTCATCGACGGCTCCGGCATCGAGGGACTGGGCTACGATGACGCGGGCACCGGTGCCGGCGTCGGTCTGGGTGCGACCGTCGGCGGTGAGTTGCAGGTCGGTGCCGGGCGCGGCGACGGCGGCGGCGAGTTTTACGCGGATGACTCCGGCGAGACCGCCCGCGCCGATGGCTACGGTGACGCGCTCACCGGCCTTGCCGTCGGTGAGGAGGACGCCAAAGGGCTTTTGCGCGGCGGAGCTGACAAGGGCGACTTTGCCAGCGGTGAGAACGACGAAGCGGCCGACGTGGCCGGTGAGGTCGGCGGCGGCCTCGAAAGGGAGGATGGCGTTGGTGCGGGCGAGAGAAGTCTTCATGAGAAGAGGGCGTTAAAGTGGCGGTGCGTGGCGGGTTCAGCGGAACAGCTCGGGCGATTCGGCCTTGGCCTTCGCGTAGATGGTCGGGAAGTCGGCGCCGGGGTTGGCGGCGCGGATGGCGGCGAGCTTCTGCTCCTGCCGCGAGATGAGGTGGGATGGGTCGGCGGCGGGGTCGCCGCCGGGAGTGAGGCGCGCGAGCACCGGGTTGACCGCGAGCGCGTCGAGCGCCTTCACGGCCTTGGCTTCGTCGCGGATCAGGGCATCAACCCAGAAGCCGCGCGCGTTGGTGTCCTTCGCCGGGAGGCGGCCGGCGTGGACGGCGGCATCGACGAGCGACTCGGCGCGCTGGCGGGCCTGCGTCGCGAGCGACGATTTCAGATCGGAGATTTCGGATTTGAGAGAGCTGACGGAGCGCGAGACCTGCGAAACGAGGTCGGCCTCTTCGGTGGCGGACGCCTCGACCAGCGAGAGGGAGCGGAGCGTGGAGATGAGAGTTTGCATGAGCGGTTGCTCGTGCGCGGTGTCAACGGGGGCGGCGGCGAACAGGGGCGCGATACGCTTGAAGGCGGCGCGATTGACGAGGCCGCCCATGTTGATCTCGGAGCCGGTGACGTGGCCGGAGGCGTCGAGGTGGAAGGTTGGGGAAAAGCGTCGGAAGGTGCGGCCTTCGACGGCGCGTTTGCCGGCGTCCGACCATTCGAGGCGGGCGCGGACGCCGCCGGTCTGCGGATCGTCACCGGCCCAATAGAACTCGGCCGGCCATGCGGAGGCCTCGCGGTCCTCGTGGTTGAAATCAAAGAAGGGCCGATCTTCGCGACCCTCGGCGGCGGCGGTCATTTTAGCCGAGAGGAAGGTTTGGAGGACGGCGGCGGTGGAGGCACTGACGGCTACCTCGACGGAGACGGGCTTGCCGCCTTGGGAGGCGCGGATGCGATGCCGACCGGGCGGCATGTATTGGATGTCGGCGGGGAGCGCGGAGCCCTCGGCGAGGGCGTTCGAGAAAGCGGCGTGGAGCGGAGCGGTCATGCCGCTAGTGGGGTGTCAACGTCTGGCTCCCAACGCTTTTCTTTGGAGGCCCCAAAACCGGGGGCGCAGGGGGCAGAGCCTCCCGCGTGTTTTCTCGCGTCACGCGGGAAAAAGCGGCTACCCCACCCGCCGCGAGGCGGGTCCGCGTTCCAGTCGAGGAGACAGAACCAAATCACGCCAAGACGCCGCTATTGGTCTGAGGGTGGCGCGTCTGGCGACTTGTAGCTGGCCTTCGGCACGCGCTTCAGGGTGCTCCGGCAGTTGTAGTGCGCGGGCGGCGGGACGAACCAACCGTCACCCCAGCGGCGACCGTGGCGACCTTGGCAAAGGGCGGTGGTGCGGTTGTCGAGAGTGGCATCCCAAACGAGGTATTCGTCGGCGGCCTCGGCGGCGCGAAGCTCGGCAGGGAAAGCGGACTGCGCGGCGGCTTGCCGCGCGCCGAGTTCCGCGCTGCTCTCGGAAGTCGCCTCGATAGGAATGCCACAGCCGCAAGCGCACGCCTTGGCCTCGGCGGGGGCGGGGTTGGTCGGCACGGCTTTGGCGATGGGCTTGGCCGGTTGGAAAAGTGCCTCGCCCGCTTCGGGCGTCGGCACCTTGTGGCGTTCGTAGAGGTATTGGAGCGAGACTGGCAGGCCCATTTCGACGAAGAGGATTTTGTCGCGAGCGGCCATGTCCTGCTCGCGACCGGGGCGCGGGATCTCGACCTCGACAAAGGGGATTTCCTCGGCACTGCCCCAGTTGAGCGCGATCAACTGCGGGATGAGCTGATCGTTGATGATGGCGACAATGAACTCGGCGTAGGTCTCGTAGAGATCGAGCTCGACCTCGCGATGAACCTCGCTGGCGGCGCGGCTGCCTTGGCCGTTGTGCTCAACGGAAAGGTTCTGGCCTAGAAGCATGATGTCGCACGCGCGGTCGGCGATGCCCATGAGGCGTTCGCTCGGATCATTGGGGCCGGAGACGCCGGGCGTGGTGCCCTGCAAAATCTGAAGGTTCGTGCCCTGCGGAAACGCACCCCAGGACGCGGTGCCCATGTTGCGCAGCGCGGCGGTGATGGCGTCGATTTCGGCTTGGGTGGCAGTGGTGGGGTAGTTGGCCCACCGAAGGGGCGTGCCGAACAGCTCCGCTTTCTGGACGAGCCATTCCCAACCGAGCATGTGACCGAGCCAAAGCGGAGCGAGGGCGCGGAGCTGCGCGGCCTCGCCGAGCGCGCCGGACTTGGACTGGAAAATTCCGGTCAGGAATTTGCCGGGGTGTTTGGCAAAGGGCGTGAGTGTAGCGAACGCGGCGGAGTCGAGGCGGAGCGCGAGCGTGCCGTCGGTGTTGATGCCGAGGTAGCGGGACGGGACGCGTCGGAAGCCGACCGGGACGACGTAGCCGGTGCTGTCGGTGGCCCAGTCGATCTCGACGACGGAGAGGCCTCGGGCGACGGCGTCCATGAGTTCGTAAACGCCGGAACCGAGCGGGGCGCGCGTGGTGTCCACGTAGCCGCGTTGAAGGTGGAGCGCGGATTCGACGAAGGCGGCTTTCTCCTGCGCGGAAGCGGAGGGCTTGCCGTTCTTCGGGGTGTAGGGCTGCACGTTCAGCGGCAGCTTGCGGATGGCGTTTTTGATCTTCTGAAGGTTGGCGCGGAGGCGCGGCCAGGTGTCCTCCATCAGGTTGAAAAGATCACTCTGCGCAGCGAGGTCGCCACGGGCTCCGGCGTCGAGCAATGCGCCGACGGCATCGGGAGAGAGACAGCGCCCAAAAAGCTGTGGCTCGAAGTCGCGGGCGGAGGGACGGATGACGGGCGCTGCGAGTTTGGCGGGAGACGGTGAATCACTCATGCAGTGGTTTCCGTGTCATCGCGCCCACGCTCCGCGAAAGCGGGTGAGCGCGGGCCTGTGGTGAGCGTTCATGCCGGTGGGCACGCGGGTTGAGGCGAAGGCTTCGCATCCCGCGCCGGGGTTGCGCTGGGAGGCATGGATGGCGAGCGCGAGCGCGGTGGAGCGGTCGGCGTGACCATCGGCGGTGCGGGCGGCGGCGTAGCGGATCGAGCCGCCGGGGCTGACGATGCGTTGCACGCTGCCGAGGTCGTCGCGAATGACGGCGGTGGCGGGCAGCGCGATAGTGCGCGCTTGCAGGGTCTTCTTGAGCCGCTCGAACAGCTCGCGCTTGCGGTCGCCAGTGAAGGTGACGCCCTCCAAACGCGTTTCATCGAGCGCAGCGGCAAGGTGTTCGCTGACAGGTCCGCCGATGCCAGTCGCATCGATGGCGGTGAACGCGGCGGCCATGACGCGCGGGGCGAGGATGGCCTCTTGCTGGGGAAAGGGCACTCGGTCGAGGACGAGCACCTCGCGGGTGACGAGCGAGCCGCCCGGCAAACGCTCCAAGGTCCAGGCGACGGTGAGGTCGCGTTTGCGGCCGACGTCGATGCCGATGAAGAGCGCGGGGCGGATGCGGGACTCGCGCGAAAACAGCTCCTCGGTAGCGTCGAGGGTGGCGTCGTCGGATTCGCAGGCGCGGACGAGATCGGCCGGAAACACCTGCGAGGAGTGCTCCATGAACTGGCACTCGAACTCCTGCGCCCAGCCGTCGGGGTCGGCGAGGTTGGCGCGGAGTTCGTCGATGTTGAGCGCGAGGCCGTCCGCGACGGCGTCGTAAACCGTGGTCTTGTGGCGCGAGAAAGCCGGGGCGTGTTCCCAGAGGTCGAAATACTTGTTGTTGCGACCGGCGGGCGTGGAGATGACGCGGAGTTTTAGCGCACCGCGCAGCGGGTTGGAGATGATCGGATAAACCGCGCGCCAGATTTCCTCGGGGTTCTCGTGGAAAGCGAATTCGTCGAGGACGAGGTTGGCGGAGTAACCGCGTGCCGTGGCGGGGTTGGCAGGAAGCGCGAGGACGCGGGCACCGTTGGGAAAACGAAGCTGCGACTTCTGCACCTCGGGTCGGTATTCCTTGCCGGTGGAGAAACTGATGGCGTCGCAGAAAATGGACGCGGCGCGTTGCACCTTGTCCATGAACTCAAGGGCCTGCCGTTCCCCGGCGCTGAGGATCACCCAGTCGCCGCCGGTTTCGAGGGCGTCGGCGACGACCTCGAATGACGCCGCGAGAGAACCGCCAATCTGACGGGACTTGAGCCAGATTTTGAAACGGGCGTCGTCTCGCACCCACGCGAGCTGGTAGGGAAGTAGCAGGTCGAGCGGCGTGACCTTGAGCTTCTTGCTCATGGCGACGCCTCCTTGGCCGGTGGCGGTGGCTCGATCGCACCGAGACGCGCACGCCACTCGCGCATGATGTCCTTTTCGCGGTCGGGGGTGATATTGACCTGCGTGGCGACGACCGTGGTGGTCTGGTCGCGATAGACCTCGGGCTTATGGGCCTTGAGGAAGAAAATGAGGCACGCGTCGGAGTAGCGGCGACGTTCGCCGCATAGCTGGCCCTTCGCGTCGAAAACGGGCTCCGTCCAGCCGTCTATTCCCCGCCGTTTTAGTTCCTGTTCGGCCTCCTCAATTCGAGACGCATTCCGGACCCGGTCGCGTTCGAGCTGGGCGGCCTGAAGCTGCGGCACAAGTTCGGGCTGCCGCTGCAAGTGCCGGTAGAACGTGGAATGGTCGATGCCCTGCTTCTCGATGGCGGCGGCCGTGGGCGAACCATCGCGGATGTCGGCCACGACCTGCTCGAACAAGGCCGTGCTGAACTTGGACAGCCGGCCGGGCTTTTCGGACTTGGGAACCGTGATGGGCATTGCCCAGCGCGAGGTGTCAACGGGCGCGCGCGGGCGAATTTGGCGACGGCTTAAAACGCGCGTGAACGGCACCCGATGCCGAGGCCCGCGCCGCGTGAGCGTGGTGACGGGCGATAGCCCGCCGCAACGAGCGGGCGGCACCCGCCGCCGCCGAGGCGCAGGAGGGCCGACGCGCGGTCTGCCGCGCCCGGCCCGACGGAGGCGGAGCCCAGCGCCCGCTGGTTCTGCGCGGAGCGCGCGGGTGCCAGGGCGAAGCAGTCGCGCCAGAGGCGCGCAAGCCCGCCGGTCGGCCAGCGAAGCTAGGCCGACAGGGACGGGCGGGGCCACCGCCCTGCTTGGGTGGCGGGGGGAAGCTCCCCAGTGAACGAGCGAAGCGAGAGAACGATGGGGGCGCGTGGCGACGGCAGAACAGACGATGCCTTGCGAGCGAGGTGGCAGCGGGGACAATGCACCGCCAACGGACGGCCAGGGCGGGCGCGGGGGAACCTATTGATTGCGCGAAGCGCCGCTAGAATCTTCGTTGAGGCGCGGCGAAGCCGCAGTGGAATTGGTTCGCGCGCGCGGACTGGTGACGCCCGAAGCTCGCCGCCGGCCCGAGCGCACTACTCCACCTTATGTCAAAAATGCCTCCGGCGGGTGCCCTGACAGGGTGCCGGACTCGCTCCGAAGGAGGGCATCTTGGGCATAAGGTCAGTAGTGCGCGCAGGGGAAAGCAGGTCGCATGACGGCAGAGCGGGACGAGAAGGGTTCACCGCCATGACTCGGACGATGGACGCGGGACACGAC
>JACCEA011541243.1_pt1 | contig 12374 bp, 9 predicted proteins | sample 7449851 | NCBI WGS metagenome assembly JACCEA01 (sample SAMN15323453, study PRJNA562643) | freshwater metagenome | isolation source: river surface water | place: USA:Blue River Watershed | collected 2017-08-18 | reverse complement strand
GTTCGTCGGATCAAGAGTCCCTGGCTGTACGCCACCACGCAAGCCAGATTGAACAATTTTCCGGCAAACGTCCAGCTGATATCTGGTCTGGCCGCACTCAGAGGTTTGCTGGCCACATCGCCGTCTTTGCACACATTGCAAGCTCCGTTCGTGACAGGCATTCTGTTTCAAGGAGATACCACTCAGGCGCAGGGACCGGGACACGTGCAGGTCCTTGTGCTGATGGTCTGTTCTGAGACTGGGGAGCTTAGCCAAATGGACTATGTCCCCCTGGCTGGTCTTGATCCTGCGTCGGCTATTCGTTCTTTCGTCCAATCCGTGCGCCTGTCCTCATCTGGCGAATGGACCCAAGAGCGCACGGCCATTTTTACGGCCGATGAAATCTTGCGTTTGGGCTCGGCCCTGCGCCCATATCCACGCGAGAGTGAAGTCCTGGGCATCGCCGTCTCCAAACTTTGGCGCATGGGCTCAGTGGCCAGCATTGGTGCTTTGGCTTGCACGGGTACCGCTTTGGCTGCATTGACCTACCTGAACCATAGCGCAACAGCCCAGTCACAGCAAAACCAGATTCAACTGCAAGTCCAGCAACAAGCGCTCACCCAGATGCTGGCCACCGACCGGTTGGCAGCCGTACTAGAGCGGCGCAGCGTGAAGCCCGAGGACGCCATCGGCAAAGCCAGCGCAGTCTGGCAGGAAGGTGCCAAGGTGGTGATTGCTGCCACTCCAGACACCCTCAAGTTGACCGTTAGTCACAAAGTTCAAGCATCCGACCAGAGCCCGGATCAGACCCCACAAGCCTTGGCCAAGGCCTTGAGCATCACCCCGCCAGAGGGCTGCACTCGGGTGCCGCCTTCCATCACGCCCCAAATCAGCGAGTTGTATCTGACCTATGAATGCCAAACATCTGACACTGATCTGCAGCGCCTCGGCTTTGCTGGTCGCTAACTACATGCTGGTTCCCGCCTGGGGCCAACATCAACGGTTGAGCATGGACAAACAACAAGCTCAAACGGCCAATCAGGCCATGCAAGCACGCATGAGCGTAGCCCAATCCTTGCCTGTGCGCGCGATGAACCTAAGCGCTCGCGCCGTGGCCCTGTCTTCGGCCGTGAACGCTTGGACCAGCTCCAGCCGTGATTACGGCATCACGCTGACGCAAATTGCTACCCCGCAGTCATCCATGGGGCAAAACGTTTTGGAAGTGAGTGCTTTAAGTGAAGTGGACGCTTTGACTGGTTTGCCCGTGCAGCGACTGACCCTGAAGGGTCAATACCGGTCTTTGACGGATTTCAAGCGGTATCTGGCGCAAGAGATGAACGCAGAGCAGGCCGTGGCCATTGAGCAACTCAAGCTGTCTGGCGACACGTTTGATCTGCTGGTAGGTATCTACAGCCGGGCGCAGTGAGCTACCCCACCCCGCACCACATGTTGCACCCATGACCATGCTCAACTTGTTTTCTACCCCTGCTTCGGCCGACTCTTCATCAGAGACGCCGCCTGAAGCGCCACCAGTTCAGCCGAAAAAACTGGCTGTGCTTGACATTCAGCCGCGAGCACCCATTTGGAAATCCCCCTCAGAGACTCCTGAATCTGCAGTGCCTGAAGCCGTGGTGGCCGTGTTTGCTAACGATCTGTCTGCAGACGGTTTGAAGCTGGAGCCGATCAGGGTGACAGAGGTCGCAGCCAACGAGAACCATCAAAGCCATTTGCAAAGTGATGAACTGCCAACTGACGGCTCTGCGGCAAACGATGTTCAAGTACGCGCCTTGCGCGATGCTGGCATTTCAGAAAGCCACATTCAGATCGCTCTGCAGCGGCAGTCCCTCACGCATGAACCCTTAACCGAAATCATGCGCTCGGCCGAATACGGCTTTCTCACCCCTGAAGGCGTAGCCCGCGTGCAGGCCAAGATCAGTCAGTGGCCCTACTTCGCGCCTAGTCAAATCGATGGCATCGCCACCCGCGAGATCCAAAAAATTCTGGCTGACCGCAAGGTGTGCATCACCAAGATGGAGCCTCTTTTGCCCGTGGGTGTGCAAAACGGACGGCTGCAACTCGCCCTTTGTGAACCGCGCAACGCCTCCAAAGCACACCTGCTGTATCCCCATTGGCAGCACGACTTCGTCGTTTGCAGCGAGCGCAGCTTGCAAACACTCTACCGCCGCGCCTATGCCCAAAGCGGGAAAGATGCGATGGACCTGTATCACAAACTCAAAGTGATCAGCCTCGATGACGAAGGCGCTGACCGCGTTTTACGCGAGTTTGTTCTGGCTCTGATGCGACACGGCTGCTATCTGGGGGCCAGTGACATTGCCTTGACTCCCATGACCAGCAACAGTGGCGGTGTCGTGCGCTACAAGGTCGGCGGCATGGGCACCATCTTCACCTTCTTGGAGGCAAAGATCTGGCAGCGCGTGATCGTGCACTTGCTCAACGCGGCAGGAGCCACAGAAAAGATCAAAGAAGCCCCTGTAGACACCCGTTTCGAGTTCAAAGAATCGGACATGGCGCAATACACAGAAATCGCGCAGCGCTATGGGTTTCGCATGGAGTTGATGCAACGACGCAAATCTGAGAGCCACAGCGTCACTTGTGTCATGCGAATCCTGGACCAGCAAGCCGAGTCTTCCGAGCTTGATGCGCTGAATTTTGACGATGAAACCCTGCGCTACCTGCGCGACGTCAAAGAGCGGGCCACCGGCCTGATGCTGATCACCGGCCCCACGGGATCGGGCAAAACCACCACCCTGTACGCCTTGCTCAATGAAATCGACCCAGTCGGCCGCTGGATCGAGTCGATAGAAAACCCCATCGAATACTCCAAAGGTCTTTGGATTCAGTTTCAAACGGAAACCGGTGGGTCGGAGGCCACGGGCGCTTACAACCTGCTCAAAGGCCTGTTGCGTGCTGCACCAGACGTGATTCTTTTTGGCGAGGTACGCAAAGGCGATATCGGCAACGAATTGGTCGACGCGGGCAACACCGGTCACTTGGTTTTTACCTCGCTGCACACGAACAGCGCATCGTTGGCCATCTCCAGGCTTCGCGGCTTTGGCCTGGACATGACCGCCGTGGCCAGCTTGCTTTTGGGAGTGCTGGCTCAGCGGCTGATCCGCACCTTGTGCCACTGCGCTGTGCCCGACACCCGTATCGAGACAATGACGTTGTTGCAAAACCAATCGTTTTTGACACGCGGCAATCAAACGCTCAAGCCACACCGCGCCATGGGCTGCATTGAGTGCAACCACACCGGCTACCGTGGGCGGCGAATGATCTATGAGCTGCTCAAGATTTCGCCCTCTGTTAAAGACATGATCGAGCGCGATCACCCGCCCAGCGCCATCGGCAAAGAAGGCATCACCCCCGAGTACACCCTGATTGCCAATGCGCTGCGCCTGGTGGCCCAGGGCCTGACCTCTATCGAAGAGGCCAAGAAACTCGGCTCATTGGAGGACAAATAATGAGCACACCCTCACAAAAGAACAATTCGAACAACAGCGCCCTTAAACCCCGGCAAGGCTTTGCCATGTATTGGGACTTCACTGCGCAAGCACCCAACGCTGGGGACAAACGCAAGATCCAGGGCATGGTGCAAGCCAGCTCAGAGGTCTATGCCTTGGCACGCGTCAAACGCATGGGCTTCAAGCGGCCCCAGGTGCGCGTCAATGCCATGCAAACCCTGAGTTCCGGCTTTGGCTGGATCGTGCGCTCAGACTTTGATCTCCGGGACAAAGCCCGCTTGTATGAAACGCTGGGTAAGCGTTTGCAGCGCGACGGCTCATTGCTCGCTGCGCTGGAGTCCGCTCAAGAATACCTGCAAGACGGTCGTCTCAAAGGCGCTGTGGCTATCCTTGCCGCCCAAGTCAACGACGGGCAACCCTTGCATGCCTCCATGCAAACCGCTGGTTTCAGCCTGCGCGATTCGATGGTTGTGCGTGCCTTGAGTGAGTCGGGTAATGCGTACCAGGCGTTCACGGATCTGGCCGCAGAAGCACGCACCCGCTACCAGCGAGACACCGCCCTCAGCTCCGCCCTGCGAATGCCGATTTTGATGATGATCGGGCTGTACTTGGCGCTGCCTGCATTTTTCTTAGGACTGGGCCCCAAGATCATCAAGTTCTTCAAACGCCTAGGGACGCAAAACACCAACATCCCCGATTCCATCAAGACCATTTACGGCCTGGTTGACTGGGTCAACGGCAATGTCCAAATAGCGGCTTTGATCTACATCGCATTGGGACTGGGGACCATTGCCCTTTGGAAATCCTCCATTTGGTCAAACCTGGCACTCAAGATCAAAGCGTTTCGAGATCTGTCCCTCAAAAGCGAACATGCCGCTATTTGGTCCGTCTACGGCCTGATGTACGCCGCTGGCATCCCTGGCCAAGACATTTGCACGGTTCTCAAACCTGCGACCCAACTCAAATCAACCGCTGAAGCCTTGGCCCGCATGAGCAAACGCCTGGCCGCAGGCAGCGATGACCGCGATGCCGTCCAAAGCGCTGGCTTCCCCAAATTCGTGGTGGCGGGCTACCGCGCCGCACGGGATTCCGGGTCTTTATCCGATGGCCTGAAGTCATTCACCGGCATGTTGAATGAAGACATCGAGCTGCTCACGGCACAGACCAAAGCATGGCTTCAACTCATGTCGCTGGTGATCATGGCTTTCGCGGTGTTGGGCATTTTCTACGTCGTTTATTACCCCATCGCAGGCCCTGTTCTCAACAGCCTGTGAGCAGCCAAAACCCGATTGATCACTTTGACCTTTTACCCCCTCTGAAACCGTTCTATTCCACTTTTCTCAAGGAGCAACCAACATGAAATTCTCTCAAATCACCACCATGCTGAAGCGTCGTATCTTCTCGCCAATTACCCCAGAAAAGGTCGATATTTCGCATCGCGTTAAAAAACTGGCCCACAAACAAAAAGGCTTCACGCTCATGGAATTGGCCGTGGTCCTGGGCATCATTGCCGTTCTGGCCAGCGTGATCATTGGCAGCTTCAGTGGTGACAGCAGCAAAGCCACCAAGCTGTTGGCGGACATGACCACCATCGGTAACTCGGTCAATCGCGCCAAGATGGAGCTGGGCGGTATTCCAAGCCGTTTGTCTGTTTTGTGGACTCGAACCGATGCTGTGGCAGGCAATATGTTCAACGGCATCGCAGCCACTACAACTTGGGGTGGTCCTTATATCGAACGCCAGCCCGTCGATGCATCCAACAACATCACGGTGAGCACCGTTGCTGATGCTGCCACCATTTCCATCAACCGTGAAGCTGCCAGCGCTGCCAACGGCGGCAACTACACCTGGGTCTACTTTCTGCGGGCAAGCAATGTTCCCAACCCCATCATCACCGAGTACATCAAAAAGTGTGCTGGCACTGATGCCGTGGCCACCGTCACATTCGCAAATGGCAAATGCCGCGCAACCTTGGGAACCGGTGCGACCGAATTCGGCACCGTGGACATGAAGATCACAGACTCACGTTGAACGCCGCCGTGAAACAGGAACGCCCATCATGATGTCTCGGACCCAACTCCAACGCTGCGCATTGCGCAGCCGAAGCGGATCATCTCGCGTCTCTCAAAGTCACTCACAGCGAGGGTCTGTGGCCATTGTGGTTGCGGCCATTTTGGGGGCCGTGGCAGTCATGGTGATGTCGTTTTCTTCGCTGGCTGTGCACAAAGCCGCATCTGGGGCAGAAGATCGCATGGCACGCGAGGTGGACGATGCCCTGCTCCAGTTGCAAGCCTGGTACGAGCAACAAGCAGACACGATCGCTGTGTCTGGGATTACACCCTCAGAAACCCAGCTGCAAGCCGCGCTACCTCGCACTTACCCCGGCATGCGTCTGGCCATGTCCACCTCCATGGCCAGCCCCGGCTGCAGTGCAGGCACCATTGGCTGCATCCCGTGGCGCAAGATTGCAGCCTGGTATCCCGCCACGCAAGCGCCCGCTGCAACCACCCTGCAAGACGGGCTTCCCGTGAGCGAATTCACGGGTGATGCCATCTGGCGCGTTTACAGCGCTCAAGGATGGTATTTCGAGCGCTACGCCCAAACCCAAACCAAGCTCAATGACACCGCCAGAGCCTTGATGAGTTTTTTTGCTGGACGCAAAGGGGTGAACCCTGTGTTCAGCCATGACACCAACTTTTGGCGAGCGAGCGACTGCGCTCAGCCCGAGTCGAACCTGCCTTGCGTGGACAGCTACGCCAGCCTGACAAGTTCGGGCGTGGCCAACGTGATGGGTTTGACCGCATCCGATGTGACAGCCCCTCTGGGCAGCGCCATCGAATTTTCCAATTTGCAAGACAGTTCTACCTCTGCCCCGTTCAGTGTGGCTTTGCGCGTGGTCTTGCCTTGGGGCGGGCAGATCCGGCAAACGGTACTCCAACCCTGAGCGCCCTCCCTTTGCATTTCATTATCTGAACCAAAAAAATGATCCAGACCAGCTTTCTCCAGACCCTGCTTGACCAGCTCAGCCAGGACGATGTCTCGGACATCCACCTGAGTCCGCATGCCGCCATTTGGCTGCGCCGCTCTGGCGATATGGAGCCACTGCCTGGCAGTGAGCACCTGTCCACTCCTGCTGACATCACTTCCTGGCTCTCGGCTGTTCGTTACCAGTCCAGCACGCTGTATGAGCTGATAGCTGCCAAAGGCGGGCAAGACGACTTTGCGATCAACCTGGGCGACTTGCGCGTGCGCATGCATGCCTACATCAGCTCCGGTGAAGTCAATGTGGCCGTCAGGAAGCTGGCCTCGCAAATCCCGCCTTTGCCTTCCTTGGGTTTGCCCGCAGGTGTCAACAAGTTGTTGGACCACCCCACAGGTCTGGTTCTGGTCGTCGGCGGTACAGGATCGGGCAAAACGACCACCCTGGCCAGCTGCCTTGACCAGATCAACGCCAGTTTGTCCGGGCACATCATCACGCTGGAAGACCCCATTGAGTACTTGCACAAGGACAAACGCTGCCGCGTACGCCAGCGCCAAGTCGGCGAAGGCCATGACTGCATCAGCTTTGCTGGCGGGGTAGTGGCGGCGATGCGCGAAGACCCGGACATCATCATGGTGGGAGAAGTTCGCGATCAGCAAACCATGCAAGCGTGCCTAGCTGCTGCGCAGACTGGTCACTTCGTGGTGGCCACCTTGCACACGAACAGCTCGACGGAGGCCATTGAACGCGTTCTCGCCTTTTACCCAGAAAAAGAACGAGATCTGGCCAGGTCCGTTCTGTCGTCCACCTTGCGCGGGGTCATTGCCCAGCGCCTGATCAAAGCCAATGCAGGCGGGCGCGTCTTGGCCGCTGAATTACTCCTGTGCACCCCGGCGATCCGGGCCAACATCGCCACCGGCCAATTGATAGCGATCGAGCAGACCATGGAGACCGGTCGATCGGAAGGGCAAATCACCATGAACTACAGCTTGCAGCAGTTGTTTGAGAACGGCCTGATCAGCCGTGATGCGGCTCTGACCGCCAGCTCCAAGCGCGACTACCTCGAAAAACGACTGGGAGGCACTTGATGAACCCCTCAACCCAATGCCAAGCAAAGCGGGGCCAAAGTGGTCGCAGCCCGTTCGGATCAATTCAAAATAACGCCCCTCCAAAAGCCAAACAAAGGGGTTTTAGCCTGCCCGAAATGATGGTCGCCATTGTTTTGGCCGCTCTGTTTTTGAATACGATCGCCGAAGCTTTGACCCCTGCACTGGCGTTTTTTGGGAAACAGGACACCACAGCCAAATTGGCTGATTTGCGTCTGGCCATCGAAAGCGCTTACAAGGAAGACTCCAAACTGGTGGACGCTGCAGCCGGTGCCGTTTTCACGGTCGCGGGTGGTGCTATCAGCCCAGTAGTACCGAATGCCACCGGGCGCTGCGTGACGGCCGCAAACACTTTCACACCCATTGCCCGCTACCTGCCCAGCTCGGCCGGTGTCAGCTCGGTGGACGGTTTTGGTCAAGGGATGTGCATTTACATCACCACGCGCCAGTCCTGGACGGTCAACGGTTTGACCTACCCGTACCACACCATTGCCGTGGTCTCACCTGGATATGACGGCGCAGTCGATGCCACCACGGCTTTGAGCGCGGCCGGTGTCCTCACCCTCGGGGGCGATGACAAAGGCATCGTGATCGATGGACGCAAGCTCGTGGGAGACCTCGTGGAAATGGCCATGGGACAGATCAACCGGGCAAGCACGGCACTGGCCAGTTATTTCATGACCAGGTATCAAAGCAACGCTTCACGGGATATGGGGGTGGATTACTTTGCCCGCACCAACCGTGCGGGTGCTGCCACCAGCGAGTTCGACAGCGCAGGCTCCATGCCCTCTACGGGCGGTGCCGCTGTGGCCATCACCAACAACGCAGCGCACACCGTACTGGGCTTGTCTGTAGCCGATGTGACCGACCCTTGGGGCGGCACGCTGCTGCTGGACAACAGCTCGGACGCCGTTCGCAACCCAGAAAACAGCACGGCCTCGATGCGATCGCCCGGCTACACCGCACGCATAAGCACAACGCTACCTAACGGCGCAGTGCTTGAGCGCACTGTGGTCGGTGCTTATTGATCTGTTTTGCGCCGCCTCGACCATCCGACCTAACCCCCCTCCCCAATCAGCCAACCCACTATTTCACTCCAGGAGATCCGCCATGAAATTCACCCTGAAATCCTCTGCCTACATGACAGCATCCATCTTGAGCGCTTTCTTGGCGACACCTCATGTTTGGGCGCAAGGTGCAACGTTGGCTGTTCCGCAGGCCAACATCGCCGAAATAAGCCAGACCGGAATCAACCCCATGACAGGTCGGCCCTTGTCAGAAGAGGAACTGCACCGCCAGCTCAGCAAATCCAAGTTGTTGACTCAAATTGGCCAAGAACAAGTCAAGCAAGCGCAAAACGCGGCCGACCTGGCACTGGGCAACCTTCGCGTGGAAACAGAGAAAAACCGCGCCCGTGCCGAATCACTGGCCCAGCTCTCGGCCAGCGGCAGCGGCAAATCGGGCGGAATCACGACGATCAAACCCATGCCACTGCCTGCACCCAATGCCAACGCAGGCCTCAATGGCGGATCTGGCCAGCCCACTGGAGCGGCCCCCTCAGGCTCACTGCCCACTGGTTGGGGGGGCCAAACCATGCCTGCACCCCAAGCTGCCGCCAAAGCCACCGGCACGATCCGCATTGGCGATGAGACTCTGGATGTGTCCTCCAGTGCACCGCTTGCAATACCCGCACAAGTTCAATGGGTGGACTCGCAAACCCGGCAGGTCGCTCGCGCGGGTTCGCCCTTGCAACCGATCAACGTTCAACCGGCTACAGGCGTGCTGGGCATTCCGGCGATTCCTGGAATCATGCCCGGCATGACACCTCCTGCTCAGGCCCAGTGAGCCGGTCGCTCATGTTTCTTTGCTCGGAGTTCATCATGAATTTGCACCATCAAAATGGGTCACATCATTGGCGCCACCGGCTTCTTGGCCTGATGTGGGTCATGAGCAGCATTGTCTGCACCTTGGCCCCACAAGCGGCCAACGCTCAAGCATCTAGGGAATGGGGTTTGCGGGCCATTCAGGCCGTGACCGGCCTCAGCCAGCCTGCAAGCGCCCTGACTTCCGAGCACGTGGCGGTGAACTTCGGGGGCAGCAAACCTGCCACGACCACTTCATCCTCCGGACAAAGACAACATGTGGCCGATGCCCGGCCCATGGCTGTCTCGGTTCGGGAATATGGCGTGGGCACCATGACCAAGGCAGAAATCATCCAGGCTGCCAAAGCCATCATGTCCACCGCCAAAGCCAACCAGATCGCGGGCATCATCAAAGGCGTGATGGCCCAAGGCAAAGTGGGCTCAGGAGTGTTTATTTATGAACAGCAAGTGCGCCCCAAAGGAGCCCCGCGTGACATGAAGCTGTCATGGGGTGTCACGGTCACAGAAAACGGCTATGTGTTTGCTGGTGACCCCAAAGTGATCGATTCCGACCCTACTTTGGTCTACCTGCTCTACACATCGCTGGCTGCCGAAGCTGGCCTGCCCAGCAGCTGGACCTATGCGGACGCGGGCGTGCTCAAGTGGCAGCTCAGAAAACTCGATGGCACACCCGCTACCGCCTGGACCACCGTGAACACGGGCGGGGCATTCGATGAAACTGCAGACTCTGAATTCAAAATCAGCTGCTTGGCTAACAAAACCACAGTTGGATGCCCAACGGGTTTTGTGGACGCCAAGACGCTGATGGCTGAAACCGCATCGGCAGCAGCCATCATCGACTACGTGCGCAAAGTGGCCCCGGCCTACGATGAAACCTTGGACTCATCGACCGGCGAGACGGTTTATCAACCCCAGATGTCGGTGAGCTACGACCGTAGAGAGTACGACCGCACCGGCTGCAGCTCAGGAAATTTCCGAAACATCGGGCGGCGCGGCTACACACTCAAGACCACGGTGGACCGCTACCAAATGGCCGAATCCGACCAGTCGGCTACCCGGATCAACCGGTTTGAAGGCACCAGCATTTCGCCTACAGAAAATTTTGATCTGAGCAAAACCTTGGACATGACCAGTCAGTCTCTGTCCAACCAAGTGATCGACAGCTTCACCAGTGCCCTGGTCGCATCGTCTACGGTACGTGGACTGCAATACCTCGCACCGATCACAACTTACAGCACCTTGAGCAACGCCAACAATATGCGGCTGGAGTCCACTCAAAGTGACATGGCCATGAGCTGGGTGCCAGGTGGTAACGGAACCTACAGTCTGTATCTGGGCACCATTGCTGACAACTACTGGGGCGGATACGGTGCGGTCTACGACCGCTCTATGTCGTTCAACATCAGCAACAAGGATTTGTATTCCAAATTCACCCTAGCTCAAGCGTCTTTCGACGATTGGTTGATGGTTCAGGTCAATGACAATGTGGCCTATGTCGGACCTTATGGCGGGGACCGTCTTTCAACTGTTAGCGTTCCCTATACGTATTGCGGCGGCGACTGGGGCTGCGAAACTGCATACGAATTAAAAGTCCAGTATGGGGCCAATTCCTTTGGCTGGCCAGAACTCAGAACCAACTGGAGCCTTGGTCTGAATGTTGACTTGCGCCCATATTTACGAGCAGGACAAAACACCATTTTCATGCGCACCATTGTGGCTGGTAGAGGCGAAGGAGCCATCCGTATCGATGCCACATCTTGCCTGGCCGACTGAAGCCAAACAGCAACCCTCATCCAAAGCACCTCACCTGCAGGAACGCACATGCAACCCCTCATTACCTTTACCCGCACCTTCAAACGCGTTGTGTGCACCTTGCTGGCCAACAGCATTGTGTTTGCCACTTTAATGACGCCGCTTCAAAACGCCCAAGCGCTTCCGGGCGAATACTCGCCCACCTACCGCAACGAATGCTCAGTCGTCGATTGCGCGTTTCAATACCCGGTGCCTATCGACAACTGGCAAGAGGTGGCCACCATGTGGAACCCGCAAGGCCACAGAGGCAAGGCCGATGGGCGCGAATACTTCAAAGGTGAGCAATGGATGGCCCTTGGCCAGCATGCGGCTGGTGTTCTGGGTCTGTCCAGCGCCGAAGTTGGCCTCAAAGCTTGGATGCAGCCCGCTATCGAGTCACACCCTTGGGTTGTGGCCAGGTTTTTACCAGAGCGCGGCGAGCTGCGCATCAACGTGATCAAGACCATCAAGACCCCTGAGGGAATGCAGCGTGTTGTGGTCACCGACTACACCCCGCAGCACGGCCGCTGGCACATTGTGCGGCGCATGTTCCGCGACAAAGGAGAAAACTGGAGCCCCTCCACCCGGGGTATTGATCCCTTCTATCCCAAACACTCGGGTGCGGCCACCGATCCCACTTTTTACAACATGAGCATTGGTGCTGCCCAAGTGGCGGTAGGCCAAGCCATGATGCATCACCGTGCCCCCTACGCCTTCTTTGTTGAAACCTCTCTGCGGCTGGACCAAAAGCAAACCACCAGCGGCAACCTGCTCAAGAAGAAAGTCACCACGACCACGATCGGCTATGCCCGGCCCAAGGTCTACCTAGCTGCTCCCTTGTCCATGTCCACGCAGCGCAACAACGTGACGCCATCGATGATGGCCGTCATCTGCCCCAGAACGACCACGTGCACGGACCCGGATCAGCTGGCCTTTGCAGGCTTTGTGATGGAACACTTGGAAGGCGGGAACATACCTAACATCGAGGAAGAGATCTACCGCAACGTACAAACCAAAAGCAGCTGGACCGGCATCGCATTTATGCTGGTGACTGCAGCACTGACTTGGGGAGCTGGGGCGATGATTGCGGGCACCGGTAGTTGGGGGGTCGCAGGGGGACAGATTGTAGGATTAACCACATCTGCCGTTGAGG
>JACCEA011254439.1_pt1 | contig 12375 bp, 5 predicted proteins | sample 7449851 | NCBI WGS metagenome assembly JACCEA01 (sample SAMN15323453, study PRJNA562643) | freshwater metagenome | isolation source: river surface water | place: USA:Blue River Watershed | collected 2017-08-18 | reverse complement strand
TGATATTACAGCGGGATATAGCCCAAACAATGATAAAATGTTCGAGACACTAAAACACATTTGTGATAAGAATCCGTCGTATATGCATTCTATATTTTCAAAAGTGAATGTAGTTCAAACTGGTTTAGAAAGGTTGTATAAAAAATACATTGTGAGAGGTGAACCGTTGTCGCTCATTTGTGATGGATTTGTGGATGAAGATTCTACATTTTATAGGCTGAATCCTATACGAAAGAAACCTACTCGCAAGATTCGCAAGCAATCATTAACCAAGCGAAAAAACAATCGCAAAACACATAAAGCATAAATGACACCAAATTCAAATGGGAAACACATCATCCAGAAATTCATATACGTGTAATTATGAAGATATACAGAGAGGTATTGAAAATAAAGATGGAATTATAATACACATAATGGATAATGATGATTTATTAATTAGTGGAACTACACCTATTAATAAAGAAAATGAAACCATAAATAAACTTTTAAATGATCGAGAATATGACACAAATATTATTGTGTATGGAAAAAATACAGACGATTATGAGAGGCTGTTAAAAAAACATAATCAATTGATAATGCTGGGGTTTCGTAATGTATGGGTTTACCTTGGTGGATTGTTTGAATGGAGCTTGCTACAAGACATTTTTGGTAAATCACAATTTCCAACCACAAATATAGTTCGAGATATAATAAGTTATGCCCCTAAAGGGAACTCGTCGTTCCCTTTAAATCCCATACTATAAAGGAATGAATAATAAATTTAAAAAGAAAGGATAAGAAGGAAGAAGATAAGAAGGAAGAAGGAAGGATCAAAAGGAAACCTGGGTTTCCTTTAAAGGAAGGATCAAAAGGAAACCTGGGTTTCCTTTAAAGGAAGGATCAAAAGGAAACCTGGGTTTCCTTTAAAGTAAGGATCAAAAGGAAACCTGGGTTTCCTTTATAGTATGGGATTAAAAGGGAACGACGAGTTCCCTTTGAACGACGAGTTCCCTTTTTTTAGTATACTCATTATTTATATTATCGCATAATATGATTAATAAAAAATCGGGAGTATTGCGAACAAACACTTATACGAATAACCTGGTTTCCCGTGGAGTTGCCGAGCAATTTGTACCTCTTGGTGTCAGCGCAAATAATTTTAATCTAACAAAATACGAAGAAAGTCAAAATCAAACCATAGTTCATGTTGATATTTCGGGTTCTGGACCTACTGGTTATACCGGTTATACTGGTTCGACTGGTTCAACTGGACGTACTGGCTCTACTGGACCTACTGGTTATACCGGTTATACTGGCGCCACTGGCGCAACAGGCCAAACTGGTGATACCGGCCAAACAGGTAGCACCGGCTACACTGGTTATACTGGCCCCACTGGCTCAACAGGCCAAACTGGTGATACCGGCCAAACAGGTAGCACCGGCTACACTGGTTATACTGGTTATACTGGCCCCACTGGTGTTCAAGGCATTCAAGGCATTCAAGGCATCCAGGGAGATACAGGCTACACTGGTTATACTGGCCCCACCGGTCTTGCCGGTGCCGGCGGAGGTTTAGTGTATTTTTTAAACTATGCAAATCGCTCAACAACCCAAACATTCAACGGAACGCAAACCTACACATACTATTTAGCCGAACGAATCCAGGACACCAATAGTACAAATAACTACACATTATCAGGAACTGGACCATTTAATGTCTCATTTTCGAGCGCAGATGACCCCAATAATCTCCAATTCTTAATCGAGCCAAACAGTATCGGGGTGAACTTCATACCCGGTGGTGTATGGAACCTGAATATCAACGCATCATGTTCAAGTCCATCATTTGCAAGAAACTACATTTCATGGGGCCTCTATTATAACCTTGAATCAACACCAGGAACTCGTGAAATAATCCTACTGGGTACAAGTACTCGCAAATATTTGACATCTACACTCACTACTGAATACTCGATTGATAACAAGATAATGACGCGATTCTTGAATAGTTCATCGAAGCAGTTATTTGTAAAAATCATGGTGGGGTCAATAGAGGCGAGCACAGATGAAATCGTATTCTATTTTTCGAATACTTATCCAACCAATATCCAAACATCAATCCCGATTGTAGGACCTACCGGACCCACTGGTCCAACAGGACCAAAGGGTGACAAGGGTGATACCGGTACCTCATATTTTTCTATACAGGGAGGCTCATCCAATTTATACTATAACTCGGGCAATTTGGCAGTAGGAAAATCGACGGCGTCGTATACATTTGATGTATCGGGGAGCATCAATACGAACGGTAAATATTTGGTCGGCGGAGCAGATTTATTATTAAACACGCCTCTCTTAGGTAATCCAACCACAACCACACAAGATTCGAGCGATAATTCGACACGTGTTGCTACAACGGCATATGTGACAACAAAAATCAATGCTGTAATTGGAGGGGCAATACCGGCACTAGATACGCTAAATGAATTGGCGACGGCATTGGGTAACAATGCATCGTTCGTAACTACGATTGGTGACCGTTTCACCTCTACGGATTTGAGTTTGGATGATATTAGAACAAGTATTAATGCTTTGCCGACAAAATCAGTTATTGACAGTTCACTCAACAATTATTATTTGAAAACTGCAATTGATGCCAGTGTCAACTCGATTTTGGGTTTCTATTATACCAAGTCGGCAATTGATAGTAGCTTGAATAACAACTTTTATAATAAAACGCGTATTGATGCTAGTTTTGTGAATGTGCCGTTAAAATCAGCTGTTGATAATTCACTCAATAATTATTATTTGAAAACGGCAATCGATGCCAGTGTTAATACACTTCTTAATAGCTACTATACCAAGTCGGCAATTGATAGTAGCTTGAATAGCAACTTTTATAACAAAACAGCCATCGATACTAGTATCAACTCAATTTTGGGATTTTATTATACCAAGTTAGCAATTGATAGTAGCATCAACAACAACGTATATAACAAAACAACCACTGATGCCACATTCTTATCAAAGATATCTTTTGATACCAGTATGAACTCGAATTATTACGCAAAATCAACAATTGATAGTAGATTTACCTCTACTGATTCTAGTTTGAATGATATTCGTATAAGTATTAGTCAGTTGAGTATTACGGGTGCAATCCAAGATCCAAGTATTAACGAATTGATTAATTATAATGCGGTTCAAGATGCCAGTATTAATGCTTTGCCGACAAAGTCGGCCATTGATAACTCACTAAACAATTATTATTTGAAGACGGCAACAGATGCAAGCATTAACTCATTACTTGGGTCCTATTATACCAAAACGGCAACAGATACTAGTATTAATTCGGTTCTCACTAATTATTATTTGAAGACAGCAACAGATACAAGTATTAACTCATTGCTTGGGTCCTATTATACCAAAACGGCAACAGATACTAGTATTAATTCGGTTCTCAACAATTATTATTTGAAGACCGCCATTGATTCCAGCATCAATAGCAATGTGTATAATAAAACTAGTATCGATTCAAGTATCAACTCGGTTCTTGGTTCTTATTCTACTATCAGTTATGTAGATAGTCGATTTACCAATTTGACTGGTGTAGCCCCAGAAAGCTTAGATACATTAGCCGAGATTGCTACAGCCCTACAAAGTGATGCAAGTTTTGGTGTTCATGTATATCAGCGCCTCGATTCCGCGGATTCAAGTATTAACACAATTCGGTCAAGTATTAATAACCTCTCTTCAACCTATTATTTAAAGACAGCAATTGATTCCAGTATTAATACAACACTTTCGAATTATTACTTGAAGTCTGTTGCTGATTCCAGCATCAATACAACACTTTCAAATTATTACTTGAAGACGGTCATTGACAGTAGTTTGAACAGCAATTTTTACAACAAAACACATATTGATGCCAGTTTTGCTGTTGTGCCTTCCAAAGCCTCTATTGATAGTTCACTCAACAATTATTATTTGAAGACAGCTATTGATTCTAGTGTTAACTCCGTGCTCGCATCTTATTTACAAAGTGGCGGTTTGGCTGATATATCTCTTAACGGGAATGTCCAACTAGGTAATGGTATCAAAAGTATTCGAATTAATAAATCAACTGTTAATCCCACTTATTCACTCGATGTCAGTGGGTCAATATTTGTATCAAATGCTATTGATATGTCGGGTTCTATAAATGCCTACGGAATATTTAATAACAGCGAAGTATTTGATTCGGCAATGGATGGTCTTTCGACTGATAAATATACTAGTTTTTTCACACAAGAAAATGTTTTATTAACCCAAACACTGGATTCTAATAATTCGGTTGCTGTATCAAGTGATGGCAAATATATATTTGCACACGACTATGCTGGAAAAGCATTCATTTCATCAAATTATGGAACATCATTTACAGATATAACTAGTGTAGTTGGTGGTAATTATAAATTTAGACCAGCAATGTCATCTACGGGTAAATATATATATGCGCCATCAAATACAAGTTTAAGTTCAAGTCGTTATTCAACTGATTATGGAAATACTTGGGCAATTGATCCAGTTGGAGGATTTGGCGCAGCAGTTTCTAGTTCCGGAAAATATGTGTTAAAATATCCTAATTCTGGAACTACTGTTAGTATTTCTTCTAATTTTGGTTCTACATATACGGGCGTAGATGTTGGCGCTGGATTATCCAATTTACGATGTTGTAGTATGTCAAAATCCGGGCAAATAATGGCACTCGGACCTAATTCTGGAACTGGTGTTAAAATATCTCAAAACTTTGGAAAAACTTGGAGTACAGTAACTACTGGTGGTGCAGCAGGTATTATATCAATGTCGGCATCTGGTCGCTATATTTTAGCCGGTGGATATTTATCAAATAATTTTGGAATAAGTTTTGAAGCATTACCAACAGTTTCAGGTTCATTTACAGGAGCATCAGTATCCGCAAATGGACAATATATGATACTTTCAAATAGCACTAATGGATTTTATTCTGTTGACTATGGTAAAACATGGACATCACGTGCTTCGAATGGTGGTAATAGTAATAGTGTTGGATGTCTAGATATGCCATCGAACGCAAGTTTTATAATTCAAACTACATCAAGTGGTATTTACAAATACCCAAGTTTTACTGACACCGATATTTCCGTTAATTCCGCCCCTTCCAAATCCTCTATTGATAGTTCACTTAACAATTATTATTTGAAGACGGCAATTGATTCTAGTATTAACACAACACTTTCTAATTATTATTTGAAGACGGCTATTGATTCTAGTATCAATACAACACTTTCTAATTATTATTTGAAGACGGATATCGATAGTAGCTTGAATAACAACTTCTATAATAAAACATATATCGATGCCAGTTTTGCAAATGTACCTTCCAAAGCCTCTATTGATACTTCACTCAATAATTATTATTTAAAGACGGATATCGATAGTAGCTTGAATAACAACTTCTATAATAAAACCACCATCGACACCAGTCTCAATAACAACTTCTATAATAAAACCACCATCGACGTCAGTATTAATTCTGTCCTCTCAACTTACCTGAAAAATAGTAGCGACATTTCGCTCAATGGCAATATCCAAATCGGCTCAACCACTTCTACAAGAGCTCTCGGCATTAATCGAACCGCCGACCCCGCATATTCACTCGATATCAGCGGAGACTTGCGCATAACTGAAACCGGTCTAGGAACTCTCGCATCATCTACCACTGGTTCACTCGTCCTCACACACACAACTACCGGTGGACGTTCCTCTATTACATTCACCTCTCCCAATACAGGCGGCGACTATGGATATATCCAATATTACGACAACAACAATCCCGTCCTCACTCAGGAGACCAGTGGCGGCTTAATGGTCGTCGGTGTTGAGAATCGCGACGGCTCAGGAAACGCAAGTGACCGTATTTCTCTGTTTGCAGACAATGGAACCGGCAATGTCGGTGTCAATACATTGGCACCCGAATATCATCTCGATGTATCGGGAACACTCCGTTACAGTGCGGTGTCCGAGAACTTGGTGTCAATCACACCATCCACAAACATCATCTCATTAGTATATGGACAAGGTAATGGAACAATCAACGGTATGGTGCGATATATAACCACCGCAATTTCCGCCAATCAAACACTCAATATAACCAATTTACCAGCAATCGCAAATCGCTCCTATGTATTCACTTTTATTTACAATTCAACAGCAACCTCTAATTACATAACACCAATTACAATAGCACTTGCGGGAGCTGGCAGTGGTACAACAATCACACCCAAAGGAACTGTTACCGCGCCATCATCTGCCACATTCTTCATCCAGCAATTCTATGTATTTATAGTGGACATAACGACAATTACTAACAATATTGTGTACCAGACCCTAAGCTCATAAAATTGAAAACAGTTTGTATAATTAATCCAACACCATAATTATACAAAATGTCAAACACCAGTTTAGCCAAACAGTACCAGAAGAAAACCGACAAGCAACACATCCTCGACAATCCCGACACCTATATCGGGTCTATCGAGAACGTAGATGAGCTTCTCTGGGTCACCGAAGAAGACCGCATCGTCCGCAAACCCATCCACTACATTCCCGGTCTCTACAAACTCTTCGACGAAGGTATTGTCAATTGTCGTGATCACGTCGTCCGCATGATTCAACGTCACACCACCGACCCCGATGGAACCAAACTTGTATCCTATATCAATGTAGATGTGAATCCCTCGGATGGAACTATCACAATGGAAAATGACGGCAATGGTATCGACGTTGCGAAGCACCCCGAATATGACGTGTGGATTCCGCAAATGATATTCGGCGAACTGCGCACATCGACTAATTACGACAAAGACGAGAAGCGCATTGTAGGTGGAAAGAACGGATTTGGATTCAAACTCGTACTTATCTGGTCTGTTTCGGGTTCAGTGGAGACGGTCGATAACAAGCGCGGACTCAAATATGTCCAAAGGTTCTCGAATAACTTGGATGTGATTGAGCCCCCGGAAATCACCAAAGTAAAGGGCGCCGCTGCAAAACCATATACACGAGTCACTTTCCGTCCAGATTATAAGCGTTTTGGTATCGATAATTTGACACCAGATATGCTATCATTATTCCAGAAAAGATTCTTTGATATTTGTGCGGTAACTGACCAGAGCGAGAAGAAATTGAAATTTGCCTATAATGGTGTCCCCACAAATGTAAAGAACTTCCAGCAATATATTGATATGTATATTGGTACCAAGGATGAAGCAAAGCGCGTCTATGAACAGAGCGAATGTGGCCACTGGGAATATGCCGTCGCTCTCGCTCCGGCACAAGAGTTTACCCAAGTCTCATTTGTCAATGGTATTTGTACATATAAGGGTGGAAAACACGTAGATTATATCGTAGGTCAAATCGTAAGAAAACTCGCCGACTTTATTGAGAAGAAGAAGAAAGTGCGCGTGAATGCGGCGGCCATCAAAGAACAACTCATCCTATTCTTGCGTTGTAATATTGAGAATCCAGCATTCGACAGCCAGACAAAAGATTATATGAACACGCCATCCAATAAGTTTGGGTCTTCGTGTTCAGTAAGTGATACATTTGTCGAGAAAGTTGCTAAAATGGGTGTGATGGATACCGCATGTGACCTTACCCAAGCCAAAGAGAAGAATGTCGCGGCCAAGAAAACCGACGGCTCAAAAACCAAAAACATCCGCGGTATTGAAAACTTCATGGATGCCAATTGTAGTGGCACTGAGAAATCCGGTGATTGTATATTGATTCTGTGCGAAGGACTCAGTGCAATGTCCGGAATTGTGTCCGGCTTATCATCCACAGATCGCAACATTATCGGCATCTATCCTCTTCGCGGAAAAGTCCTAAATGTCCGCGGCGAATCGGTAAAGAAAATCACGGAAAACAAGGAAATTACCGATCTAAAAAAAATCCTCGGCTTAGAGAATGGCCGGGTCTATGAATCCGTCGAAGATGTCAAGCGCCACTTGCGATACGGCAAAATAATGATTATGTGTGATCAAGATACGGATGGCAGTCACATCAAAGGTCTTTGTATTAATTTGTTCCACTGTGAATGGAAATCACTCACACAAATTCCCGGATTTATTTCATTTATGAATACGCCCATCCTACGCGCATCAAAGGGGGCACAAACCCTATCATTCTACAACAATGGCGAATATGACCAGTGGAAAACCACAATGGGAGATTCAGCATCATCATGGAAAATCAAATACTTCAAGGGTTTAGGCACATCAAAATCGGACGAGTTCAAGGAATATTTTGCTAATAAGAAAATCGTGGACTTCGTCTATGAACAAACTGCAAGCGATGATGTGATTGATATGGTATTCAATGATAAGCGCGCCGACGACCGCAAGACGTGGCTCATCGAGAAATATGAGAAGTCATCATTCTTGGACACAAATCGTCCCGCAGTGTCTTATGGTGAATTTATCAATAATGAGCTTATCCATTTTAGCAATTATGATTGCGCTCGTTCCATTCCTTGCGGTATTGATGGCTTAAAAATCAGTTTGCGTAAAATCCTGTATTCGGCATTCAAGCGCCGACTCACTAGCGAAATCAAAGTCGCACAGTTCTCCGGATATGTGTCCGAAAACAGCGCATACCATCACGGTGAGGCGAGTTTGAACGGAGCAATTGTCAATATGGCGCAAAACTTTGTTGGTTCCAATAACATTAATTTGCTTGAACCGAATGGCCAATTTGGCACCAGACTCCAAGGCGGCGATGATTCCGCATCGGAGAGATATATATTTACGATGTTGAATCCACTGACCCGATACATATTTCCAGAGGCCGACGACGCTGTACTCCAATATTTAGATGATGATGGCACATTAGTTGAACCCGAGCATTATGTGCCGATTATTCCATTTGCACTCGTGAATGGAATTCGCGGTATTGGAACGGGATTTTCGTGCTCTGTTCCGCCATATAATCCTCGCGATCTTATCGAGTATATGCGGGCATTGTTGACTGGTGCATCACCAGTAGAACTAATCCCTTATTATGAGGGATTCAAGGGCACCATCGAGAAAATCGAGACGGACAAATATTTGATTAAGGGTAAATATGAGCGAACTGGACCGGACACTATCACCATTACCGAACTCCCAATTGGCCGTTGGACAATGCCTTATACGAAGACACTTGAAGAAATGATGGACGGTGGACAAGACAAGACCGGTAAGAAACTTGTGGCACAAATCAAAGATTTCACATCACTTTGTACAGAAGTGGGAATAAATATTCAAGTGGTGTTGCCAAAGGGACGCGTGGATGAACTGATGGCGCAAAAAGATGGCCATGGCATAGATGGCATTGAGAAGATGTTGAAACTCACTACAACAGTGAAGACATCGAATATTCATATGTTCAATAGCAAAGGCAAACTAACTAAGTATACCAATACAGACGAATTGATTCGTGATTACTATGATGTGCGTCTGGAAGCGTATCGTGTTCGTAAAGCCCATCTTATTGCAGAAATGACGCGTAAGACGACGTTGTTGACGAGTCGCGCAAAATACATCGAGTACACACTGATAGACAAAATTGATTTGCGTCGCAAGTCCGCGGAAGTAGTATCAAAGGCATTGAGCGATCTTGGATTCGAACCTATTGACGGCGATTACAAATATTTAGTGAAAATGCCGATGGATTCGGTGACCGCAGAAAATGTGGAAAAGCTTCGCAAGGAGCGTGACCAGATGTTGACGGAACTGGATATATTGACTCGAACCGTACCCGAACAGATGTGGTTGAAGGAATTGGACGACCTGAATACCAAATATAGTGAATACAAATTGGTACGCGAGAAGATCCAGAATCCGGATTTAGTGCAGACAAGTGAATCGGGTAAAACAAAGAAAGTGATTCGAGTTGTCAAGACATCGAAGACTGGCGGAAGTGCTGCTAAATAGATTTAGAGATAAAACAGTATCTCGTTTTTTCTGGAACTGATATGTATAAGATGGACACACAGTCATCCAAGTGTATGCGACGCGGAATCCAGTGGTGTCAAGCCAGACGAGTTGTCAGTTATAATCGTGTTGTAACCGCCGGAAATAATCCTAATATTAGCGAAAAGATGCGTTACAGTCAGTTGATGACATCGACGACAAATGAAGGACGTAAACGGCGTATAACAGTATATGATATGAACTCGATTAGTCCGGGACTTGTGCCGAGACAACCGACGATTGTTCCATTGAGAAACTAGTGACCAAAACTAGTGACCAAAACTAGTGACCAAAACTAGTGACCAAAACTAGTGACCAAAACTAGTGACCCAAAACTAGGGGTCGAATGGAGCCATCATTTTTATTTTCGCCTGGTGTAATATAAGAAGATGAAGAAACCTACACGCCAACCCGACGGATTTTACCACGTAGATGGAAAGAAGTATCCCGAGCTTTTTGGGTCAAGAACCCAGGTTCACAATGGAACTGCTTATAAGACTTCCGGTGGACTCAATAAGTCCCAACTAATTATGAACAAGTGGGGCAGAATTGTTAGTGCAAAGAAGTACAAGACTGCCAAGAAGGAGCGCCGTTTAGAGAAGCACGGCTTCTTTGCCCAGAAGGGCAAGTTCGGCTATGTTAAAAAGACTGCCCGCAAGAGCCGAAGCAACAAGAAATAAACGTATCGCTTATCGCAAATCAATGTGCCTGTCGCATATCAATATGCCTGTCGCATATCAATATGCTTATCAAATGATATAAAAACATTTTGACATCATTCTTAATTGATGTCAAACCAACCCAAAGTAATAGAGGCAATCCAAAAAATATATGCCAAATACGAGCAAAATCCATATATGGAACAAAAGGTAATGAATTATATTTGCACCCAGTTACCTCTCATATTCGAAAATATTGAGCGCACTTATATTGAACGAAGTCAACGCACTGACGAGCTCACCGCCGAACAGACCGCATTCATCCAGCATTTTATGTACAAGAATATGTATTTCTACCATTCATCGACAGAGACATTTTTCTATTATGATGGCGACAAATACAAGCAATGTGGAGAGGATGATATATTGTTCAATGTATTGTCCTCAATTAGTCGCGATGCAAATTTGATGCAGTGGAAACACAAGACAAAGCTAGCAATAATGAAGCGAATTAAGGAGAACCATTTGTATAAGGCAATTCCAGAATCAAACACGATTCAAAATGCACTAAATATCTTTTACCCATCGATTTTCAAGACAAAAACAGAGGCCAAGTATTTTTTGACAATTTTAGGCGAAAATATATTGGGGCATGGAAAAACACGCGATGATGAAAATACACAGCCTCTCATTCATATGGTTCCTCCTTGTGCCAAATATTTAATACATCGTCTAAATACATTGTGTCAATCATGGTTCGGTAGTAATTTGTCGCAGACATTCAAATACAAATATCATGTGGAACACAATTATTCGAATATTCGTATTTTTAATTTCAATGGTGATGTAGACAAACAATGGTTTGATTCGGTGTTGTATGATAGAGGACTCGATATATTGTGTGTTGCTTGCCATTATGCGAACCGGTATGGAAGCTCGGACAATTATGTGCTAAAATATAGCAATGATGATGGACTAATGCACTCGGTGTTTTTCTTGAAAAACATTAGTCAAGATACATTGGTGGATATGTTTATTGGTGAATATGTGAGTGTGTCGTCGAATGTGGAGAGCAAGGTGTCTGTGGATAATGCAATGTCTTCGGTAGTCGACATCAAGATGTCTTCGGTAGTCGACATCAAGATGTCTTCGGTAGTCGACATCAAGATGTCTTGGAAGAACATATTCTATTTATGGAAGCATTTCTTAGAGGCAAAGCGTTTACCCAATGTAATCATTGCCTCTAAATTGAAATCCCAATTAATGTCTCGGCTCGCCGATAATTACGACGGAAATGCCGATGTATTTATTGGAATCAACAGCAAATATTTACCAAGCGTATGTAAATTTCTCCAATTCTGGGAAGAGACTATGGAACCAGATGAAACTGAAATCGAATTAGAAATTGGTGAAATAGCATCGCTATTTAAGAAATGGATGGAAACCCGCCGCGAACATTCGATACAGATGGGTGAAAAACAAATATGCGACTTGATTGGGTATTTTTACCCAGAAGTCGAAGTAGATGGAGACAAATATATTTATAAGATGAAGAACCTGATGTGGGATAAACAACTAGATATTCAAATGGCGATGGAGGATTTGAAAGACAAACTGGGATGCGATGATTGGCGACTAATAACACAACAAGTATCGTTGTATGATGCGTATGTCCATTATAGTAATTATATGAATGGATTAAC
>JACCEA010768055.1_pt1 | contig 12375 bp, 8 predicted proteins | sample 7449851 | NCBI WGS metagenome assembly JACCEA01 (sample SAMN15323453, study PRJNA562643) | freshwater metagenome | isolation source: river surface water | place: USA:Blue River Watershed | collected 2017-08-18 | reverse complement strand
GTTACTACAAGGCCGAGCGCACCGCTCTGGTGGACGGTTGGTTCCCCACCGGCGACATCGCCACCATCGACGCGCACGGCACCATGCAAATCCGAGACCGCACCAAGGACGTGATCAAAACCGGTGGCGAGTGGATCAGCTCGATCGACCTGGAAAACGCCGCCATCGGCCACCCGGCGGTGGCCATGGCGGCGGTCATCGGCGTCAAGCACCCCAAGTGGGACGAGCGCCCGCTGCTGTTCATCGTGCGCAAGCCTGGCCAAACGGTTGAGAAGCAGGAGATCCTCGACTACTTGGCAACTCAAGTGGCCAAGTGGTGGGTGCCCGACGATGTGGTCTTCCTCGAATCGCTACCCGTGGGCGGCACCGGCAAGGTTCAGAAAAACGACCTGCGCAAAGAGTACGGCGGCGTGTTCAGCTGATCTGTTGCTCTGTGGGAGGCTGCCCCTGCGGCCGAATGTCGACGCAATCGACAGCTGGTGCATTGCAACAGCATTCGCGAGCAGGGGCTCGCTCCCACATCCACGCAGACCGATTTGGACTCTGTGGGAGGTCGCCCCTGCGGCCGAATGTCAGCGCATTTGACGACTTGTGCATTTCAACAGCATTCGCGAGCATAGGCCCGCTCCCACCTGAATCCATCAAGCCTTGGCGCTGGGCCGTTCGTTCATCCGGTCGCGCCAGGCCTGCAAGGCTTGCATGCCCTCGTCGCCAGGCACGAACTTCATCAGGCCTCGCGCAAACTCCAGCGCGCAAAACGCGGTGATGTCGGCAATCGTGAAACGCTCGCCCGCGATCCAGGGTTGGCTTTGCAGGCTCTGATCAAACCAGCGGGCGACATCGCGCACCTTGTCTGCCTGCGAACGGCCAAACTCGGGGAACTGCGGTTTTTCCAGAGCGGCCAAACCCGGGTGGCTGTGGCGAATCGCGTTGGCAATGCCACCCAGCAAATACAGCTCCACGCGGCGATCTGCCATCTCGATGAAGCCGCGCTCGTCACCGTCCACACCCATCAAATTCGGCTCAGGGTAACGGCCCTCCAGCAAAGTGCAGATCGCCCGGGTCTCGGTGATCACGCGGCCGTCATCCAGCTCCAGCGCGGGCACTTTGGCCAGCGGGCTTTTGGCCAAATATTCAGGCTGACGGTGTTCGCCGCCGTTCAGGTCCATGTTGACCATCTCGATGTTGGTGATGTTTTTCTCGACCAAAAACATCAACACCCGGCGAGGGCTGGGGGCGCGGTGGGCGGTGTAGAGCTTCATGGTTTGTCCTTTGAACGTAAGGCCTCTCAGCCGCTCAGTGAATGGCCGCGTACATGATCCCCTCTTGGGTGGCGTCGGTGGCCGAGAACTCGACCACCACCTTGCCCTGTTTGGCCACCAGGATGCGGTCAGACAGGGACATCACCTCGGGCAGGTAAGACGAAATCACCACCACCGCCTTGCCAGCATCGGCCAGGCGATTGATTTCGGCATGGATCTCGGCAATCGCCCCGACATCCACCCCGCGTGTGGGTTCGTCAAAAATGATCACGTCCGGGTCTTGCACCAGGGACTTGGCGATCACCACCTTTTGCTGGTTGCCGCCCGACAGCTCGATCACCTTCACGTCCTTGCTGATGGCCCGCACATTGAGCAGGCGGCTCCAGTGCTCACCAATGGCCCCCGCCTTGGCCGAAGAGATGGCGCCGAACACGTTTTTGGATTTGCCCAGCAGGCCCATGTAGATGTTTTTGGCGATCGACATGGTTTCAAAAAAGCCTTCGACCTTGCGGTCTTCGGTGATGTAGGCGATGCCGTCATGCACGGCCTGGCGTGGCACCCGGTAGCGCACGGGTTTGCCGCGCAGCAGCACCTCGCCGCCATGAAAGAAGTCGCGCTTGATGAGCCCGGCCACCACTTTGAAGGTTTCGGTGCGCCCCGCACCCACCAACCCAAAAACGCCGGTGATTTGCCCTGCAAACACCGACAGCGAGTTGTTTTTCACCATCGATGCCATGCGCAGGTTGCGCACTGACAGCATGCATTCGCCTTGGGGGCGCACGGTGGTTTTCTTCTGGCCGTAGAGGGTTTGCGACAAATCGCGCCCCACCATGGCCTGCACGATGCGGTTGCGGTCAAAGTTGCTTTTGTTGTCCGTCACGATGTGCTGGCCATCGCGCAGCACGGTGATGCGGTCGGCCAGCTGCAGGGCCTCTTCCAGGGCGTGCGAGATGAAGATGATGGACACCCCGCGTTCCTTGAGCTTGAACACGAGGTCAAAAAAGTACTTCTTTTCCTCGGGTGTCAGGCTGGCCGTGGGTTCGTCAAAAATGATGACGCTGGCCTGGTGCAGCACCGCGCGGGCGATCTCCACCATCTGTTTTTTGGCCGCGCCCAGCAAGCTCACGGTGGCGGTCGGGTCCACGTCAAAGTTGAGCGACTGCAAAAACTGCTGCGCCGAAATGTAGACCCCGCGCAAGCGGTTGAAAAACTGCTCCTGACCCAGAAACAGGTTCTGCGCCACCGTCATGGTGGGCACCAGACTGGTCTCCTGAAACACCATGGCAATGCCGTGTTCCAGCGCCTGCAAGGGCGTGGACAGCTGCACCTCTTGCCCGTGCACCAGCATCTGGCCTGAGCTCAGGGGCACCACCCCAGCCATGACCTTGGTGAGCGTGGATTTGCCCGCGCCGTTTTCACCCAGCAGCGCATGGATTTCGCCTCGGCGCAGAGAAAAATCGACGTTTTCAATCGCCGGCACGCCGCTGTAGCGCTTGGTCGCCTGGCGCAGTTCCAGCACCACTTCGGTGGAGGCGCTGGGTGTGGTGTTTGCTGGGTTTGTGGGGTGTGTCATGTCCGGGCCTCCGCCTTGTTCAGATCGATCCGCAAAAGTCGGCCCGCACCTTTGGAGGCCACCCACAAAGCGCCGCCCCACTCGACCACGGCCGTGACGCCGTGGTGGCGCCCGTCTACCTGGCTGTGCAAAGACGAGAGGATGCGGCCATCTGCTGCAACGCGCAGCACCAGGCCATAAGAGCGCGGGGGCGCCCAGGGTTTGAGCATGCCCATTTGCTTGACGCCTGCGCCTTGCAAAGGTTCCAGAAAGCTGTGGCCAGAAGACAGGGCCGGGGCGATCCAGTAACGCGGGTCAATCTCTTGCAGCATGCGCTTGCGGTAAGCGGGCTCGCGCAACACAAACTCCACCAGTTGCGAGCGGCAGACAAAGCAGCTCAGCCAAAAACCGCCGCCCGCCGCTGCGCTCATGCGCGAGGGGTAGCCGGGCAATTCGGCCACCAGCGCATCCTTGCCCTTGCCAGCACCCGAGGCTGGGGTGACGCGGTGCTTCCAGCTCTCGCTGTACAGGGCCTGCCCACCCAGCGACAGCACGCCAAAAGCATGGTGCAAGCCGCTGGCCAGACTCTGCACCGCACCTGTGGAGGGTTGCCAGCGCGCCACGCGGCCGCTGTGGCCCAACTCCATCAGGTCATGGCACCACTGGTCGGTGCTGCGCCGCTGTGAGCCGTCGCTGAGCAAGACCGCGCCGTCGGCCTCAAACGCCAGCGCATTGACACTGTGCAAAGGCTGGCCCTGCAGGCTCTGCAGCGCAGGCCCATCGCGCAGGCTGCCGTCGGCCTGTGTGTGCAGCAATTGCACCTGCGTGCCGCCCAGGGCCACGGCCAGGGTGCCGTTGGCTTGTGCGGCCAGAGCGGTGATGTTCACGTTGAACTCACGCACCAGCACGGGTTGACCTTCTTGCAGCCGCAGCAAACGCGCCCCGGCGCTGATCCACAGCCGCTGACCATCGCTGGCCAGGTCGTCAATGCCTGCGATCTCGGCCACCACGGTGGCGTCGTCGAGCTGGCGGTTGGGCTTGAGTGCCCCGTCCATGACCGGCACGGTGATGGCGGCACTGCCGCGTCCCAGCAGTCGGTCACTCCAATTGCGCAAACTTGTCAGCATCAGCGTGCTCCCCAGCGTTGGCCGTATTGAGAAAAATTCGGATCGGCGTTATCGAGCTTGTAGCGGCCAATGCGGTTGTTGGAGATGCCGCCCAGGTACAGGTGGCCTTGGTGTTCGCGCATCGAGGTGATCATGGGGTGGTTCTCGCCGCCCAAGTCCCACAGCGTTTCCAGGATCTCGCCTTTTTCAGAAAATTTGAGCACGCAGCCGGTGTTGATGTTGGGGAACAGCCACTCGTCAAACGGCACCCGCTTGGCCATGCGCTGGCGGAAGCCCGGCATGCGCAGCGCCAAGTCGTAGGCGGGGCCACGCATGCCCACCAGGGCCAGCCAGTAGTTGCCGTCTGAGGCCAGGTTGATGTTGTCGGGGTAGCCCGGCAGGTTGTCGACCACCATCTCGACCTGGTCCTTCTTGGGGCCATCGAACCAGAAGCGCTTGATGCAGCAGCCCCAGGTTTCGGCAAACAAGATCGACTGGCCGTCGCTGGCGATGCAAATACCGTTGGGGAAACGCAGCCCGCGCAACACGGTTTGGGTGCTGTTGTCGCGCGGGTCATAGCAGACGATGCGGCCATTGCCACGCGCTTCCAGGCCATCGACCGCCCATTCGTGCATCTCGTAGCGCACGGTGGCTTCGCTGAAAAAGATGCGGCCGTCGTCGGCAATGTCCAGGTCGTCGGCCAGGCGCAGTCGGCTGTCGTCGTTGATCGAGCTCCAGCTGCGGTTGGTCTCGTCGGTCACACGCTGCACCTCGCGCTCGGGCGTGATGCGGTACAGGCCCATGCCGCCCACGCAAACCACCAGGTTGTCCTGCCGGTCAAAAGCCATGCCCAAAGGCTGGCCACCGATGTGCGCAAAGACCTCCATGCGTTGGTAGTCGGGGGCGAAAAAGCGGATCACGTCACCATGGCGCGAGCCTGCGTACAGGTTGTTCTCGCGGTCCAGAATCACGTCTTCGGGCGCTTCGATGCGGCCCAGACCAATCGTTTCGACCGCACGCAGTTTGTTGTTCAAGGTCCAAGGGTCGGTACTGGGGCCTTCGCCTTCGGGCGTGCACACCGGCGCGGGTGCCAGGGCCTGGTAGGCCGGGCTCACATACACCTTGCTGATGATGCGGTGGCGGTTCTTGAGCCAGCGCACATCGATGACGGCCGCCGCAATCAGGATGCCCGCCAGCACCATGCGCGTCAGCCCCCCGGAGACCGACATGGAGGTCAGGCCGTTGGTGATGAGCAGCACCACCAAGGTGCCCACCAGGGCCTTGGTCACCGAGCCCCGGCCACCGCCCAGGCTGATGCCGCCGAGCACAGCCGCGGTGAGCACCAGCACCTCCATGCCCACGCCAATGTCGGCACCCGCCGTGGCCAGGCGCGACGCAAAAAAGCAGCCGCCCACCGCCGTCAGCATGCCGCTGGCCACATAGCTCAGGGCCACGGTGCGGCGCACGGCGATGCCGCTGTTGTAGGCCGAGCGGCGCGAGCCGCCAATGGCCATGATGTGCCAGCCCACGCGCAAGCGCGTGAGCATCACATGGCCGCCGATGGCGGCGAGCGCATAGGCCCAGGCCACGGTGGGCAGGCCCAAAAACGTGCCATTGCCCAGAAAGTCCCAGACCTCGGAATCGGGGATGCTGCCGGCAATGGCGGTCGAATACTGCAGGCTCAGGATTTCATAGAGCGAGCGAAAAATGATCAGGGTGATCAGCGTGGTCAAAAAAGCCCGCAGGCGCAAATAACCGATCAACACCCCATTGACGGCCCCCAGCAAGGCGCCAAACAGCAGCGTGCCCGGCACGGCCAAGGCCACTGGCCACTTGAGCACATGCATCAGCATCAGGGCACAAAAATTGGTCAACGCAAACATGGAGCCCACCGACAGGTCGATGCCGCCGACGATCATCACCAGCGCCATGCCCAGCACGATGAAGCCAATCTCTCCGGCTTGCCGCAAGGTGTCGGCCAGCATGGTGGCGCTGTAGAAGTTGGGCACCAGCTGGCCCGAGAAAAAGACCACCATCACCAGCAGCAACACCGGCACGGCGGTCTCCGTCCAGCGCTTGGACAGGATCTCGCCCACCCAGTGATCGGGCCAATATTTGTAGCGCAGTCGGGTCAGGGTTTCAGTCATGTGCAAACCAGGGTGTGTGGGGGTGTACAAAACAAGCACTCAAGGCGGCAAGGAGGGCGGGCCATGCCACCCACCTTGCCGTCATGAGGCGTCGAAGGCCCGCTTACTTGGATGCGGCCAGCTTCCAGCAAGTGCCTTCAGCAGCGGCGTTTTGCTTGGTGATCGGGATCAGCGTGGTGTAGATGTTTTGCTTGGCTGCGCCGGGCTTGACGCCGCCTTGCACCAGCCACTTGATCATGGCCGCCATGTTGCTCGCTTGGGTGGGCACGTCGTAGCTGATGTCCAGGTCAAACGCCCCGGACTTGACCATGTCGCAAGCGCCTTTTTGTTCACCGCCACCCGATGTGGCCAGGTAGACCTTGCCGGTCAGGCCTGCTTCCTTGACCGCTGCTGCGGTACCAATGTCCATGCCATCCCAAAAGCCGATGATGCCGCACAGGTCCGGGTTTTGTTTGAGCACCGTCTGGGTCAAAGCCTTGGCTTTGGCGGCGTCCCAGTCAGCGGCCTGGTTGGACACGACCTTGATTTCGGGGTGCTTGGCCAGGATGTTTTCAACGCCCTTGAGGGTGTAAGCGCTGGTGGCAGCGGTTGGCGCACCTTGCACGATGGCGATCTTGTTGCTCTTGCCCTTGCAAGCCTGCACCACGGCCTCGGCGTTGCGCTCGCCAATGTCCACCCAGTCAGCGCCCACAAAGGCGGTGGAAGGCTGGGCCGAGCGCATGTTGATCTGCACCACGTAAATGCCTTCGTCTTCGGCCTTCTTGATCAGCTTGGCGTAGGTTTGCACATCGGGGTTGTGGATCACGATGACGGCCGGTTTTTCGGCAATCAGCGCGGTGAAGGCTTGGGCGCCTGCGTTGGTGTTCCAGTTGGGGTCGCGCACGACCACTTTCATGCCCGCGGCTTCAAGTTCTTTTTTCAGGCCCGCGTGCCAACCAATGGCCAGGTCAAAGCCAAAAGCCACCGGAATGAAGCCCACGGTCTTGCCTGCAAGGGCTTTTTTGTAGCCGTCGCGAAACGGCTCATCCAGCCCTTTGCCTTGCGCCATGGCGGATGTGGCCGCGCAAAGGCCCAGCGTCAAAACGGCTGCTGCGGTGCTCAATTTTTGAAAAATCCTCATTGCCTGTCTCCTGGTGGTTAAAAGTGGTTGACGCCCCAACAAGCCGGGCGTCTGGCTGTGCTCAGATGTCCCCTTGCTGTGCGGTCTCTTCGTTGCGGGGGTTCAAAATCGAATCAATCAGGATGGCGGCCAGCAGCACCACCCCTTTGACAATGTTTTGCACGGAATAAGAGATGTCCATGATCGTCATGCCGTTGAGCATGGTGCCGATCAGCAGCGTGCCGATGATCACGTTGACCACCCCGCCACGACCGCCCGCCAAGCCAATGCCACCCAGCACCACCACCAGCACCACGTCGTAGACCATGGTCGAGTTGAAGATGCGCGTGGGCATGCTGTTGACCGATGCCGACATGACCAGACCGGCAAACAGGCCCACCAGCGCGGCCAGCACAAACTGCAACACCATGATGGGCCGTGTGGGCAGCCCGGTGGCGCGCGCGGTCAGCGGGTTGTCACCCATGGCGTAAATGAAAGTGCCAGCGCGCATGCGCCCCAGAAAAAGAGACAGCAGCGTGGCCGCCAAACCAAACATGATCACTGGCGTGGGAATGCCCAGCACCGCACCCCGACCCACCCAGACCAGCGCGTCCAGAGTCTCGGGCCACTGCACGACTTCGAGCTGAAAGATGAAAGCCTGGCCCAGCCCTGCCAAAAACAGACCCGAAGCCAGCGTGGTGAACAGCGAGGGCACTTCGGCATAGGCGATCAACCAGCCATTGAGCAGGCCAAAGGCCAACGACAGGCAAAGCGCCACGCCCACAGCCGGGCCGATGCCATAACCGTTTTGCACCAGTTGCAGCAAAAAGCCCGAAGGCACCGCCATGGCCGCGATCATCGAAATGTCGATGCCTCGCCCGATCACCACCACCGCCATACCCAAGCCCAAAATGCCCAGAATGGCGACGTTTTGCAGCAAGGTCAGCAGGTTGTCCACCTGTGCAAAGCCCGGCAAAAAGGCCGCCAGGGCGATGAACATCACCACAAAGATGGCGAAGACGATGGTCTGCTGTGTGGCGCGTAACTTGATCATGAACATCTCACTCAGATAAGGGCTGCTTGCAGGGACTGCCGCAGTTCGCGTTTGACGATCTTGCCGTTGAGGTTGCGCGGCAGCGGCTCGGTGCCGATGGTCCAGGTCTCGGGCACGGCGTAGTCGGCCAGCAGCGGCGTGCAATACGCTTGCAAGGCGCTGACCTGCGTCTGGTCATGGAGTTCACGCACGCACACAAAGGCGTGCACGCGCTCGCCCAGCACCGCGCAGGGCACGCCCACCAGCGCGGCCTCCAGCACTTGGGGGTGTTCACACAAGACGTTTTCTACCGAGGCGCAATACACCTTGTAGCCACCCCGGATGATCACGTCTTTCTTGCGGTCCAGAACGCGCACAAAGCCTTCGGCATCCATGCTGCCGATGTCGCCCGAATGCCAGAAACCGCCGGTGAACTCGCTGGCTGTGGCCTGCGGGTTGTTCCAGTAACCGCTCACCACCATGGGCCCTGCGATCCAGATTTCGCCCACGCCGCCTCGCGGCAATTCGTTGCCCTGTTCGTCCACCACGCAAATCTCACCGCAGGGCACTGCTTGACCCACGCTGTCGCGGTGCGCAGCGGTCTGGCCGGGCGGCATGATGGTGGCGGGGGAGCAGGTTTCGGTGGCGCCATAGGCATTCATCAGCACCAGGCCAGGCAGCTTGACGGCCAGGCCATCGATGGTGGCGGTCGGCATGGACGCTCCGCCGTAAGCACCGATGCGCCAGTGGCTCAGGTCATGCTCTTGCAGGTCGGGCAAGAGCAGGCACAGGTTGTACATGGCCGGGACCATGATGGTGTGGGTGATTTTTTCAGCGTCCGCCAACCGGATGAAATCGGCCGCCTTGAACTGCGGCATCACCACCATGCAGCCGCCGCAGTGCAGCATGGCGTAGAGCTGGGCCACCAGACCCGTCACATGGCTCAGGGGCACGGCCACGGCGGTGCGGTCTTGCGCGCTCAGGTTCATCAATTGCGCGTAGTGCATCACCGAATGCACGATGTTCAGGTGGCTGATCATGGCACCCTTGGGGCGGCCCGTGGTGCCCGAGGTGTAGAGCAGCACGGCCAAGTCGTCTTCAGCGCCCTCGTGCGCCGTGCTCAGGGGCGGCGCCATCATGAGCGCGGCAAATGTTTCAAAGCCTTCACGCGCTGCCGTGCCGGTCACAATGCGGCACCTCAAATGCGGCAGTTGCTCGGGCGCGGGTTGCAGGTCGGCCAACTCGGCGCCGCAAATGAGCGCCTTGGCTTCGGAATTGTTCAGCGCAAACGCCAGCTCCACACCACGTGCCCTGGAACTCACGGGTACCAACACCGCACCCAGCCAGGCGCACGCCAGAGCGGCAATCACAAATTCGCTGCCATTGCCCAGGTGCAGGGCCACGCGGTCGCCCGCCACCACGCCGCGCTGGGCCAGACCGCCTGCGCATTTGCAGGCCGCGTGGTGCAGCTCATGCCAGCTCAGGCGCAAATCGCCACACACCATGGCCGCGCCTTGCGGAAACTGCCGCGCTGCGGTGCCCAGCATCTGCGCTAGCGTGGCGGGTCGCTCGGCATAGCAGCGCACGATGCGGTGGTCAAAATGGCTTTCGCGACGGATGGCGGTTTTCAAGGCATCTCCTGCCAGTTTGGCGGTTGCGTGGTTGTCGTGCGGCGCGCTCAGCACACCGCGCATGAGCATTTCGATGCAATGGGTGACCGCGTCTTGCAGGCTTTTTTCAGAATGCGCTTCGGGCCGGTACCAGCGCCCGATGCCGCCGATGGCCCCGACCACCGAAAACGCCCCAACCCCCGGGTCGCCCGCCATGATCCAGCCCTCGGACATGCCTTGCGCGATCAGGGCACGAAAGTCTGCATCCACCTGGGCCTTGAGGTTGCGCAGTTCGTGGCGCCGCACTTCGGGCAAGGGGTCTTCACCCACCCGGCTCACGCACAAGCCAAAGTCACCGGTGACCACGCTGGCGTACAGCTGCATGGCCAGGCGCAGACGTTCGCGCCCGCTGTGCCCTTGCGCTTGCAGCGCCTGCAAGCCGTTTCGGAACATGGCCAGTTCACGCTCCACACACTCAAACAGGATTTGCTCCTTGTTGTCGATGTAGTAGTACAGCGTGGGCTTGGTCACGCCCAGACTTTGCGCAATGTCGTCGAGCGAGGTGCCCTGAAAACCCTTGCGTGTGAACAGGCGCGCCGCCGCCAAGAGCACCGCTTCCTTCTTGGTCTGGTGCTGCTGCTCCCGCTCCTGCCGAGCTGCCCAGGGCGACGCGACCGTACCGGTAGCTCCTTTACCGGAGGTTTTGGCAGCAGTTTTTGTCGGCGTGGAAACCATCAAATCTCTTTTCAAAACAACAGTTACTGGCGAGTAACAGAACTGACTTAAGAATCAATTTAGAGCAAGACCCCCCATCTGGCGCTAGGGGATTCCCTGAGCTGCAGCGCAACAACTGTCGACTGCGCGACAAGGTGGCCGCTTGCTTGCGGGGCATGTCATGACCCCTGCGGGACAGGGAGTCACCCGTCTGACAGGTGCAAGAAGGCCTGAGCTTTCACACTGCAGGCAAGCGCCCGGCCTTGGCGGATTTCAAGGCACGCCAAGCGGCACACACCCCATGGAATGAACACATGAACTTTGACATCTCCCCCGACTTGCAGGCGCTGCGTGAGCGCACCCGCCAGTTCATCGCCGAGCAGGTGATTCCGCTCGAAGGTGACCCTCGGCACGGCGCGCATGGCCCTTCAGAAGATTTACGCCGCGAGCTGATCGAACGCGCCCGCGCTGCAGGCTTGCTCACACCGCACGCTTCGGTCGACATGGGCGGCCTGGGCCTGAGCCACATCGCCAAGGCGGTGGTGTTTGAAGAGGCTGGTTATTCCAACCTGGGGCCTACGGCGCTCAACATCCACGCGCCCGACGAGGGCAACATCCACCTGATGGAAGAGGTGGCCACCCACGCTCAAAAGGAGCGCTGGTTGCGCCCGCAAGTGGCCGGGCAGACCCGTTCGTGCTTTGCCATGACCGAGCCCGATCCGGGCGCAGGGGCTGACCCGTCGATGTTGACCACGACCGCTGTGCGCGATGGCGACGATTACCTGATCAACGGCCGCAAGTGGTTCATCACCGGGGCCGAAGGGGCCGACTACGCCATCGTGATGGCGCGCATGGAAGACGGCACGGCCACCATGTTTCTGACCGACATGGACAAACCCGGCATCCGGCTGGAGCGCAGCATGGACGCGATGGACAACTGCTTTACCGGTGGCCACGGGGTGCTGTGCTTTGACAACTTGCGCGTGCCCGCCAGCGATGTGCTGGGCGAGGTGGGCCAGGGCTTTCGCTACGCACAGGTGCGGCTGGCCCCGGCACGCCTGACGCACTGCATGCGCTGGCTGGGCCAGGCGCGCCGGGCGCACGACATCGCAGTGGACTACGCCAGCCGCCGCAAGGCGTTTGGCAAACCGCTGGCCGAACACGAAGGCGTGGGGTTCATGCTGGCCGACAACGACATCGACCTGCACACCGCCCGCCTGCACATTTGGCACACGGCCTGGCTGCTCGACCAGGGCCAAAAAGGCGGCTTTGAATCGAGCCGCGCCAAGGTGGCCTGCTCAGAAGCCGAATGGCGCGTGGTGGACCGCTGTGTGCAGATTCTGGGCGGTCAGGGCGTGACGGCCGACACCCCCGTGATGCGCATCTTCATGGACATGCGCGCCTTTAGGATTTATGACGGCCCGAGCGAAGTGCACCGCTGGAGCATGGCGCGCAAGATCGTGTACAAGGCGAACAAGGCGCATGAGACAGCGCAGGGCTGAAGCCCTGAGCGCTCAGCCCATCCAGCTCAAGCCTTGGCGGCTTCGAGCTGGTCCCGCGTGGCCATCGCCACTTTGCGTGCAGCCTCGGCAAAGTCTTCACCGCTTGACGCGTAAAGCACGGCACGCGATGAATTGACAATGATGGCGCCTGCGCTGCTGCCGTCGGCGTTGGCACGCCAGCCGGCCTTGACGGTGGCCACGGCGTCGCCGCCCTGTGCGCCCACGCCGGGGATCAGCAGGGGCACAGTAGGTGCCAATTCGCGCACGCGCTCGATCTCGGTGGGGTAGGTTGCGCCCACCACCAGGCCCACCTGGCCGTTCAGGTTCCAGGGGCCTTGCGCCAGTCGCGC